>Ga0208770_1000095_pt1 | contig 66946 bp, 58 predicted proteins | sample AntAceMetag02UK9_FD_184771 | JGI IMG/M metagenome (GOLD analysis project Ga0208770, IMG submission 184771) | Saline lake microbial communities from Ace Lake, Antarctica - Antarctic Ace Lake Metagenome 02UK9 (SPAdes) (version 2) | ecosystem: Environmental > Aquatic > Non-marine Saline and... | reverse complement strand
AAAAGCGATTTACCAGTTTTGAATTGCTCAAGTGCTTTACGCTGCAATTCCTCTAATTCTAATTGTTCCATGTTATGTCTAAATTAATCGTTAAAAATTATTTAGACAGACTTTAATTTACACTCTCCAGGATTATGATATCACTTTTAGCTTGTGGATGCTGATGGCGGTACCATTCGTGATTACACTATTGCTCATCAGCTGGTTATTACTATTGAAATTTTACAAATCATCTTCTGAGAATATCGTATTGAAAATAGAACCAACGATTAAGAAAAAGCATCAGATAAAGAATCCTATGATAGTGTACGGTACTTTTATTCTTACCGTTTTGCTTTGGCTTACAGATTTTATTCATGGACTTAACGCATATATCGTTGCATTTATACCTATTGTCGTTTTTCTAAGTACAGAAGTACTTGGTAGAGATGACTTGAAATTGATCAGTTGGGATGTGCTCTGGTTAGTCTCCGGAGGGTTGGCGCTAGGACTAGCGCTAGATAAAACGGGTTTAGCCCAAGTAGTGGTAGCCTCAATTCCATTTGATCAAATGGACGTTTATCTTATTTTCTTACTTGCCAGTATCATAGGTCTGATTGTGGCAAATTTTATGTCAAACACAGCCACGGCTAACTTACTATTGCCTCTGATCGTCGTGATAGGTACATCTATGCCTAGTTTGGAGTCTTTTGGTGGAGCGAAAGTTTTAATTATATCTACAACATTGTGCATTTCTTTGGGAATGGCATTGCCAATCAGTACGCCACCAAATGCATTGGCTTATAGTACAGGCTTAATCAAAACAGCCGATATGAGTAAAATGGGTCTTATTATTGGGGCAATTGGTGTTATACTAGTCTACTTTTTCTTGTTTTTGAATATGCAACTGGGAATCATTTAAATCTCACCTTGTGGGTACTATTACCAGATGCTTGCATCGAATATAAAGTAATTACCTGCCTTCATACCTCGTGTGCTTGCTCCGAGGTTCTTGATTTTATATTTCTCAAAACTTCGCCAAGCAACCTACTTTTTCTTTTTAGTGACTTTCGCTGATCTCTTCTTAAGCGGTGACTTAGCTGCTGATTTACCGCTAGAGCTTAGGAGATATAGGAAGGCAAACAGTAATAACCCTATAGCCGCCGTTGCAATAGGGTTTTTTTTAATGAAATCAACTGTTGAAAGTGGGTAGGAGATCTTGATAAAGTCTTTGGCTATATAACCTGTTGTCCCTTCATACTCCACTTTCCACCACCATTCATTTGTTAATTCAAGAACATTAATTTGTTTATTTCCTGGTACGGTGGTTAGCACTTTTTTCTTGTTGTCTGGTCCTTTCCTCAGGTTTACGCCTGTTGTTGTAAGGTATATGTCGTCAGCCATAATTTGCATGCTGATGAGCAGGAGAAAAGTGAGTATTAATGTTTTCAAATGACCGGAGTTATGTTTTTAGCAGTAAAAAATTTGTTAAAAATACACGGTTAACCTTAAAATAACCGCCTGGTATGCTAAGTAAAAATGGAATGTTTAGATATGTGATTATCAGCTTTCTCATTTATTCGTGATCATCTATATCGCGCCTTGTGGGCACTATTCTGCGATGTTTGCATCGAATAAAAAATCACCTGACTTCATCTCTCGTGTGTTCCGAGGTTATTGATTAATCATAACAGAAAATTCATAGTCATCGAGAACAGATAGGTGATTTTATGAAGCCTCAAGAATAGTCTTGATTTTGTCGTTTTTTTAACGACTGGATTAAGAAGAAAGAGACCATTATTAAGGTCTCTTTCTTTTTGCGCAACATTCGCAACTATTAATTGTTCTATTTTTCAATGTATAAATATTATTTTTTCAACCTATCCCAATGATCATTTTTGCAAATCGCCAAAAATTAAGATTGTTCATTGAGTCATCCAATTTTCAAAACACAATTATTGGTCTGATCATTATTAATTCTATTCTAATTGGCTTAGAGACGTCACCAGATATAGTTAAGAGATTTGGCTTCTTTATTGATCAATTTGATAGAATAATTCTGGTACTATTTATCGTAGAAATTGGCATTAAGCTTTACGCTTATGGCTGGTCTTTTTTTAAAAGTAGCTGGAATTTATTCGATGCTAGCATTATTTTAATTTCGGTCATGCCAAGTATTGGTGCTGCTTTTTCGGTGTTGCGAGCCTTGAGGATTTTGCGAACCCTTCGATTGCTAAAGAACATTCCAAAGCTTAAAATAATCATTGAGTCTTTGCTTCATGCTATCCCTAGTATTGGCTGGATTATGGTTTTGCTTTTAATCATTTTTTACATTTTCACCATTATAGGCAACACGCTTTTTAGTGAGACTCATCCGGAATACTTTGGAACCTTTCTTGATACTCTATTCACGCTGTTTCAAACGATGACTTTGGAGAGTTGGGCTTCTAATATTGCCAGGCCTATTATTAAGGAAACACCTTTTGCTAGTATTTATTTTGTGATTTTTATCTTGATCGCAACATATACGACACTCAATATTTTCATTGCCATCGTAGTGAATACGATGAACGAATTACATCATAAAGAGCTTATGGAAGAAGAAAAGCACATTAAGGAATTCGTGCATGTCGAAAATGAGCATCTGGAGCAAAAAATGACCAAAATGCAGTCCGATATTAAAGAGTTAAAAACCCTTATGCAGCAAATGGTTGATAATCAGAAAGTGAACCATTAGGTTATCCAACGTCTTGTTAAAAGCCCCATGAGTGTTCCCATTAAAACACCGCTAGCGTTGGCCAATAAATCAAGCCATTCACCATAACGATTCACAAAAGGCTGGATCAGCTCTATTGCTCCGCTAAATAAAATGAAAAATAGGGGTAAAATAATCCACCATGATTTCGGCTTAGCTATACCGCTAGGGAGAGAAAGTGCAATGTAAGCTAAGAGATGTAGCGTTTTGTCATTTCCAGGTATTTCAGGTATTTCGGGTAAAGGTATAAGGCTTGTTACTGCAATAACGGTGAGTAGTACAGCGGTTAAAGAGATCCAAAATTTAATTATCAACCGTAAGAGTGACCTAAGCATTCTGAAACGGTTTAAAAATCCGACGATCAACAATAAATGTAGCAAAGGGCACCAATGAAGCGGCCAGGATTAGGATGGAAGTTTTGAACCCCCACTTATGGATGATGATATTTTGCAAGGCTAAAAAGATATAGCCTATAAATAACCATCCATGGCTCATGCCAACATACAAGTTGGGCTCTCTATAGCCATATATGTACTTTAGAGGCATTGTTATGGCAAACAGTAAGTAGCTAATACCTTCGAGAATGGCGATGATTCTCAATCGTCCAAGTGGCGTTTTTAATGTCATAAAATTATCAGCTATCTATTTAATGGCGAAGTTAAAAAGAGTCTGTTCATAAAGCGGGAGTCTGATTCAAAATGTTCTAGATCAAAGCTTGTACAGTTGGAGAAATGTGTACCTGCTGTGGAATAGATTGCATCAAGTAAATGATCATTTTAAAATAGGCGAAGACAAGAGCGGATGTTATGTACAGATACCAATGAGCGTCAAAGACCCTTTTGCATCAAAAGGTCTTTTTGATCCCATCTTATGAGAATGTCCTCCGTTGCTTGCATCGAATAAAATGTAATTATCTGCTTTCACACCTCATGATCTTGTGTTGAAATTTTTGAGTTTATATGCAATAATTTTATTCATTAATCGACATTATCAATTGCATTCTTCTCATTATGTTTGTTCGATATCTTTATTCATATTTCAGGATATCCATTTTTAAAACTGGAAGTTTGACTATTGTAGATGACGTTAATACACTTTAAAGTTGACTTCATTTTTAACGCTAAGTTCAATTAATGAAATTCGCGTATTAAGATTTAATAAGGCTTAAAGACAATACTAAATAGTTTTTTGGTTGGGCTTTATGGATACCCTGCTTTTTTGAATAGGTTTCAAATTCCTAATCATTGTCATAAAGCACTGATTAGATGCTTACTGGTCAGGCTGATTATCCCAATCTAATGCTTGCGCTAATCTTGGAAACTCTTGCAAGATGCGTTTTGCCGTATAGCCGTTTCTGGCTCTCATTTCCATTCGATGGCCATCTTCATTTACCCATGAAAAAGTGACTTCAATTTTGTTATATTCTATTGGGCTGTTGCGGGTTATTTTCTTTACAAGCTTATAATCTTCGAGTAGTTTTTGTTCGTAATCTTCTCCATTGGTGGGTATTTCATGATCAAGTTGAAACATCTTTTTACGTGTATTTCTATCAATCCATACGCGTAGATAATGGTGCTTAGGTTGAGCTAAGTAAATACTTCCTTTAATTTCAACTAAATAATTTCCTGGCTCTAATCTCATTGCTAACAAAATTAGTTAATACTAAAATAAATAGCTAAAAAAGAAGGACTGAATTTAAGACAACAACGAATAAGAAGTTAATCTGTTGGTATTCAGAGGTATAGATTGCTGATTATAAAAAAATTAAACGTAGCAGAACATCTTCATTTTTGTTGGGGAAATAGAATCGCCAAGCGATTAAAGGGATATAATCCTGATTATTAGGATATTGAATCGCTGTGTAATGTAGTAAAAGTTGACATTATTACCGACTATCCATAGGAAGTGTCTAAAGTAGTGGAAGTTCGATTCCACAATTAATTTGATAGCGATGAACTGCAGTCTCTTTAATTATTAGAGAAGCTTCTTAAAAAAAATGAAAGAGTATTAATGTAAATGTAAAGTTTTGATGCTGAGTGTTAATGGTCAGTATCAAGTCTTATTATTTTGACTGGTGTATTCTTATTGATCTGAGAAACCAAGTGCCAATTATAGACTATGAGATAGGAGTAAGGGGCTGTTGAAGTGTGGATTTAGTTGGAGGTAAATCCGGATCTTTAGATCGAGAGGTGCTAAAGAGTTGGAGTTAGTGATGTGTCGTGAATGATCTAGTGTTTGTTATGCAAGGAAAAAGCTATAGGCGATCAAAGTGCTGATTGTAAACAAAACAAAGTCAATAGCTCTGGCAATTGTTAAACGTTTTTCTTGGCTCATGGTCATCTTGTTTATTCAATGGTTCAAAAATAAAGTAAATAAAGGGGATCTATATTTAGCGGGGAGGGGTATTTCGTTGAGTGGCATGATTCTCACAATGAGCTGCATTAAACTTTAGATGAATCAATTTATGCCAATACAAAACTAAATGTTATCATAATGATTAACGCTGCTATAACGTAATCGATGGCTTTTGCTATTGTTGTTCTTGTTTCCTTACTCATCTCGTTTATCTTTTTATTACTTCAAATAAACTGCGTTTTTCCCTCGCATTGGGCGTGTTTTCGGTAAACGACCTATATCATTCAATGATATGGCTAATTAACTAGATGAACTGTATTTGAGAAATGGGATGATTTTGAGTGTTGGACTTGCAAAGTCTTATTTATAAGGTAATTGATGTAACCTTGATTATATTTTGATGATAAAGAGGAAATTCCATTCACGGTTTTTATAAGAGGATGCTTGTATCGAAGAAAATGTAATTATGCCTTTCGAGCCTGCTCTGAGGTTATTGATTAGACGCAATCAATGAAATGGAATATGGAGAACAACACACTTGGCTAATTTCTTTTTACTCAATGAAAATGATGCTTTCTAATAAGTAATGCTAGTTTATCCTACATTTCTAAAGTGTAGTTTTTTTTATTTTAGATGTATTTGTAAAATATTATTTTCACCCGATTCAAACCATTAGTTTTGATCAAGTGTCCTATGTTTTTATCAATAAACCCTAAACTCATGAAACGTATCTTATCAAGCCTTCTTTTTATAATCATATTCCATTTTTTAGGCGTGTTTACCTCATGTGAAACTGCTTCTTGTGATGGAGGAGATCGGACGATTATAAAAATGTCTGATTTAAATATGGAATCGTTCTATATTAGGGGAAATGATATGTTGAGAGTTAATGTTTATACCGAAGACACGTTATACTTTGATTCGGTGATGCTAAGGTTTGAAATCAACTATGGAGGGCTTATATTGAGTAATTTGAATGGATTATTTTCATCTGCAGTGGCTGAAACGGCTCCAGAATATCAACAAATTGTTGATATCGAAATTATTTCTACCCTAGACTATGATGAGCAACATGCAGCCGGTACATCCCTCATGGATATCTTAGTGTATCAGGATAATGGGCTTGAAAGAACGGTAGATTATTATGTTTCCCAAAAGACAGAAAAAGGAGACCCTTTTGATGTATTAAATATTGGTTTTTCCTCGGCTCCAATGAAAACGGGTAAACATGAATTCACGATTAAAACGACCCTAGAAGATGGGAGTACGTTTACGGATCAAGCACTACCTATAATGATCAAATAATTTTTTTAGGTCTAATGTGTTCAGAAATAATCCAACCAGCTGACCAACATGCTTGAAAGTTGAAACCACCAGTGAGGGCATCAATATTCAAGACTTCCCCTGCTAGGTATAGATTGGGAAATTGCTTGCATTCGAAAGTGTTCAAGTCAATCTCGGCGATCTCAACACCACCTGCAGTTACGAATTCGTCCTTAAATGTGCTTTTCCCATCAACTTCATACTGACCTTGTGACAACTCTTCAACGAGTTTATTGACTTGCTTTTTAGTGAGCTCGCCAAAGACTTGTTCTTTCTTGATTTGGCAATGCTCACATAAGCTTATCCAAAATCTTTTTGGGATATCAAACAACGCCAAGTTTTGGACTTGCTTCTTTTGATGATTTTGCTTTGCTTCCAACAATTGTTCTAATACCTGTTTGTTGCTTTGCTTCGTGAAATTTATCAATACTTTGAAACGATAAGCTAAATCTGCGAGCTCCAATGCACCTCTTGCTGATAATTTAAGTATTGCAGGTCCACTCATTCCCCAATGTGTTATGAGAAGCGGTCCTTGTTCTTGAAATTTAGAACCCACTATTTTCACATGACAATGCTCAAATGCGACACCTGCTAAGCCTGAAATTCTAGTATCCTTTATATTAAAGGTGAAAAGGGAAGGTACAGGAGGCGTCACAGACAAGCCCAAGTTTTTCAATACTTTCCAAAATGAGGGAGACGAACCCGTTGCAATGACTAGTTTATCACAACGGATCACAAATTCTTTAGCGGTCACGCTCCATTCAGCATCTTCTTGTTTTATGGAATCAATAGCCGACTTTTGGTGGATTTTTATATCATGCTTATTCGCAATTTTCAAAAAGCAATCAATAATCGTTTGGGATGAGTTGGTCTCGGGGAAAACACGTTGATCATTTTCTGCTTTGAGTTTTACATTGCGGCTTTCCAACCAGTCGCGCATCTCCTTAGTGCCAAATGACTTGAAGATAGGATAAAGCTTTTTTTCCCCTCTAGGATAAAATTTTGTTAGTTCTGAGGGTGATTCGCGTTGATTGGTCACATTGCATCGACCGCCACCGGAAACTTTAACTTTGCTTAGAAGTTTATTGGTTTTTTCAAGGACTGCAACGCTTAAACGAGGGTTTTTCTCTGCAATGTTGATGGCGGTGAAGAATCCAGCGGCTCCACCACCAATAATGACGACATCATAACTTAGCTTCAAAACTACCTGTTGAGGTTTTTTTCTTCAAAACTGACATCTCCCGTAGTGCGAATATGCATACGATAATATATTAAACACTCATCAGCGCCCGCATCAATGACCGCTTTTTGTGCTTGTGCCGCAATTGACATCAGGTCGTCATACTTACCTTCCATTACTGTTTCAAAAGGAGTGATACTGTGCCTGATACCAGAGTTTTGTATAACTGAAATTGCTTCATCAATTAAATCATAAGCATGCTTTTCTGTTCTTAATGGGACAATTTGAATGCCCAGCGCAATATTATGTTCAGTCATTATTTTTTTAATAAATAGATGTAACTCAAAGATAAAACTTCAATTGCTTCAAAACGTCAATCCACCAAATAGATCAGCCTTAGCAGATATTAAAAAGGGCTATTCGTCTTTTAAGCATTTTGCTGGGTTTACGTTGGCTGCTTTTATCGCTTGGTAGCCAACAGTCAGCCATGCAATGGCTAATGATAGCATGGCAGCAGAAACGAAAATCCAAATCCTAAGATCTATCTTATAGGCAAAGTTATCGAGCCATTGATTCATGAAATAATAGGAGATAGGTAAAGCAAGTACAATCGATAAGAGGACTAATCTTGTGAAGTCATTGCTGAGCATCAATACAATTTGGGTAGTGCTGGCTCCTAAGACTTTTCTGATACCAATTTCTTTCAATCTACGTTCTGATGTGAAAGCGGCTAGTCCAAAAAGGCCAAGGCAGGAGATTAGGATCGCAAATCCCGCAAAATAGGAGGAGAGTGTTCCTACTCTTTTTTCAGAACTATATAGTTCCTGATAGCTCTGATCTAAAAACTTATATTCAAATATGAATCCCGGGCTAAAAGATTCATAGAGCTCTTTAATAGCTTTCATCGTTGATATCTGATTTCCTTTTTCGAGCCTTACGGCTACATTCTCTGTTTCGTCTAAGCGAAACATGGCTGGATCTACGGCGCTGTGTATGGATTGGTAATGGAAGTCTTTGATAACACCAATGATTTCCAAATCGTATTCTTCCCATAATTGGATATTTTCTCCAATAGCTTTTTCAGGAGTGAATCCCATGACTTTTATGGCAGCTTCATTCAAGATTATTTTGGTGCTATCGGATCCATAGTCTTTACTAAACCATCGTCCAGTAACCAATTCCAAAACCATCGTTTTTTGAAATTCCTGATCTACTCGAATATTTTCAAATAATAGACTAGACTCTGGAGACTTATCTCGCCATTCTAGTCCACTTGTATTGCTAATTTGGCTAGTCATAGAATGACTAATGCCAGCTGCTTGAACAACACCTGGGATTCTTCTCATCTCATTAAAGAATGCTTCACGATTATTTTGAATACTGCCATCTTGGCTAAAGAAAACTACATTTTCCTTGTCATAACCTAAATTCTTGTTGAAAGCATACTGCATTTGCTCGTAGATAACGAAAACACCAATCAATAAAATGATGGTAATTGTGAATTGAAATATTACAAGCCCTTTTCTTGCCCAAATTTCTCCAACAGAACTTTTTATATCTCCCTTAAGTACAGCTACTGGATTAAACTTAGTCAAGTATAAGGCTGGGTAACTGCCCGCAAGTATACCAGTGAATAAAACCGTTCCAATACTCATCAAAAGTAGGTCAGTCGTCAAAAGAACCTCTATTGATTTATCTGTAATGATGTTGAATTGAGGTAACAAGAGTCCTACAATGGTAAAAGCCAAGAGCATTGATAAAAATGAAATGAATAATGCTTCTCCAATAAATTGCTTAATAAGCTGTCTACGATCTGCTCCAAGTGCTTTTTTTACACCTATTTCATGTGCTCGCTTTGACGCTCGTGCTGTTGATAAATTCATAAAATTAATACACGCGATAATCAAAATGAATATAGCGATAATGGTAAAAAGCCTTACATAATCAATGCGGCCTCCATCAGGTTTTCCATTAGTAAATTTTCCGTAGAGGTATTGTTCCGAATACCTTTTCAAAAAGAGATCGACATTGCTCTCCTCATATTTGGTCTTAACATAGTCTGATATTTTACTTGACACGATGTTAGCATCAACGTTTTCCCTTAACAGGACAAATGTTCTGGGGCCGTTGTTTCCCCAAAAGGTGACCCATTCATTACCGTCCTTAAAGTCTTCGAATGGAAGTACAAAGTCAAACTGGTAAGTAGACTTGGCAGTGATATCCTCGAATACACCAGTGACTAAAAATTCTCTATCATCATTATAGCGTAATTGCTTATTTGTCGCTGCTTCTACAGATCCAAAAAATCTCTCAGCTACTTTTCTTGAAATACAAATCGATTTCTTGTCTGTTAAAACCTGGTTTGCATCGCCGACAAGTAAAGGGTAAGTGAAAATATTGAAAAAATCTTCGCTGACAAAAAATCCTTCCTCTTTAAAAAAGGTGTTGTCATGGGACAAAAGTGACTTGTTTATCCAAGTTGTAGTGACTGCATATTGGATCTCTGGAAAATCTTTGTTGAGGCCTTCCGCTAGTATTCCTGGAGTGGAGTTGGTAACAAAAGTTTCATTGGTATAGGTTTGAAATTCCATGACACTAAACAAGCGTTCATCGTTATCGTGAAATTTATTTACCTGAAATTCATCTTGAACCCATAAATAGATGAAGAAGGCACACGATAAACCTGTGGTTAACCCAATTACATTAATGAGTGATGAGGTTCTATGACGAAAAAAATTTCTTAGAAAAATCTTAAAGTAATATGGCATAAGGAGTACAGGTATATTGGAGAATAGCCAAGGTTATTGTAAGAGTACACCTGAAAATGGATCAAAGGTTACAATATATCTATGATTGGCTTTATTTAGTTGAATTGGTTCATTGCGCGCGACAATCCTATGGTAGTAAAGGCGTACGTTGCATCAATGGCATTATCTATATTAAGTACAAGTTCTTCCATTTCTTTCTTATTAAAAGGGCTTAGCACATAATCAATCTGTTTGCCCTTATTATAATCATCTCCTACACCAAACCTCAATCTCGAATAATCCTGTCCGTCATTTAATTCTTCTATATTCTTAAGCCCATTGTGACCGCCGGCAGAACCTTTGGCTTTTAGTCTTATTTTCCCATAAGGGAGTGCTAAGTCATCGGTAATGACTAGCAAATTTTCTTTCGAAATTTTCAATTCTTGTAACCAGTAGTTTACCGCCTTTCCACTCAGATTCATGTAGGTAGTAGGCTTCACCAATGTCAACGTTCGGCCTTTATACTTTAACTCTGTGAAAAAAGAATGCTTGCCTTGTTCGAACTTAACATTGTGCTTATCTGCTAATCTATCCAGAACAAGAAATCCTATGTTGTGCCTAGTGAGCTCGTACTCTGGACCAATATTGCCAAGTCCTACTATTAAGTATTTCATAGTTAGATTTTAGACTTACTCAAATTTAAAATAAGGTTTTTTACTTTTTCTTTGAATCAAAAAAACCCGCTCATAGAGCAGGTTTTTTTATTCTTATATCGAACGGAAAGATTATGCTTCTTCTTCCGCCTCTAGCTCAGCAGCACTTTTACCTCTCAATGCTCTTGGTATTTCGATACCGACGATAGTCACTAATGGGCTATTAAGTATTTCGTAATCACCAGCAACTAATTCGCCAACTTTGTAAGATTTACCTAAAGCCAACTTTGATACGTCTACCTCAACTGTAGATGGCATGTTTTTAGGCAATGCTTTGATTGACACATATCTTAGCTTTTTCACAAGTTTTCCACCTGTTTCTATACCAGGCGCGATACCTACAATTTCAATTGGAATATCCATCTTGATTTTAACACCAGTGAACAATTCCAAAAAGTCAGTATGTAAGATGACCTCACTTACTGGGTGAAATTGAATATCTTGAAGAATTGCTCTGTGGATTTCTCCTTCAATATTTAACTCCGCAAAATGTGCTTGATCGGTATAAACGATATCTCTAAAAAGAATCATTGGAGAATAAAAATGGACTTGCTCTTTTCCTCCGTAAAGTACGGCTGGAACATAACCCTCGGCTCTAAGTCTTTTTGCTTCAGACTTGCCAAGATTTGCTCTTTTATATCCTATAATCTCAACAGTTTTCATAATGTATATATTAGTTAATAAATAATGCGCTTATAGATTCATTGTCGTGCACTTTTCTAATTGCTTTCGCAAAAAGGTCAGCGACCGTCAATACAGTAATTTTTTCACTTGATTGTTTCAAAGGAATAGTGTCAGTCACAATCATCTCAGTCAATGCTGAATTCGCGATGTTTTCGTATGCTTTGCCAGAAAGGATAGGGTGTGTGCAGATTGCTCTTACACTTGAAGCACCTTTTTCTTTCAATAGATTAGCCGCTTTGGAAATAGTTCCAGCCGTATCAGCCATGTCATCCACCAATATGACATCTCTACCTTCGACATTACCAATCACTTGCATAGAAGCGATCTCGTTAGCTCGCTTTCTGTGCTTGTCGCATACAACCATGTCAACTTGAAAATGCTTAGCAAATGCACGTGCTCTTGCCGTACCTCCAACGTCAGGAGAGGCAAATATTAAATTTTCTAGATTTAGAGACTGAACATACGGGACGAAAATAGCTGTACCGTCAAGATGATCAACAGGAATATCAAAAAAACCTTGAATCTGACCTGCATGTAAGTCCATAGTCATCAATCTGTGTGCTCCAGCAGCTGTGAGTAAATTAGCCATCAACTTTGCTGCGATCGAGACTCTTGGTCTGTCTTTACGATCCTGACGAGCATAGCCAAAATAGGGCATAACTACCGTCACTTGCTCCACGCTGGCTCTTCTGGCTGCATCTACCATCAATAACAACTCTATAATGTTATCCGAAGGAGGAACAGTTGATTGAACAATGAATAAGTTATTTCCTCGGATAGATTCATTGTAGCTGAAACTTAACTCGCCATCGCTAAATTTCTGTGAAGTACTTTTTCCGAGCGGTTTTCCATAGTGTTGCGCTATTTTATTAGCTAAAACAGATGAACCTTTTCCCGAAAAAATCTTAACTGATGACATTAATTTTGCTTCAAAACAAATAATCCCGGCGCTTTGCCGGGATTGAGTGTTGGCCTACTAGGGCTCGAACCTAGACTCTTCTGGACCAAAACCAGACGTGTTGCCAGTTACACCATAGGCCAATTCGACTGCAAAAGTACTCGTTCTTTCTAAAAATCAAAATATGCGGCTGGCAATTTTAATTAAAAATTGAAATTTTCTTAAAAAGAGCCATTTAGGCCTATTAGCGGCGGATATTTTGTTTTACTGCAACATTAAAAACTCTGGACACATTAAATCCAAAATGAATATCACCATCAAAGAAGTTCCCAGTAGTCTCCCCAATGAATCCTCTTTCCTGTAGTCTTTGGGCGTTGGTTAAATGTAATTGAAATACATGTCCGCCTGTTTCAAGATCAATACCAATGGCGATCGCATTTTTAAAATTATCATTTTCTTGATTCAACGTTGGGATATATTCTGCGTTGATCGTTACTCGATTAGTGATTTTGTATCGACCACCTAATCCAAGCGCAAGGAGATCATTTGGCTCAGTGCTTGTAGCTACATAGTTTCTATGAATAATAGTCGGAACTACTTGCAAAGACAAAGCGGACGTAATCTTACGGGCAATCAACAATTGATAAGTGTATGCATTTCTGTATTTACCTTCAAAAGGAATTCCTTGACCTTCCAGAAGGTTTTCAAAAGCACTGTCAGCCCGCCTCGCTCCACTTACGAACAAAGCAGCTGATACCGGTACCGAAGTAGACTGTCGCAGAAACTTATATTTAGCAAATAGATCGAATGTTTTGTCTACGCCTGATCGACCAATACCAATATTTAGATTATCACTCACACCATACTCTAATCCTAAGCGAATTTGTGCGAAATCCAATCCCCACAAATTTTCTCCACCCTCATTGAGCCTTCCAAATCTATGCCCGATGATAAACTCTAACACGCCTTGTGTCCTGGTTTCAGTGGTGTGTCCATTGATTAAACGAGTACTTTTAAAAGTAGAGGTAACACGCTCATTTTTAGGAGCATCATCCTCTAATAAGTCCATCAAATCATCTTGACAGAATGCTGGGCTTACGAGTCCAGAAATTAACAATAAGACAAAGATTTTTTTCATAATTCTTTATATTCAAAATAAACGGTTACTTCTACTTCTTCGGCGATATTATAAAACACAGCTTTTGGAATTTTGATTTTGTATTCCACAATTTTGATGGTAAAAGTTGCCTTGACGAGCACTTGATTATCCGATTTTGTGAGAGTACCCTCAATATTCACTGGCCTTGTTTGACCATGGATATTGAAATCACCAGATGCGGTGACTGTTTGGGCGCCATCCACTAATGAAGAAGGCTTGAAAGATCCTTTAAAAATTGCCTTTGGATACTTCTCCGTTTCCAAATAGTTTTCGTTGAAGTGTTCCTCCATCAATGATTTATCAAAGTGAAATTGATTTACAGGAATAGAAAAGACAAAATTTCCATTGGAGAGATCAATAATGCTGACGGCTTTACTATTAACAGCTTCAATATTCTCTAGTGGAGCTTCCGAAAAAAACCGCACATATGAACTGTCGGACTTAAACTTTTGCGAATAGCTAATCAAAGGGATAAGCATCAGCAGGGTAAATAATAATTTCATAATAGTGTTGTTTGTATTAATAGAATTTAACAATCCCGGTAATTGTTTAAAAAAATGACTGACTAGTTATTCGCTGAGCCACAATCAACCCATTCTTTTATAAGGTTAACTGATGTGGTAGCCAATGGTGAGCTTGGAGGCATGGTGCCAGCGGTTGTTCTCGACAAGATTCTGTTAGAAAATGCCGCTATGTTTGCCGCCGTTGTGAAGTCTGGCGATTGATTTCCACCATGGCAGCTAGGAAGCGCACAATTTGCGGAAATTATCGGCATGATATCTCTGCTTAAGCCAATTCCAACAACTGTTTCAGGAATGGTAGTAACACAGCCTTTGTCATCAGTCACTGCTACTGCGTAGTTGCCAACATCAAGCCCTTCAAAAATATTACTGGTTTGAGGTGCACCATTGTCAAGAGCATACATATATGTTCCTGCCTCAACAACTGTAACTTCTATTTTTCCGTCTCCAGTTCCGCATCCAGTAGCTACGGTAGTGGCTGAAAAACCATTATCGGATGATAAAGTAACAATTAGTACTTTTACGCATTCATTATTATCTGTCGCTATAATCTCGTAGGTACCTGCCAACAAGCCTTCGAAAACAGCGGAAGTTTGGCTAGTTTTATCATCCAATTGATAAGAATATGGACTTGCTCCTTTAGCGGCTAAAACAGTGATACTTCCTGATGTAGAACATGTAGGATCAATTTGTTCTTGTAAAGTGAGGGAGAGATCAGTTTGACTACAATCGAATTTCAATTCGGCAATAATATCTTCTCCGTTTTCAGAGGAGCATGAAAAAATCATCAATCCGAGAATAAATAAATTTAAAAAACCTGTGGAACGCATAAATGTGTGAGTTTATTCTTTTTTACTGACACAAGTAAAGCCTTCCTAGACGAATTAAAGAATAAAAAAGGTGAACATTGGGTGAACACCTTTCTAATTATTTTAAAAATTTGAATTTCAATTATTCTCTATCCATTTTCGGGCATTCACAAAAGGAGTTATCCAAGGAGTAACCTCATGATCAGTATTCACTTTATAATGTGGCCAATTCCATGTGAAAATTGATCTTTCCAAGTGCGGCATCATCGCAACATGACGTCCATCTTTAGAGGAGATGGCGGCAGTACCAAAATCACTACCATTTGGATTTCCTGGGAATGATTCATTAGCATACTTTACGGGAATAGCATATTTGCTGGCATCCCCTTCAAGAATAAATTTGCCTTCACCGTGTGCTAACCAAATACCCATTCTTGATCCAGCAAGACTATTGAACATAATAGAATTATTTTCCTCTATCACGACATCTACAAAAGCAGACTCAAATTTGCCAGAGCTATTGTGATGCATTCGTGGATGCTCTTCACCCAGTTCGGGCATCAACAATCCTAGCTCCATCATTAGTTGACAACCATTGCATACGCCTAGACTTAATGTATCTCCTCTTGAGTAAAAATTATCAAGGGCTGATTTGGCCTTTTCATTATATAAAAAGGAGCCTGCCCAGCCTTTAGCAGATCCCAATACATCTGAATTGGAAAAACCGCCAACAAAGACAATCATTCTAATATCACTCAAGTCTTCACGGCCTGTGGCCAAATCTGTCATATGAACATCTTTAACATCAAATCCTGCCAAGTGCAGTGCGAAAGCCATTTCCCTGTCTCCATTAACCCCTTTCTCTCTGATAATAGCAGCTTTTAATCCACTCTTTGTTTTACGGTTTGGATCAATACCTAAATCCTTGAACTGGCCCGTAAACTCGGAGTTAAACTCATATCTAAGCGGTTGCTTTTTGTAATTACCAAGCCGATCAAATGCTTCTTTTCGGTTGGTTTGCGCAAGGTCAAATAGGTGAGAGGTATAATACCAAGTATCTCTTAGTTCGTCAATATCGAGATTGGTTAGTTTATCTTTTTTAGCGATATTAAATATTCTTGTGTTTGTCGTATTGCCAATTTTAACAGCTTTGGCGCCCGTTTTATTGAAAATATCTGTGGCTTTTCCCTCATCAGTCACTTGAACGATGACGGCAGGCTTTTCAGAAAATAATATTTTGATAAGGTCTGTTTCATCAAATACATTCAAGTCTATTGTCATTCCACCTTTCTTATTTGGGAAGTTCATTTCCAACAATGTGGTTATCAAACCTCCGGAGGATATATCATGACCGGCAACAATTGCTTTTTCCTCGATCAAAAGTTGAACCGCCTCAAACCCGCTCATTAAGGTAGCAGACTTTACATCTGGTGTTTTTCCGCCAATAGCGTTGTGAATTTGACCGAATGAGCTTCCCCCAAGGTTAAAGTCACAATCAGAAAAGTCAATGTAGTATAAAAAGGTGTTTTCGAAGCTGTTTTTAATGTTTGGCGTGATGATATTCTTCACGTTTTTTACTTCACCAACACTACTAATGATGACGGTTCCAGGAGCCTGGACTTTTTTATCCGCGTATTTTTGAGTCATCGATAAGGAATCTTTCCCCGTAGGGATGTTTATCCCCAAAGCAATGGCAAATTCACTCACAGATTCAACAGCCTCATATAATCGCGCATTTTCGCCATGATTTTTTGCTGGCCACATCCAATTAGCACTTAGTGAAATGCCTTTTACTCCGTGCAGTAATGGCGCCCAAACAAGGTTAGATAATGCTTCCGCAATGGATAACCTTGATCCAGCAGCAGCATTGACAAGCGCCGCAGCTGGAGCATGTCCGATACTTGTTGCAATTCCTTTTGTGCCTGTATAATCAAGTGCCATTACGCCCAGATTATTCAAGGGTAGCTGTATTTCCCCGACGGTCTGTTGCAATGCAACTTTTCCTGTCACCGACCGATCCACCTTATTTGTTAACCAATCTTTACATGCTACAGCTTCGAGCTGTAACACTTGATGGAGATATTCTGTCAACTTTGACACGTCATAAGACGGTGCTTCTAAGTTTCTAGGGTCATCAATGTCTTCAAGGATAGTTTTTGGAGATGAGCCAAAAAGATGTTCCGTTTTTAGGAAAAAAGGTGTCGTATTTCTTTTAGCAGAATGAAATTTTAATTCATGGTTACCTGTCGTTGTGCCGACCTCATAAAAAGGAGCTCTTTCTCTTTCGGCTACTGCTTTTAACGTGGCAACATGTTCGGGCTTGATTACAAGTCCCATTCTTTCTTGTGACTCGTTACCAATAATTTCTTTTTCACTCAATGTGACATCACCAACAGGTAGCTTGTCCAAGTCGATATTGGCACCTGAGTCCTCTACTAATTCCGATAAGCAATTGAGGTGTCCACCTGCACCATGATCGTGAATGGAGATAATTGGGTTTTCGTCCATCTCTGCCATTGCTCTGACGGCATTGGCAACTCTTTTTTGCATTTCAGGATTCGATCTTTGCACCGCATTTAATTCGAGTTGTTGCCCAAGTGCTCCAGTCTCCAATGAAGATACGGCACTTCCTCCCATGCCAATTCGGTAATTGTCGCCACCCATAACGACAACAGATTCGTTTTTTCCAACAGGCTTTTTTATGGCATCTTTCAAATGGCCATAACCAATGCCCCCAGCTTGCATGATGACTTTATCGAATGCGATCGTTTCACCGTTTTCTTCGTGTTCAAAGGTGAATAAACTTCCGACAATCATCGGCTGACCAAATTTATTGCCAAAATCACTTGCCCCATTTGATGCTTTAATCAGAATCTCTTTTGGAGATTGATAGAGCCATTTTCTTGGTTTGATGTTTTCCTCGTGGTTTTTTCCTTTGATCAATCGAGGGTAAGAGGTCATGTAAACGGCCGATCCCGCCAATGGCATACTTCCTAAACCACCTGCCATACGGTCTCTGATTTCTCCACCTGAACCAGTAGCAGCGCCATTGAAAGGCTCTACAGTTGTAGGGAAATTGTGCGTTTCTGCTTTTAGGGAAATAACTGATGCGACAGATTTAATTTCAAAAAAGTCCGGTTTGTCTTGTGTAGCAGGGGCAAATTGCTCGATTGTGGAACCGCTTACAAAAGCAACATTGTCCTTGTACGCGGAGACTATGAAATTATGGTTGGCTTTCGAAGTATTTTTAATGAGTTGAAACAGCGACTGCTTTTTTTCCTCACCATTAATTATAAAAGTGCCATTGAAGATTTTGTGACGACAATGTTCGGAGTTTATTTGAGAAAAACCGAAGACTTCCGAATCAGTTAGCGGGCGCTCGATTTCAGAAGCTACCTTCTCGAGGAAGCCAATTTCGTCTCCGCTCAAAGCCAAACCCGCCTCTTTATTGTATGCTTCCAAATCATCGATAAACCTGATGGCCTCAGGTGAAACCGTCATTGTAAACGCTTCTTGATCGATACCATTATATAATTGCTTGAGCATTGGGTCGAATCCTTGTTTGCGGTTTGAAACAAATTCTTCTATTCGTTCTAAGCCATCAATCCCAGCATTCTGACAAATCTCTACGGCATTGGTGCTCCATGGGGTAATCATTTCCTTTCTAGGGCCAATAAAATGCCCAGTGAGACTGTGATCATTCATCTTTTTAGCGCCAGAAAAAAGCCATTCCAACTTTGAAATGTCACTCTCTGACAGGACTTGAGATGTACCTAATGCGTAAATATGTGATTTGGACTTTTCAAAAAAAACGATCATAAGAATATGCCTACAAAGAGTCGATGAAGATTAGAATAACTGGTTTTAAAAAGCGGCACAATAAAGCGACAACTCTTCCTTTTCAACCAATGGCGCAAAAATAGAATAATTGCTTTAAGAAAAAGAATTCAATAAAAAAGATGTCACCATGTCTTGGGCATTGTTCACAACATGGTGGTGTTTTCCTTCAATAACCACTATTTTAATAGCATTATTTTCTTTGACTATGGCTTGAATGTCTTGAGGCCTGACGATCGAATCTTTATTGCCGAGAACGAGTAATGCGTTCTTATTTGTATTGGAGATTAACGCTTGCCAGTGTGATGGTTTTATCTGTAATTGGCTGAAATAGGTCCATGTCTTAAATACTTTGTCCTTGTCATCCATAGTTCTGAGCTCCCTAGCCGCAAACTTGATTAATGATTCTCTGACCAGTCCAGTGTGTTTCACCACGTTGATAAGCTTCTCAAATCTCCCTGGAGAGTACATAAGATTTTTGAAAAGCGTATTGCCAAGAGATGAATTAGCAAGGCGATACCAAAAACTCCGATGAATTCCATCTGGGGCGATGAGCACCATTTGATCTATTTGATTATGAAAACCCATCAGAGTAGCCAAACAGAACCTTCCCCCAAGACTAAAACCTACAACGTTAAAGCGATTGATTTTTTCATGCTTTAAAAATGTTCCTATCTCATACTGCCATTCGTCTTTGGTTAAATGATTGGCTGGTCGAGTAGAATACCCGTGATAATAAATATCAAAACAAAAAATGGTATAGGATGAAGATAGGATTTTGCAATAGGCATCCCAAAGAGAATGATCTTGTCCAAACCCGTGAAAAAAGAGAAGAACCTTTTGGCTATTACCAATTTTTTTAAAATTTAAGCGGGTTGTCATGAATTAACTCATTGTTAAGGTTTCACCTAATTATCATTTTTGTTAAAAATATTCAAACAAAACCTAACATTAATTGATTTTCTCCGTAATTGATGGAAACTTTGAGTGTATTGATAGTTTCCATAGTTTTTAACAGGTAATAAATAAATAAAAGTGAAACAGCAGATAGTAGAGGGGGCAGAAAAGCTATTTATGCAATACGGGGTAAGATCTGTATCGATGGATGATGTGGCAAGGGAAGTGTCTATGTCAAAGAAAACCTTGTATCAACATTTTAGCAATAAGGACTCATTAGTGAGTGAGGTTTCCAGACAACATATGCAGAAGGAGCAACTACAACTCAAAGTAGTTACAGAAAATGCTCAAAATGCCATTGAAGAACTTCATTTGCTTTCGGGCTGCATGAGAGAAAATATTATCAAAATGAATCCGTCTTTACTTTATGATCTTCAAAAGTATCATAGAGAGGCATGGGACATATTCAAAGAGTTCAAACAAAACTTTGTGAAGGGACATCTGGTAAATAATCTCATCCAAGGAATAAAGGAGGGCTACTACCGAAAAGAGATAAATCCTGAAGTATTAGCCATCATTCGCATGGAAAGTATAGAACAGATTTTTAATGAAAATATCTTTCCTTCCAGTCAATTTGAGTTTTTTGAAGTACAAATGCAGGTGTTTGATCACTTCGTGCATGGCCTGCTCACTGAAAAAGGAAAAGAACTTTATCAACAGTATCAACAATTAGAATCAAAACCAACAATTAAATGAAAGGACAACTTACACTGATGTTCTTGCTGGTAAGCTGGTGGCTTGCTGCACAAGATCAAGGTAAATCTTTCACGCTAGACGAATGTCTCGATTATGCATTAGAAAATGCAGTCAATGTTAAAAATGCAATACTTGACGAACAAATCGCAAATTCACAGGTGAGAGAAACAAGGGGGAGTGGACTTCCGCAGGTCAATGGGTCTGTAGGAGTACAATATAGCCCAACACTTCAACGATTTTTTGCTCAATATAATTCGAATGCACCCGGGTTAGGTATCACTGCGGCGAATGCTGCGGAATTAGGGATACAGGATGGGGATGTGTATGCAGCGGAAAATTTTTTCCAGCTCCAAGCAGGTGGTGATGCCGCCTTAAGTATTACGCAATTGATTTTTAATGGCTCTTATATTGTGGGTTTGCAGGCGGCAAATGCCTACCAAGAGTTATCAACACGTAATTCGAATCTAACAAGAGAAGATGTTGTATTAAATGTCAGCCAAGCGTATTATAATCTATTGATAACCAAGGAGCGATTGACTTTAGTGAAAGCAAACCTTGGGCGAATAGATACGCTTTATAGAAATACGCAGGCGCTAAAAGAGAATGGCTTTGCTGAGAAAATAGATGTTGACAGATTAAAAGTTACGGTCAATAATCTAAAGGTAGAGCAATCGAATATGACAAATCTTGTGGAGATATCAAGACGAATTCTGAAGCTTCAAATGAATTTTCCAAGTAGAGACCTCTTGACGGTTAACGGGGAAATATCTGAGCTAGCTTTTGAAAAAGTGGACGTTCCAAACAAGGAAGATTGGTCTTATAACCAGCGTGCGGATTATTTGGTGATGGAGTCGAACAGAACGCTTCAACAACTTAATATAAAAAACAAATATGCGGAGGCTTTACCATCTATTTCTGCATTCGCCAACTTTGGAATGAGTACTCAATCACCAACGTTCACCGGATTATTTTCTACGCAATCCAATTTTAAAGAAGTGGACCAAGCAGGGCCTGACAGTTGGTATGGTTATTCTGCGGTAGGCTTAAGCTTGAATTGGAGTTTGTTTACAGGTTTACAGAGAAGCAACCAAATTCAACAGCAAAAACTTGAACTCAAGAAAATCGAAAATGGATTTGAGGCATTAGAGCAAAGTATTGATCTAGAATTGGACAGATCATCAATGGATCTGACGAATGCCACTGAAAGATTAGAGGTTCAAAAAGACAACATGTCTCTTGCCGGTGAAATATATAATATTTCAAAAATAAAATACGAAGCTGGTGTGGGTAGCAACTTGGAAGTAATCGAAGCAAATACTGCATTAAAAGAAGCTCAAACAAACTATTACGCCGCGCTTTATGATGCCATAATTGCGCAATTACAACTTAAAAAAGCACTAGGAATACTTTATAACTAAGATCATGAGAAAGATCAACATACTAACACTAACCATTATTACCAGCCTTTCACTTATTCTAATAAGTTGCGGTGGAGAAACTCCGAAAGGAGATGTATTGTCGTCGGGTGACTTAAAAAGCATTCGAGAGAAGAAAAAAGAACTGGCTATCGAACATAAGTCATTGGAGAATAAAATCGCCAAATATGATTCTGTAATCACAGAATTGATGGGCGGTAAGAATCTTCCTTTAGTGACGACTATCCAAGCACAATCTAAAAAATTCGATCACTTCGTTGAACTTCAAGGTACAGTTTCAACAAAGCAAAATGTCTTGATTTACCCTGAAGCTCCAGGTATACTGGTTTCAGTTTATGTCACGGAAGGGGAGTCAGTAACAAAAGGACAACTTTTGGCAAAAATTGATGACGGTGGAATGAATAATCAGCTCATGCAAATGAAAACACAGTTTGTACTTTCTAAAACTACTTTTGAACGTCAAGAAAAGCTTTGGAATCAAAACATAGGCTCGGAGATTCAATATTTGCAAGCCAAAGCGAACTATGAAGCACAAGAAAGCACTATCGCGCAAATGGAAAGTCAGCTCGATAAATATAAAATTAATGCACCTTTTTCAGGTATCATAGATGATGTGATCAGGGATCAAGGGACAGTGGTTGCTCCTGGAGGGTTTGGTTCTGAGGTTTTCAGAATTATAAATTTATCTAACATGTATTTGGAAGTTGCAGTACCTGAAACGTACATAGCAACTATTAATGTAGGCAAAGAAGTACAGGTGTATTTTCCAGTGCTTGATAAGAAGATCATGTCGAAGGTGAGACAGACAGGTAATTTCATTAATCCGAATAACCGATCTTTTATCGTGGAGGTTGCAGTTCCGAATAACGAAGCGAATATCAAACCAAATATGACGGCCAGGGTGCTTATCAATGACTATACCAACCCTGAAGCGATATTGATTCCACAAAGTATCATTTCTGAAAATTCTGAAGGTGATCAATATGTATTCGGAGCGTTGAAGATCACAAAGGATAAAGTGGCAACTGCCATGCGAAAAATTATCACAACAGGTAAAACGCAAGGTGATTTTATCGAGATATTGACTGGAGTAAAATCTGGTGATAGCCTTATTAAAGAAGGCGCTAGAAGTGTGAGAAGTGGTCAAGAAGTTAAAATCTTAAGTAAGTAAGACATGGCTAAGCAAGAGAAAAGTGTAAATAAAGAATTTAGACTCTCTTCGTGGGCAATAGATAACGCGTCAGTTATTTATGTGATGATTGGATTGTTCTTATACATGGGGCTGTCGGCATATTTTGCCATGCCTCGGGAGAATTTTCCTGAAATCATAGAAACGAAGATTTACGTTAGTACACCATATCCTGGTAATACGGCGGAGGATATAGAGCGGCTTATTACGGATCCCCTCGAGGATGAACTAAAGAACATTAGTAATGTCGTAGAGATTGTCTCTACCTCTCAGGAAGACTACTCTATAATCACTGTTGAGTTTGACGAAGAGATCTCAGTTGATGCTGCAAAGCAGAAAGTAAAGGATAAAGTCGACTCTGAAAAAGCAGATGAAGATTGGCCGTTATTTAATGGAGCGAAAGTCGAACCAAATGTTTTTGAATTAAACATGTCGGAGGAGATTCCGATTATGAATATCAATATATCTGGCGATTATACTGTAGAAAGGTTAAAGCAGTACGGAGAGTATTTGGAAGATGAGATCGAGGATTTGCCGGAGATAAAAGGGGTGGATATCCGAGGGGCACAAGAGAAAGAAGTTGAAGTAGCTGTTGATGTTTACAAAATGATGGCCGCAAAAGTTAATTTCGATAATATCATGCAAGCTATTAGTAATGGTAACATGACCATGTCTGCAGGGAACTTGAAAGCGAGTGGACAAAGAAGAACCATAAGAATTATAGGCGAGATCGAAAGTCCTAGTGATCTTGAAAGTTTTGTTGTTAAACACGAGAACAATTCTCCTGTTTATTTGAGAGATATAGCGACGATTACTTTTACTGATGAGGATAAAACAACTTTCGCAAGAGAGTTTGGTCAAAATGTGGTCATGCTGGATGTGAAGAAGCGTGCAGGAAAGAATATGATTGAGGCAGCTCGCAAGATTCAATTGATTATTGATCATGCTGTTGAACATGAATTTCCTCAAGACTTACGAATGAGCCTGACCAATAACATGGCTCCAAGAACTTTGAATCAGGTGGATGATTTGGTGAATAATATCATCTTCGGAATCCTTTTGGTTGTAACCGTCCTGATGTTTTTCTTAGGTTTTAGAAATGCATTGTTCGTAGGTTTTGCAATTCCAATGTCCATGTTTATGTCATTCATGATTTTGAATTATTTTGGACTTACGTTGAACACAATGATTCTTTTTGGGATGATTATGGGGCTTGGTATGCTCGTTGATAATGGAATTGTTGTCGTCGAAAATGTTTATCGATTGATGCAGGAAGAAGGACTCACGCGAACGCAAGCTGCGAAACAGGGAATTGGTGAGATTGCTTATCCAATTATCATTTCTACGCTCACAACAGTCGCTGCTTTTGTGCCACTTGGCTTATGGCCTGGCTTGTTTGGGCAGTTTATGATTTATTTCCCAATTACCTTATCAGTGGTTTTAGGTTCTTCTTTGTTTGTCGCCATCTTCATGAATTCTATGTTGGTGTCGAAGTTCATGGAGATCGGGGACAAGGAACTCTCAACAAAATCATTAATAAGGCTCACCGTAATCATGGGAGGCTTAGGTGTCTTCATGATGGCTATTGGTGGCGGAGCAAAAGGTTTAGGAGCCTTGTTAATTGTGAATGTCGTGTTATTTTGGCTATACAAATATGTTCTTAAGAAGCTGGCAACCGCTTTTCAGAGAACCGTTTTAATTTGGTTTGAAAACTTCTATGAGCGCAGATTAATTCATGCGCTTAAAGGTGGAAATGTATATTGGTACCTTGGATTCACCTTCATGATCTTAATCGCAGCATTTGCGATGTTTGGTTGGTCAGTCGGCACTCAAAGGACGAAAATTGAATTTTTTCCAGATAATATTCCGAATCAGATCATTGTCTACATAGAATATCCACAAGGAACTTCAATTGAAAAAACCAATGAGATTACGAAGGAAATTGAGCAGCGCGTGTTCAACGTGGTTAATGTTGACGAGTATCTTGATGGAGATTATAATTTCTTAGTAGAAGCTTCCGTTTCGCAAGTTGGGGAGGGTGCTGGTAATCCACAAACGGATGGTGGCTCAGCTGCAGAGATGCCTCATAAAGGCAAGATTACGGCCTCCATGAGAGAGTTTAAATACAGACGTGGTAAGGATACAGAAGAACTTCGAAGAAAAGTACAGGCTGCATTGAGCGGTATTTATCCAGGAGTGGCTATTTCTGTTGAGAAAGATGCTGCAGGACCACCTGCGGGATATCCAATCAATATAGAATTGGAGGGTAACGATTACGATGAACTGATCGCCACTGCGGAGAAGATGAGAAACTTCATCAATACGAAGAACGTTGCGGGTATTGAAGAACTTAAGATTGATGTCAACAAGAGTAAGCCTTCTATGGAAGTGACGGTTAACCGTGAAAAGGCTGGAGAATTAGGTGTGGCTGTTGGGCAGGTTGGCAATCAATTGAGGAGGTCAATATTTGGTGAAAAAGCCGGAATTTATAAAGTGGATGGGGAAGACTATGATATCAATATTAGATTCAACGAAGACTTGAGATATAATACAAGTGCTCTTTTTAATCAAAATATCATTTTTCGAGATCAAGCGACCGGGCAAATTAAGGAAGTACCATTATCGGCTGTTGCTAAACAAAAAAATACTTCAGGATTTAGCGCCATCAAGCATAAGGACAATAAAAGAGTGGTTACTGTTTATTCAGGTTTGCAGCCTGGCTTTACCGATGCGGCTGTTATTGTCAACGAAATTCAGGCAGAAATGCAAGAATTTGATGAACTCCCAGCTGGTGTGAAAATTGATTTTACTGGACAGATTGAAGAACAAAATAAGCAAATGGCCTTTTTGGTTGGTGCATTCTTCTCTGGACTAGGACTCATATTCTTAATATTGATCTTCCAATTTGGAGGTATATCCAAACCATTTATTATCATGGTGGCTATCTTTTTGAGCTTCATTGGTGTATTTGGTGGACTGGTAATAACTGGTTGGTCGTTTGTGATTATGATGACCATGATGGGAATTATCTCCTTAGCAGGTATTGTGGTAAATAATGGTGTAGTTCTGTTGGATTATACGCAGCTTCTTATAGATCGCAAAAAGCTGGAATTAGACCTAACAAAAGACGAATACCTTGATAAAGAGTCGGCTAGAGTTGCAATTATTAAAGCAGGTAAAGCAAGGTTACGCCCTGTAATATTAACGGCGATTACCACGGTGCTTGGGTTAATTCCCTTGGCCATTGGTTTGAATATTGATTTCTTCTCCTTATTTACAGAGTTTGATCCAAAGATTTATATTGGTGGAGACAATGTGATTTTCTGGGGGCCACTCGCTTGGACAGTAATTTTCGGACTGATTGTAGCAACCTTCCTTACGTTAATTATTGTACCAGTGCTTTTTACTATCATTTATAGAGTTAAATTTTGGTTTTATGCTAGGCGCAAAAAGGAAGAAGAACGGAAAACGGAACTACAAGCCGCAGCTTAATTTATTTATCTAGATAAAATAGCATTCAAAATGTCCTGTTAAATGTATTTTGACAGGACGTTTTTTTTAACTCTTGGTTTATGCAATTGTGAACCTGATGATATTTAACATCCCGAGAAAAAATGAATAGAATATACATTCTTATTATAGCTGCAATTGTATATGGTCTACTTGATTTTTATGTTTATCAAGCTATTAAAATTAGTATTTCGGACTTTCATGAAAGCTGGAGAAAGGGGATAGTTGTTGGCTATATCTCTGTTTCGTTTTTGCTTTTTATGGGATTTGCTTTTTATACTAAGCTTGACCCGAAAGCATTCGAAAACTTAAGACTATTCTTGGCAACTGCATTTTTTGTTACGTTGGTGGGAAAGCTATTTGTCGCGCTCTTTCTTTTTATTGACGATTTTCGAAGATTTTTTACCTATTTGGTTTCGCTATTGCCAGCTAAAAGTGAAGCAGAAATTGATGGATCAAGGTCTGAGTTTATGGCAAAGGCGTCTCTTGTTGCTGGTGTGCTACCAATTGCAGCTTTAAGTTTTGGTGTTATATCTGGTGCTCATGACTACAGAGTGCGAAAAAGAACCATCTCATTTAAATCTTTACCAAAGGCCTTCGATGGGATACGTATCGCTCAAATATCAGATATACATACGGGGAGCTTTTTTAGTAGAACTGCGGTAAAAGGTGGTGTTGATATGTTGATGGCAGAGAAACCGGACATGGCTTTCTTCACCGGAGATCTTGTTAATAATCAAAGTGATGAAGCCAAACCGTACTTGGATATTTTCAAGAAAGTACAAGCGCCATTGGGCGTTTATTCTACTATGGGAAACCACGACTATGGAGATTATAAGAGTTGGGCTAGTCCACAAGCGAAACAAAAGGATATCCAAAATATACATGATATGCATCGCTATATGGGATGGAATATTCTGTTGAACGAGCATCGAATTATCAAAGAAGGTGCAGAGCAGATGGCTATTCTTGGACTTGAGAATTGGGGTAATGGACGCTTCTCAAAATATGGAGATATGTCCAAAACCTTAGAAGGAGTGGAGGCTGGTCAGTTTAAGCTTCTATTGTCTCATGATCCGAGTCATTGGGATGCTCAGGTAAGACCAAATTATGGTGATATTGATTTGACTCTGGCTGGTCATACACATGGGATGCAATTTGGAATTGAATTTGGGGAGTTTCGCTGGAGCCCATCACAATACGTTTATCCACGTTGGGCTGATTTATATAAAGAAGATGATCAATATCTTTACGTGAATCGTGGTTATGGATATCTTGGCTACCCTGGAAGAGTTGGTATTTTGCCAGAGATTACTATTTTGGAATTGAGAAGTGTTTGATAAGATTGATCAATATATTTGGGGATAGTACTGGCGAGAAATAGCTCTTTTATGAAGATGGTTTCTATCATTTTAGAAACTGGATATTGTGTGTATAATCGCGACTTATTATTATATCAACAAATTTCTTCCAGACATTCCGTATCTGATCAATAATTAAGTTTTATCCTCAAACTTTCTCCAAGGGGAAAGGGTATTCTTTCTACGGTTTGAATCTTTTAGGATTTCAACCGAGAGGTTTTCTACAGCATAGTTGGTCGAAAAAAACCAATGTTGTCCAATTTCTTTGCTTAATATTTTAATGGTTAAATATTCTTATGCCTGATGCTATCTTCTTCACTATTACCTGATAATAAGGTTAAAAAAAGAAGACAATTAAATACTGGTTTTTGAAAATAAGTTTTGGTGTCAAAGTCAAAGTCATTCCAAGTATTGTTATGTGGAATTAATCAATAAAGTTGAATAGCATAGTAAGTTTTTAGAAAAGTCTTCCCGTTTTAGGCAACTGCTGTCTTCTTAAGTGAATGAGATATAATTGAGCACAAGCATGCGCATCGCTTAAGGCATCATGATGATTTAGTTTGATTTTATATTTTTTTGAGCAATAGGCAAGACCTCTTTTGAAAATTTTGCGAGTACACCGTTCCTCAAAATCTGGCTGAATATCGTCGTAGTAGGCCAATGTACTTCTTAGACAGTTTACATCAAACCTTGAATTATGGGCAACAAGCACCTGATTTTCTATCAGGTGCTTAATGTCTTGCCATACGTAATCAAAGGTAGGAGCATGCTCCGTGTCTTCGGGCTTTATCCCATGGACCTCTATATTCTTATAGAAATATTCGTTGTGAGGCGGTCGGATGAGTCGATCCACTCGATCGACTATTTCCATATTCTCCACCCGTATGATGCCTACTTGACATACACTAGTAGGAGACCATGTCGCCGTTTCAAAATCAATAGCCGTGAATGAATTTTTGATGTATGACAAAAGACCAATTATTTATTAAATTTTTTGGTAGAGATTGTTATTTTTTTTAGTCAGAACTGTGACTTATAGAAGCAGGCTTAGGTAGTCTACTTTGAATTTCCGCCACCATTCTCGAGAAAGGAAGTGATTGAACATAAACAGTACCCGTTCCGGAGATAGTAGCTAAAAACATACCCTCAGATCCGAACATCATAGTTTTAAGACTACCTGATTTTTGAATTTCGTAATTCAAATGAGAGGAGAAGGCCACTACACAGCCAGTATCGATGAGTAAAGTTTCGTTATTTAATTCTTTTTTAACGATCGTTCCTCCAGCATGAAGGAATGCCATGCCATTTCCTGTCAGTTCTTGAAGGATAAAACCTTCACCACCAAAAAATCCAGTGCCTAGCTTTTTGTTAAATTTAAAAGACACTTTAGTTCCCATAGCGGCACATAAGAATGCGCTTCCTTGGCAAAGTATAGAACCATTAAAATCGTTAAGATCTATTGCGAGAATACTACCGGGGTATGGAGCCGCGAAACTTACTGATTTTTTACCAGATCCTACATTAGTAAAATGAGTTAAAAATAAACTTTCACCACTAAGGACTCTTTTTCCTGCATCTTTTAATCTACCAAAGAAACCTTTTTCCGGTTCAGAGCCATCTCCAAGTTTAGCTTCAAAGTGGATACCATCATTCATTCAGCACATGGCGCCAGCTTCAGCTATTACAGTTTCCTGGGGATCTAATTCTACCGATACGACTTGTACGTCATGACCTTCAATGGTGTAGTCTACTTTGTGTGAATCCATAAGTGATAAAACTTGTTTAAGTGAAGGTAATACTAAAAATAAATTAATATAATTCTCAGCTTCTTTGAAAGGGGATAAATCGATTTACTCAAATTCTATAGACAGAACATAAAAAAACCCAATTCCTTATGAAATTGGGTTTTAGAGGTCGAGAGCGGATTCGAACCGCTGTACGAGCTTTTGCAGAGCTCTGCCTAGCCACTCGGCCACTCGACCATCTTTTTAAGATTGCAAATCTAGTTATAAAGAAGCTTAAACCGGAAGTATTTCTTCCGGTTTAATTCAAAAAGATTAAGCTTTTTCTTCACCTTTATCAGTTGACTCATCTGTTGATGGTTCCTCTGCTTTAGGTTCCTCTGCTTTAGGTTCCTCTACTTTAGGTTCCTCTACTTTAGACTCTTCGGCTTTAGGTTCCTCCACTTTCGGTTCCTCTGCTTTAGGCTCTGCTTTAGGCTCTGCTTTCTTTTTAGGGGCAGCTGGCTTTGAAGCCTCTTCCATTTTATCTTTCAATGCTGAAAGTGCTTCCAAATCACCTAAGGTAGACTTTTCAGACTCCTTGTTGATTTTCTTTAAAGTGTTACCTTTTGGAGCCACTTTCTTCTTTGGTTGCTCAGGAGTAGGTTGCTCAGCTCCTTCTTTCCAAATTGAAGTATGAGAAAGAACGATTCTCTTATCTTCTTTCGAGAACTCAAGTACTTTGAAGTCGAGTTGCTCACCTTCGTTAGGTACAGACTCATCTTCTTTTATTAAGTTTTTAGTACTTACTTGTCCTTCCAAACCGTAAGGAAGTTCTAGTATAGCACCTCTTTCGTTTTTAGATATGATCGTACTTTTATGTACAGAACCTCTTGTAAATACTGTTTCGAAAGTATCCCAAGGATTTTCTTCTAAATGCTTATGGCTTAATGCAAGTCTTCTGTTATCGACATCTAACTCCATAACAACTACTTCAAGCTCCTCGCTCACTTTTACGAATTCTGAAGGATGCTTCACCTTCTTCGTCCAGCTAAGGTCGGAAACATGGACAAGTCCATCAATACCTTCTTCTAGTTCTATAAACAAACCAAAGTTGGTTAAGTTTCGAACAATACCCTTATGTTTAGTTCCAACAGCATAGTTGACTAAAACATCTTTCTTAGTCCATGGATCTTCACTTAACTGCTTGATACCAAGTGACATTTTACGGTCATCTCTATCAATCGTTAATACAACTGCGTCAAGGATATCACCAACATTGATAAAGTCTTGTGGATTTCTCAAATGCTGAGACCATGACATTTCCGATACGTGAATTAAACCTTCAACTCCAGGTATGATTTCTAAGAATGCACCGTAATCAGCAACATTTACAATCTTACCTTTCACTTTTGATCCAATCTCTAAGCCTGTATCTAAAGAATCCCATGGATGAGAAGTCAATTGCTTCATACCAAGTGAAATTCTTCTCTTATCGTCATCAAAGTCAAGAACAACAACATTAACTTTTTCGTCAAGGTTGAGTACTTCTTCTGGATGGTTAATACGGCCCCATGAGATATCAGTAATGTGAAGTAAGCCATCCACACCTCCAAGGTCGATGAATACACCGAAATTGGTCATGTTTTTGATTACACCTTCAAGTACTTGACCTTTCTCAAGGTTATTTAGGATCGCAGCTTTTTGCTTCTCGATATCCTTCTCAATGAGTACTTTGTGTGATACTACTACGTTATCATTTGCGTAGTTAATTTTCACAACTTTGACTTCCATTCTCTTACCAACGAAAATATCAAAGTCTCTAATTGGCTTAACATCAATTTGAGAACCAGGAAGGAATGCCTCTACACCATAGATGTCTACGATCAAACCACCTTTAGTTCTTCTTTTAACCAGACCATCGATAACAGAATCGTTATCTAGCGCACCTTGGATATTCTCCCATGCTTTAACGATTTTTGCTTTTCTTCTGGAGAGGACAAGTTGTCCATTCGAGTTTTCCTGTTCTTCGACATATACTTCAACAATATCGCCGGTTTTAAGCTCTTCAATGTCTCTAAATTCTGAAAGAGAAACCAGTCCATCAGATTTGAATCCAATATTGACGATTACATCTCTTGCAGTGATGCCAACTACAACGCCTTCCATTACTTCTTTTTCAGAAATAGAATTCATTGTTGACTCATATAGAGCTGCCATTTTCTTTCTGTCAGCCTCGTTGTATTCTTCACCAAAACCATCGTCGCTAGCCGTGTTCCAGATGTCATCATTGTCATCTTGTGGTGCGATTTCAGGGACTGCTGATACTACTACCGGAGCTTCTTCTTTTGCTTCTTCTACAGCTGGCGCTGTTTCAGGAGCTGAAGTTTCTTCTGTTGTTACTTCAGTTTCTTTTGTGGCCTGAACTTCTTGATTCTCGGTTTCTTGAGGTTCTTTGTTTTCTTCTTCTGCCATAATTATCAGTAACTCGTCAAAATAATTTCAATAGTCTTAGAGTCATAGTACTATTGATTTTTTGGTTATACATACATTTGCATAGGCAAACGCCGCTCGCTCGAACAGAGCGCAAAGTTACAAAAAATATCAACTGAACGATTGTTTGATGAAAATTAATGCATTAATAATACTTTTCACGGCTGGTCTTCTCTTTTGCTGTCAAAAAAGTAATAAGGAAGTAGCAGACCTGATTATTTTTAATGGCACCATTTATACGGTAAATGAAGCTAATGATAGGGTATCAGCTGTTGCTGTGAGAAATGGAAAGATCCTAGCTGTAGGTGATGCCGCTCAGGATTTAATCGGTGCTGAGACCAAGAAAATAGATCTTAATGGGCGTGTTTGTTATCCTGGATTTATTGAAGGACATGCACATATTATGGGGATAGGGGATAACCTCGTCAATATAGACTTGATGGGGACAAAAAGTTATGATGAAATCATTGAAGCTGTAAAACAAAGGGCGGCTAAAACACCGAAGGGCGAGTGGGTACTAGGTCGAGGCTGGCATCAGGATAAGTGGGTAACCACGCCAGAAAATATGTTTAATGGTTTTCCAACGCATCATGACTTATCAAAAGCGGTTCCTGATCACCCTGTTTGGTTGAAACACGCAAGTGGACATGCAAGTCTGGTCAACGCAAAAGCCATGGAACTCGCCGCGATTAATGAAAAGAGTATAAGTCCTGATGGCGGAGAGATTTTCAAAGGAATCGATGGTCAACCTACGGGCGTATTGAATGAAATGGCCGACGATGTAATGGCTGATATTGTGCCAAAAGCTTCTGAGGACACTAGACTCCATTCGCTAAACCTAGCCATGGATGAATGTTTGAAGAATGGATTGACCAGCTTTCATCAGGCAGGATCCTCTCGGGAGGATATTGAGTTATTCAAGAAGCTAGCCAATAGTGGAGCGCTTAGGACGAGACTATATGTGATGTTAGGCGGTAGTTATAACGCACTGCTCAATGATTTTTTTAAAAAAGGACCCTATTTGGATTCAAATAATTTTTTATCTATTCGATCGGTAAAGCTTTATGCTGATGGGGCATTGGGCTCACGTGGAGCATGGCTATTAGAACCCTATGAAGATGCACACCATACTTCTGGTCACAATGTAGTTTCTATGGACACTATTAAAGCCATTGCTTCTTCTGCCTATAAAGCAGGATTTCAGGTGTGCACTCATGCTATCGGAGATAGAGCAAATAGAGAGGTAATTGATATCTATGAAGAAATATGGGAAGAAAATAAAGAAGCGAACCCGCAAAGCCTAAGATATCGAATAGAGCATGCTCAGCATATCGATCCGTTAGATTTACCAAGATTTGAAAAATTCGGAATTGTCCCTGCTATGCAAGCGGTACACATGTCATCAGATCGACCTTGGGCTATTGACCGGTTAGGTAAAAAGAGAATAGAAGAAGGAGCATATATGTGGCGCGACCTACTCGATAGAGGAGTTAAAATTGTCAATGGTACTGATGCGCCTGTAGAACCACTAACGCCGTTTGCTTCGTTTTTTGCCTCTGTTACAAGGAAAACATTGAAAGGAAAACCGGAAGGTGGTTATGAGCCTTCACAAAGAATGACTAGGCTAGAGGCGTTGAAATCGTATACTATCTTCCCTGCTTACGGAGCTTTCGAGGAAAACATAAAAGGGTCAATAGCGATAGGTAAGTTGGCTGATTTTACTATTTTGGACCGAGACATACTTACTGTACCAGAAGAAGAGATTCTCGCAGCTCAGGTTGAAATGACAATTGTCGGAGGCAAAGTGCTTTATGAAAATGGTCAATTGAGATGATCGAGGAGACAAACTACCCATTAAAACAATTAAATACATTTGGCTTAGATGTGTCCGCTAGTGATTTGGTTCGCGTTACGAAGAAGGAACAGCTTCCAGAGCTTTTTAGAACGGATAAATATAGAACAAAGCGAAAAATGATCCTTGGCGGTGGATCAAACGTTTTGTTTATGAGGAATTTTATTGGTCTGGTTATCAAAATAGAAATTTCCGGAGTTGAGGTAATAGAAGAAGATAATGATTTTTCGATTGTTTCATTTGGAGCTGGTGAAAATTGGCACGGCTGTGTGCAGTGGGCTATAGATAATAATTTGGGGGGAATTGAGAACCTTTCGTTGATTCCGGGGACAATAGGAGCCGCGCCAATGCAAAATATAGGTGCTTATGGTGTAGAGATAAAGGATGTATTTCACTCCTTAGAGGCTTATGAAATTGCCACGGGTAGGTTTGTGACTTACTACAAGGAAGATTGTCAGTTCGGTTATCGCTTCAGTGTGTTTAAGGGGAAAGAGCGAGATAGATATATAATTACCAAGGTAAATTTACGCTTGACAAAAAATCCGGTCTTTAATATTGCTTATGGGAATCTAAAGAATACTTTGGATGAAGCTGGTGTTGAAGAGCTAACGCTTGCTCAGGTGAGTAGCGCTGTGATTAAAATAAGACAGACAAAACTTCCTGACCCAAGTCAAATAGGTAATGCCGGAAGTTTTTTTAAAAACCCCGTCATTGATATCGACTTTTATGAAGCCTTACATGCAGCATATGAAAATATGCCAAGCTATCCTCATTCTTCAAATTCTATGAAAATACCCGCAGCATGGCTCATTGAATTTTGTGGATGGAAGGGTAAGCGATTTGGCGGTGTAGGTGTTCATGACCAGCAATCTTTGGTACTCGTTAACCATGGGAAAGGAACCGGTAAGGAACTCGTGGAGTTGTCGAAAAACATCCAAAATTCAGTTCAAGCTACCTTTGGAATAACGCTACAACCGGAGGTCAATTTTATCTGATTTTAAAAAACAGAAAAACCGTGAGCAGGTTAACTGCCCATGAAAACGAGTGTAGTAGCATTTTTTTTATTTTTTATTTCAGTGAATCTTGGCGCTCAAATTCCTCTGAAAAGTGAGGGATCAATTGAGGGTAAAGTCATAGAAGAGGAATCGGGCAAGGCCGTAGAATTTGCTACGGTGAGTGTATTTACCCAAAAGGATTCATCTTTGATTACTGGAATAGTTAGCGACCCTCAAGGAGTGTTTTCGATAAAAGTGCCCTACGGAGTATATTATCTAAAAATTGAATTCGTCACCTATGAGGACAAAATAATTTCTGACGTTATAATCTCTAAGGGAAATAAGAACGTCTACCTTAAAAAAATATTATTGGTATCTTCTACAGAAGAGCTGGCGGAAGTAGTTGTGCAGGCTGAGAGAACTCAAATGCAGCTTACGTTGGATAAAAAGATCTATAATGTGGGTAAAGATTTGAGTAACCTTGGAGGTTCTGCTTCAGATTTACTGGACAACTTGCCATCAGTTACTGTGGATGTAGAGGGAAATGTTCAGCTTCGTGGTAGTACGAATGTTAAGGTGTTGATAGACGGTAAGCCATCGGGTATTGTTGGGCTGTCAAGTACTGATGCACTGCGACAAATGCAGGGAAACCTTATTGAAAGAGTTGAAATAGTGACAAATCCATCGGCTCGTTATGATGCTGAGGGCCAAGCAGGTATTATTAATATTGTTCTTAAGAAAGAGAAGCAGAAAGGTGTTAATGGGAGTTTTCAGTTAAATTCAGGCATACCACATAATCATGGAGCTTCTTTAAATATGAATCTACGTCGAGATTGGCTGAATCTTTTCGTTAATTATGGCGTCAATTATGAACAAAATCCAGGATCGGGAGGTGGTTTGCAGAAATTTTTCTTGCAAGACACGACATACAGTACGGATGTAAATAGAAATCATATCCGAGGTGGCCTGTCTAACAATATTCGGTTAGGGGCGGATTTTTTCTTAAACAAGAAAAATACCATCACGACATCCTTTTTATTTCGATTATCTGACGAGCAAAACGATACAGACTTGACATATGATGATTTTGATAAGGTTGGGAATGAGTTAGGGTATACGCTAAGGAACGATCTGGAAAGTGAAATCGACAAGAACCTAGAGTTTTCTTTAAACTATACGAAACTCTTTACTCGCGAGGGCCATAAACTGACTGCCGATGTTCAATATCAAAACAACAATGAAATTGAGGAATCTGACATTGTTCAATATGGCGGGTCAAATGCGTCTAATACGATCGCAGAATTGTTTCAACAGGTGAGAAATGATGAAGGTGAGGAGCGTCTCATGATACAGTCGGATTATGTTCAGCCTTTTGGGAGCAAGACAAAACTGGAGATGGGATTTAGGAGTACTTTTCGAGATGTGAAAAATATATACAAGGTAGCAGAAAAGTTGACACAGCAAGAGGAGTATTATCCTTTAGATACCTTCAGCACTGATTTTGAATACAACGAAAATGTTCATGCATTATATGTAATAATCAGCAATGAAATGGATAAATTTTCTTGGCAGGCAGGGCTGAGGTCTGAATCAACAGATATCAATACAGCATTCAACGAAACCGGTCAAACGCGCAATTGGAATTACACCAATCTTTTTCCTAGTGCGTTTTTAACTTATAAGCTGTCACGTCTGAACCAACTGCAGTTAAGCTACAGCCGAAGGATTAATCGTCCTAGATTTAGGGAGCTCAATCCTTTCAGTTCTTTTTCTGATAACCGTAATTTTAGAGTGGGAAACCCTGAGCTACAGCCAGAATTCACCAACTCATATGAATTAGGTTTTCTTCAAAATTTAGAGAAGTCGTCACTTTATTATGCTTTTTATCATAGGCATACGACACAGCTCATACAAAGAGTGTCCCTTGAACCAAATGAGAATGGAGAGCGGATAAGGATTCCTTATAATATTGGTATCCGTAATGCTTATGGTCTTGAGATTAATGCAACGCATGATTTTACCAAATGGTATAGGGTTTCAGGAAATTTCAACATTTACAATCAAAACACTTCAGGTTCTGCTGGGGACACCATAAGCCTTTCTGTACAGGCCTTTTCGTTTACCTCACGAATCAGTCAAGTAATAAAGATAAAAAATCTTTTTGATGCACAAATCAATGTGAATTATAGAGCTCCGGAGAAAGAAACTCAAGGTCGTCGATTGGCAATGACTTCAGTAGATATTGGTCTAACCCGTGATATATGGAGTAACAATGGTACCATTTCACTTGGCGTTAGAGACCTTTTTAATAGTCGAAAATATCAGTCTGTTGTAGAGCTACCTACATTCTATGAGGAGACATCATGGCAATGGCGAAGAGGACCACAAGTTCAGGTGACTTTGACTTATCGATTAAATCAGCGAAAACAAAGATCTCGCGGGGATAGTAATGAATTTGGGGGTGATAGCGGCTTTTAAATTAAATGTGTGAGATTTTGAAGATTTCCAGTATATCGAGAAATTTTAACTCCAAATTTACTTAGAAAGTCAACGCCTTCATCCGAGGCAATTCCTTTGTGCTCTGCATAGGAATTCAAATAAATAATATGTTCTATACCAGCGGTATAAATGATTCTGGCGCAGGCTAAGCAAGGAGATAACGTAACATAAAGTGTACTTCCCTCCACAGTAGCCTTGTTTTTTACTGCGTAGAGGATGGCGTTTTGTTCGGCATGGATCGCAAGAGAACATCCACCTTTTGAGTCTCTGGGACAACCTGCCTCAGGAAATTCAACATCACAATTATGTGTGCCGGCTGGTGGTCCATTATATCCAATAGATATTATTCTAGTATCCTTGGTCAAGACTGCTCCTACATGTCTTTTTATGCAATGAGATCTTTTAGCCAAGTTCACTGCTAGTTCCATGAATATATCGTCGAATGCTGGTTTGCTCATTTTGTAAAATTACTAAAGTGCAGGAGATAGCAAATGATAATAACGTGATAATTATCATTTCGTAAATAGACCTAACTCATATCTTCTCGCCGGTTAATGGCTCATTTTTGAGCAAAAAAAAGGCAATGAACTCTTCTCTAATAAAAAAATGCAATGTTCCTGGTCCGAGGTATACAAGTTATCCAACTCTGCCATATTGGGATGCTTCGACCTTTTCGATTGGTCAGTTTAAGCAAGTAATAAAAAATCAATTTGACTATAATGGAGGGGAGATAAGCATTTACATTCATCTACCATTTTGTAAAAGTTTATGTACCTATTGCGGGTGTACATCCAAAATCACTAAGCAGCATAAAGTCGGGACAGAATACATCCAAGCATTATTGATTGTGTGGGATCAATATGTCGCGCTATTCAAAAAAAGACCGCTAATAAAGAGCATATATTTAGGAGGAGGGACGCCAACTTTTTTCCATCCCAAAATTTGAATTTTCTTTTAAGTTCGATGCTATAATTTGGACGCTTGTCTGAAGAGGCAGAGTTGAGTTTCGAAGCTCACCCATACAGCATAACAGAATTACACCTTAGAGTTCTTCATAAAATTGGGTTTCGGCGGGTGAGTTTTGGCATTCAAGGTTTAGACTTAAGAGTATACAAAATAATCAATAGGAGGCAATCCTTCGAGCAGATAAAAGGCATCACAGCATTAGCAAAGTCTAGAGGTTACACGTCTATTAATTATGACTTAATCTATGGACTTCCAGGACAAACCATTTGCTCAGTTAAAATCAACCTTGGAACAAACCATAGCTTTGAACCCAGATAGAATTGCCTTTTATAGTTATACATATGTGCCGCACCTTAAGCCGGTGCAGAAATCGTTTGAGGCAGTATAGCCCAATGAGGTTACTAAAATTGATTTTTACCAAATGGGAAAAGAGTTATTGTCCTCAAATGAATATTTGGATATTGGAATGGATCATTTCGCAAAATAGACGGATGATTTGGTTCATGCATATAAGAAGGGTAAGCTTCATTGAAATTTTATGGGTTATGCGATTCAACATAATGATTTACTCATTGGGCTTGGTTCAAGTGCAATGAGTGATAGTTGGACTGTTTTCGCTCAGAATGTGAAATCAATAGAAGAGTATATAGGTAGAGTCACAAAATATGAATTACCAGTTTTTAGAGGTCACCTACTTAGTTATAAAGACTTAATACTTCGTCGACAAATATTGAACTTAATATGCCAGTTTTATACGGAATAGACGGAGCAAGAAGACATTTTTATCAACCAGCTATTAAACCCGGATGCGTTAGCGCAATTTCAAACGGATGAATGGTTTGTTAAAGACAATAGATCAATAAAAGTGACTATAAAAGGACGCCAATTCATACGCAACATTTGTCTGTTATTTGATGTGAAATTAGTTTCTTCAAAAAACAATCGAGTAGTTTTTAGCAAAACCCTGTAGCTCTTTTATAAATAAAGATTGACGTACCTGTAGACTGTGTAGTGTCTTTTAATAATTAGCGCTTGTCAATAAAGTCAGAGCCTGATCTAGAATTTTACCAATCAAGGTATGTGAGAGAGAGAAAAGCGGAGTTGCCTTGTGGCAATCGGTCTGCCTAAGCAGAGCATTTTTTCGATGAACATAACGCAGAGTATGGACATTATAGAAAGACGCTAATTAGGAATTATAACATTAATTTGCCTTGTATGTCACTCGATATATCGTACCACTTTGATCATCAGAAATCAGCATTGAGCCATCTTTCAGAAATAAAATATCGACGGGTCTTCCCCAAGATTCTTGAGTTTCCTCGTTTAGCCATCCAGAGATAAATACTTCGTAAGATTCGCCCACACCATCATTTTCGCTAACTGAGGTGATTCGATAACCAATTTTATCATCTCTATTCCAAGAACCATGCTCAGCAATAAAGGCAAGCATTCGATACTCTTCAGGGAAACTATCACTCTGGCAAAATTTAACTCCAAGAGGAGCGACATGTGGGCCTAAATTTTGGACTGGTTGCACAAATTCATCACAGTTTTTTTTGTATCCATACTCTGGATCACTGATGGTGCCACCATGGCAATATGGATAACCAAAATGTTGACCTTTTTTTGTAGCACGATTAAACTCACAAGGAGGAGTATCATTGCTCATCATATCTCTTCCATTATCGGTAAAGTAGAGGTATTTGTTTTCAGGATGCCAAGTGAACCCTACGGTGTTTCTTACCCCAGTCACAAAAATTTCCCGATCACTACCATCGGGATTCATTCTTGTTATAGATGTATACATCTCATTTTTACTCTCGCATATGTTACACGGCGCTCCAACTGGAATATATAATTTATCATCTGGCCCAAATGCAATATATTTCCACCCATGATGCCCATCAGTTGGATAGTCATCGTATATCAATTCTTTTACCGGAGCAGTAAGATTTGCTTCTATGTCAACAAACCGCCAAAGCTTGTCAACTTCTGCTACAAATAGATCTCCGTCCTTAAAAGCCACTCCGTTTGGCATGCGCAAGCCATCAGCCAATATGTATCTTTCATCCGCTTTGTAATCTCCATCTAAGTCTTTTAATGCATAGACTTTATCTCCTTTTCGATTGCCTACAAATAAGGTACCCTCATCGCTTATCGCCATCGACCTAGCATTGTTCACTCTCGCAAAAACATCAATTTCAAATCCTTCAGGAAGTTTTAAGCTCGCCAATTTTAATCCGTCTGAATTGGTGATATTCTCACTATCCTTGTTTGAAAAAATGATGGCAGTTTGATTTTTTTCTTGTTTTGAAGAGCATCTAACTGTGACAATTATTAAAATTATCCAAAGTAGTTTTTTCATATTTTAAAGTTAGAGAAATTCCCTCATTTTGAAAATTTGACTTCTTGTTTTCAAAAAATTACAATCATAGGGTTAACCGGAGCTAGAATTTCTAGTTTTGCGGCATGATAAGTATCAATAACCTTTCGTATTATTTAGGAGAGCGAGCATTATATGATGAAGCGTCCCTTTTTATAACTCCAAAAGATCGAATTGGGCTCATTGGCTTGAATGGAACTGGTAAGTCCACCTTACTTAAAATGATTGTCGGAGATACTGAGCCTACTTACGGCGAGGTAAACATGAGTAAAGAAACAACTATAGGTTTCCTTAATCAAGATCTGCTCTCTTATCTCACTGATGATTCAATACTTCAAGTAGCGATGGAAGCATTTAGCGAGACCCTTAAAATTCAGCGGCAAATTGATGATGTACTCCATCAGATGGAGACCAACTATACTGATGATCTGGTAAATAAGCTTGCGAAGCTACAAGAAAGGTTTGAAGCCCTAGAAGGGTACACCATTCAAGCAAAAGCAGAAGCGATATTGGAAGGCATAGGTTTTTCTACGAAAGATTTACAACGCCCATTACGTGAATTTTCTGGTGGTTGGAGAATGCGTGTGATGTTGGCCAAATTGCTACTTGAAAAGCCTTCGCTTCTTTTATTAGATGAGCCAACCAACCATCTTGATTTACCATCTATTCAATGGATTGAAAGTTATTTGCAGAGTTATGAAGGGGCATTTATTATCGTATCTCACGATAGAACTTTCATTAATAACTGTGTGAGTAAGGTGGTGGAAGTATATGCCCGTAAGCTTCACGTATATGTAGGTAACTATGACAACTACGAGGAGGAGAAGGAGCTAAGAAATGAAATGCAGCAAAATGCTTTCGAAAATCAGCAGCAGAAAATAAAACAAACAGAACGATTCATAGAGCGGTTTAAGGCTAAAGCTACAAAAGCAAAGCAAGCTCAATCGAGAGTGAAGCAATTAGAGCGGTTAGAGCGAGTGGAAGCAGTTGTTGATGAAAATCAGCAAGTAAACTTTAAGTTTAATTGTAGCACCAAATCAGGCCGACACGTCAAGAAGATCATGGACGTATCTAAGGCTTACAGTACTCAGCAAATTTTGCAAAAGGCTAATGCCCATATTGAACGAGGAGATAAAATTGCGCTGGTAGGGGCGAATGGGAAAGGCAAGTCAACACTGCTAAGAATAGTCACTGACAATGAGCCATATCAAGGAACAGTCGAGACGGGACATAATGTGATTAATGCATTTTATGCGCAGCACCAATTGGAAGCCTTAAATACCGAAAACGAAATACTAGAGGAACTAAAACAAGCTGGATCTGGGAAGAATGATCAAGAACTACGTGGAGTACTTGGATGTTTTTTATTTACTGATGATGAAGTATTCAAGAAAATTAAAGTGCTTTCAGGCGGCGAGAAATCCCGTGTTGCATTGGCCAAAACATTGATATCAGAAGCGAATTTTTTACTGTTGGATGAACCTACTAATCATTTGGACATTATGTCTGTCAGTATTCTGGTTCAGGCATTAAACCAATTCGAGGGTACTTTTCTTGTTGTGTCTCACGATAGAGATTTCATATCCAGAATAGCGAATAAAATTTGGTGGATTGAGGATCAAGAAATTAAAGAGTACCCTGGCAGTTATGATGAATGGTTTTGGTGGTATACGAGAGAACAAGAGAAAAAAGCGCAATCAGCAAGTGTATCGTTAGGAGTTAAAAAAGCTATTGATAAGAAAAAAGACAGCTCAAAGCCTAAGACAGATAATAGCAGTCAGTTGAAGCAGAAGGAAATTTCATCGGTAGAGGATGAAATTGAAGTGATGGAGTCAGAGCTAAAAAAAATAGAAACGCTATTAGCACAGCCTGATATTTATGAAAATGATAAGAAGCCTGCAGAGACAAACAGTAACTACCAAACACGAAAGGTCAAACTAGATACTTTGAATGAAAAATGGGAAAAGTTAGTCGAGGAGCTGGGTTAAAGAGTTTAGAAGAATGATTTTTAGAGAATTAAATAGCGGATTCATTAACTAAGTGATTCATTAGAACTTTGATTTGTCGGACTTTGCCAAAACAATTATTGGAATCACTTATGGCTAGTAATTATCTATCTATTTTCTCACCTAATGCAGCGCCAACTAAAGAAGCTAATAATAATCAGTTAGTTTTTGACTGGCAGGTAAGAAATGATGTTTAAATCCTTTGCTTTTTTAACGGCTTGGGTGCGTCTGGTTACCTGAAGTTTCTGGAATATTTTAGCATTATGTGTTTTAATGGTGTTTAATGATACAAAAAGCTGATCAGCCATTTCTTGATTGGAAAAACCTTCAGCCATCAGATCTAATACTTGCAGTTCTCGACTGCTTATTTTGAATTTGGTAGTATCCTTTAAATTTAGCGTCTCAATTTGTTTTCTTTTTATCACCTCCAAGCCAAGCCAAATTCCAAAACACATTGAAATCGCTGCTATTGCCAATCCAAAAACTTCTATTTTAATATCTTTTATAAAGGCTTTGTAATGAAGCGATTGAAGCAAAACGAGCATTAATGCTGAAATTAGGCCATATATTAATACCGTTTTTTTCATCTTTTACTGAAAGCTTTATATCATGAATTTACTCATTTTTTGAAAACAGCACTTCCAATAAGGAAAAAAGAGATCTTTCTTACCGGAGGATATTCATTTTAAAGCTTATTGTTATTTTTGAAAATAAAATTAATATTTGTAAAATAATGAAATTTAAGACTTTTAAAAACACCACTATTTTATTCTCGATCTTCCTTCTTTCAAGTTGTTTAAAAGACACTTATTCTCCACCGGAAGGAAACACAATTCCGGAAGGAGCTGAAGTAATCGAATACGACAACTTTCCAGGATTGGTTCATGTAATCCTTCGAAATGGGGAGATGATATCAGCGGAAGGGGATTTTTTCAACGGCCTTGAGAGTGGGGCTTACACAGAATATAATGACAAAGGAGTAGTCACAAGTATTATAAATTACTATAAAGGAGCGCAACAGGGACTTACGTTTGTTTTTAAAAGCAATGAATTACAGTCCAAAGCCAACTACCATGACGGGGTATTACATGGAGATTATAAACAATATAATCGAAGGAAACTTATTGAGGAAAAAACTTATGAGAATGGCAAACTACAAGGTGTGGCCAGGAAATTTTATACTAATGGCAATATCATGGAAGAAGCATTCTATAATGTAGGACAACTCGATGGAATAGCTAGGTGGTTTAATCAAGAAGGCGAAATGACGATTGCCTACAAATACGATAAAGGAGAGTTAATAGATGAAAATCCAGAGTTAAAAGAATGACTATTCTTTCTCTAGTTTCTTTTCAAGCAGACTTATTTTTTGAGTGATCGTCCGGAGATGTTTTAACATTTCTGCATGTTCATCATGAACGAATTGCTTCATTCTTTCTTCCTCTTCCTTCATTTCTGCACGGTTTATTTCGTTCATTGTGTTCACTACAATAGCTATGAATACATTCAATGTGGTATAAGTGGCCAATAATATAAAAGGAATAAAGAACATATAGGAGTAGGGAAGCTCCTCCATCATCGGTCGTGCGATACCCGATGACCAACTTTCTAAAGTCATTACTTGAAAAAGGGTAAAGAATGTCTTTCCCATATTGCCGAAATATTCTGGAAAACTCTCTTGATAAAGATCTGTTCCAATCACTGCGAATATGTAAAATATCATGAGAAGTAAAAGTGCTATCCATCCGATACTAGGAATAGACTTTAACAACGATTCGATGATTAGTCTTAGCTTGGGGACATTTTTTATGAGTCTGGCTGTTCTTAGAATTCGCAGAGTTCTTAGAATGTGAAGTGGGCCAGCTGCTGGTACTAATGCAATAGCTACAATGATAAAATCAAAGAAGTTCCAAGCGTTTGTGAAGAACCTATGTCGATATACGACCAGCTTTAAGGAAATTTCTAAAGTAAAAATAACCAGTATCCATTTGTCGATTTCGGTCAACCAAGTGCCTAGCGTGTTGGTAACATAGGAAGATGTTTCTAACCCAATAGTTACCGCATTTATAAGGATTAGCCCGATAATGGTATATTGAAACTTATTACTTTCAATAAAACTCTTTAGTTCATCGAGCCTTTTTAAACGATACCAAATAATCGCGAATGGGTTTTTTGATTGCTCTGACATTGCGGTGAAATAATTCACGCCAAGTTATTAATCTTTATGCAGAAAATCCTAAGCACTACCTTTCAATTACGATTAAAATTAGTGGTCTTTTTAAATCTTAATAGATGTGAGATTTACAGGTTTAATGACTTCAACCAAAGATTTGAAAGTAGGCCTTTTATCAATCCTAAGATATCAAGTGGCAAAATGATGGTTCCGCTGAGCTTCTTTGTTTTTATTTACCATTACGGGACCCCATACTTGTCTATTCAATTTATATAAGAATCGCTTGTGGTCTTTACCCTCAGACCCGAAAAAGAGCATGAGAAATTGGATGAATTTAGGATGACTTAACGTAGGATCGATGCGCTGAGATCTAACTGATTGAAATTGTGACATGATTGTTGAAACTTCGATATTTAACTTAAATTAATTCAATTATTAAAAGTAATAATCATATTAAAGGTACATAAAGAAGATAGAATTACTCAAGCGTTTACAATAAAAATATAATTAAATATTGAAATGATGCTATTTTAATTGGATTATAGAACTTTCATCAGATTGATTTATAGTGTCAAAAGTTGCCTAATATTTAATTTTAGTGCTTTATTCATGGATTAAAACCACAAAATGGGTGACATAGCCAAAGCTGTCAAATTTATTTGCTGAGTTTTATCAAGAGTCATTGCCGCGATTACTTTGAGTTGATTCTTTGGTGTTGATGTTGTCACTATTTGCGGTTAATACTTCTGACTGATAATATTAAAAGCAGTTACATACCGAGCTATATCTTCATAATCAACTGATAGAATTGCTATGAGAATTTATCTAAATCTTATTTACGCCACTCATAGACTCTTGATGTTGTGTGGCTCTCTGTTCATTAATTAATGATTTTTTTGATGTCGCATGTGATAAATTGAAATCTAAATGGTGCACTTTATTTCCCGATGCTTTTATTGGACAATAAGCAACACTATCCACCCTCATACTTCGCAAGCTCGCTCCGAGGTTCTTGATTTATAATTTTAAAAACTAGTATCACGTAGTGCTAAGCATTATGAACATTTAACAAGTCGGTGGATATAAAAAAAGAAATACTTACACGGAGCATTTGTTTTGTTTTAGAACTATCGACTTTCGAAGTATCTTTCACGAGGGACACCCCAATAAGTATGATTTGATTTGGATTACTTCTAATTAATGATCCCTCCAAAGTAATTTTTAACAATCAATTTTTCTTTTCAAACCACATATTTTTCGGAATTTCCAATCGATAAATAATTGGACTTAGGCTTTTTAACTTCCAAATCTGTTTTTCATTCAAAAGGAAAAATTTACCTTTTGATTGGATTTAAAGCAACAATCGAACGAATATTAACTAATATAATAAGGGTATTTTATGCTAACATGAATTTAAAAATCGCTGGCAGAGCCCCGGCAATAAGAAAAAAACTAATTTGAATCTAAACAATTTTAGTATTCATTAGCGCCAAAAAAAAGGAAAACCCTCTGATTTTTAGAGGGTTGCAGTAGCGAGGGGGGGGATCGAACCCCCGACCTCCGGGTTATGAATCCGACGCTCTAACCATCTGAGCTACCTCGCCATATTAATATTACAGTTATTCCTTTTTTTAACTTTAGTAATTCTTAACTATTTAGGGTTACTTAGGGTTTTGAAGACCTGATGGTGTGGCTTCTTTCAAAAGGAACGCAAACTTAAAAACTTTCTTTTCTAAAACACCTATACAGGATTTCATTTTTTTTTATACCTTATGAAAAAATTGTTGTAGACATGGCCAAAGAGAAATTTGTAGGAGAATACCCGATCAACGCATCTAAAAAAATGCTCTTTCCTTATATTAGCACAGCTTCCGGATTAGCGCAGTGGTTTGCCGACGATGTAAACATCAATGAAGACAAAGTTTATACCTTTCACTGGGATGGGGAAGATAACATGGCTAAGATGACCTCTTCTAGACTAAATAATCATGTCTATTTTGAGTTTACTGATGAGAAAGAAGACCCCAACTTTATTGAGATTAAGCTGGAAATGAATGAGTTAACTCAGGAAACGTTTATTCGGATTACGGATTATTCCGACCTTAATCCAGATGAAACCTATGCTTTATATGAAAGTTTGATTCACGAATTAAAGGAAATTGTTGGAGGATAATTAATTTCTACTCGTATCATTATCATTTCTTAGACATCTTTGCGTTCTATTTTTATGCGAAAACTAGATACGCTTATTTTACGTGCCTTCATAGGTCCTTTTACGCTCACGACTGTGGTAGCAACATTCATATTGTTGGTCCAGTATATGATGAAGTATTTCGACGATTTCGTTGGAAAGGATTTGGGCGGAGATGTTTTTGCCGAATTACTCTTTTATTTTAGCTTGAACATGCTTCAAGTGGCTTTACCACTGGGCGTTCTGGTTTCTTCTTTAATGACTTTTGGCAACCTTGGGGAAAATTTCGAACTGACAGCAATAAAAAGTGCTGGTATTTCTCTTGTCAGAGCCTTACGACCAATTTTCTTTTTTGTTATCCTCTTGTCTATTGCGGCTTTTAATTTTAACAATCATATAGTTCCCAAAGCTAATTTAAAGGCTTACAGCCTGCTTTATGACATTAAACATAAAAAACCAACTTTAGATATTAAACCAGGGGTGTTTTACAATGGGATTCCTAACTATAGCATCAAAGTCAGGGATAAGATGCCAGATGGGAAAACGCTTTTGGATATACTAATTTATGATCATACACAGGGCAATGGAAACAAGACCATAATTATTGCCGATTCCTCTAGGATGTTCACGATGTATAATGACCGCTATTTAAAGCTTGAACTGTTCAATGGTAATTATTATAGTGAAACAGAGAAAGCTAGAGAACCAGTAGATCAATTGTTTAGATCAAACTTCGAGCGAATGAATATGATGTTTAATCTTTCCTCCTTTGACTTAGATAGAACACAAACAGCCCTTTTCCGAAATAACCGGCAGATGAAAAATTATGCTGAGTTGTCTCAAGATATTGATTCTCTTAATGGATCAGCTTTTGATGCACAAGTTGGATTTGTCAGGTTAGCAAAAACCTACTTTCGATATCATATGAATGATAGGCTTACAGCCAAAAAAATTAATCCGTATTTTAAAAAGAAAAGGGACATCCAGGATTCACTCAGAAATTTAAAGAAAATGCAGGCGGGCTTTCTTTCATTTCTTTTTGAACAAGATTCACTGCGTAAGCCTAAGCTCAGATTACTAAAGAGTAAAAAAGCAGCTTTTAAAGAATCAAAATTGATTTCCACCAAGAAACCTTTAATTCATAGTGATTTAGAGAGCAACAAAGAAATAGGTGCAATAGACACTTTGCGCAATCGTAGGAAATCAGTTGAAAGTCAAATAGCCGATACTACTTCAGTAAGTCTGATAAGAAAAAATATCATCACTAAAGAAAGAGCAGCTTCCAAGTATGCCAAAAGTGAATCAGAAGCGATAATAAAACCAGAGATAACTAATATCGGACGTTTAGAGAAAAAGCAAGTTGTCAAAGAACGCGTGAGTAGGTCATCTAAGAAGCCAATGAAGTTGGATACACTTGGTTGGGGTGATTTAGACAATTTATTATTAGCTAAAAAGTCAGATGTTTTACTTACTGCTAAAAATCAAGCTCAGAATTTGAAGGTTAATTTAGGCTCAACTTCTGCCAGAATCAAGGATATACAGGGCAATATCTACAAGTGGACGATAGAGCGTGGAAAAAAGCTAAGCCAAGCATTTGCCTGTATCGTAATGTTTCTCATTGGAGCCCCACTCGGTGCGATCATTAAAAAGGGGGGATTGGGAATGCCTGTGATAATTTCTATTTTCTTTTTTTTAACGTATTATGTGCTAAATATTACCTGTGAGAAATGGGCAAAGCAAGGATTAATGGACGCTACATCGTCTGTCTGGGTCGCTAATTTAATTCTTTTACCTATTGGTTTGTTTTTTTTAAGACAAGCTAGAATTGATGCAAGACTCTTCGATTCAGACATATACATGATATGGTTTGATAAAATGAAGACGCGATTAAGAACTTATAGAAATAAAGGAATTGCTTTTAACAAATAAGTGCCGTAAATTTGCGTTTTGAATAAAGAGAATCAATTTTAGAGACCAAGAATGTATTTAACGAAGGAAGTAAAAGAAGAATTCTTCACCCAGCACGGATCAGGTAAAGAAGATACAGGATCTACAGAAGGTCAAATCGCATTGTTCACATTCCGAATCAATCATTTGACAGAACACCTTAAGATCAACAAGAAAGACCACTCATCGAGATTGGGTTTATTGAGACTTGTAGGTAAGCGTCGTAGACTTCTAGACTACTTACAAAAAGATGATATCCAGAGATACCGAAATATCATTGCTGAGTTAGGCATTCGTAAGTAAACGATCACTATAAATTAGCATGGGAATTCATTAAGGATTCCCTTTTTTTTTATCTAAGGCGCCTGAGAAAAAGAGGCTCCTTTTTCATTTTAATTAACTTATATGAAGCCTCAAGGTATTATCAAAACAATTAATCTTGCGGATGGCCGTGAGATCACCATCGAAACTGGCCGCCTGGCCAAACAAGCAGATGGTTCAGTTGTGGTACGTATGGGAAAAGCAATGTTACTTGCTACCGTAGTATCTAAAAAAGAAGCTGGAGAAGGTGTTGACTTTCTTCCTTTATCTGTTGACTATCAAGAAAAATTTGCCTCAAATGGTAAAATTCCTGGTGGCTTTTTGAAAAGAGAAGGAAGATTGTCTGATTATGAAATTCTTATTTCACGATTGGTAGACAGAGCACTGCGACCCCTATTTCCAGAAGACTACCATGCAGACACACAAGTCGCGATTTCATTGATGTCCTCTGACCCAGAGGTGATGCCTGATGGTCTAGCTGCTTTGGCTGCTTCTGCTGCCTTATCTGTTTCAGATATTCCATTTAATGGCCCTATATCTGAAGTAAGAGTTATTAAAGTAGGAAGTGAATTCATTACAAGCCCAACAGTGTTACAAGTGGCCAACGCCGAACTAGACCTAATCGTGGCTGGATCTGACGATAACATCATGATGGTCGAGGGTGAATCAAAAGAAGTGAGCGAAGAAGATATGCTTGAAGCTATCAAAAAAGCGCATGAAGAAATCAAACTTCATTGTGCTGCTCAAGCAGCCCTAGCTGATGAAGTAGGTGCAAGCGAAAAACGTAAGTTTAACCATGAGCCAAAAGATGAAGAGCTCAAGGCTAAAATTAAAGATTTCACTTACGACAAATATTATGCTGTTGCTAGTGAAGGAATTGCTGATAAGAAATTAAGATCTGAGAAATTTGGAGCTGTTGGCGCTGAGTTCCTTGCAACTTACTCGGACGAGGAGAGAGCAGAATTAAATAGTTTCTTATTGAAAAAATATCTTCACGATGTTCAAAAAGACGCTGTTAGAAACAGTGTATTAGACCATAAAATAAGATTAGATGGAAGAGCGTTAGATCAAGTAAGACCAATTTGGTCAGAAGTTGACTATTTGCCTTCAGCACATGGTTCCGCTGTATTTACGAGAGGGGAAACCCAATCGTTGACAACCGCAACATTGGGTTCCAAACTCGATGAGCAAATGATCGATGGAGCTATGTTTTCTGGTTACAATAAATTTATCCTTCATTATAATTTTCCAGCTTTCTCTACAGGTGAAGCAAGACCTAACAGGGGTCCTGGACGAAGAGAAGTGGGGCATGGAAACCTCGCAATGCGTGCATTAAAGAAGGTTCTTCCGATAGAAAATAATCCATATACAATTCGTGTTGTTTCTGATATTTTGGAATCCAATGGATCTTCTTCAATGGCCACAGTTTGTGCAGGATCACTGGCATTGATGGATGCTGGAGTAAATATCACATCGCCAGTGTCAGGTATTGCTATGGGAATGATCTCTGAAAAAGGAGGAGGACGATATGCGATTTTGTCAGATATTTTAGGAGACGAAGATCATCTTGGTGATATGGACTTCAAAGTAACGGGTACCAAAAATGGTATTACGGCTTGCCAAATGGATATTAAAATCGATGGTCTTTCTTATGATGTTCTTGCTGAGGCGTTATCCCAGGCTAAGGCTGGAAGAATGCATATTCTTGAAGAAATGAATAAAACCATGTCTGCACCAAGAGAGGAAATGAAAGAAAACGCTCCTCGAATGGTTCATTTGGTTATCGAAAGGGAAATGATCGGTGCGATTATAGGACCTGGTGGAAAAATAATTCAAGAAATACAAAGAGAATCTGGCGCTTCCGTATCTATAGAAGAGACAGAAAAAGGTGGCGAGGTGACCGTATTTGCTAATGACAAAGAATCTTTGGACAAAGCAATGTCAAGAATCAAGGGGATTGTCGCAGTTCCTGAAGTAGGGGAAATTTATGAAGGAAAAGTAAAGGCGATTATGCCTTTTGGAGCTTTTGTGGAGATTCTTCCGGGAAAAGACGGTTTATTGCACATCTCAGAGATTAAATGGGAGCGTGTTGAAAAAATGGACGGTGTTCTAGAGGTAGGAGAAGAAGTGAAGGTGAAATTGATAGAAATCGATAAAAAAACTGGTAAATACAGATTATCTCGAAAAGTTTTATTGCCTAAACCGGAAAACGAAAAAGAAGATAAGTAATTTTAGTGGTGTATAAATCACCGCAATGAGACAATTAAAAATAAGTAAGCAGATAACTAATCGAGAGAGCGCATCTCTCGATAAGTATTTGCATGACATTAGTAAAGTTGAATTAATTACTGCTGAAGAGGAAGTAATTCTGGCTCAGAAAATAAGGGCAGGTGATGCCATAGCTTTAGAAAAATTGACTAAAGCAAATTTAAGATTCGTTGTATCCGTCGCTAAACAATACCAAAACCAAGGATTGACCCTAGGAGATCTAATTAATGAGGGCAATTTAGGTTTAATCAAAGCAGCCCAACGCTTTGATGAAACAAGAGGATTTAAGTTCATTTCTTACGCAGTTTGGTGGATTAGACAATCTATAATGCAATCATTGGCGGAACAGTCAAGAATTGTGAGGTTACCGTTGAACAGAGTTGGCTCCCTAAACAAAATATCGAAAGCATTCGCTAAGCTCGAACAAAGCTTTGAAAGAGAACCTTCAGCAGCAGAAATTGCGGAGTTGCTAGATATCTCAGAAGAAGATGTGCGCGACTCTATGAAAATCTCAGCGAGGCAGGTATCAATGGATGCTCCATTCGTAAGTGGTGAAGAGAGTAGTTTATTGGACGTTCTTATTGATGAAAATGAAGTTACTCCAGATGATGAGCTTTTAAACGACTCATTGAGGAGAGAAATACAACGAGCCTTAAATACATTAACACCAAGGGAATCGGATGTAGTGTCCATGTATTATGGCTTAAATGGTTATTCAAACGCTACTTTGGAAGAGATTGGAGGGAAATTCGACCTTACAAGGGAGCGAGTAAGACAAATAAAGGAAAAAGCGATTCGTCGATTAAGGCATACGGCACGGAGCAAATCTTTAAAACCTTATTTAGGGTAACCCATCTGACATTATGCGGTTTTAATCATTGAAAAATGTTACTTAATTTTGTCTCATTCGTTATATAAGAGAAACAAGAATTACTATGGATAGAGAAAGAGTTAAAGTATTGATAGTAGGATCTGGACCTGCCGGTTTTACAGCTGCTATCTATGCTGCAAGAGCAGGTATGGAGCCAGTTTTATATCAAGGCGGACAACCTGGTGGCCAGTTGACCATCACCACAGATGTTGAAAACTATCCGGGTTATCCTGAAGGTGTCATGGGTCCTGAAATGATGGTTGATTTTCAAAAACAAGCAGAGCGTTTTGGAACAGACATTAGATCTGGTATGATTACTAATGTCGATTTTTCTGGATGGCCTCATGTTGTTACTATTGATAAGAAGAAGGAAGTGGAAGCTGAGGCAATTATTATCTCTACAGGAGCATCCGCAAAATGGCTTGGTTTGGAAAGCGAACAAAGACTAAATGGTAGAGGGGTATCGGCATGTGCCGTGTGTGATGGCTTTTTCTTTAGAGGACAAGATGTCGCTGTTGTCGGAGCAGGTGATACTGCTGCCGAGGAAGCAACTTATCTTTCAAAACTTGTTAATAAAGTATATATGTTGGTTAGAAGAGACGAAATGCGGGCTTCTAAGATTATGCAACAACGAGTCAAAAACGCTGCAAATATCGAAGTGCTATGGAACTCAGAAACGGATGAGATTTTGGGTGAGGATGAGGTTACTGGTGTTAGAATAAAGAATACAGTGACTGGCGATAAACGAGAAATAGCTGTTCAAGGATTTTTCGTAGCTATTGGACATAAACCAAATACAGATATTTTCAGAGACTATCTTGAACTGGATGAAAGCGGATACATTAAAACCATTCCCGGTACATCAAGGACAAATATTCCTGGAGTTTTTGCAACAGGGGATGCACAAGATAAAATCTATCGACAAGCCGTTACTGCAGCGGGAAGTGGATGTATGGGAGCTTTAGATGCCGAAAAATTTGTAGCCGAAAAAGAAGTTGAAATACTAGAAGCTGCAGAAGCAGAAATAGTAGTATAATTAGCTCATTCAATGAATGTTTAAATCCCAACTTTAGTTGGGATTTTTTATTTTGTGAAGGAGCTATTTGAATAAACAATAATGAAAATAAATATTCTAGCTATCGCAGCACATCCAGATGATGTTGAACTAGCATGTGCAGGAACGCTAATATCTCACTCCGAAAGAGGATTTAAAACAGGGGTCATTGATTTGACACGAGGCGAGATGGGAACTAGAGGTTCTGCGGACGAAAGAATGCAGGAAGCTTCGGCAGCTGCAGATATTATGGGCTTGTCTGTAAGAGAAAACATGGGATTTGAGGATTCTTTTTTTATTAATGATAAAGAACATCAGTTAAAGCTGGTTGCTGTTATTAGAAAATACAAACCAGACATTATTATTACCAATGCGCTTTTTGATCGTCATCCAGATCATGGAAGAGGAGCTGAGTTAGTTGAAGAAGCTGTTTTCAAATCTGGGCTAACAAAGATACAAACGACAGATATAGAAGGAAACATGCAAGAAGCATGGCGTCCTAAAAAGATTTATTTTTCGATCCAGAGCACGTCATTGACCCCAGACTTTTATGTAGATGTCACGCAACATCATGAACGTAAAATTGAGGCTATAAGAGCTTACAAAACGCAGTTTTTCAACTCAAATAGTCAAGAGCCTGAGACATATATTTCACGTCCCGAGTTTTTGGATATGATCGAAGCTAGAGCACAAGAGTACGGTCATAGAATTGGCGTAAAATACGCGGAAGGATTCCAGACAAAACAAGCCCTAGGCGTTACAGAATTGTATAATCTAGTTTAATTTATTTTCACGATTATATTGTCTTACGGCCAATAGCCTTTCTTTAAAATTTTGAGGGGAATGTTTTGATTGGTAATAGTTTATGTTTAGCCAGTCAATACCCTGATCTATTGGAACGCGATCAAACAATGCATCAAGAAAATGAGTGAGTTTTAGTATTTTAAATGCGTCAAGCCATTGGAAGAGTCTACTCTCAAACTGCTCGGTATCCTTTGACTCTTTCTTAATTCGAGTAATATGCATTTCAAATTCGATAGTCGTCAGAAAAGGAGTAATGAGCTCATGGTAATCTGATTTCCTGAATGAAAGAATAGAGCTTATCAAATCTTTGATGATAATAAATATTTTAGGGTTGTACACCTCGTTGCTTCGGACTCCTTTCTCCATATTACCTATCGCATGACCAGTACCGAAGGGTACTCGGTCTGAAACTCTATTCGAAGGATAAATGATGGTATCATTTACTTCCCCTGTATTGCCATGCATGGCAATCTTATTAATAAAATAAAAGTCTTCCCCAGCTTGTCGTGGAGACATACCTCCATATTTCTGATACGCATCACTTTTGACCACAATACAAGAGCCTAAGGTTTGAAAAGCATATGGAAAACAAGTGTACCTAAGCCCATCCGTATAATATCTTAAAAAAAGTTCATAGGCAATGATATGATTTTCATGTACTCCGTTTAACGAATGCTCGTAATAAACAAGACCAAGATGGTTTATCGTATCGCGAAAAAAAGCACTTATTGCTTGAAAGTAATTTAGCTCACAAGTTGAGTCGGCATCAAAACAGGCAATTATTCCGGAGGTATCATTCTTGTCAAAAAATCTAACAGCTTCGTCCATGCCAATTTTTCTAGCCAGTCCAACCCCAGCTTTTTTCTTGGGAAGCTTTGTATGGCAATATTTCAGTTTGAAAGAGCGAAAGCTCGCTCTTTCAAGATAATTAAGGGTTTCCAGATTGGTTTTTATATCGGATACCTCTGATTTTTCAGACTCGTTAACGATGATCAAAACTAAAATATTTAAACCAGTGCTGTTGCAGTTATCAAGACAATCCAACGTTATATTAAGGGTTTCCTCTTTATAACATGGAATAACTACGATAATGTCAACACTATTTGGAAGCCTATAATCTTTGAATTGAGCTTCCGGAAATCCATAGCGTTCTAAGTATTTATTTATCAAGGAGCTAATCGATCAATGGTCCAATCATCTTTTTCAGTTTGCGTGTAGATTAACCGATCATGTAGTCTGTTTTGTCTTCCTTGCCAAAACTCAAAAGACGTAGGTTTAATGATGTAACCACCCCAATCATCAGGAAGAGGTACTTTGCCTTCTATAAATTTCAGTTTCATTTCAGCAAGTTTGGTTTCAATGATACTTCTTGATGAAATGATTTGACTTTGATTGGAAACCCATGCTCCGAGTTGACTTCCAAAAGGACGAGATAAAAAGTATTTTAATGATTGTTCCTTGGAGATTTTTGTGGCAACACCTGTGATTGCGACTTGGCGCTCTAAATCATACCATGGGAAAAGAACACTCACGAATTTATTTTCCGCCATTTGTTTTGCTTTTCTGCTGGTGTAATTTGTGTAAAAAACAAGACCATTAAGTCCAAATTCTTTTAATAAGACTGTTCTCTGATTTATTTGACCAATTGAGTCAGAAGTGCTCAAAACCATAGCTGTTGCCTCGGTAAGCTCAGCTTTCACTGCTTCATTCATCCATTTATCAAACTGTTTAAATGGGGACTTATCTGCGTTATCCGTATCCAAACTTGATTGTGCGTATTCTTTTCTAATCGATGCTAATTCCACGTGCTAATCTTTATTCATATAAATTGCTAAGGTGATAAAATGTTTGATTTGTTCCTATTATAAATATGCAATTTAGAGTTGATTTAGAAGTGAAGTCTAGCCCTAAGTGGGTAGAGGCAGTAATGAATAATTTCGATTTGTTTTTAAAAGACCATGCTGATTGTGAGCGTAAGGCTTCTTCAATGGCCATGAGCTTTGTGGCCAAGTTTCCTGATAGGGTAGAGATTATTCCAGAATTAATTGCTACCGCAGTGGAAGAGTTAGAGCATTTTCAAACGGTATATCAAATAATGGAAAAACGAGGGATTCGATTAACGCATGAGCTAAAGCCGGATATGTACGTCAAGCAATTAATAGATATCTGTAGATCAGGAAGAGAAGAGCGATTTATGGATAGACTATTATTGGCTTCACTTGTCGAAACGAGGGGAGCGGAAAGGTTTAGACTTATTTATGAGGCTTTGGAAGAAGGGGATTTAAAAAAGTTCTACAAACAACTATGGGCTTCAGAAGCCAAACATGGTGAAACATTCGTGAAGATGGCATTGATTTACTTCGACGAACAACCTGTTTACGACAGATTAAAAGAAATGACTTTGAAAGAGGCTGTAATACTTAATAACTTACCCCTTAAACCAGCATTACATTAAATGATTGATTTTTTCTCAGCAGACGAGTACGTAAAGCCAGAATGTGGAGATATACTAATATCAGAGCCATATCTGCCAGATCCGAATTTTGAAAGGTCGGTGATACTTTTGTGCGAGCATAATGAGGAAGGATCTTTTGGCTTTATATTAAATCATCTGGCACAGACCAGTCTAGATGAAATCGTTGAAGAAGTTGATACTGATGATTTAAAAGTGTTCGTTGGAGGTCCCGTACAGAAAGATACCCTACATTTTTTGCATCAAAAACCAGACGCCTTCAAAAATGACCAGAAAATTAATGAAGGAATTTATTGGGGTGGTGACTTTGATGGCTTGTTATCAGCCATAAATACACGGACAATTGATGTAAATAATGTGAAATTTTTTGTCGGTTATTCAGGCTGGTCGTCTGGACAACTTGATGAAGAGCTTAATGCAAAATCATGGATTGTTTGTAAAAACGTAACTGCCGACCTTATTTTTAATTTGGAGCCAAAAGACCTTTGGAAGGAAGTTTTGGCCAGAATGGGCGGTAAGTTTAAAATGATTGCCAATTATCCGACAGATCCAAGGTTGAACTAAGTTGGGTTTGTTAATTTTGAAATCTAGAAAAAGAGAAAATATCCATCATGGAGGAGAATGAGAAAAAGGTTACTGATGCGGCTTTGTCAAATCAGGAAGCAGTTCAGCAAAATGTTGAATTAAGTGAAGCCGAAGAAGTTGAAGAAGTTCATACTTCAGTGACTGAAGAAGCGCCTGTTATTGAGGTTAGTCCTGAGGCAGTGGAAAAGGTTGAAGAGCCATTAGCGACGGAGGTTAGCCCAGTTGTGGAATCATCTGAACCAACAGAGAAAGAGAGCAACACAGAAGAATCAAAAAGCGATGAAGCGAAGAAAGCTATAATCGATAAACTTGATTTAGAAAAAGCAACTAAGGAGGAGCTACATCAAGCACTAAAAGAAATATCAGAGGAAGACGAAATTCGCCAGATAGACAGAGCGATTAAAGAGATAAAGCCTGCTTATGATAAAATATACAAAAAAGAAAAATCGGAGGCACTGGAGGCTTATAATGAGCTAGAAGAAAACGAGGAAGGAGACTTCAAATACCATGGAGATGAAATCGATCGCCAGTTTTTTTACTTGAGTGAAAACCTTCGTGATAGAAGAAAGAAATTTTATGCAACCTTAGAGAAGGAAAAAGATTCGAATCTCAAATCTAAAAATGATCTTTTAGACCAATTAAGGAATATTGTAGATGGAGAGGAGACCACCAACTCAATTAACGGTGTTAAAGAAATTCAGTCCCATTGGAAGAAAATAGGTCCTGTACCGGGCCAACACAACAGTACTTTATGGGCAAATTTTAATGCCCTGTTGGATCGGTTTTATGATAATAGAAGTATCTATTTCGAACTGAAAGAACTAGATAGGAAGAAGAATAATGAAGCAAAAGTAGAGCTTTGTGAAAAAGCTGAAGCGTTAGATACCGTGTCAGAGTTAAATGAAGCTATAAAAATGCTCAATGACCTTCACGAGGAATATAAGCATATTGGTCCTGTTCCTAAAGACGATCAAGAGGCTTTGTGGCAAAGGTTCAAATCTGCTTCTGACGCTGTATATGCAAAAAGGAAAGACTTTTATGATCATTTAAAAGTCGAGCTTAATGCCAACATGAAAAAGAAGAAAGCGTTGGGCGATCAGCTTGATGTATTCGCTTCTTTCGACTCTGAGCGGATCAACGATTGGAATAAAAAAACCAAGGAGTTACTCGCTTTACAACAAGAATGGGATAAGGTTGGTGGAGTGCCAAGAGAGCATGCAAAGTCGACAAATAAGCATTTTTGGTCGAATTTTAAGCAATTTTTTAGTAACAAGAATAAATTTTTCAAAAGGCTAGAAGCAGAGCGTACGATTAATCTCAATCTTAAAAAAGATCTTGTAGCCAAAGCAGATGCGCTTAAGAATAGCGAAGAATGGGACAAAACAGCAAATGAGTTAAAGTCTTTGCAAAGCCAATGGAGAGAAGTTGGTCCAGTACCAGAAAAATTCAGAAACGAGATTTATAATCAGTTTAGAGCGGCATGCGATCACTTCTTTGAGAAAAAGAGAGGTGGTGGAGATGTAGGCAGTGATGATTATCAGGATAATCTTAAAAAGAAAGGGGAAATCTGTAATATGCTCGATGCTTACTTGAATAGTGATGTCATTGAAATGGATCAGGTAAATGGATTATTAGATGATTATGCGGATGTTGGGTATGTTCCTAAAGAAGCCATTGACAAGATCCACGCGCGATTTGACGAGATTACAGATAAGTTACTAGCCATTGAGGAGCTATCTGCACAGCAAAAAGGGGATTTAGAATTAAAAATTCAAATTAACCGATTGAAAAATAGTCCCCATGGAGGGCAAAAGATTCAAAGAAAAGAAAATTCTATTAAACGTGAAATAAGCACGCTTGAATCAGAAATTAGTAATTGGAGAACTAACATGGGTTTCTTTGCTGCTTCAAAAAATGCTACACAATTGAAGTTGGAAATGGAAGGAAAAATCGAAAAAGCCGAGAATGATCTTAAACTTTTAAAGAGTCAATTAAAAGTTTTGCGACAAATGTAAAATAATCGCTCAAGTCGTTTGTAGTTCCAATTTTTTTTCTAATTTTGCAATCGCTTACAGAGAAAGCAAACAGAGTAAGTGAAAATTTTCACACTCAGGCCTCCTTAGCTCAGCTGGTAGAGCAACTGACTTGTAATCAGTAGGTCATTGGTTCGATCCCGATAGGAGGCTCTTTAAATCAGGCAGTTACATTTATTTGTAACTGCCTTTTTTTATGTTGGTTTACATAAAATTGCACATAACTCTGACAGCAATACTTTTTATAACGCTAGTCAAATTTCAATGTAATTTTTTTGATGAGTGGTGATAGTATTTCATCATCACAGCATTTTAGAGCACGTCACTCAAAGCTTAATCAGCATTTATCCATTTTTAATTTGTCCTTATTTGAAATTGGGCACTGCCCATATTTCTCCACTTTAATCAAACGTTTGAGTTATATCTCTTTATGGCCATCCCTAAATTTGTTAAGACCTGCTAGCGCATTCTATGAGGTAAATATAGAATGTGCTCCTCCATATTTACTTTCAATGGTTGGTAAGATGTAGAACACCAATATTTGTATTAATGACTAATATCATGGTTTTGGAACTACACTATAAAACCATCTATCAATCCATCATCAATGAGTGAGGATTGGTGTGTACTGTGGTCGTGTTTGACTTTGTGGGGGGTTACTGTTTATACCCTCTGGACACCATTTATGCCTTAATGCTTTGGAGGCTTACCCCATTTCCTAAAGACTTGTGTGTTGTGGTGCTTGTGTGCTTATGTGGTGCTTGTGCTTTATTTTCCTATCTCTTTTTAGAGGTGTTTTCGTTAGATCATTTCCTAAAGACTGGTGTGTGTGGTGGCGGTGTTTACCCTTTAACGCGCAGTGCTTTACCAATTACGCCTTAACATCTCTTTTAAGCTGCAATTCATTAATTAGGTTGTAATGTGTGGTTTCTACAATCGCACGTGCTATGACACTGTCTGAGCGCAATACAAAGACCTCTGGTGTCGTAATCAATCATAGAACAAAGCTTCTTTACTGATACGCAAGACCATTGAACGTAGGATGGGTTAAAAGGGGATGGGCACAGTATGTTTAGCGATTTGTGCCTACCATGATTCTCGCCAAATGAACTAGTTATTTCTGTAGCTAAGTGGGTAACTAAGTCAGGTTAATTTGGCCAACTAAAGCATTAACGGACTGGTGTTCGATTGTCACTAAGGGCTTACTATCATTAAATAGGTATAAGTGCGAGATTGCTCCATATATAGGTAATTCTGAAAGTTGTACTTCTACCCAAAACTTCGTAAAATCCTAAAAATCCCAATCTATTTCCTTTGGAAAGCCCAATGATTTACCATCACATGAAAAATATTTGAATCTTTAATCATCGTTTCTTCAAAATATTTTTCGAGCCTAGTCGCCTTTCCTTTGCGATACATTATGCCTCCTCTGTTAGTCCAGTTTGAAATTCTAATAATAAAGCGTGGGTATAACTAATTTCTGCATCTTTGATTCGAGCCCGTTCACGAGTAATTTCAGAATCCGATGGTTCATTTAGGTTATCTGCTAATAGCAAGAGAACTCTGTCTCTAAGTTCCTCTGATTTTTGAATGTATTGCTTAGTACCCCTACCTAAAACTCTGGCAGCAATCATTAGTTGATCGAAAGGTTCTTTATCGAATAAATCAAAGTGGCGTTCCATAATTGCATTCGATTCATACTCATAGTAGCTCTCAATAATCTTTAGTATATCATAAAGGTCATTATCTCTTGACTCTGGACGATCGCTCCATGATATTAATTTCAACAATACAAAGCTCGGCAAGGAAGGTATTCTAACCACTTTATCTTCTATGATTATTTCCATAGAATTTTTAAGTACTTCTTCAAATCCCAAATAAGCATGAAGATCCACTGCTCGATCATTACAAGACATTGTATCGTCTACACTGATTTGTTCAAAATTGAAATCAATCTCCTTCAACTTGGTCTACCGTCCTACATTGTGATCAATTAAGAAACGGTCGTACTTTTTGTTAATGAGCTCGAATAATTTTGTGGCAGTTTCTTCAAACTCAAAAAGTGTGTCTGTCACCCCATCAAATTAAATCAATGCTTTTCTGTAATAACTATCAACCTTGTACAATTTGGTTTGATACAGATTAATATATTCCTCAGTTATAGAATAATCAAACTTCTTGTAGAAAGATAAAGTGGTCGAGAACTTTGCCGAAAAATCGATAAAACTGATTTGCTTTTGATTTGCTTCTAAGTGTAATTAGGTCTTAGCCATTTGATGCATTCATCTCTTACAAATGTTGGTGATTTTTCAATTAAAGCGTAAAATGTATTGATGACATCAGTCACCATATTGTTATTATAGTATCCGTAATCCTCTTTGATACCATACCATGAAATGATTTTATTTCCATCGATATCAAAGGCCAACGTTTCAAAAACATCATCGATGTATTTAGAAAGATTTTTGTCTTCTTTCCAGTCTACAAAAAATGACTGCAAACGATTTAGATCGTTGGAATTATTGAGTTTTAATTTGGTATAGATGTCTTCTTTTTCGCTAGGCTCTATTAACTCAAGCAGCATGTTGTATTTGAGCTTTGCTGCCAATTCCTTGATCGTTTGTAAGTTCAGCTAATTAAAAGAAGTAATGAATAGATTATTACACCAGTGAAGCAACACTTCCTTAAGTGACTGTTCATTAATTGATGTTATTCCTTTTTTAAAGGCCTTGTCGTCCAATGTCAGTACAAATAATTTGGCTAGGCAAATATTCTTCTTCGGCACAGCATTGAAATCGAGTGCAATAGAAATCAATCCTAGTTGCAGACGCTCTGCAGAGAACTGATTCGGTTCAAGAGTTTTGGCTAGCTTCTTTTAATTGGTCTTTGTTTTCAATACCTAGATGTATGGACGAACCACGTTTTGATAACTATCGGCCAATCCATAGGTAGAAAGGAATTCTGAAGTATCATCCAACCGTAATTCTACATTCGCTCTCAATAGATCCAAAAGTGCGTACTTTTTGATTGCTTTTTCTCCAGGCTTGGCAAAAGGGGGATATAAGAAAAAAGGTTTATCGTCTGGCTCGCATTCAATGTGATATTTGAGTTGAAAGTAGTTGTTTTTTACTTGAATAACTTCTATGTCAGCCTTGCGAATTTCTTCCAGCTCTTCTTGTAAAGAGCCATATTCGTCGAAGTAGAAAATAATCTGTTTACCTTCTTGGTCTATGATATTTTTTATTTTTTCAACTATCGTCCTAGTCTATTAAATAGTGTAGGTTTTCACTAATAGTTTTAGCTTTTATGATGTTTACTTTAGATTGACTTGCAAAGTCTTTCCAGTTTTTGATTACCTGGTTGATGTCGTCAATTATCTGCTCTCCTTTTTTAATGTTGTTGTCTCTGGCAATGGTCATCAAGTCTTTTTTGGTGATTGCCTCACGTTTCCCATTGATGCTAAGTGTTTGTGCATTTACCCAAATACTGCTTGGATCAAAGGCATGGCAAACATCATAAGCAGGGGAGAGTTCCCATTTACCGCCTTGACGAAGTAGGAACGAGAAGTTCTTGGTATGATCATCACAGTTAGAAGCCAGTACATTAAAGACCATTCTCCGAAACATTTGCTCTGCCTCAGGGTAAGGTAGCCTTAATACGCGCATGGTTTGAAACAATTGCTCATAGCTAAATGATCGCATGTCGTTGTAATCATAATGCTCCAGTCCACACCATGTTTGGATGTGGTGTTTGGTGTCATTGTCTGCGCGATCAAACCGCTTGGTCATGAAATGTGCTCTGCCATTTTCTTCGTACAATTGGCAGGTAGTCATTTTTATTCCACATGCTATGGCCATGAGATAGTAGGCATATTCTATCCGGCCCCATCCGCTACTTTCACCAAACTGAGCATCACTTACACCATCCAGTTTGATCAGCCAATGCTCAAAGCCTTTGGGTGCTTTACTTTGGCCTGATTTGACTTCACCTGTTGTTTCATTGTAGGCGATCACGGCTTTGGGTCTGGCTCCTCCTGCAGAGGTGCCTATCTTTAGAGTCTCTTGTAATGCCTTTTCTTCTTCTTTTCCAAGGTTGGTATGAAATGCATCTCTTTTGGATAGCATTTTATGCGCAATGTCTACAAGGTTGTTTATATCGACTTTTACCGATTGCTTGGAAGACTTGAGTTGTGCGGGCTCAAATTCCAATGCTCCCATACCTCGTTGACCTATGAAACATAGCTGCTCTACGGGGTTCATGCTGTTGACAGGTCTGCCTTGACCTGCTAGCCAAACATTGATCAGCTGATTGCCATAGCGATCAGGTAGGGCATCTGCTAGTAGTCCGGGCAGTCCTTTGAAAGTGTCGTGATCCTGATTCCTACCTATTCGCAGATCCGGAAATTCATAAATTTTATCCCCTTGAGCGATAGGCATTTTGACAGGAGACAGATCCCACCCTTTGGTTAGAAACTTGCGATCATATTGGAAGCTTGCCAATTGAAGGCTATAGTCCCATCTGACTGCTCCAACTAGCACTCCCCAAATCTTGATTTCTGCGGCATCTACCATCCTAAGTTCTCACTTTCGTCCTTATTTTCTTCTTTGCCTTCTGAGTTTCTGGCACGTTGCTTCTTGTTCTTTTGAAGCTTGGCATATTCTATTGGGCTGATTCGATCCTGAACCTGAAACCCATCGAGCAATTGAAGTTCATCTAATGCTCTTAATATTTGTATGAGGGTAATTAAGTTAATGCTTTCCCCATTTTCTATCTGACTCATGGTCCAACGGTTCAGCCCTGCTTCTGTGGCAAGTTGCTTTTGGGTCTTGTTGGTTTCAAGCCTTTTTGCTTTTATGTATGCTCCAAGTGATTTGATTATAGCCCTATCACTCATTGATGCCCAATCTTTGTTGGTGTTTCCCATCATTAACTTAATTTTACGGTTTTAATGTTGGTATATACCAACTTACTAAAATAGTATTAATCAGTAATGTTAGTAATTAATGTTGGTTAATACCGTCATTAAATGCACTTATATTGATTAATGTTGGATTTAACCAACATTAATACTTCGATACACGGTAATGAAGCTGCTGATCTTTCAGTGTCTTAGCTGATCTCCGCTACGGCTCCTTCAAACTTTGGGTAATTGACTGCTACACCATCGTCCAGATTGATCTCTATTTGTTGGTTGGGGAGCCCTTTGAGGATTTCATTATAGTCGCGGCGTTCGATTTCCCAGTTTTGATATTGCTCTAGTTTCTTGATCTCTTGTTTGTCCAGATTACCCATTGTCTCTGAGTCTTTCGATCTCTGATTTGATGAACTCCTGATGCGGATGAAGGTACTGAGATGCGCAATGTTTAAGCCATTTCTATCCAAACGGTAACGGCCTAAGAACAAACCCACGCAATAACTGATGAACTGACTCAACAACACTTCGTTTTCGGAGATCGGTAGTTAATGTTCTCTTTGTTCCTAAATGGTGAATATTGGCGAATTGGGTGGTTTAAATAATTTGGTGGTGGCTGGTGTTGGTGTGGCTATTGTGATGTTTCAGGTTATTATATTTCGGGCATAAGGCCAAAAAAGATGTGGTGTTGATTGGTTGTTATTATCTTGAAAATAGTGATCCGAATTTGGAAAGCTCTGGTTTTATCATTTGATTTTAATGATTTAATAGTGCTATTAATCAAGAAAAGATTGATTGTTTTTATTCGAAAAGCAAGTGTGTGAGTGAAAAGAAAAAGACAGGAATGAATGTAATGAATCTACTGGAAGCTTGCGGCAATGGGGGCAAAATCTTGATCAATGTCATATCATGAGCTATGGCGCTTATTCTTAGCAACCATATCTTGTTTATCTAGAAATGAAGATAATCGTGTTGAATCAAATGCGATATTTTTTGATAATGTATATTCTTCAAAAATATTGGCAGGTGCTATTACATATTGAAGTTCGTTTTTTTGGCTTAGCCAAAACTGATGAGTTGGATCGTTTCTCATTTTTTTTTGTGAACCTTCACAAAAAAACAAAACACCACCGACCATAAATCGGTAAATACGTACTCGGTTTATTTTATCAGGAAATGGGGCTCTATATGCGGAAATACCAGTATCAAGTGGATGTGTTTTTAAGCGTAGCATCATAACATCAAACCATACAGGTATCTTGATTTCACCGTAGGCCATCTGTCTGACCTTTTCTTGAAAATCATAAAGATTAATTTTTCCATAATCACCTTGAGTGATACTATATTTCCAAAGAATTCCTGCTGCAAAGCGTATGATTTTTTCTTTACCTAGCTCTTCAAGATATGTTGGGCCATTGTAAATGCCAATACTTTTCTGACGAATCAGACGTAAAGTAATTGCAGCATATTTCTCATTAACTCCAAGGTCACCATCGCATTTTGCACAAAGTATATTTTTATCGAAAGTCCCTGATTGGGATGGAAAAAAGCTCCCATTTTGTGTAACGCTAGTGGCCAAGGCTTTACCCACTATGACTTCCTTACAAAAAACTTGTGGAATTAAGTGTGCTTTGATTGTTTTAGGGTTGCCACAACGAATACAAGACATTAAATCATAGATATTTTGATTAAGAAGGAAAGATATGCTGGTAAATAATCGGATTAGAATAGGGTAGCTATGGGTTCATTTTCGTAAGTGGTTAACAATAAGTAATAGTCTAGACTTTAAATGATGTTTACGTTTTTTTAGACATAAAACTGTTGGAATGATTATCCTAGAATTTCTTTAACAGTGCTGTAAATAAGACAAGGATCATAAGATAATTAAAAAAGGCCATCGTCAAAAAAAGAACGTGCAACTTTCAGAAAATGCCAAACATTATTGATTCGTTCTGTTCTATTTATTTTCAATTTCTGAGATTGTTGAAAATGTTGGTAGTTGACTATTGTTAAAATAATCAGCAGATATTTTTTCTAGATAGTTTCTCGCTTTTATATCCTGTCCTACATAGAATTGGATGTCATTTACGTGGGTGAAACTTGAAAGAATTTCTTCATCAGTTAAATTTAATTGTGAATGAATAACTTTGAAAAATTTAATTTGGTAGTGTAAATTAAAGTCTGTCTGGCAGTATGGATCTCGATGATCATCGCCTCATTACAAAGGCTGGCTGATCAAATCGAGCGGTAATCTATCGCCAAATTTGATTGCTAATTGTTGTACTGTCAA
>Ga0208770_1000090_pt1 | contig 68180 bp, 57 predicted proteins | sample AntAceMetag02UK9_FD_184771 | JGI IMG/M metagenome (GOLD analysis project Ga0208770, IMG submission 184771) | Saline lake microbial communities from Ace Lake, Antarctica - Antarctic Ace Lake Metagenome 02UK9 (SPAdes) (version 2) | ecosystem: Environmental > Aquatic > Non-marine Saline and... | reverse complement strand
TTGACAGTACAACAATTAGCAATCAAATTTGGCGATAGATTACCGCTCGATTTGATCAGCCAGCCTTTGTAATGAGGCGATGATCATCGAGATCCATACTGCCAGACAGACTTTAATTTACACTACCAATTAATGGAATTCTCGTACTTTTTATTCTCTTTCTTGTTAAAGCTATCCTTCTTTCTGAAGGCGGAGATATTGATCTCCTTGAATTATTTGGCAGGAAAATCACACCAATGAACAAAGCCACATTCTACTTCATTATTTTCATCCTTGTCATCATAGATATCGTACAAGGTAAGTATCAAAAGAAATTATTAGTAATAGAAAAAGCTGCTGCGAATATTAGCAGCTAATCAAACATATCTTGGAAGCGAAAATCGATAATTACAATATCTGGATTAAAGGCGTAGATGAGTCGATCATCAAAGTAGAATTAACAGCATTGTTACAAAAATCTGGATTTACTATTTTGAATTTCATAGATCATCATTTTGATCCTCAAGGTTATACTGGACTTTGGCTGCTAGCAGAAAGTCATTGTGCGTTACATACTTTTCCTGAAGAAGATAAGTCGTATATTGAACTCAGTAGTTGCAATGAAGAGATGTACCTCCTTTTCAAAAATCAATTAACCAATTACTTTCAAATCTCTGATTAAAATGTTTGTAAAAGCGTGAAAAAAACGCTCGTCCAACTCTTCTATCTCGCTTTGCTATATGCATGGTGTTATCATATCCATGAATTTTATTTCAGATTTGAAATTGCCAATCAAATAGCGCTTTTCTTGACAATCATTATAGGCTGGTGGATAGGCATATCCATGAAAAAAAAAATTGGAATTATTGGTCTATTAACCCTGCTTGCACTTCCCTTAACCTTGCAGCCAATTGTCACCACGCTCATCGCTCAAATGAGTAAGAGTTGGCTTATCATTTTTCTCATTGGAGTGAGTTGCAGTTTTACCGCTGGAAGTATTCGTAAACTATCTTTATTATCCGTGGGAATAGTCATCCTTATCAGTATATGGTTTATTCCTTATCCAATGCCAAAGAGTCAAAAACACTTTGTGGACAAAGTCGTAGCATCAATGCAAACAGAAGATGACGAGGTGCAAATTGTAGAATGGAAATCACATTTCTGGTTGCATTATGGCTATGAACTGCAATTCTCAACAATAGACAAACATGTGCTTGCCGAGGCATTTACTTTACCTGCGATTCACCTAAAAGCTGCACCCCTCAGCGTGCTTGTACTTGGAGGAGACAATCATTTAATTTTAAATGAATTGAGTAAAAGCTCAAAGGTTAAGCACGGAATTATCGTTCCTCTTGACCCTGAATACTTTCAATTTGTCTCTTCGAACAAGTCACTATTGGGTATTGGAACTGATTCGAAAAATCTAAATATTTCTAATAGGAGCATTGAAGAATATCTAATAGACACGACGACTTTTGATATCATCTATTTTGATTACAAAATCTCGCTTGACAGTTTGAAAGATCTTGTAATGAACGATTCCTATTTATTCAACGAAGATGCTCTTTTGGTATTTCTAGCTGGAAATCCATATCTGGAGGTTGATAGGTTTAACAATAGCCTTGCGACCTTTGATAGCCTTGGATACGCAGTATTACCCTATCATGCGCAAGTGCCTACAAAAGGCGAATTATCTTGGATACTAGCAAGTCAAAGTATGAGTTCAGAAGAAATGAAAAGGAAATTGCTCGATATTCCAGAGGACGCAAAAGGAATTTGGTGGAACAAGGAAGCTATGAAAATGATGCTCTCTTTTGGCAAAATAGACTACTTCACAAGGTAATAACCTGCTATACGGATTCGTCCACGGCCATATCTAGAAATCTCCTAAAGGGTAGCATCAGCTCATAGAGCTCGATTAGTCGTTCCTTAAAATTGCCTTTAATAACTTTTTCTTGCGTAAAATCTTGCTGAACGACGAAACTCTTCAGCCTTAACCATTCGATCCTTGGATGATCCCCGGTATAACCTTTCGGAGAAGTTTTTAATGTGTCCCGCATCCATAAGCCTCCAAAGGTCTTTTTAAACTTTGGCTCGGTGAGAATAGCCTCTAATTCTTCTCCGTTATAATCAATTTCTTGTCGGATGAGCTTAAGCTTGTCGTTAGGTACGTGGTACATTCCGCAGGCCACAAATGATCCATTAATCCCAAGGTGAATATAGAACTCGCTTCTATTTTCCGCTTTATCCAGTGAAGCACCAAAATTATCTTTGTAAGTCGGCTTCTCAGGATGAAACATTTTATTGTTGTTTATCCTATTTATAGCCTTTTTTCCGGTAGTCTCTTGATAATTAGGGTCGGATTCTCTGAAAATATGATTTAACTCCTCGAGAAACGAAATATAACTATCACGGACCTCAACATACTCGCTACGATGCACATCCATCCAGCTTTTATCATTGTTGTCGCCCGTATTTAATTCCCTTAGGAAGTCATATAGTTTTTGAAAGTCCATCCTTTTTTTATTTCAACTAGATATCGAGAAAGGAGTTCGAAAATTCCAAGAAAACTGCCATTCGACAATTAATACACATCCCATCTACCTTTAAGATAGTACCTATATAACACAGGATCATGGAGTCTATTAATATCAATTACCTCCTCCTCCGACTCAAATATTTGACCTCCAAAAGAAGAAATCAAAGTAAATGCCTCTTCGGTCAACCATGCTGTTTTTACTAAGTTCAATGACAGACTTTGCACAGCTTTCTGAAGATCACTAGGGTCATTTTTCGCTCCTATAATCCATCCCCATTCTCCAAGTGTTAGTACTTGATTATGTAATGGAAGCGTATTGAATTTTGCCGCTGCAATGGTTTTCTCTATACATTTAAACGCTTGAGCTGCATAATATGGACTCCCCGCTTGTGTGATAAAAATACCTTTTTCGGTAAGTGCTGAATAGCACAATTGATAAAATTCCAACGAATACAATCGGCCAAGATCGATCGTTCTTGGATCAGGGAAGTCGGCGATAATTACATCGAACTTTTGACTTAAGTCTGCTAGAAAAGTAAACCCATCTTGATTAATGATCTTAACTTTTGGGTGATTAAGAGCGTTTTTATTAATATTTAATAGGGCTTCATGACTCCTAGCCAAATCAGTCACCGCAGGATCTAAATCTACGAGGGTTATTACATCCACTTTAGGATATTTTAAGATTTCACGCACTGCCGCACCATCACCTCCTCCTAGCACCAAAACTCTCTTCACATCACCGTGGAGTAACATGACAGGATGGACCAACGGTTCATGATACATGGCTTCATCAAAAGAGCTGAGTTGCTGATGGCCATTTAAAAAAAGCCAATAATCCCCTTTGTCATAAGACATAATAATTTTCTGATAGCGACTCTGTTCGCTGTAAACTACTCGATCTTTATACCTTATCTGATCACCCCAATCAACGATTTTTTGTGAGAAAATTAGATTTAAAGCCAGCAGTAAAAAAACGAGTAACGAATAGATTATCAACCTTCCCTTTTGCTGCTTTAATTCATCCCAAACGGCATAAATCAAAACAAGTGCGACCAAAAAATTAACAGTCCCTAATATTGGAGGTGTATAAGTAAGCCCTAAATATGGAAGTCCTACAAAAGCGAAGAAAACACCACCGGCCAAACTACCGTAATAATCATTCTCTAAAGCCGAAGAGATGTTTACTTTCAAACTTTGAAACTGCTCGTTGAGGCGGATGACAATGGGTATCTCCATTCCTATAAAAAGCCCAATGATAATACATAGAAGATAGATTACGATGGCTGTTTGTCCATAAAAAGCATATACCGAATAAACGATCAAGGTCACATTCGAGGCAATGCAAGAAAGGCCAAATTCTATCAATACGAATCGCTCTAAAAGATTGGTCTCTATTTTTTTACTGAGCCTGCTGCCAAGACCCATGGAAAAAAGCATGACCGAAACGATCATCGACCATTGAAAAACTGAATCTCCAAGAAAGTAAGTCGCTAATGTCGAAAGGGTATATTCTGAAACAATCCCAGATAAACCAGTAGCAAATAAAGCGACCTTAAGTACGGTACTGGTATATTTCAACGGATTATAATGCCCAAGAAATCAAAATAGAACCGCCAATATAGGCGAATGCCTCAATCAAAGCTGCTCCACAATTAGGCACTTCTTGATTTACAATTTCATCTGTGAGATTTTGTCCTGGAAGAAGAATTTTATCGGTAATTATTCGCGCAATTGGTAAGAATACAAGACCAACTGAAACATCAACCCCTACATCCTGAAGGGTAACCGTCCAGCTCACAAAATCATGCATTAGCGCAAACCGGATAAGGTTGGCAATGGCTATAATCGCACCCGCATAACCAATAGCAACAGCCACATTTTTTTTCTCAATGTGCTCGTGAATATCATATGGTGTAATAAGGTTGTAGACAAAAGTGGTAATCAAAAGAATCAGTTGACCTAGAACCCAATACAAGAGCGCTGTAACCACAGGTCCGCCAACACCAAACCCTTCACCATGAATTGCTCCCAGCACAATCAAACCAGTGGCAATTCCATTCGCACCTTCTACAATACCTGTTCCTAGGTTCTGATCTTCAATAATTTCTTTTTTCAGATCAAATTTTGAAAGAATAACCTTGTCATTAAAAATCAAGGAGAGATTCAACAAAACAATGGACAACCCACCGTAAATACCAATATTAATCAAGTCATTAAGAAGGCCATATGATTCCCCCATCACAGCACTGCCTATGGCCAGTAATAATCCAATGAAGTAGCCTACATGGGCTGTTGCAAATGCTACATTGTCTTTTTCAACGAGTTCATGTGCCACACGTACTTTCGGATGGAACAGCTGATAAACTACTTTGCCAATAATAAACAAAACAAAGCTTGCAATGATGTAAACAATGCTACTTAAGATGTTATCGATAATTTCCATAAAATATAGGTTTAAGTTGTTGTCGATTATTTACCGAATGAACCACTGCGTGAACGATAGCCGCTTGAACTTGTTGATGATCGAGCTGTTCGTGAAGAGACATTCTGCTTAAATGACGACCTACTTTTGCTCCAACTAGAATTTGGTTTGGTACTGCGACCATGAGCGCTGTTAGTACCATAATAAGAGCTCCCACCTGTACTCGGCCCATAATAGCCGCGACCTGTTCCTGCATAACCACCTCGATAATCGTTATAATGACTTCTACGAGCAGGATAAGACATCATGTTGAACATGGACGACATCATGGCATAACGGCCATAAAATGCCCAAAAACTGTTGCCGCTGTTGTCTGACTTCCATTGCCCGTATTTTTGGTTACCAACATAATTGCTATACCCTGGAGGTGCAGCTCCTTTTGATAGTTGACCAGTACTATCTCTAGCCATAACTTCCATGCCCATATCATTGATATGCTTATTGAAAGTTTCTTTACTTACTTGGAGCATTCCTGTGTTAAACTCTTCCAATTTACCCTGTCCATCGTCCTGAACAATTTTATACTGATGATAAAATGTTTCAACGAAATTACCCTTTGTTTCCATGTCGAAGAGTATCGCGGTAAAAGGCTTATCGCTAGGCAAATCTCTGACGATAAGGTCTAATGGATTTTTCTGATACTTCTTTCCTCCACACGAGAAAAGCATAATCGTTAGCACAACAAGGCCGAGATATTTAAGAATTTGGTGTTTCATTTTTGTAATTACTTTATTCAGGTCAGAAATAAATTACTTATCTGCTCCAGGTATTATATTGGATATCTGATATGGTTTGACAACTATTCCTGCGGATGCCTCCACATTTTGCTCGTCCCATTGAGTCAAAGATACGACACGAGTTTCTTCTTCATTCAAATATTCCCATGTTATAAACTCTTCCCAATCATCTTCTTTTTTAGCTGCATTTTTAAAATAACCCGCCGAATCCTCTTCGAGGAAATATGTCTCTCCTGCATAATGGATCTTTTTATAAGATTTTCCTTTTTTCGAAATCTTCTCGACGACATCTTCCTCAATCTTTCTTAAACTAATTGAATTCGATAAAACAAGGTACAATTCATCATCGTCCTCCACTTCAAGGAAGGCCACTTCATCTCCGCTATCTACCTTGTATTCTCTCGTAAAACTATTATTACCCCAGTCATACTCATAGACTTCTCTTACGATCCAAGACTTCATGTCATAATCAAACACAAAATTCACATCCAGATCCTTTACACTAAGGTTCGTTACATCATATAACGGCTCCTTCTTTTTCTTCTTTTTGAATATATTAAACATATCTTTTTTTATTTAAGAGGCTTCTTCTGCATTTCTGTATGCGCCCCAATTAATACTGAAACTATAAGCTTGAAAATGTTTTTGTCTGAAAATATCAAAATTATAATTTTCGTGAAACATAAATGCCAATGGGTGTCCATTGATCAAATGTAACTCTTGGCTACTATACATTTTGTTAAAAAGTCTAGTCACCTGATATTTAAAATCACTAACAAGTAAGAAGTACATATTTATCTTTTTAAACATGTGTTCCTTTAGCTCAACATTTTCACACGCCATTTCGATAAGATTCTTTTGATCATCCATTCTTTTTAAAATTTCAGCTTTCACTTTTATCCCTTTAGCTGTCAATCTCACATCGTTAAACAACCAGTCAACTCTAGTTATCAACCCCATACGCATGAGTGGTGTCATTACAGACTCTTTTCTATGTTTTTTAAAACCTCCTATTCTCCGATGAACCTGCTTCAAATACCCAGCAATCGGTTTGTTTCTAATTGCACTTTTTAACTTAAAAGGTTTTAAATCTACAGTTAAACTTGAATTAGTATTTGATGAATCGTTCACCAAATAATCGTATCGAGTTGTACGGTGATAATCGTATCTGGTTATGTTTAGCGAATAGAATCCCTTTGCCAACATTTCGTAAAAATTAATTTCAAGTATATCAACTGTGGAAATCGCGGGGTTAATTAAAAGCACTTTCTGTCCAGTGGACAAAATAATTTTTTCACTTTCGTATTGACTTAGTCTAAAGAGATCTAACAGGATAAAGACAAAATATCCAAAAATCACAAGAAGTGGATACATGGCAAAACCAAGTAAAAACATAATTACCATCCAGTCCTTTCCAAACAGAAGATAAGTGGATACAATAATTGCAATAGCCAAAATAAATGCCCCTGAAAATCCTAATCTTGAGAGTCCATAAAACTCTGAATTCTCAAATTTATCTCCTGGCTTTAGACTCCTCTTTGTAAATGAAATAATAAACCAAATAATGATTACAATCAAAATTTGAATAGTGGAACTTGTTAGAGGTAATAGGTTCTTTTCATTTTCACGCTGCGCCTTGAGTGCACTCTCTACTTCTTTCTTTCTTTCCAAGTAATGGTCATACTCATTTACCGCCATTTCCAAGCTATTATAAATGCCTTTCTCAGCAATATTTTCCTGACACCACTGTAAGAAAAATCGTTCCACAATTCCAGCACTCTTAACATTCAAATTAATTACAGAAGTGCGCACTTGGTTTGTCCTGATATCAATTTTCACAAAAACGAATTTGTTGAAATTTGGAGTACTCCGGGGAAAAGATGGGTGCGTCTCTTCAGAATTGTAAGTGTAAATAAATAAAGTGATATCATGGTTTTGTTCAAAAGCCTTGCACGACCTATTTATTGCACTTACTTCTTCTGAATTAAAATAGTTGGCTTTATCTACCAAACCAAAATCAGCTGATTTAAGAGATACACTTGCTAATAGTGCGAGACAAAAAATGCTTTGAGTCCTATTCACCAAACACTTTTTTAAATAAATACAATATACCCAAAGCAACTAGCAAAATGACACCTACTTTAAATAGAATATTGAAAACTATTCCAAAAAGAAAAATAGCTACAATGATTATTAGGAATATCTTTAATAATTCAAAGGTCATTTTTTTGAAGGTTTATTCTCACTTATTTTATCCAATATTCCTCTGAGATTGTCTGCAATAGCATCAATACCCTCTACAAGTTTGGCGTTTTGGCCATGGCCGAGTTGTTTGTGTTTTTCAGAGAATACCTCAATGATATAATTCCATCGATCAGATTCCTTAGGACTCAACACCCCTGTAAGTTGTTTAAAGCGTAGCAAATTAGCTTCTGCATTTGAGGTCAATGTCTGTGACTCATTTTCATAATGTGATTGTATAATTGTCTCGACTTCAGCCACATTCATCATTGGGAGTATTTTTTCAGCAAGCTTATTCATATCCCGATATGACCCCTGAAGTTTAAATGCAGGCTCTACTCTGTACTCTTCAGCCATCGCTGCTGATGCTATATATTGGCTATTCACAGCAAGCACCACATCTCTCGCTCTCATCAAATGCTTGATCACTGAAACATATTCCTGGAGCTCTTCAGCAGAGTGGTTGACTTCAAATTTGAGCCCTTCACCAGAGCCTTGCTCGGCTAACTTAATGACCGTACGAACATCGGAAAGGCTTCTCGAAACCAGACGACTTAGAATGCTATTGGAAGTAAGGCAATTCTCAATATAGCTCAATTTAAAGGCGTCCCCAGAGTCTCCAATTACATCTCCAAGATTATAAATATCTGCTCGATTAGAGAGCATATCAGGAATTTGAAACTTATCTCCCGACTCGGTGTAAGGGTTTCCTGCCATAACTACACACACTTTTTTTCCACGAAAATCATATGTTTTGGTCTTGCCTTTATATACTCCTTCTATTTTTCGCTGCGCATCGCACATGGAGATAAACTTTTGAAGAAACTCAGGATTACAATGCTGAATATCATCTAGATAGATCATCACATTATTTCCCATTTCAAAAGACAAATTCAGCTTTTGTAGCTCCTCGGCAGAAGCAGCATTTGGCGCATCTGCAGGGTCTAGAGAAGTCACTTCGTGCCCTATGGCTGGACCATTTATTTTCATGAAAATAACCCCAAGTCTGCTGGCGATGTATTCCATCAAGGTCGTTTTACCATAGCCTGGAGGGGAAACCAGCAAAAGCAACCCCATGAGATCTGTTCTCTTATTTTCTCCAGCTGTCCCTATTTGCTTGGCCAGGTTGTTTCCAATTAGTGGGAAATAAACTGTATCAATAAGCTTATTTCTTACGAAAGAAGAAAGCACCCGAGGCTTAAACTCATGAAGCCTGAGTTCATTACGATAGTTTTCCGATAACCTTTTTTTAAGTGCTGCCAACTGTTCGAAAGCAAGCGCATCTACCTTGGTATATCCCGATAACTTTTTGAAAAAATTATTTAAGTGAAGATTATATTTTCCATCCTCAATGACATTGTGTGAGCCTTTTAAGCCTTCTAGGGTCTTAGAAAGACTGACTTTTTTCACATTGATTTCGGTGTAATCGCCGTAAAACAGCAGCGCAGCGACTTCATCAGCATAATTCGTAAAGTGAGGTTGGTCAATTTCTTTAATGAAGGCAGAAATCCACTGGCGGATCATTCTCATAGCCAAAGACGGAGTATCATTCAGGCTTTTTAGGGAAGTCTGAAACTTGCTGACAGCTTTGCTCTGTTTCAAATATTTCAAAAAGAGTTGGTGACATTCGGACGCCCCTTGACTGATAATAAAATTATCTCCTTCGGAAAGTTGATCGAAAAGATACTGAGCGACCGCTAAGTAGTCTGGCTTAACATCATAAAAACGTGCTTCTTGAGATTCAATCTCATTTTTCAAATCATTGACGATCCCTTCGAATTCCCTTGAAGAAGGGAAAACTGACAGAATCAGTGCGGCAGCTCTCACCTGACGTTCATAAAGTTTTCTTGTCTCGTCATTCACACAAGAATTCCAGAAGAATTTTGCTAAAGCTCTAACATCAGGGCCATATTTTAATACACCAGCAACTTGATTCAGTGTAATGATTTCATTTAAGATCAATATGGTATCAAATTCATGAACTCCCTTGATATATCCTTCTCCGAAACGAGTCGCCATTTGTCTTTGCACGAAGGACAGTTTTTCCGTTTCGCTCATCAATTGATAAGTTTCCAAATTGATCGTCTTTTCTGCAAAAAATGCCTTTGCCGACATAATTAGTTCAAAGAGCGCAAATGACAAATATTCTGCACGGTACACTTCTCTATTCTCGGAAATCAACGACTGATCCCAAAGGTGTGAAAGCGCTGCGAGCTCTTCGTTTTTTATAATTTCAAAAAAATCTGTGCCCGCAAGATGATAATGCGGTAGTTTATTTTTCACCACCATACTTAGGTCAAGAGTAAGATTATTGGTGAAAAATTGATGGTTCCCCATCTGAATAATATTGTCTCCAGCAGTAAAAAGCTCTTGCTTGTCTTTTAATTGACGAAGCACATCTTCCTTGATCGTTTTTAGCTGACTCGTCAAGTCGTCTGACTTTACAGTCTCTCCCATCGCGACAAGTTGATCTGAAATAGATCTGATTTTCTCTACCATTAAATCTGAAGCAAAATAGCCGTTGATATCTTGCTTGGATTTGAGCGTGCCTGACTTATTGCGAATGGCGCTGAGTACTCTTTCAGCTGCTTGAAATAGCTGATTTGCTTTTTTATTTCGTTGCTCAGTGAGGTAAAGTTTTTTTGATTCGAAAGCATTGTATACTTCTTCCCGCTTTTGAGAAATTAAGTCAATGAACTCTTCGAATTCTGAAAATTTTCCTTCCAATTCTTCCACCTGTACGATTAACTTCGTCAAGTATTCCTCACATTGCGCTGGAGTATCGCAGATATCCAAATAGTTGGTTACGCTTTGCTCCAACAGCTTGATTGTCGCATTGAACTCCGCTTTCCCCTCTGCTTCAAGTAGACTCTTCCTGATATTCGCGAGCTTATTTTTTACCTGATTGTAGCTTCCATAGATATCCGAAATTCCTTCAATGATGGCTGTCGTTTGCGTTGCATCCGTAATTTTCAAATTACTTACCGTCTCTATTAAAAGGTCTAACTCCTTGGCAATTTGCTCGCCTGATTTGAGCAGTTCATTGGCATCAATTACCTTTTTTATTTTATCTATTTTCGTTTCAAACTCGACTATTTTTTCTTGGAAAGGTTTCAATGCATGATCCTGAGCTAAAAATCTCACGCACGATTCTGAAACGTTATCAGCCGCTTCTGATAAGTCAGCATCAAATGAAGAAAGTTTTTCCTGATCAATATACCTTAGGTCCTTGGCACTGATGACTTCTCCTCTTACCGACCTTATCTCGCTAAGAAGACTTACATATGCTGTAATTTTTCCAAAAGAAGCCCTAGATTTTTTTAGCGCTTGACTTTGCAACTCGGCCAATTCGCCCAATCGCTTTGCTGAGGTCTCCCGAATTTTTTGCACTTTTTCGTACTCGTCTACCGCAGATTCTGCTACACTCCGGATTTCTTTGAGCGGGGCGTCCAAGTCATAATCCTTGGTATTGAGCCAGTGATAGGTATCAATCGTATCTGTCGCCTTCTTTATAATGTCAATGTATAAATCGCCATAAATCTCCTCTCGATCAATGAGGTTGATAATATCCTGACATTCGGCCATGGCACGGACCACTTCTTTATTCCCAATCTTCTGTAAAAATGAATCTGATTTTTCTTCGGCCTGAAAGTTTACACCTGTAAAAGGCGTTTGCCATATCTGGATGGCATGGTGTTTTTTGGGTTCTTCATCCGCTTTAAACACACACATTTCGCCATTTTCAAAAGTTGTAAAACCATGGCAGACAATCGGATTTTCGACTTTTTGAGAAATAATATTATAATTCAAAAGCAGATAAACACCTTTTTCCCTATTGTAAAAGACATAAATAAAATCCTCTCCATTCAAAGAAGTGATACGTCTTTCAAAGAGCATGTCCTTTAGGCTCAGATCAAAAAGCTTGAACTCTCCAGACTGCAGATAATACCCGTTACTAAATATCAATCCGTGATTATCCGGTAATAGTATGCCCGACTCGGACAGGGTGTCTATCCGTTTTACTTCCTTCAGCTTTTCATTAAAGACCAAATACCGATCTGCTTCTTGGTATGGCTTTGCCTTAATTAATATCAAATTACCAACTACCGCATAATTAAATTCCGCATCATCGAGTGTTTGCTGTGAGTTAGCGACATCTTCCCGATAAATACCTTGACCATCATCTGTGTTGTCCTCCACCTTGATGGTCAGATCTCCACCAACACACTCAACAAAAACTCTGTCCTCTATTGACACATGAGGATGCAGCCCATCACGATAATCTTCCCGCCGGGTTTTTTTCCATTCGAACTCATATTGTGCCGGAAATTTATATTCATGATCGCTTCGATTATCAATATAAATCAGCTCTTCTTCTTGGATCTGCCATTTAAAAGTCTTGACATCATTAACGTCCTTTCCAATACGAAAAACCATATGAAAAAACGGCCCAACGGAGGTAAACCTTAAGAATTGGGTGTTTTTATAATATTTATAGAGTTTTTGAAAATCGTCAAGAAAAACCTTATCCGTTAAGATCGTATTGAGCTTGAGCTCATGAAAAGTATGGTCTGATTGATATTCATAGAAGCTAAAGACATCCTCAATCTTCACCCCACTCCTTAGCCCCACATGCACATTGTACCCAAAGAGAAACTTGGAGCCGAAGGAAAACATATCCCAAGGAATACAATTGTTGTTTGTGGTAATACGCTCGGAAGCAAGCACTTTCGTCTCGATTGTTCCGAAAACGCTTTTCCGTTGGTCGTTAAGCTTATTTACCTGTGATTTGAGTTGATCGGCAGTAGCTACAATTCTACTACGTAATAGCTCGTAGGTTCCTGCTTCCAAAGTGTTGCTTAATTCTTCTGCCATGAATTTTTTAATGGAAAAAATGAAGTCAGAGATGTTCGATCTCTGACCTTAATACTGTCATTACAATCCTAAATCAGCAATTTTCTGATCGGAGATTCCTAACGCTTCGGACACTTTCCCTAACTGAGAAATCATATTCTTCTCTCCATCACTTGAGGCTTTTCCCGTCAATTTCAGTAACAAAGCAGAAACACTTAGGTCTTTTACCTCTTGGACATTTAAGCCAAACTGGTCTACAAAGTCACGCAATCTCTCCTTGAAGTTATCTCCATTTGCAGTTGAAAAGAAGGTGTCTTTTACTTGAGTCAACACATCGCTGTTCGACAACATTCTATCAATCGATTTGCCTTTCGTTATAGATCCAACGATTTGCTCGAAGAACATAGTTTCTCCACCTACAATATCAATTTTCGCCGATTTCAACGCCTCAGAAATCACAGAAGCTTGTGCCATGGCTATTTCTTTCTGAATGGCTATTTTAGAAAGCTCTACCTCTTTGCTCATTTGCAACTGCAACTTGAATTCTTCATGAGATCGACCAGAGTCATCAAGGACTTTCATTGCCTGCGCTTTTTCTTTGATACCTTCCGCCTCTGCGCTAAACTTCTCTTTCATCACTTTGGCTTGTGCCAAACCTTTCTTTTGCTCCGCATCTGCTTTCAATGATATAATGTTTGCTTCGGCTTCTCCTTTCTGAAAATTGACTTTGGCAGCTACAGAACCTATTTCATGATCAGACTGTGCCTGTGCCGAGCCTCTCATCTGAATACCTTTAGCTTCAGCCTCTGCTTGTGCTTCAATAACTGCAGCAGCAGAGTTTCCTTCTTTCTCCTTAGCGGCTGCTTTCGCCTCCATAACTTGGGCCTCTGACATTCCAATGGCCGCAGCTTCAGATGCTTGCGCCTCAGCTAGCGTTTTCTTCGCTTGTGCATGATGGACTGCCGAAGTTTCGGCAGCTTGTGCTTCGATCAATTGTTTTTTAGCAGTATGCTCTGATGCTTGCTTTCTTGCCTCGGCATCCTTGATCATTTTCACAAGTGCTTCTTCTGCATCTCTTTCGGCTAAAGTAATCGCAACTTTCTTTGTTCTATCAGCTTCGGCAAAAGCTTGAATATCCTTCATTCGCTCTTTCTCCTCCACAACCGTTTTCTCAATTGTCACACGCTCGCGAATGACATCCTGAATATTTTTACGCTCTTCTTCTACCGCTTTTTCCTTTTCGATAGTTGCTATTTCCACGAACCTTTGCTTATCCGTTTGCTCCAGTAGTCTCGCTCTGTCTACCTTCTCAGTTTCTACGGCTTCAGTCCGTTCCTTATTTTTTTGTGCGACAATCACTTCACGCAGCTTATTCTCTTCTGCGACATGAAGCTCTTCTTCCGTCGTGATTCGCGCCCGTCCAGATTTTAGTTTTTCCTCTTCTTGTACCTTTTCAGTTTCTGCCTCTTCTCTAGCCTGTGCCGATTCAATTTCTCTTTTTTGCTTGGCCTCTGCTTCTGCTTGTTGCCTTTCTAACTCAAGTATGGTTTCTCTTGCCTCAACATCTTGTTTGGTTAGCGTTTTCTCTTTTTCTCTTAGTATCTGATTGGATAACATCTTTTGTGCTGATGTCAATTCAATGATTTTTTTAATACCCTCAGCATCGAGAATATTATCCTCATCAAGCTCACGCATAGGTGTCTGCTCTAGGTAATCAATAGCACAGTCATCAAGAATATAACCGTTGAGATCCGTGCCAATGATATTAAGTATATCCTGCTTGAAATTGTCTCTTCCACTATAAAGCTCAACAAAATCGAAATTTTTTCCTACCGTTTTTAAAGCTTCAGAAAATTTTGCGTCGAACAACAACTCCAATGATTCCTGACTAGATGCTCTATGCGTTCCGATGGATTGCGCTACCTGTTTGACATCTTCTTCCGTTTGATTTACTCTTACAAAAAATGTCACCTTAATATCAGCACGCATATTATCCTTACAAATCAGTCCTTCACGCCCAGTCCTGGCGATCATGATCGTTTTGAGGGTAATATCCATTACTTCCAATTTATGAATAACCGGCACTACAAAAATTCCTGAGAAAGAGACAATCGTCCCTCCCATCCCAGTTTTTATCATCGCTTGGCCTTGTAAAGCCTTACGGTACATTTTAATAATAGCTGTCGCTATACCGAGAACAGAAAAAACGATTACAATAATCACCACATAAAATATTGGTCCAGACATATAGATAGGGTTAGTTTAATTGGTAAGGTTCTACGAAATAAAAATTTTGAGCTTTTTGAAATTCAATAATGAGTGCGGTCGCATTTTTCGGTACAGTATATCCCTCTCTAGTCTTGGCAGTGATGAGGATAGAGGTTCCATTGATTTTGATTTCAGCTTGTCCTTTTCTGTCATGTGATATAGGAAGCTTAGCTGTACAGACACGACCAATAATATCTTTGATGGCTTCTGTTTCTGTCCTGATTTTACGGTAGATTTTTGCTATAGGAATGGTGAAAAACTTCGCAACAAAAAGACAGGCTATTGTCGCGGGTAGAAAAATCAAAAGTCCAGCGATGAAGGATGTTATGCCAAGAAGGTCGTTGGTAATCAATGTCACCATCCATAATGGAATAGTAAAAAAGGTAATAAACACCATTAGCGGCATATGCCCGATGTTGAAAAAAGATAAAACAGATGCTAAACCTTCTAATTCTACATCTCCATCCACGTCAAAATCAAAATCCAAAGCATCTATGTCAATAACGCCCACAATAACAATTAACCAATATAAAATAGTGAATATGAGTAATATCGTAGGTATGATATTGACGCCAGAAAAGGCGAATGCTAATAATTCTGTCATGGTGTTTGGTGGTTAAAAAATATTCACTTAGTGAATCACAAATATTGGCGATGCACAGAGCATCGCCAATTATAATCATTATTTGCCTAAACCAAGCTTTGCTTTCATTGCAGCTAAGTCGTCTGTCGCTTTGACGCTTTGACCGTCAAGTGCTGAATCTATCTCATCATCCAATGATTTTGACTCTCCAGCTATATCGCCATACGCTTCAGCCAAAGCCTCTTGTTGTGTAACTTTCTCTTTCATGCGTTCTAGCATCGAAACAGTACTGGTAGCATCTATCTGAGCCATTTGCTTATTCACTTTTGCAGAAGCTTCACTTACTTTCACCCTTGCTTTTAAAGTTCGAAGCTCATTTTCATAACCACTGATATTAGATTTCAATTTCTTCACAGTCACATCAAGTTGTGCGACGTTTTTATCGAAACGCTCTTGTTCTGTTTTACTTGTGTTCATCGCCTGGGTGAACTCTTCTTTTTTGGTCAAAGCCTCTGTCGCCAATCTATCAGCATCTTCAGCATCTAACTCACCATTTTGCGCCTTCTTCAAAAGCAGCATCGCCTTACCTTCATAATCCTGTGCTTTTGACCTGTTGGTTTGCACATCATTTTTAGCTCTGATAGCCATGGCTTTCACTTCTGCAAGTGCCTTTAGACTCTCATCTAGATCTTTTTTAAGATCTCTAATACCCTGCTCAGTCATTTTGATTGGGTTTTCTAATTTATCTAATGCAGAATGAGTTTCTGCCTCTCCTACTTTGAATAATCTTCTAAAAACGTTCATAATATCTTGATTTTAATTTGAGTAAAGTTTATTGTTTGCTAAAGCCGATGAGTTCATCAGCATATTCGCTTAGCAATAGCGATAAAGAATTTAATGTGGCCTCCAGTTCATTCAAGTCTAGGTTTTCACATTCATGAGTATTTCTAAATAGCACCCGGTTTCCTGTTTCATCAAGTGCAAAAGCTCCGTGAATAATATCCCTGTTTTTGGCCAAAAGCTTTTTATAAATATCCCCAGAGTTCGTTGGTATGTCGAATAGGTACTGCTCGACTATTACAATGGGATCTGAAATAATGAGGACAACATTTGTAATCCCTTCTTCCTCATTTTCTACGACTATTACGCCCTCATTTTCATCCTCTTGTACGACAGTAAAATCGAGCTCTTGCAAATAATCTTTAACAGTTTGGAAATGTGTGTTCATATTTTTATTCTTGGTATGGTTTAAACGGGTAAAATTTAAGCATTGAGATGGTCAAATGATAATTGCACAAGCTCAAGTTCTAAAATAATCCAAGTGGTTTGACGGAAAGAAAACCGAATGTTGAGTAAGTTTACGCAGTAAAATGATAAAAGTTATAGCATGGCTCAAAATATTAGCAAAAAATTATCATTCGTTGGTGAGAACATCAAAAAGATCAGACAAGCCAAGCGAATCAGCCAAGCTGAGTTTGCTAATTTGTTCAACTTGGCAAGGCCTAGCATAGGTGCTTATGAAGAGGGTCGATCTGAACCTAAAATTGACACTCTCATACAAATAGCACATCATTTCAATATTTCAATTGATGTGTTGCTCACCAGAAAACTAACGGTCAGTGAGATTTATAGCATTGGTCTTTTAAATCAAAAATTAAACAAAGCCCACAAACTTGAGCCAGAAGAAAAAAATATTGCGATTCCCAGCACAAATGGTATTCGACTTATTAAGGTTGGCCAATATCTCGACTATATCGTAAGTCACAAAACCTCGGATTTTATAAACTCACTTACTCAGATACACCTACCAGTAAAAGAAACTCATCTATTTCGGGCTTTTGAAATGAATGGCAGTGAGATGGAATACCATCAACAAGGCCTTCATCATGGAGACATTTTACTTGGAAAAAGGGCTGAGATAAGCGAGCATAAGGATTTGGTGAATAAGACCCTAACGATTGTACATAAAAATAATCTCACTACTCGCAGGTTAGATTATATGGCTGATGACCACCTTATGATGAAGTCCGATGATCCCAATTACCCCAACATAACAATCAAAACTGAAAATATATTAGAGGTTTGGTTAATAGAAGCCGCCTATAGCAAGTACCTAAATCCTCCTTCACTGATAGAAGAGCGTGTCTTGAGATTAGAAAACATTGTCAAAAACCTAATCAAATAAGCATTATCCACTAGCTATTTCCCTTCACTTACATCTAAGCCATAGAAATCACGAACTACACTAAAGCATCTACGAATTAGCGTCTTTTTAAAATATCCGATCTCAGCGTTGCGCTTGTTTTCAAAACGATCATTTACTTGATGTAAAATCTTCTATAGCGGACATTCTATGGGCAGTAAACATTTTTCAATCTGTGCAAGTCTTGATCCCAGACATGCTGAAATAGCATAACCCTTTATGGACAATCTTGAATTAGCTTTTTGAAATAAAATGAATTAATAAGTTTCTCAAAACTAACTAGCCTAGAAGCATAGTCTCATCGAAATTTTCAGGAATAAAAACAAAAAACCCTGACTCGATTTGAGTCAGGGTTTTGGAAGTGATCTGGCTGGGGCTCGAACCCAGGACCCTCTCCTTAAAAGGGAGATGCTCTACCAGCTGAGCTACCAGATCATTTGTTTTACATTTTTTAACTAGGCTTTTAATAGTGCGTTCGTTAAAATTGCGGTTGCAAAAATAGAATTACTCATTGAAAAATACAACCCTTATTATGTTTTTTAGAATAATAATTTCAGTTCTTGTCTTTTCTCTCCCCATAATCACTGTTTCCGCTCAGGAAATAAAGATTACTGCAGATAGTTTATTTGAAAATCAAAAATTTACGGAGGCCTTTGATCTTTATGATTCACTTTATGGTTCTGGGGAAACTAGTCAAGCCATGCTTCTTAAAATGGCTTACATCAAAGAAGGGCTGGGAGATTACACCAATTCATTGATTTACCTTAACAAGTATTATGAGTTAACGAGTAGTCGAAAGACATTCGATAAAATGACAGAAGTCGCGGAGGAAAATGACCTTTCGGGATATGAATACTCAGACAATAGACTTTTCGGCTCGCTGATAAGTAATTACAAACAAACGATCATTTTATCACTACTGCTCCTATTGGTCCTCACCATTGCCACTGTCGTCTACAAAAAAAGGAAAGGAAAAAAATCTTTTGGTGCCTTAGCCACACAAGTTGTGATTACAATTATCCTGCTCTTTATCACGAATCAATTTCTTCTTAGTGAAGAGGCAGTAATCATAAAAGACCAAACGATAGTTATGACTGGTCCATCAGCTGGTTCAGAGCCTCTACTTGTACTTGAAAGAGGACATAAAGTTGAAGTTTTGGAAAAAAACAATATCTGGGTGAAAATCAAATGGGAAGATATGGAAGCTTGGGTGAGAGTTCAACAGTTGCATTTTCTCTAATCGATGATTAAAATTATATCCAACTAAGTTTATTACCTTTCCTTCAGTGTGTTACAATGTTACTTATACTAAGCGAAAAGTAGAAAAGCTCGCCAAACACAAGGGAATTGCTAAAAGCGATGTTCCCTTGTTTCCAGAAGCATATTGGTCAAGCGGGTTTGGCAACCCGCAGCTCCCTGTGATCACCAACAATTCTCAAAGAAAAATCCAAATGCTCCCATGGGGGATCATTCCTGCTTGGACTAAGAACAGCAAGGATGCCATTTTATCGCAAAGAAAATATCTAAATGCCCGAGATGACAATGTTTTTTCTTCGAGAGTCTGGCGTGAACTGATGAAGTCGAAAAGGTGCATTATTTGTCTTCATGGGTTTTATGAATATCACCATGTGGATAAGAATACAAAAATACCATATCTAGTTACCTTAAAAGATGATCAACCAATGATCATGGCTGGACTTTGGGATCACTGGCTGGACAAAGAACACAATATCGAGAGAACGACCATCACAATGGTTACTACCCAGGCTAACCATCAAATGAAACAGATACACAACAACCCTGATGTAATGAAACGTGGTGGAGCAAGAATGCCCGTAATTCTACCTTTGCCACTGATCGAAAAATGGTTAAATATTGATGTTGTAGAAAAAGCAGATCAGGAAGAGCTACAGACAATAATGGATCCTTACCCTGCAGAAGAAATGGATTTCAAAACAGTTGGCCAATTGGCTGGAAAAACAGGAATAGGCAATAAACCTAACGCTTGGCAAGAAATTGATTGGCCCATCATTGGTTTACCGCAGATCAATTAAATGGTATCTATTCCATGGTAAGGGCCTGATAGAATGTATCCGACTCAGCAACTCTACCATCTTTGATAAGCATATAATTGATTCCAATTCGATACTCACCTACATCAATTCGATATTCTGTTGACTCCCTACCTCTACACTTCCGGCTGTTAAAATCCCAAGATACTTCCACACTTTTGCCAGGTAATATTTCAATTGGTATTCCAGGTCGATTGCAAGGCACCCCACATTTACACGGATTGTAAGGCACCCTCACAACACTATCGACCTCTAGGCGCTCGATAATTAACATTTTTAGATTGGGGAATTTGGCCACCATCGGAGAGATATTCGAAATCTTAATACTTATTTCTTCTTTTGTTTTCAAAACATCCGTTTTAAACCTCGCGTTATTGTGATCGCTTTGAATAGATTTACATCCACATCCCAAAACTCCCATCGCTAATAGCATGATGAAATTCGGAAGACTAGTTATCCTTAACATTTTGTTCGTATTCATTACCTCAAATTTATATGCTCAAGGGCATATTCTAGCTATTCATGAGGGAGAACGTAATTTTGAAAAAATTCGTGATGCGTTTTACAAAGAATGGGAAGAAAAAGGAAGCTCATTTCGAGACCTAAAAAAATTTAAACGATGGGAGGATATGATGCTCCCACGCCTGCGCAATGGGAATATACCTGGATATTCCTACTTTCAGGAAAAACAAAAAATCTACCAAAAAGAACAAATCAACACCGGTAATCAGCGGTCTAAAAGCAACCCTTGGACAACACTAGGACCAAAAGAATGGGAAGTAGGTGATAATGGATATAGTCCTGGAAACGGACGAATCAACTGTATCACCGTTGATCCACTTGACCCTAACAAAATCTATATTGGTGCAGCCTCTGGCGGTTTTTGGCAATCAAAAGACAAAGGCGCGACGTGGGTAACTTCCACTGATGACCTTGGCTCTTTAGGTATTACAGATATTTATATTAATCCAAATAACACCTCTGAGATCATTATTTTAACTGGAGATGCTTATGGCTATGATACTCCCTCCATTGGATTATTCAAATCAACTGACGAAGGTGAATCCTGGACTCAGATGGGCTTTTCACTTGACGCTTCAGAATACCGCACATTTTTCAAGTTAGAAGTAGCTGCCCAAATTAAAAACCTGATGCTTGTTGCTGGTGATGGTATACATCGATCAATTGATAATGGAGACACTTGGGAACAAGTATCGACAGAGATTGTTTCTGATTTGATTTTTCATCCGACCAACGATAGTATCGTTTATGCATGCACATTATCCGAAAATACAAATGGGCGTTTTACGATGCTCAAATCCACTGACGCTGGTGAAAACTGGGTAAAGGAAACTTTTGATTTTACGAGTATTAACAAACAATTAGCTAGAAAGGCGCTAGCTGTTACTGCGGATAATCCAGATGTAGTCTATATTTTGTCAACAGATGAGTCGAGTACGTTTGGAGGACTCTTTAAAAGTAATGATCAAGGTAAAACTTTCAATTTACAATCAGATGCACCCAATATTTTCGGATATAGTAAAAACGCAGATGATAGTGATGGACAGGGATGGTATGATTTATCCATCGCCGTTGATCCGGATGATGAGGAGGTATTGTTCGTTAGTGGAGTACACATTTGGAAATCGTCAAACTCGGGGAAAGATTGGGAATTACAAAATTTTTGGATTTGGGATGATAATGAATACCCATATGTCCATGCCGACAATCACACATTAGATTTTGCACATGGCAACTTATATGCGGGTGGAGATGGTGGTATCTTTTACAGTCCAGACAAAGGAGAAAGTTTTCAAAACCTAAGTTTTGGATTAAATATTGGACAGTTTTATCGCATCGGCACGCACCCAACAGATGAAGATGTGATCATTGGAGGCTTGCAAGATAATGGCTCATTTACCCGCTACAATGGAACTTGGTATCAAATTTTCGGAGCTGATGGTATGGATGCCTTAATAGACCATACTGATCCATCAGTCGTTTTTTCTGAATATCAATTCGGAGGGATAATTAGATATCAAAATCATGGTTTACAAGCTGACCTGTATGTTACCAACCCTGATGATGAAGTAGGCGGATGGATCACGCCTTTTCTCATGCACCCTACCGATAATAATATACTATATTTTGGTTACGAAAACATTTGGAAAAGTACGACTAATGGCTCCTCCATGAGCAAAATTTCCAATTTTCAAGATGGGAATACTGTTGACATATTAAAAATTCATCCACAATTTCCAGAGAACCTACTCACCTATCGAGGTGGTCAATTTTTAACTACAAAAAATGATGGGAGTACTTGGGAAAATATAACAAATGGTCTCCCTGCAGCGATGCTTACTGATGCCATTTATGATAATAATGATCCAAATACCATCTACGCTACATTCTCCACTGGCGAAGTTTTCTACACGAGGGATTTAGGCATTAATTGGGCACAGCTAGGCGACAGAATAAACACTTTAGCCACAAATACCATTACGCAGCATCCTTGCGGAAATGCGCTTTATGTGGGAACAGATATCGGCGTGTATCAATACGAATACAGTAATGATCTTGGTTGGCAATTTATGAGTGACGACCTTCCTAACGTAATAGTAAGAGAACTTGAAATCCAAAAAAGCACTAATACATTATTTGCGGGCACTTATGGAAGGGGTGTTTGGAAGATGAAGATTCCGGAGGCTTCTGAGCCAACGCTCACACAAACTATAAGCGTATCATCATCATTCGATCAATTGGAATATTTGGAAAGTGTAGACATTGAAACCACATCAAGCGCAGACCTACCTATCACAATAGAATCTGAAAATTCTGAAATAGTAAGAGTTGACGGAAATTCAATTATAGGCGTTGGCATTGGCGTTACTAGTGTGACGCTCACCCAATTAGGAGATTGTGTTTATCTCCCCGCTGAAGTTTCATTTTCAGTGGAAGTTTTGAAAGGCGCACAAGAAATCATATTTAAAATACTCCAAGACGATCTACTCGACCGAAAAGGTGCTGAATTTTTACTTGAAGCGAATGCTACCTCAGGATTGCCTGTTGCTTTCCGTAGTTCTGATAACAACATTATTTCAATCAATGAAAATATCGCAACCGTCAATAATGAAGCATTGGGTGGGATCGTATCTATTATTGCCCTTCAAGAGGGTAATGAGTTTTTCGCACCGGCGGAAGAAGTGACACAGGAAAGAACAGTGTTAATTCTTAGCAATGAGTTCATAACTCAAAGTCCGATGCTGTTGCCAAATCCCGCATCGCAGTTTGTGCAATTATCAGATAAATCTTTTATCAATCAAGAATACGCCATTTTTAATACGAGTGGAAAACTTATTGATAAAGGCAGTATAAGTTCCTCAACACTTAATATTAAACTTTTGAAAAAAGGGATGTACTTTCTCTTAATCAATGATCAATCGTTTAGACTCATTAAAGACTGATACCCCAACTTTAGTCTAAACTGAAACGATTTCCCATATTCACGGTAATACCCCTGCACGCTCTATAGCCGAACTCCTTAAAAGTGATTGGCTATCGGCATGAACCCACTTCCGTAAAATATTGACATCAGTCAAAAAAACAAACCTAAAAAAGTCAACAAAAGCAAAAATGCCTTTGAAAAAAACAGCCCAAAGTAAGGATCAAAAAGAATGTTGAAAATTAGAATGACCGATAATTGTTTAACCCCCATTTTGGAGGTAGACTTACGACAAATTGTCTTCTCAACTTTTCCAAATAACCAATTTCAGCCATCAGAACATCAATATCTATATTCTTCACTGGACTGAGCTTTTTATTCCCATATATAGTTTCAGGCTCTCAAATCATACAATCGACGACTAGTATCTCAATCATAAATGGCCGAAAGATAATTGAGAAAAGTGTTGAAATTGAAATATCCAAAAAAAGTGATAATTGGATGGCTGAAATAGAAGTGCCCTACCAATTGGGAAACGAGCCGAAAATTTTGACGGCATCAATTTTCGATAAGAATGACATTGAGGTCAGAAAAATCAACAAGAAAGATATCACATCAAAAAGTGACATTGCCAGTGGTAGCTTTTACGAAGATGATTATGTTAAGTCATGGGATATGTCCTGGAATACTTATCCCTATCGAATCAAGTATTCGTATAAAATAGTTTTAGAAGAATTCCTCAATATCTGTAATTACACACCTTATAAGAACTGGGCAATTCCTGTTGAAAAAGCAATATTAACCGTCCAATTACCAATTGATTTCCAAATAAATACGTCTACCCATAAAACTCAAAAGGTTGACTCAATTATAGCCAATGAGCTAAAATTTTATACATGGGAATGGTCTAACCTTCCACCCTATAAAAAAGAAAATTATTCGCCTCCAATATTTGAATCTACACCAAGAATCACGATCACTGCTCTCAAATTCAATTATGACATCTCTGGCTCTCAGGCTACCTGGAAAGATTACGGACATTGGCAACACACCATGCATCAAGGATTAGATGACCTCACAGAAAGTGAAAAAGTAATTATTGATAATCTGATAGAGGGTATCAACGGGAAAGTTGAAAAAGTCGGAATTCTTCATTCTTACATGCAGAAGTCTACTAGATACGTTTATGTGGGGTTAGAAACTGGCGGACTAAAGCCCTACCCCGCTTCTTATGTATGTGAAAACAAATTTGGAGATTGTAAAGCGCTGACTAATTATATGCAGGCGGTATTATCCTATTGTGGAGTTCCATCTTATCAAGTCGATGTGTACGCTGGTAAAAAACCGATTCGACTTGACACAAAATTACCCTCTCAACAATTCAATCATGTAGTGCTCGCAGTTCCTATGGCCGGCGACACACTTTGGCTTGAAAACACCTCGAAATACTTACCTTTCGATTATACTGGTAGTTTTATACAAAACAGAAAGGGTCTTATCATCAAAGACTCTGCTAGCAAACTAGTGAACATTCCATCATTTGATATAAATGATGTTCTGCAATCCCGCATAACCAAAGTTTCAATAACCGATGATGAATCAATCCTCCTCACTACAAATAACACTTACAAGGGACCTATGTACGAGTCTTTACTCTATGTGAAACATGAATATAGCGAAAAGGAAAGCAAGGATTTTATTCGAAACATCCTGCCTATTCAGAATGCAGTAATTACCAATTACGAAATTAAAGAGCCGAATAGCAAAAAGGAAGTGTCGATCATTGTTGAAAGTGAAGCTCAAAATTTCCTAATTAAGGCTGGTAAGCTTAAAATCATTCCTCCATTATTTTTCGAATTGCTTGACTTGGAAAACCCTACGCAGAGAACAAGACCAGTCAGAATGATAGCTCCAAGCCATATTAAGGACACTATTTATATAGACAGCCCTGTTATAAACAAGCAAATAAGCTTACCCGAAACGATTGATGTTGTCTCAGAATATGGAAGCTACTATGAGTCCGCAGCATTACATGATAGCTTAATAATAATCACCAGAAATTATCAACTTTATGCCAATGAATATGATTTAAAACAATATTTGGGACTTTTTCAATTCAACAAGACTATCTCTGAAAAACGAAAATATTTTGTTATCCTTATTAAGCCAAATGAATAAGATCATACTCGCTTTCGCTATTTCAATTTTTTATTATTCAACCATCTTTGGTCAAGATTTCAAGCTTACAACAACGCTAGAATTTGGCCATGTGACCATGGAAGATTTTGATTATCAGCACGACACAGACCTTGAGGCGTCAGCAGTCGTTTTGTTTGACAAAGGGGAGTCTATCTTCTATATAAACAATGGTTTAGATATTAGATTTCACAGACAAAAACGTATCAAAATATTGCAGAATGCTGGGTTAGATTATGCCAATATAACCATCCCATATTATGTTGATGGATACGGCAAGACCGAAATCATAAAAGACATAAAAGCAAAAAGCTATACCCTCCTCATCAATGGCCAACTCGTAAGAAGAGAAATAGATGTAGATAATGTATTTACTGAAGTTATAAACTCGAATTGGAAGCAGAAAAAATTTGCGATTCCGGATGTTCAAGTAGGCACCATTATCGAATATGAATATACCTTAGAAACTCCTTTCAAATTCAACCTGCCCGACTGGGGGTTTCAAGACTATATTCCAACATTGCACAGCGAATACACATTACAAACCGTTCCATTTTATGAATACATTTATATAGCGCAGGGCATTACTAACTTCACGAATCAACGTTCATTTCAAAGTAAGGGTTTCGAGCATAACTATGCGCAGGTAAAATATGCTGACATGCAAACGACCTACATTATGGAGAATGTGCCAAGCTTTGTTGATGAAGGTTACATCACCTCCCCAGATCATTATATCATGAAGATGGATTTTCAGCTTTCTAAGATTAACTTCCCAAGGGGTGGCTCATCTGAAATCCAAACTACGTGGGAAAAATTGAATGAAGATTTACACAAGCATGATGATTTTGGTAAATACATAAAAAAGAGTGAGCCGATTTTTGATGATTATATGGCCACACAATACTTGAAAAGTAATACCACTGCTGAACTTGCCCAAAGTGTAATAACTACAATTAAGAATGACTTTAATTGGAATGGGAGATATGGCAAATATGCGAGCCAAAAACCTCAACAATTACTAAAAGCAAAATCTGGTAATGCTGCGGATATGAACTTATTTCTCGTCTCAGCATTAAGATCAAGCGGATTCAAAGCTTATCCCATTTTACTGAGTACCAGAAATCATGGACGTATCTTCTGACAGTTCCCATTTTCAAATTTCTTCAATTATGTAATCGTTTATTATGAAGTAGATGGTGTAGCCTACATGGCTGATGCCACTGAACCACTTTTAGGTCATAACAGAATCCCCACACGATGCATGAATCAAGAGGGGCTCTTATTGGCGGATGAAGAATGTTTTTGGATTGACTTAGTGCCAAATTATCCTTCAAGCCAGTCGCTTTTTGCACAGTACAAAATTAACCTTGATGAAGGTATTGTTGAAACAGGTATAAAATATAATACTACTGAGTCACTTGCGCATTCGCTCAAAAAATCATTTGCAAATGATACCAGTAATTTAAAAAGGTATCTCAATAACCTTGGTGTTGAAAATATCGAAGAAATCAAAACCTCAAATTATGACCTCCCCAATAGGCCTTATTCTATTAAAACTAAATCATACTCTTCTATAGTAAAGGTGCAAGACCAGATACTTATCAAGCCTTTCCTAAACTTCCCGCAATCAGAGAACCCTTTCCAATCGTCAGAAAGAACTTACCCAATTGATTTAACACACCCCAAGGAATCCAGTTTTACTATCATGATTGAAATCCCAAATGGATATGAGATTGTCGATACTCTAAAGTCAATAAACTACAATGACGATGTGATAGCTATTAAATATGATGCTGTGAACGCGAATGGAATATTAAGAGTTATTGCGAGTTATGAATTTAAAAAAGCAGTTTATCAACCAGAGGAATATCAAAATCTAAAAGAAGGTTTCGATAAAATTATCTCAAAATTTAACGAGTATATCGTTCTAGAAAAAAATGATTAGTCCCCCAACCATTTTTTAAAGTCAGGCGCCTTTTCCGCACTGATGACTATATCCTCCTCAGGTTTTGGTGTTATAGCCAACAACAATTTGCCTTTATGATATTTATGTGTTGCTTCAATAGCATGAAAATTAATGATATACTGACGGTTAGCACGAAAGAATTTGGCTGGATCGAGCTGTAATATAATCTCCTCTAAGGCCAAATCTATAATGTACTTTTTGTCTTGTTTAGTCACCATCTGAACAAGACCAAGGTGAGTTCTAAAACATGCGATATTCTCGACCTCAACGGAGACCAATTTATCTCTTAATTTCACTAAAAATCTCGACTTAAAATTCTCCTCTCCAAGCCTAATTTGTTTTACTAACTCATTAAGATCAAACGGCTTAGAAGGAGTTGTGCGCGCACCATGCAATTCATTATATTTATTGATACTCTGAGCCAGATCTTCACTTTTAATTGGCTTCAATAAATAATCAATACTGTTGACTTTAAATGCTTTCAACATATAATCATCAAAAGCGGTCGTGAAAATTACTGGCTTTGTGATTTTTATACGATCAAAAATCTCAAAACTAAGGCCATCACTCAATTGTATATCCATAAATATCAAATCGGGCTTTTCATGATTATTGAACCATTTTACACTATCTTCAATACTATCGATAACATCCACAATTTCAATATCTTGATGGAGATCATCTAAGATTTTCTGTAAACGTCTAAATGCTGGCGCCTCATCTTCTATTATCAAGACTTTCATAATTTCGTATTCAAGTGTTTATCCTCAAGGAGATTTATTAAGGGAACTGCTACCCTATAGTTTTTAGCTGTAGTGATAATGTCGATTTCTTTATTCCCGAAATAAGCGTATCGATTTTTTATGTTTGCCAATCCTGTTTTTGTGGACTTTTCAAGTGAAGATTTTAGCTGAAGATTATTTTTCACCACAATAGATTTTCCATTTTCTATGTAAACATCAATATGCAAAGGCTTTGATTTAGAGACTATATTATGCTTGATCGCATTTTCAATGAGCATTTGAAGCGTCAATGGGGCAATATTCATTGATAAGTAATCATGTGGCACTTTGAACTCCACACTCAAATTATCAGGAAATCGCATTTTCAATAAAAAAACATAGGACATAGCAAATTCAATTTCCTCGCTTAAATGCACAAGTTCTCGCTCTTTATTTTTCAGAATATACCGATAAACCTCTGATAGGTTTTGAGTAAAATCAATGGCAACATCTTGATTTTCTGCAATTAATGTTGTTAGTGTATTTAAGCTGTTGAAAAGAAAATGAGGGCTCATTTGATTTTGTAGTACCTCGAATTGCGTTCTTATTTGTTGATTTTTCAGTTGTTCATTTTGTCGAAACGCCTCTTTATATTTTTCAAAAAAGAAAACACCTTCATAGATGGAGCTGACAAAAAAACCAATCATTAGATTAAAAGGAAGGGTGGCCAGATAGCCATGATAATCAAGTATCTCAGATATATCCATATATCCAAAAAGCACTTTTAAAGGTACTCCACCAAAAGTCATCCAGGTAAGGAGTGCCAGAATAGAAATAACAAGTCGTTTAACCGTATAAACTAAGGCAGGGTACAGCTTTCTGAATAACATGAAGATCAGATATGCGCCATTCCAGTATACGGCAGTAAATGCAAGAGAAACAAGATACGCTCTGAAAAATTCCTCATTTCGAGCATGTTCAAGAGAAAAGACTGCCAAAAAAGCTACGACCGGTATTCCCAGCCATCTTACATGAATTTCTTTGATCTGGATATTTTTCATAAACTAAAAATCATATAAATCTAATGGATTTTGTTGGCCATAGTTATATAAAAAACTGTGAAACCGGAATAGACGCCTATCAACTGGTGTAATTCAACTGGTAAATAGAAATCCGCTTAAAATGAGGACTAAAACCAGTCCATGAGGCTTTCCGTCGGTTTCAAAAAGCTCATTGCTCGACTCAGGCTAATAGCCATTTCATTGATATAAAACCTCTCGTACATTTGAATAAATTAATGAAAAATATCAAAAATGAATTCAATTTCTATCCAAAGCGAAATAGTCAAAATACTGTTAGGCATTGTTCTAGCATTGTTCATTGTTATCCAGTCTTTTGCCCAGACTCAAGTAGTAAAAGGTAAAATAGTAGATGCACAAGCTGGTTTTGAGCTCATTGGAGCAACAATAATATTATCCAATAGTGACCCTGTCATTGGAACTGTCACTGATATCAATGGCGAATTCAGACTTGAGCAAGTACCCATTGGCCGGCAAACTATTAAATTTCAATATGTAGGATATAAGTCTTCAACGCTATCGAATGTGTTGGTCACTTCTGGCAAAGAAGTCATCTTAAGTCTAAAATTGGAAGAGTCCGTCGAGAGCTTGGATGCAGTAGTCGTTACAGCCAACAGCGACAAAGATATGCCCATCAATGAACTAGCAAAGGTCAGCGCGCGAACCTTTAGCCTAGAAGAAACCACCCGCTTTTCTGGAGGTAGAAATGATGTTGCGAGATTAGCCTCTAGTTTTGCTGGAGTATCCGCTCCCAATGACTCCAGAAATGATATTGTGGTAAGGGGAAACTCACCAAACGGACTTTTATGGCGGATAGAAGGGTTACCAGTAGCAACTACCAATCACTTTGCTACATTGGGTGTCACTGGTGGTCCTGTGAATGCTCTGAATACCAACATGTTAAGAACATCTGATTTTTTAACCGGCGCATTCCCTGCCGAATATGGAAATGCGAATGCGGCGGTGTTCGACGTAAACTTCAGAAATGGTAACCCCGATAAGTATGAATTTACGGGTCAAATGGGCGCATTTACCGGATTAGAATTTATGGCGGAAGGACCTCTTAGCAAAAAAAACAACACGTCTTTTGTCGCTTCTTATAGATATGGAATCGCCTCCTTAGCAGCAGCAGGTACAAATGCCATTCCATATTACCAAGACTTCTCTTTTAAAGTCAACTTTGGAGAAACCAAGCTGGGTAAATTTGAGCTCTTTGGACTTGGAGGCTTGAGCAGCATTGACTTTAAAGGCGATGAAACTGACGAAACAGATCTTTTTGCTAACCCAAAACAGGATGCCTACATTAACAATCGACTTGGCGTAGTTGGCTTAAATAACCTTTATCGAATAAATAAAACAACGTATTTAAAAACCACATTGGGTGTTTCCACTAATCAAAATGACTATGATCAAGACAATTTGATAAAAGACGAAAACCAAAATACTATTAATAAATTTAGCGCTACGCAAGCGAGCAATAAGGAGTTTAGATATTCCGTCTCCTCCACGCTCAACAAGAAGTTCAATGCCCGATGGAGTTTACGAGCTGGCTATTTAGGAGAACTTTTTAGCGCAAATTTTAATACGCGGGATCGAGACAAAAGAATAGAAATTCCGGATGACAACAATGATGATATCCCGGACTATTTCATGACCGTCACTAATGTCGATGAAAACTACACACTCTCTCAAATTTTCGCGCAAGCCGAATATAAAATCTCTGATGACCTAAGTACTACTTTTGGTCTTCATAGTCAATATTTTGACTTCACAAATAAGGCAATACTTGAACCGCGAGCAGCTATTAGCTACCAATTTACACCAATGCAAAGGATTAGCTTTGCTTATGGATTACATGCTCAAACTGCCCCAACACCGGTACTTTTCTTAGAGGAAGAAGTATCTTCTGGAATCTATGAAAGAACAAACGACCAACTAGGGTATCTTCAAAGTCATCATTTTGTCATAGGATATGATCGAAACCTCGGGACTTCTTGGAGATTAAAGTCGGAGATTTATTATCAAAGCCTATTCAATATTCCCGTTGAAGAGACCGCAAGTAGTTACTCCGTGCTCAATGAGGGTGCTGATTTCGTATTCAATGAAAGAAGCTTTTTGGTCAATGAAGGAACAGGAAGCAACATCGGAATCGAACTGACGCTAGAAAAGTTCTTCAGCAACAACTATTATCTATTAATGACCACTTCTATTTATGATTCAAAATATGAAGGAAGTGACGGTATCGAGCGAAATACCGCATTTAACAACAATTATGTATTCAACCTCCTTTTTGGAAAAGAATGGAGATTTGGGAAAGCCCAAAAGAACGCTTGGACTTTTGATACTAAGCTTACCACTGCTGGTGGTCAGCCGTTTACGCCTGTCGACTTGGCAGGTACTCGTGCAAATGGCGGAAGAGAAGTACGAATGGAATCGCTCGCTTTTGATCAACGATATGAAGATTATTTTCGATGGGATGTAAAGTTTGGCGTTAGAATAAATAGCAGCAGGAAAAATATTTCACACCAGTTTTTTGTTGACTTACAAAACGTTACCAATAGAAAAAATGAATTTGTGCAACGCTACAATGAAGTGACTGATGAAATAAACCGTGTTGATCAAATCGGTTTTTTCCCCGATGTGATGTATCGAATACAATTTTAATAATAACGATGCGTTATTTTTTTTGATACTTCATTTAGGGTTCCGTAACCAGCGGTAAACATCCTGAAAGCCTCAAGAATTTGGGGCTTTTTTTATGCCTTATTTTTCATGACTTTTCGTTTGTCTATTTGCTGTCTTAAGACAACTAAATTGGGTGATGAATTTGTAACCTAATGGAATCCATGAGATAATCACTTGATTAAGTGCCTTAAAAAGAATCAGGGTTAGTTAAATGTAGGATCTCCAAATTAGACGTTTTATGACTAACCACCTGTTAATCAACAAAGCTAAGTTCTCTCAAAATTCCATGAATTGGTTTGACAGGATTTATAATAATTATAGAACCGCGCAGCACATTATAAAACCGCCGGAATAGCCAAAAGCATAAAAGTCATCTATGAAAAAAATTAAACCTTAAGATCTGGAATAGAGAAGAACATTTTCATTGGTTTAAAGGCTTTGAAGAACCCTTTTTTGGCGTATGTCAAAACGTTCATTCAACAAAGGCTTACCAATTTTGCAAGGAAAATGGAATTCCTTTTTTTGCATTTTATCTTTTCCTATCGAACAATGCTATAAACGTGCTTGAGTGTTTTCGTTACCGTATAAAGGAAGATGAGGTACTCATTTATGATCAAGTACATACCTCAACGACCATCGGAAGATCTGACAATACTTTTGGCTTATCCATTGTAAAGCATGAAGAAGTATTCTCGCTTTTCAATAATAACTTGTAATCAGGAAAAATACGCGTCCAGCAAACGATAGGTCTCGCAATTACAAAGGAATTTGGCAGGATTGATGTGATCCACTGCACCGCTTTGCCATGAACTCAATTTACAAGTATGAGCCATGCTCGTAAATTGAGCGGCGAAGACAGTTGCCCCAAAATCGCCTTTGGAAAATACTATGAGACTAATCAAAAACTTTATTTAACTGTCCAAATACACGCTCACCATGCATTAATGGACGCAGTGCATGTTGCGGAGTATTTTAAAATGTTTCAAAAATACCTTTGGAATCCGACGCTAGACTAATCCCATAGTATTTCCACTTCTTCGTCTTGATTGACACTAAAAGTAAGGACATCATTTCGCCATTGAAAGGGGATATTTCCAACCGATGAAGGCGCTTTTTTTAATCCTATAATCTCCATCTTAAGTAAGCGGGTTTCCGGTGCTCCGATAAACCCATCGCCAGTTTTCTTGGTTTTTATCAACAAAGAATTCTCTTTGGGGATCGCGCGTAAATGAAGTAATTCGAATGCCCCTCGATCGAAACTCATTTTTGTAATGCCATCATCAAAATAAAAGGTTCTCGTAGTTTCCTCAGCACTGTAATAATAGGAAACATTCAAAGCTTCGCCAGTATACTCTTTGGTATTTGCCAAACCTTCTACTTGAGGTACAAAAGAGCCTTCACGCACGAATACAGGAATATTTTCCTTGCTCACCCGCATGTCATAGGTGCCCCCAGTCACTATTTGGTTTACCCAGAAATTATACCACAGACCCTCTGGTAAATGTACCTTTTGAAAGTCTTTGGAAGATTCCAAAATTGGCACTACCAGTAAATCTTTTCCCCAAAAATATTGATCAAAAGACCAATCAGGGGCATTATTGTCGTAAAAGAACATAGGACGCATCAATGGCAAGCCTTGCGTCTTGTTTTCCCAAGCCAAAGAATAATTGTACGGCAACATGGAATATCTAAGCTGTATATAAGGCTTCACTATACGTTGAACCTCATTGCTCCAAAATACTGGTTCAGGTGCAATTATCGCATCGGCATGTGGTCTGAAAATTGGCGTAAATGTGGCGAATTGAAGCCAGCGCATATACAATTCTTCCTCACGCTCGGCCATAGAAAAGCCACCAGCGTCTGAATGCATATAACCCAAACCTGACAAAGCCATACTCATCAAGATGGCTGGTTGCGCTTGTAAGCCTAACCAGCTACGACTCACATCGCCCGACCATGGAATCAACCCATATCTCTGAGTGCCGGCAAATCCAGACCTTCCCATATGAAACAAGCGCTCATTTGGATAATCTTTTTCATAGCCTTGATATAAGGTTTTTGCCCATTCATGACCATAAATACCATGCACTTCATGCGCTTTTCCATTTACATGTACCATGTAATCCGGATGCTTTTCAGGTTCGCCAAGATCCACCCACAACCCACTCACTCCATAAGATTTAATGTCTTTATACTTTTCCCAGATCCAATCCTTTGCTGCAGGTTTAAAAATATCAAGTAGCCCGGCTTCACCAAAATAAAAGTCTGGTATCGTTGTTGATCTGCCCGTTGAATCTTTGGCTAACAACTCTTTTTCGACCAATTCCTCATAGTTTTTAGACTTTTTTGTAAAAAATGGTTCGGTCACCGAAATGGTATTCACTCCCTTTTCGCGCCAACTGTTAATCATCTTTTTTGGCTCAGGCCATTGAACATAATCCCAGTCCAACTGTCCCATTTTTCCATCTTCCAATGCAGGCCCAAACCAATAAATATCTAAGACAATAGCATCTACAGGATACCCAGCAGCCAACGTCTTATCCAGTACCGCTTCCGCTTCACTCTGAGACTTGTAACCAAAGCGGGAAAGCAAATTACCGAAAGCCCACATTGGTGGTACATCCTGGTGTCCCGTGAGATCTGTGTAATTACTCAATAGCTCTTCCGGATTATCACCATTGATAAAATAGTATGTTGAATTCCCATCCTTCGATATAAAATCGAATTTATCGCTAGAGGAGAATCCAATATCAAAAATACTCCGTGCCGGATTATCAAAAAGTATCATGTAATTGGCCGAAGACATGATATGTGGAATCGAATAATTCAAGGCATCTGCGCCAACTTCATAGCCATATTGAGGTTGATTGTAATGCAAAAAACGATAGCCTCGACGATTTAATGGTAAAGCTCTGCCTCCTGTGCCGTAGATTTTCTCTGAATCTTGCAAGTCAAATTGGTAAACCAAACTGTCCAATTTCCTTACAACTGGGTCTGTTTGTGTTGTTTTTATACCATCCATTCGGTCAAAATATTCAAGCGTGAATGGCGTAAGCGTAACATGTAGCGCTACATTTTCTGTTGATAATATCAACTTATTATCAGCCTCTTGAAATAAAGACGGAAATGGTGTCTTTAACACAGGGGCATATACCTGTGCTAATTTTGTTAGGGAGTCAGCATAAACTACTTTGATTACATCCGGACTCAAAGCACTTATTGCGTATTGCGTTACACCTAAATCAATGGTGAGTGTGTTGTTTCTAAAGCTATAATTCTTCTTATCGGCACAGCTACCAATAAGCGAAATAAGAAGTGAAAAATAAAGTAATCTTTTCATACCCTGAAGATAATTATAATTCCAAGTCGACTTGTTAATTTTCAGCGACCATTGATATAATTGAAAAATGCAAGGAAAAAAACAATAGTCTTTCGTGTGAAAAAGGTAATAACTGGTGATCAGCTTTCGTGGAACCCATGAAATAGGAATATAAATAAGTACCTAAAAAGCATCCGAAATAATAAAATATTTAGTCTCTTAAGTAGACTACCGATAATAAATTGACGCCTGAGCTCTATTAATAACTAATCGCTTTATAACTGAAATTACAGGAGAACATATTCGTTGCTGAGCTTGACCATGCTCTCAGGCTACTTTTATTTTCCCTTTCTTTTCTTCTTCTTTTTACCCGAGAGGAAATTAAACGAGTCAACCAAAAGATAGGTCCCAGTGAGACCCGTCAACCCTCCAGCAACCAAGAGCCCTTGACCTAGTTTATCATTTTCTCTTCCCAGCATCAACCCTCCCAATATGGTTACAGAATAACCCAAAGCAGAAACCAACACACCCGATTGAAAGCGTTTTTGGCCGTCTTTTAACCCCAATTGTACCTCTTTAATATCCATTTTCATTTGCAAAATTTCGTATTTCAAAGAGTCTGCCCTTGTTTGAGCGAGAGCAGATTGTGCAACAATAAATACTAAGAATATAAATACTAATGACTTCATGACAATTTTCATCTATCTAACCAGCTTTTAAAATTGGATACTTTTTCTCGGCTTACAATGATTGGGTGATCCATATTTATATTTAATTCTAGAGACAAGCGCTGATTCAGATACGTTTTGACGACAGCTATCGAATTGAGGTTTACAATATGTTTGCGACTGATACGATAAAATAAATTTGGGTCTAAAAACTGTGCTTCCAATTCCTCTAGCGTATAATCTATGATATAGCGTTTATGCGCTTGGTCGACGATATAGGTTATTTTATCTCCAGAAAATATAAGAGAGACCTCCTCAATTTTTTTATGGAACAACTTAGTTCCTATTTTTCCTAGAAAATGAGACTTGTATTTCTTAGGTGCTAGGCGTTTGGTAGCGGACAATCTATTGAATTTACCAAGACTCCTTGTCAGCTCCTTCGGTTTTACTGGTTTCAGCAAATAATCTATACAATTATGTTTAAAGGCCTCTAATGGGTATTCATCATAGGCTGATGTGAATATCAATGGAACTTCGAGGTTAACAAACTCAAAAAGCTCAAAACTCTGACCATCTGAAAGCTCTATATCCATGAATACCAGATCAGGAGCAGGATTGCTTTCGAAATACTTCACGCCATCTTGAACCGAATCGATGACCTCCAATATCTTTAAAGTTTCATCTTCTTTTTTTAGTAAGTTGGTCAGACGCTCCGCTGCTAGCGGTTCATCTTCAAAAATTAACACATTCACCATAATATCTTTAAAATCAATCTATTAAAGGCACGTTTACTGAAAATGACTTCTCATCCTCTACAATTTCGATGACTTTATTTAAAAACAGATATCTTGATTTAATGTTATCTAATCCCACACCATTCTTTGAATTATTTACTTTTTTTAAGTTCTTCAAATTGAATGTCACAATAGCATTACCCTCACTAGTAATGCTAATGTCAAGAGGAATTTTTATAGATATTTGGTTGTGCTTAATGGCGTTTTCTAGGAGTAGTTGTAAAGTGAAAGGTGGTAGCCGTTTGTTTAAATGGCCCGCATTAATATCTACTTTCACTTTCAAATTATCTTTAAATCTTGTCTCCATCAAGAATATGTAATCTTCAACGAAAGACAATTCATCTTTAACATATACCAATTCTTGTAATTCTATATTAGTGAGGTAACGATATACACTGGAGAGTTTTTCTGCAAATACGCTCGCTTCTTCTGGATTACTTCGAATGAGCGAATCCATAACATTCAGACTATTGAAAAGAAAATGTGGCTTAACCTGTCTTTTCAATGAGTCCATTTGTGCTAAAGCTGTCTCTTTTTTGAATTGTTCTGCTTGTATTTCCGCAGAAGCGAATCTCTTTTGATAAAAAATAATCGCATTGACACAGTTAAGAAAGAGGTTAATACGAAAACTAAAGCCTAACGTAAGTTTAAATGGGAGCCAGCTATAGGTGTCTAAAAGGGCATTTTGAACGAAGAATGAAATACTGGAAATAAGAATGACAAAAAGTGTGCTAAATAGGAATAAGAGCACAAGTGGTCTCGATTTAGGAAGCGACTTCCCCTCTAGCGTTTTAAAAATCAGTCGATTACCTTCCCATATTAAGATAACCGTTAATAAGATGACCATCATTAAAATCCACTCCGACCAATCGGCTGCCAACAGCTGATCACCCTCAGTAAACTTAATATTGAGATAAGAATAGGCTGCTAAAAGCCCGACGTAACCAAATCTGAATTTTGCTGAAAACATAGATCAATATAAATACAAAGTACTCTTCCAGAGGAAGAGTACTTTAATTTTAAACAAAAAATGAAGATTAAGGTAATATCACTTGATTGATCGCATGAATAACGCCATTAGTTGTTATAACATCCGTTGCAACAATGGCTGCATCATCAAGTCCAATGCTTAAAACAGCATCTGTTGGAGTGATAGTTAAATTTGAATTCAACATCCAAGTGCCTCCAGCCAAAGGACTTAGCGTTACTGATGTTTCAGTTCCTAGTACATTAGGTATATCTGTTGAAAACACAGCTCCAGAATAAACATGATATTGCAATACTGTAGCGATAGTTTCTAATCCAGCCGCCTCTACTAGGTCATTAATGTCTACCGACATATCTGCATTCGCATCACCTATTGCATTATATAATGTTTGAAAAGCTGCATCTGTTGGTGCAAAGACTGTGAATGGACCTTCACCTCTTAACGCAGCGATTAAATCTATATCTGTATTTGTCGAAACTGCTGTCAAAGCGGCAACTAGCTGACCAAATTCTGCTCCTTCTGTTGCCGTTGACAAACTAACTGCTATATCTACAATATCGCCTGCTGCTGGAACTAAAGTTCTATTAATAACATGAACTACGCCATTATCTGCGTCTATATCTGTAGCGATTACTTCTGTCGTACCATTTAAGAATACTCCATCACTATTGATACTCAAATATATATCGCCGTTGAGTGTTGTTATTGCAGAACCAGTCATTGGTAAACCCGCCGCTTTCACTTCAGAATCAAGCACATGATATGTTAAAATTGGTGCTAAGTCAGCAGCTTCAAGACCTTCTAGCGTCGTAATACCTGCAGCAACAAACGCGTCATCATTCGGCGCAAATACGGTTAAATCTGCATCCATATCAATCAATACACTTAATAAATCTGCTTTTATTACTGCTGCAGTTAAAATAGAAAATGCGTTGTTGAAATAAGCTGGCTCTACCACTGTGTTAACGATCGAAAGCTCTAATGAAGGTACAAGCACTGCATCCACAAGATGAACAATTCCATTAGATGCTGCAACATCCGCAGTAATTACGGCAGCTCCGTTTATTTTGGCGCCACCCGCCAAAGTTACCGTAACAGTCTCTCCATCCAAAAATGTAGCAATTGCTTGACCTTCAGTCAAAGCAGAAGATGCTACCGCGGCAGAAGTCACTACATGGTATTTCAATATTCTTTCTATCACACCTTTAGGCACATCTGCATAAGAAGTTTGGCCAATTACTGGCAACAACGCATCAAAAGCTGCATTAGTAGGTGCAAATACTGTAAAATTCCCATCTCCTGATAAGGCAGAAACCAAATCTGGATATTCTGTTAAAACAGAAACAAGTGTTGATAAGCTTGAAGTAGCGGAAGCTATCTCCACAATATTATCAGTCGACGTTTCTTCTACCACTACGGTCGGAGGAGTCACTTCATCCTCATCGCAGCTTGAGAAAAAAGCTAGGCTCAAAATAAACAACGATAATATCGCTGTTGAGCGTAAATTGATTTTTGATTGGATCTTTTTCATTTTTGTTTAAGAATTTGATTTATAACCTATTAACCAGAATTCTTAAAAAATGAAAAGTAATTATAACTGAATCAGCTATTTAAAAGTCCGAATCGTATGGATAAGATGCTTAGCTGTATCTAGTTTGCAAATTTATCCTCAAGCCTCTTAAGGACCATTTTAATCTCATCCGAACGATGATAGTCACCCAGTTTCTCAAACGCGACTATAAGATTACGCAGAGATCGTAATATTATGTCCAAATGGCTACAGGGCTTGTAAAAAATCTCTTGTTTAGGAATATTCAAATGGACTAAATAATTATCAATGTCGTCCTTTGAGAATATTAAACCTTTATTGAATCCATTGATATAAAAATCCACCCCTTCATTTTTATACATCAGTATGAAAAGATTGGGAAGGTTCACGCCAAAAACAGGCAAATCTAATTTTTGAGATATTAAAAGATATATGCTACAAAGTGAAATAGGATTCCCTTTTTTTGATTCCAGCACGGCATTGACCATACTGTTGGCTGGTGAATGGAAATTCTTAGTATTTGCTCTGAATTTTAATTTATTAAAAATAACAGCGTTGATAATTCTAACTTGATCAAACGGAGCTAAATCATCTTTGAGCTCGCGCCAAACCTCCGTATATACCTGATGAATTTCTTGTCTCAACTCTTCAATAGTCAAATCAGGATACTGATAAGTCGCGACTAGCCACAACCCTTCGAGCAGATCATTTTGTCTTTGGTCTCTCCAATCTATTAACCTTTCTTGTAGCAATTCGAATTGAAGGGTATGTATAAGGTCTTCTATACGAGTTTGAATCGTTGGGTTAAAATGAATCTCCCACTCCTGCTCTAACAGAGGAATGACGCCAGTCCCAATTTCCATTAGACGTTTTTCAACATGGTTAACGACCTCTTGATCATCATCTTCCAATAATGAGACAAGTGCCTTTATTTCTCTCTCTTTTATTTCTTCTTTCGACAACTCAAATACCTCTTAAATAATGATGATGCTGATTTAGCGCTAATCTATTCCCTAAAACAAAATTAAAGTAAATTATTCAGGCAGTAATATGGATTTCAAATAACACCTTAAATTTCAAAAGAAATGATTTTGACAAGCCTATTTTAATGAACTATTCTGAGTTCATTCATAGACTATGTCAAATTCGATAGAATTGCAGCCTATTTCTTAGTTCATAATACAGACCCAATTAATAAAAGGCTAAGTCTGTATTACGCCAACATTCATTGGCTTCTCTATCGGCGCATGATTAGCTGCCGCAATACCTGTAGCAATGACTTTTCTTGTTTCTAGCGGATCAATAACGCCATCTACCCAAAGTTGACTCGCCGCATAATATGGACTCATCTTTTCGTCATAAGACTTTTTAATCTCATCAAGCATCTTTTGCTTTTCTTCTTCACTAATTTCTTTCCCCTGAGCCTTCAGTGAAGAAACCTTGATTTGTAGAAGCGTATTTGCTGCAGACTTACCGCTCATTACGGCTATTTCAGCCGTTGGCCAAGCATAGATTAACCTAGGATCATAAGCTTTACCACACATTGCGTAGTTTCCAGCACCGTAGGAAGCGCCTAATACAATGGTGAATTTCGGGACGACAGAGTTAGAAACTGCATTAACCATTTTTGCTCCATCTTTAATGATACCTGCGTGCTCAGAACGACTCCCCACCATAAACCCATTCACATCATGGAGAAATACTAAAGGAATGCTGCGCTGATTACAATTCATAATGAAACGCGCTGCTTTATCAGCAGAATCAGAGTATATCACTCCACCCATTTGCATTTCACTGGATTGACCGGCTCCTTTTTTGGCTTTTACAATTTTCCTCTGATTAGCAACTATCCCTACACTCCAACCGTCAATACGGCCATAACCGCATATCAATGTTTTCCCGTAACTTTCTTTATATTCCTCAAATTCAGAATCATCGACAATTCGTTTGATGATTTCTATCATATCGTAAGGCGTATTTCTATCGACTGGAAATAAACCATACAAATCCGTAACATCTAGTTTTGGCGCCTTTGGTTTGATTCTATTAAAACCCGCAGATGGTTTATCCCCTATTCGATTAAAAATTCTTTTGATAGCGTCTAGACAAGACTTATCATCAGGAAACTTATTATCGGTCACGCCTGATATTTCACAATGTGTATCCGCACCTCCCAATGTTTCATTATCGATAGTTTCTCCGATGGCTGATTTTACAAGATAACTTCCAGCAAGGAAAATAGAACCTGTACCCTCTACAATTAAAGCTTCATCTGACATTATGGGTAAATAAGCCCCTCCAGCCACGCAGCTACCCATAATAGCTGCGACCTGTACGATACCTTCCGACGACATTTTAGCATTATTCCTAAATTGTCTTCCAAAATGCTCCTTATCAGGAAATATTTCATCTTGCATTGGCAGAAAAACGCCTGCACTATCGACTAGGTAAATAATGGGTAGTTTGTTTTCTATAGATATCTCTTGCGCTCGAAGGTTTTTCTTGGCAGTCATCGGAAACCATGCCCCAGCTTTTACAGTGGCATCATTAGCCACTATTACCACTTGTTTTCCGCTAACCAAACCTATACCAGCAACAACTCCTGCAGAAGGACATCCGCCCCACTCTTTGTACATTCCCTCGGCAGCAAAGGCGCCTACCTCAAGGAACTGTTCTGGATCATCTAATAGATAGTTTATTCTTTCTCTAGCAGTTAGTTTACCCTTGTTGTGTTGTTTTTCAATTTTAGATTCGCCTCCACCTAAAGCTACTTTTTCAAATTTTCGTCTTAGTTCTGCCAATAAGAGCTTATTAGCATCCTCCGTCTTATTAAATTTTAAATTCATCAATTTTGGGGTGTTGAGTGTAACCCCAAAAGTAAGAAAAGCTAATCCGCTCGGTTCAGATCTTTCTTAATTTTATCGTGACTTTTTCCTAATGGGGAGAAAAAGTGTTTTGGATACTGATCCATATGAATTAGAAGTTTGTCAAGATCAATCATCGTCTTATTGATATTCGTATAAAGAGAATCATCATTTATTAAACGACCGACAGTAGAATTAGGATTTTGGATTAGCGTGACCGTTTCATTTAAATTATCAACAAGCCTTTCAATAGCAAACAATGTTTGATTTATTCTAAGGTTATTAAGACTATCCATTAGCAGATCTGACTTAGCTAAAATTGGCTTTATCTGAGACGTTCTTCTATCTAAATTCTCAATTAGCTCGTTAGTTGAAGCTAGTAGCTCAGCAATGTCGATATCCTTATTTCGCTCTAAGACAATATTGACCTTTGACATGGTCGTATTAAGATTGCCTATTGCATCGTTGATTTTTTCACCACTACCTTGAAGGCCTATTAATATATCGTTGATACGACTTATAGTTACATTAAGGTTGTTTGCTACTGGAGTCGCGTCTTCCAATATTTGACCTATCCCTTTGTCTACTTCTGAGATCAAAGTGTCTGTAGGCTCTAGCTTATTAGTCAAAGAACCGACTTCAAGAATAATCCCTTTACTCCCTAAAAAATCTGTATTACTCAACAAAGCCACAGTCTCATCTCCAAGAACGATATCCTGATTGATTGTTAATTCTACAAGAATTTTATTTTTTATATCTTGTTTAAGCCTAATTTGACTCACTCGTCCGACAGTTAAGCCATTGATAATAACAGGATTAGATTTTGTAAGACCATCTACGTTATCATATATGGCATAATACTTTGCCGTTGATGAAAAAAAGTCAACACCCTTTAAAAAATTGAATCCATAATAAAGTGTTATTCCAGCAATAACTGCTATTAATCCTACTTTAAATTCTTTTGACATTATTTACTTAGTCTTATTTTTAAACCAGTCTTAAAGCTAATACTTAGGTTTCCAAAATGTTTGCAAACCTACCGGTTTTCTAAAATTTTTAATTCAAGGATTCAATCTCCTTTTTGTAATCTCTGAAAGCTCTGAAGATCCCAGAGGCTATGTAAACTTGATTCAATTTGTCGTTAAGTTCCTTTTCTTCTTTTGCATTGCTGAGATAGCCCACTTCTACCAACACGCTTGGCATAGCAGTACTCCACAATAAATATAAGCTGGACTGCTTCACTCCTCTACTCTTTCTACCCACTTTGGTTCGGAATTGATTTTCAATTTTATCCGCTAATAAGATGCTGCGTTCATGAAAAGAGGATTGAGTTAAAGAAAATAGGATATAAGACTCAGGAGCCTCGGGATCAAAACCTTCATAGTTTACTTCATAATCGTCTTCTAACAGAATAACAGAATTTTCACGTTTTGCTACTTCAAAATTCCGGTCGATGTTTTGAACACCCATCACATAAGTTTCTGTTCCATATACTTTGGGATTGGAGACCCAGTTAGCGTGAACGGAAATAAATAGATCAGCTGCTTTCTCATTGGCCCAATCAGCTCGCCAATGAAGCTCTGGGAAACTATCGTCCTTCCTTGTATATAGGACTTCTACATCGGGCAGATTATCATTGATAATTCGACCTAGCTCTAGCGCAATGGAGAGCGCAATATCTTTTTCTTTTGAAATCATACCATGTGTGCCAGGGTCTTTTCCTCCATGCCCAGGGTCAATAACGATGCGTTGAATTTTATTCGTTCGGATACCTGTAGTATTGAAGCTAGCCAAAACAATTACCAACGAAATGCAAAATGGAATCGCAATATTTCTCACAGCAGTACGGTTATATATTTAAATCCCATAATTTTACAAAATTGTAAATTTTTGGTCTGAAATTAAAATCTTCGAGGGCTTGAGGCGACCAGCTATAGTAATTCTTTTCATTTTTTTTCTATTTGAAGCATATGGTCAGGCAGATAGCCTTATTTCAAGACCTTCTGCGGCTGATAGTATTGCATTTTCTGAACGCGTTTTCAGTGGTGAGCTAGATATATCTGGTCGAGACTCGAGTTTTATTGAAGAATCCGACACGATTTTTGCTCCTTCTACCAACGAAATTGCGCTGGATACTGCCAAGTCTGAACTTCCAGTTCCAAAAAATGACATATTAACAACAATCAATTACTCTGCCAAAGATTCTATAGTTTTTGATGTGCTGAATAAAAAAATGTTGCTCTTTGGGGATACTCATATCGATTATGGAGCAGTCACCTTGGAAGCAGATCGCACGGTTGTGAATTGGGAGAAAAGAACACTCCATTCCACCTTCTCCAGAGATACAACTGGACGAAAAAAAGGGAAACCGGTGTTTTCAGAAGGGCAAGATGTGTACGAGACGAATGAAATTGTATACAACTTTAAGTCGAAAAGGGCTGTTATCAAGGGAGTAGTAACGGCAAAAGACGGTGCTTTTATGCACGGTGATGATGTAAAGAAAAATGAGGACGATGAATTATTTATTAGAGGTGCTCGATATACTACCTGCAATTTGGAACACCCACATTTTTTCATCGAATCTCAAAAAATCAAAGTAATACCAGGAAATAAAGTTATTTCTGGCCCTTTCAATCTAAAATTTCGGGAAATTCCCACTCCGCTATGGTTTCCTTTTGGCATGTTTCCACAACCTAGGCGTAAGGCTTCAGGCATTATTTTCCCTTCATATGGAGAGGAAAGAGTTAGAGGTTTTTTCCTTAGAGATATGGGCTATTATTTTGGGTTTAGTGAATACGTTGATCTAAAACTTACTGGCGCGATCTATTCGAGAGGTGGACATTCAATTAATGCGACCTCCACTTATAAAGTCAGATATAAATTTAACGGGTCATTCAACTTCTCCTACAACAAGGCCATTGGTAACTCTGGCGATGCGAATGAATTTGAAACCAACGATTACTCTATAAGATGGAGCCACCGACCACTCACCCGAGGTAATTCCTCATTTAGTGCATCTGTTTCTGCTCAAACGCAAAGTTACAATGTCAATAATAATGTCATAAATCAAGACTTCAATAGAAGTATCAATCCTCAGCTGTCCTCAAATGCCAGCTACACGCAAAAATTTGCAGGAACTCCTTTTAATCTAGGGTTGAACGCAAGACACACTCAAAATCTCGCTACAGGAATAGTGAGTATGGGACTCCCAGATCTCACATTTAACACGGCACGGCAATATCCATTAAAAAAATTCGCTAAAAAGTCCAGTTCGCCCCTCACAAAGCTCAACTTCAGTCACAATTTTGTAGCTAAAAATGAATTGACAAATAACAAATTGAATTTAGGCACATTTAGCAGAATCAATGTTGTCAATAAAAATGCACTTTCTGATAGTATAGTAGACTTTAACCTGTCTAACCTTGATATAATTTATGATCGAGCAAAGTTGGGTGGTCAACATCGTATTCCGCTATCTACTTCTTTTAATGTTTTAAAGTTTTTAACTGTTAGCCCAAGTTTTAACTATCAAGAAGTCTGGTATACGAGAGAACTAAATTACACGTATGTTCCTGAGGAAGAAGGCATACGCATAGACACTGTTCAAGGCTTCAGCAGAGCTGGAAGCTGGAGTTCTGGAGCATCTGTAAATACGCGATTTTACGGAACACTTTTCGTCAAGGGAAAGAGAATTGAAGCCATCAGACATGTGGTTACTCCTAGTCTTTCATTCAGTTACAATCCAGATTTTGGAGATGTAAACCGTGGCGTATACGACTCAGTGCAAGTTGATAGTACTGGAAGAAAAGTTCGGCTATCAAAGTATGAAGGGTTTGCATATGGGTCGCCATCGGGCCAAAAGAGTCAAACAGTAAGTTTCTCACTTACCAATAATCTAGAAATGAAGGTGCGCGACCTAAAAGACAGCACGCAAGAGTTCAAAAAAATCAAAGTCTTTGACAACTTAGCGATTAATTCCGGGTATAATTTTGCTGCTGACTCATTCAAATTGAACAACATTAATTGGAATGCGAGAACAAGTTTTTTTAAAAATGCCATAAGCCTCAACCTCACAGGGACATTCGATCCATATACTTATAAGCTCAATAGCAAAACAACCAGCGATAATGGGACGTTAACAGTGAGTCAAAGGCGGCTAAACCAATATGCATGGAATAATGGACAAGGGCTAGGAACCTTATCAACACTGAACTCTTCCATAAACTTCAACTTTAGACCCAAAGGCAAAGGCAAAGGAAAGGGCTCCAATGATCAAGGAGATTTGAACAATACTGATTTTGGCAATCAACCGGACTATACCGATCCTACCGATTTGGAAAACTCTCCATACGGAACAGAGGACGAAAAAGCTTATATCAGACAAAATCCAGAACAATATGTCGACTTTAATGTGCCATGGTCATTGCAGCTTCGATACTCTGTCAACAGAAGAAAAACAGGATATCGTGAAGCAGAAATCACACAATCAACCTCTTTTAGCGGATCTCTGGGATTAACGGATAATACACAAGTCACTTTTAACTCTGGTTACGATTTCAGAGCCAAGGAATTCACTACAACAAGAATTGGTGTTAGCCGAGATCTTCACTGTTGGACAATGAATTTCAGTTATGTCCCCTTTGGACGTGGGCAGTCCTTTTCCCTTGTAATACGTCCAAAATCTTCTCTTTTACAAGATTTAAAACTAGAAAGAAGAAGAAATTTCTGGGATTTTATCGGAGATTAAGCCTCCTCCTTGCAACGTTTTGTGCGTTTTAGTTGTCATAGAAAAAAAACAACGCCATGAAAAATTTACTAATCTCCCCAATTGTCATAATCTCCCTATTGGCCAGTTGCGGTTATGATGATGATGCTTCAGATTTTCAAGATTCTTCTGATCCATATTACAGCGACTATCAAGAGATTCCTACACAAGAACAATACAATGAGATTATTGAAAATCCATTTGTTTCAACCCTTGAAGAAAACCAAAGTACATTTTCTATAGATACCGATGGCGCCAGCTATGCGAATGTTCGTAGGTTTTTAATGCGACATAATCAGCTGCCTCCAGCCAATGCTATTCGAACGGAAGAATTGATCAATTATTTCCCTTTCGACTACCCTGAAACGGATGAGACGATAAGCTTAAACAGCGAAATAGCTAAGTGCCCATGGAATGAACAAAACTTACTTTTGAGAATTGGGCTTAAAGGTAAAAGTCTCGACATTCGCCCACCTTCCAACTTTGTCTTCCTAATAGATGTCTCAGGTTCTATGGGAACTGAAGACAAACTACCCTTATTGCAAACTGGTTTAAAACAATATATCGAGCAATTAGACGGAGATGATATCCTTTCAATTGTAACCTATGCAGGAAGCTCAGGAGTATTAACCGAAGGGCGAAATGGTACTGAAAAAACTGAATTATCCATGGCTGTAGATGCTTTAACCTCGGGTGGGTCAACTGCAGGTGCTACAGGCATAACTACCGCATACAAGATCGCTGAAAAATATTTTATCGATGGTGGAAACAACCGTATTATCCTTGGATCAGATGGTGATTTCAATGTAGGTATCTCTAGCCAAAGTGAATTAATTTCTCTAATAGAAGAAAAAAGAGCAACAGGAATATACTTAACCGTACTCGGGTTGGGTACTAGAAATCTCAATGAAGGTATGATGGAACAGCTCGCAAACAATGGAAATGGGAATTATGAATACTTGGACAATCCACAACAGCTGGAAAAAGTATTTATCCAAGAGTATGATAAATTTTTCACAATAGCGAAAGATGTGAAAGTTCAACTCACTTTTGACAGTAATCAAATCGAAGAATACCGTCTTATTGGTTACGAAAACAGGTTATTGGAAAATCAAGATTTTGATAACGAAAATACGGATGCCGGTGAACTAGGGGCATCACAAACAGTTACTGCTTTATATGAATTGATTCCTACGAGGGATTACCAAGTCGGCAATACTGCCTTAAGTATTGGCATAAAGTATAAAAATGCCGTCAACTCCTCATCCTATGAGTCTTCAATGGACGTGAATGCCACAATGACTGATTTTGACCAAAGCTCAGAACACCTCCGTTTTTGTGCTGCCATAACAGGTTACTCAATGCTTCTCAGAGATTCTAAATTCAAAGGCTCTACAAAATGGGAAGACGTGTTTCGTTGGTCACAAAATGCCATGACATTTGATCCAAACAATTGGCGCGCTGAATTTTTAGAGATTGCTGACCATGCGGAGAGACTGAGCAATTAATATCAGATTTTTTTTCGAATCTAAATTTAGATTTGTTTACTCTAAAATTATAGTTAAAATAACCGTCATGATTATTGAGGATGAAATAGCGTTTATAAAGATTCTCGAATATTACCTTATCCAAATTGTAGTCGTTGAAGTAGTCGATTGATTTTGGTACACTGTGAGTGCTGTTCTTCAAATAGAAAAGCAAAAACCGGATCTTATATTTCGGGATATCAATATCTCGAGCTTGGATGAGCCGGAGTTGGTCAATCTTTTAAGTCATAGACCAAAAATCATGATTATATCAAGTCATCCCGAATCGATCATGGAAGCTGACTATTCTGGTATGAAATACGATGGCTACATTCAAAAACCCGCTGATATGATGAAATTAAAAGCAGCGATTGCAAAACTGTAGACAAGAACATTTTTAACATAAAATTGAAATGTTACTTTTGCTGAAACGATGATAACCGATGGGAAGAGCATTTGAATATAGACGAGCAGCGAAGGAAGCCAGATGGGATAAAATGTCTAAGGTGTTTCCGAAACTTGCTAAGCAAATTACTTTAGCTGTAAAAGAAGCAGGTCCTGAGATTGAAATGAATGCAAAACTTCGATCGGCCATTCAAAATGCTAAGGCACAAAACATGCCTAAAGATAATATTGATAATGCCATAAAAAGAGCCTTGGGCAGTGAATCTGCGGATTATTTGGAAACTTCTTATGAAGGCAAGGGGCCACATGGCGTTTTGGTATTTGTAGAATGTGCCACTGATAACACCACGCGTACTGTCGCAAATATCAAGTCATATTTTAATAAAGCAGGAGGCGGATTAGCGCCTAATGGTTCACTTGAATTTATGTTCAGCAGAAAAGCTGTCATCGAGTTAGAAAAAACAGAAGAGCTGGACTTGGAAGAGCTGGAATTTGAACTTATTGACGCTGGCTTGGAAGAAATTGTCTCTAATGAAGATATGATATTTCTATATGGAGACTATACCAACTTTGGCACGTTGACCAAAGCGATAGAAGAAAAAGGTATCGAAATCAAAAAATCTAATTTGGAGCGCATTCCTACTACCCCTGTAGAATTTAGCGAGGAGCAAATGGAGGAAATCGAAAAAATGCTAGACAAAATCGAAGATGACGATGATGTGCAGCAAGTATTTACCAACATAGTCTAGCACTACAAGACACCATGTCTTACTTATTTAAGTCCGAAAGGCTTGGTTTTCGTAATTGGGTTGCAAATGATCTGGCTCCTTTCGCAGCTATGAATGTCGATCCTAGCGTCATGGAATTCTTTCCAGAATTACTTACCGATAAAGAAAGCCAAACGCTTATCGATAACTGCAAAACGCATTTCGATGATCATGGGTTTACATTTTTTGCTACTTGTGAGCTAGAAAATAATCAATTTATTGGCCTCATCGGTTTAAAACGAGTATTGAAAAACCTTCACATCGATCCGACTGTCGAAATTGGTTGGAGGTTGGGTTTCTCGTTTTGGGGAAAAGGTTATGCTACAGAAGGCGCTTTGGCAATGCTTCGAATTGCCCCATCCTTCGGGATTAAAACTGTTCACTCATTCACGGCAGCAATCAATTCACGTTCAGAAAATATCATGATCAAATGTGGCATGAATCATGTAGGCTACTTTGAACATCCCATGGTTGATAAAGATTCTAAACTTCGACCGCATACACTTTATAAAATAGATCTAATATAGGTCCTACTCTAATGAATAAAGCTTTTAAAGTTATTCTCTTACCCCTATTTTTATTTTCTTCTCTTTTCTCACAAGGCCAAATTGATGAAAGTTTAATCGATCAATTCGTTGAAGATTTCCCTGGTATGTACGGTATAAGTGATGATGATGTTAGGGAAATTCTCGCTCACGCAGAATTCAAACCTGACATTATCGAGAAGATATCAAAACCTGCAGAAGGCACCATGACTTGGACCAGATACAGAAATATCTTTATGAAGGAAGACAGAATTGACGCTGGTGTTCAATTCTGGAATACCCATAAAGACTTGATAAAGGACGTATCAGAAAAAACAGGGATATCAGAAAAAGCCATCATTGGTATACTCGGTGTGGAAACTTATTTTGGACAAAGAAAAGGAACCTATAGAGTGCTCGATGCGCTTTATACTTTGAGTTTTGGCTATCCAAAGCGCTCAAAATTTTTCAGCTCGGAATTACAGGAATTTATTGTTTTGTGTCACAAGGAAAATCTTAATGTTTATGAAATCAAAGGTTCTTATGCAGGAGCAATAGGCTATTGTCAGTTTATGCCAAGTAGCTATCGTGCTTATGCCGTAAGCTATGATGAAGACGGAAGTCGTGATTTGAGTAATCAAGTAGGTGATGCTGTTGCGAGTATTGCCAACTACCTTAAAGTACATCGCTGGGAGACCGACGGCCCTGTAGCTACAAAAGCAACAACCAATGACAAAACAGTAGCCTTACCAAAACAATCCACTAAACCAAAATACAAAACAGCATATTATATTAATCAAGGCTATAGCCCAGATGCCGGCGACTTTACCCAACGAACGAGTACACTTTTGGAGTTCGAATTAGATGAAGGCTCTGAGTTCTGGTTTGGGTTTAACAACTTCTATGTTATTACCAGATATAATCATAGTCCCTTGTATGCTCTGGCAGTTTTTCAACTTGGTGAAGCGGTGGAAAGCAAGCGGGCAAATACAAATTAACTGATATAAATCATTGCGCTAATTCACAAATGCTATTGATGATTAAAGCTCATAGCTATAACTTTGAGTGTTCGAGTTAAAACCACTTATAAGATTTACTTATGACTTTCAATCAACTGCAGTACGCATTGGCACTCTGGAAATATGGTAACTATAATAGAGCTGCGGAAAGTCTTGATATTAGCCAACCTGCTTTGAGTTTGCAGATTCAAAAACTTGAAGAAAATGTTAATCTAAAGCTTTTCAACAGAAGCACAACGCCTATTGAGGTAACCGAAGATGGACATTTATTTCTTGTAAAAGCGCAAGAAGTCATCAGTGGTATGAGGCAACTCAAAAATTTTGCGGTTGAAGTCACGCAAAATTTTAACGGAACATTGCGGGTTGGTATTATTCCTACTCTTGCTCCTTTTCTCGTTCCCCTATTCGGAAAATCTCTTTCGGAAGATTATCCCCACCTTCAACTAGTTATCAAAGAACAAACCACTGAAAATGTGGTCAATAATGTCAGAAATGGAGAGTTAGACCTTGGTGTAATCTCCACTCCAATTACTGTTTATGGAATAAAATCTATCCCTTTGTTTTATGAAAAATTTTATATCTATACTTCCGAAGAGTCTAAAAAATCTTCTTTTAAGTTAGAAGATATAGACTATAACAACCTGTGGTTACTCGAAGAAGGAAACTGTTTCCGAGATCAAGTAAACGACTTTTGTGATGTCAAGTCAATCAGAAAAGGCAAAAACTTTATCTACGAGAGTAACAGTATTGATTCACTGATAAGAATCGTCGATACTCAGGGAGGAATGACCTTACTTCCAGAATTGACGACTCTAAGCCTGAACGAATATCAGGAGGAAAATTTAAAAGAGATTAGTGGCAAACCAAAGGCACGAGAAATAGGCTTAATCGTTACCCCTTCCCAAGAGAATAACAGACATGTGACATTATTTAAATCTTATATCTTAGACAACATTCCCAACCACATGCAAGAGCGACAAAACTACGAAATTGTTGATCCGAATATTAACTTAAAATAAAAAGAGAAATAGTTCAATAAAACGTTTTTAACTTCGTCTTACCTTTCCATTTCTCTCTTCTAACTAGCCTTATTATTAATAGTTAGTCAATCGTTTTTCTAACTAAAACTTCATTATCAAGTACCACATTGGTGCTCCAAATGAACACGGCATCATTCGCGGAGTTATCAAAAACATCCGTATAGTTGGTGTAAGATGATTTGTTATCAACACCAATAGCATCATTTGTATAGGTTGTGGCATCTGGCCAAGCGGAATCGTCAAAATCTGCAGATGTCCAGTTATCAGGTCTTGCCCAATGAATACCATAAAATGAAGTGCCATCATTAGTCCCATCATCGTCACACGAGCTTGACAGTCTTGTTGTGCCATCTTCTGATAGGCATGTAAGATCTTTAATTGGCGCTGTATAGTATGTTTGGGCTTTCCAGCTATTGTCTGTTACTGCAATAATTTCATTTTCAGTATCCATAAAAACAGCGACCATTCCGCCATCACCAGGATGATAAGTAGCACCTTGATTGTCTTCAGAACCCAAACCCAAATTTTCTTCCCAGTCGACTAAAAGCATGGCCACAGTAAATGGTTTATTGACTCGAATTTTGACTAAGTGAGAATTAAATTGTGTGAATGGAACAGCATCTTTCCCAATGAAAGTACCATTCACATACATTTCGAAATAATTATCTGCAAATATTGCCACCGTAACCAAAGCTCCATCGGCATCAACTTCAACAATATCGATTGAACTATATTCATCAAATGCTTCCGAAAATGTGCTATAGGTCTGACCATATGCGTTGTTTAAATCTGGTGCAAAGGCGAATGCATCGTCTTCAAAATTGACATCAGCAGGAACTGTCCACGTCAAATCATCCATACTTGTTATTGTTCCGGTTGGAGAAACTCTTCCTCCTTGCGGAAAAATGTTTTCAGCAATAGCGGTACCCAAGCCCTGACTTACTGATCCGGTTCCTGTGTAACCGTCCACTGTTTCACCTCCGGAAGTAGACCCGGAATCGTCAGTATCCGAGCTATTGGCAACATAGCCAGTTGGCATTTCACAAGCTTCAAGCGTATTATTTGCATTACCCAAACCATCTTCATCAGCATCTTGATACCAAATAGATGTTTCACAGCTCAATTCGTCAGTATCACAACTTGTTGCCGTCATAAAAACTACTAAAACAAAAACGGATAATAGTGTATCGCTAATTTTTTTCATTGTCTTCATCAGTTTGTTAAGGTTATCTTAAAGGGTTACGTCATTAAAGACCAATTTGGTTGCCTGCACCAATGTGACTGTTTCGATTGCGGTTGCCAAAACATCATAGTCAACATCTAGACTACTTATTGTGGGTAAGGTTTCCGGTGTTTCGCTTAGCGCATAAAGTGTGATTGTATATTCATGTGTACCCGTCGATGGTGAGCAAGGTGATGTGTAAGAAAGAGCATTACCATCCTTGTTTGGCCCCATAAACCAGTCACCATTATCAGCTTCCCCGTAGGAAATTTCGGTTACCAACGGGTCTATTCCCCATAAAATCAAATAAGTATTAGGGGAAGTTTCGCTATCCTCAACATTAGGATAATGATGCATGATAACTGCCAATGAACCCGTTCCTTCTGGCACATTGGACCATGATAGGGGTATTGAATTTTCAATGCCATCTGTTTTGGATTCACATTTAAATTCATCTAATAATACACCATCTGCGATCGCTGCACTGGACAATGTAAATTCTAGCGCTTCCTCCGTTTCCGTCTCTATAATTAACTCGTCAGTTTCATCATCTGAACAACTGATTAAAAAGGAAGTTGCAATTAATATATATAGTAAGTTTTTCATGTTTTTTTTTATGTTAAAGGCCAATAGAAAAGCATTTTGCTCTGATTTCAAAACCTCTTTTGGCTAATATTATTTAAGAATCTCGGAGCGAACTCATGAGGTATAAAGTTGGATAATTTATTTTTCTTCAATGCAACACCGTGGAATAGTACCCATGTGGGATTCAAATTTTTAAAGTATTTATCGTTGAAAGGTCTCTGTTGTAGCCTTGCCGTCAATATCGTTGAATACAAAAGTGTACAAGTCATTGTCATCCCAACTGTAGTCAACTGATCCATTCGTCCCATTACTTGTATAGAAAAGCTCGTATCCATTACCCGCATTATTAGCGATTAAATCCGTAATGATGAGATTATCACTATTAATACCATGTGGATCTCCCCTAAATGCTTTCGCTACTGGCTGAGGTTCAATTTGCGTCTCAGGTGCGCTTCCTTCAAGAGCCACTATTCCTCTCATTTTCTCAAAAATAAATGGATAAGAATCTGTCCCATGATAATGGAAAAGCCCATCTTCATCGGTATGGCCGTGAAATTCATCCAAGCTTTCCATAGTGCCTCCATCCGGCTCTGTAGACCCATATATTGCATAGCCATCAAATGCGTAAGCTATTGGCAAGGTTGCAGAAGAAGCTAAATGTAATGGTGCTGTATGATAATGATAATCGTCCCCTCTCCCGGAATGTCCACCAAACTCATCCAATTCACCCAAGTCTTTGGAAACTAAGCCCGAAGCATTAATGGGATTAAATATTGGAATGCCATTCGTAGCGATAGCAACAGCGCCTCTTCTCAAATTGTCTGTTATAGACACAGGATCATCTGAATATTCTGGGTTTAATGGAATGGCCCAAGCATTATCTCCAGTATAATCATGGGGCACAGGGACTTGCGCAATCCAGGCAGTAATACCAACCATCATTTGATGCGCAGGAATTCCTTGAGATTCGACATAAAAATAGCTGTCATCCCAACGAGTATCAACTGTTGCTGTATACGGGGCAAAAGCTAGGTCAATATTTTCTGGGTCTGAAATAGCACTTGTCACAACCTCTCCTTCGGTCGTCTCCATTACGATTTGCTCTTCATCATCCTCATTGCAGCTGGTAAGGAAAATAACCGGAGCTGAAAGAGTGATTGCCCAAACAGTCACATGAACGATCGGATAAAGCTTTTTCCGTTTGCCTAAAACGAACAATAGAAAGGCACCAAAAACTAAAAATAGCGACACTCCTAAAAGCGCCATTTTATCCTGACCTCCTACTGAGTTAGTATATGTCGAAGCGTTTAACTGATGAATCTCGCTCATTTTTTGATCAATATATTTTTGATCCTTGAGTGATAATGAGGTAATTTCAATTGGAACAATTTGAAAAGCTGTTTCGACAAAAGCTTTACCTTCTTTGATTAACAAAAGCGATCCATCAAGTTGCTTATTCTGGTCAAAAGTCCAGACCCTATCCGACGACTTATCATCACCATGGCCTCCTTCATGTGCCCTGAGGGTAAAAAATGATAAGGCCAATAACCCAATAAATAAAAATTTCATAGTTCTAAAATTTCGTATGTAAATATTTTAATCATCTACGATACGAACAGCTGTCGCGCTTACCCAACCCTCCAAAGTGATTTTCTTCTAAAAAAATATTGTCGCTTGAATATTTGGCGAAAAACCGAGAGCAATACGGTATGGATTTTCAGGTTTTGTGTTGACCTGGAAAATATTAATCACATTCTCTCTATCATAAACATTGAGAAGGGAAAGACCCAAAGTTCCTCCTATTCCTTTTTTTGAAGGAGAAAAGGTATAAGCAACCGAAAGGTCAAGCTGGTGTTGTACCGGGAAACGACCAAAGTACTCAGACGTGAATATATCACCTCCTTCAACTTCATCAGCATCAGGAAGGATAACGGGTGTACCAGACGATAAATTCCATGAAGTTGATAGCCTAAACTTTTTCAAACTCAACAAATACATGATACTCAATGAATGCCTTTGATCATAATAAACAGTCTCCGACTGATCGAAATTACTTTCCGTTTTTAACAGCGTATATCCAACCCATGCCTCATGTAGCTTCCATTTTTTCCTTATAAAAAAGTCCAAACCAAGGCTCGTTAATTCACCGGAAGAAGTTTGCTGTTTGATTCCTGTATTATTTCTCCAATAAACCTCCAAATCAAATAACCAACCCCACTTATCCACAGTCCCACCTAACATGGCCTGATCGCCAATAACAATAGATGCATCCTTATTCAACAAAGTCCAAAACTGATTTCCTATTCTAAAATCATCGAAATCACTCCTCAATTCCTGAATAATATATTGATGCGCCCTTCCTGTGGAAAACTTCAAGAACACATTAGGATTAACCACATAGCTCAAGGTTAGTCGTGGGTCAAGATAAAAAGCATTGGTTAGTTCATAAGACTCAAGCCTCACTCCCACCTCACCAACTAGTTTGTTCTCAAAATTAAAGCCCAGCTGTGTGTATAGCGCATGAATATTTGATGCTGATTGCCTACCTCTAACTGAAAGTACTCCCTCATTTATCTCCGTATAAGTAGCGCTCATGTTCGTGAAGTTGTAACCTGCTTTAAAGCTGCTTTGATCGAACTTAAAAGAGGCATAAGTGTCAAAACGGAAATCATTTAATTGATTGATATCCTCATCGTCCCTCCTCAAGTTTCCGTTTTCTGTTTCTAAGTTTCTTTCGGTGATATCAACTTTGGAATACGTAATCGAACTTGAATACTCGACTCCCTCCTTGTATTTGTAATTCCATTTACCCGACAACCCCCAATTATTTAAGCTTGTATTTTGTTGCTCAAAGAGATCGTTATTTGGGGAATTGAGTGTAAACCCAAAATCGTTTTGGATATTAAGAAAGCTCACTGATGCTTTTTGTCTTGTACTAATTTCCATCAAAAGCTTCCCATTAATATCCCTAAAACCGATATCAAACTGATCCAAATTATTCACATTTCCTGTTTGAGCTGGGGAGACTTTACTTCCCTGAAAATTGAGCTGGGAAAACGCTTCCAATTTCGGTGATTGCCAACCTCCAGGCAATTGTTGCCTAGCAGCAATCGATAATCCTAATTTTTTACCCAACAAAGGTGCCTTAAACCCAAAACCTCCGTAAAGCGTATTCGCAGATAATTTCACATCCAAACTGTCAGGAATTGAATTGGAAGTATTAATATTTATCAACCCCCCAACTCTGCCGCCATATTGAGCGGAAAGTGCGCCTCTTTGCACTTCGACTTGCTCCACTGCCAGAGGATTATATGGTGAAATTGTTCCAAAAAAATGTCCTGGATGATAAATAGGAATTCCATCAAACTGTATTAAATTTTGGTCAAAAGTACCTCCTCGTATGCTTAAACTCCCTGGCTTACCATCCGGATTGCGTATTCCCGGTACGGAACGCAACAGTAAAAGAATGTCAGCATCCACCTCCCCCGCTAGTAAACCAAGATTATCAAGGTCTACTTCTAAGGCATGATTTTTAAGATTAACATCCACTCCAGAGGTCATGTACCCCACTATAGCCACTTCATTTAATAAAACTGGTTCCAAGGAAAGGATAATTTCTCCGGATTTAAATAGCTGCTGCGCAGTAACGGATATGGTCTTGTAAAACTGAGAGGATACCAAAATAGAATCTGTAACAAAAAGACTAGGCAAGGAGTAAATGGTGTCAACAGGCAACAAATTGACAGGTACACTTCCGTTGATAGAAAAACTTGCCACGGCAATTGTTTTCCTTGTTTCAGCATCGAGAAGATAAAATCCAATATCAGACCTTCTAGGGGTGACTAGAATTTGCTTATTATCAAGGATTTTAAATGTTAAGGGAGCAAACCTTGCCAGTTCGCTTAGGATATCTTCCAACGAAGATTCCCCAACCTGTTGCCTATTGTGCAGATTGGGAATGAATAATGGTTTGATTAAGGATGCATTGTAGGAAAAATTAACTGAATACGCTTCTTCGATATCAGTCAAGTAGCCAACGAGGTTAATACTATCGGAAAATGGCTCTTGCTGACCCAGAGCATCAACATAAGACAAAATAAAAATAAGTAATAAACTACACCTCAAAGCTTAGTTGATCAATCCCATAGTCAAAGATGGCTTAACCCATTTTATCAGAGAAGCTTTTTCTAATCAAGTTTGCTTATTGAGAATAATCCAAATGGACTTTGGATGTCAAAAAGAGCGTCAATGATGAGGCGAATCACAGGTCCCACTAATCACGTTTGAAGATATTTCTTTTAATAAATATTATCAGATTAGATCTAGTTAGTCAAATACTACCCAACCATTTTCCACGCGATAATTGATTTCTAAAGGCACAAATATGCTCATCAATGCTTTATCCAAATCGGTTTTGGCAACAACTCCGCTAAAACGAAGCGATTGATATTTCTTAGGAATCTCCATTTCAATATTGTAGTATTTTAATATTTCGACGAGCACCTCAGATAATAATGCTTCTTCAAATTTCAAGCGATCACCCAACCAAGTCGGGCTTATTGCATCAGTTTTCGACGTATTAAATTCATTATCCAGAATAATAACTTGACTGCCTTTTGTAAGTATTACGTCATTGCCCGAGGAAGAAGAAACGCTGACTGTCCCTTCATAACATATCGTTTTCACCTCTTCATCCGATTCTGAAACCTCAAATCGAGTCCCTAAGACTTTCACATTAATGGTTTTAGACTTGACAGTGAAAGCTTTGCCTTTCAAAACTTCAAAATATACCTGACCAGACATTTCCACATTTCTTTCTTCAGTCCAGGCATCAACTTTATAGACTATGGAAGATTTAGGGGCAAGATGTGCGATAGAACCATCAGGAAATTCATGTTTTATGGTTTCTCCCAAAGCAGTATTCACTTTCGTTTTTTGTTGATCTAAGTATTTGAATAGAAAGATACTAAGGCCTAAAAATAGCACAGCGGCTATTCTATACATTGCTTGAAAAGGAATGATTCTAGTTGTAGGTATAGACGCTGACTTTCGCTGCTTAAGCTCCAAAAGCTTTGCTTCAGTATCAAAATTTTTCACTTTCCAAGAAGAAATATCATCCAAAACCGTCTCTAGATCATCCAGCCGATAATCACGCGTAATCTTGGCTTTCTCCTCTATGGTCAGGTCACCACTCAACCATTTAGCAATTAATTCATTTTTTTCAAGCTCCTTGCTCATCAAGTATAGTACGCTAAGCCGGTGTGTTTACCCAACCTAAACTTTAAATTTTCTTAATTCTTCAATCCTATTTTTCATAAATATCAGCGCCTTGGTCATTCTTTTCTCTACTGCCGTCTGACTTATATCCAATCGAATGGCAATCTCTTTGTAAGTCAGTTTATCTATTCTGTTAAGCAAAAAAGCCTCTCGCTGTGCCGAAGGTAATGCCGAAATAGCCTCTTCAATTTGCACGCTAAACTCTTTTGTACGAAGGATAAAATGGGGATCTGATGTGTCTGTTTGTATTAACTGAGATTTTTCAAATCTCAACGCTACTTTCTCTGATCTTAATTGGTCCAGCATCAAACGATTCGCGATGGTGAAGATCAATCCAACCACTTTTTCAAAGATTACTTCTCTACATTTCTGCCAAAGCTTTAAGAAGGTTTCTTGAACAATATCTTCCGCTTTTTGAAAATCACCACATTTATAATAAATCAGATTGCGCACTTCTGTCGCATGATTGGTATACAAGTCGTCAAAGGTATGGTCATCGCAAACTGAGTTTGACATAAGGTTGGAATCGGTTGTTGGGCCAGTTCTAAGATAGTGCAGAATTATTCCTAAGGTTCCGTAAATAGAAATTTTAATACTCCATACTCGAACTGCTATTCAATGATATCAACTAGTTCAAGCCATTTCACATAGATTCCTTTAGATAACGCCTCCATCTAGTCCTCCTTTGCAACGAGGATTCCTAAAGCATAACATTTTCCATTGACTATTGCTCTCTCAACCAAACCTTTTGATCCCGAATAATCGCTAGCCAAACTGGATAGTGAATGCGTCCTTCTACCCTTCTAGCGCGGAAGTTACTTCCGTGCCTCTAATTCAGAAATTTAATTGGAAGAAGTCCTTTGATTCCAGCATAGTCACGGGCACTACTATAAGGATAATACTCTGGCTCATCTACTAATCCTTCTATCACTGGATTTTGATGAATATAATCTAGTTTTTGTTGCATCATCTGGTTATCAGCTAATTCAATCGGATGATATTCATTTTGCCAGAAACAATATTTTGTATGCTTGCTGCTTTTCTCAGCCAGTTTTCTAAACATCCAAAGCATCCATTCTTTCCTGCTTTCTTGATGGTTTTGTTCTATTTCCTTTATCATTCTTACAGAAGTAAACTTCTTAAAATCTCTTACGATATCTTCCATCTTTTCTTCCCCATGTCTACCCAGAATTAAATGAATATGATTAGACATGATACACCATGAATAAATTTCTAAACCTTTTTCTTTTTGACAGAATTTCAGACTTTCAATAAGCAAGTCTTTGTAAATAGATCTGGATAAGGCGTCTATCCATTGTATTACCGCAAAAGTTACAAAATATAGATTGTCCTGATCTCTTATCTTATACTTTTCGCTCATACATCAAATATAGACAGTGTAGTGGCATATTGTCACGGAAGTAACTTCCGCGCCAGGTGGGGGGGTAAGTACAGCGGTCGTACTGGAAGGAGACACCAAAATCTAGCTGTTGAAGCCTCTATTTTGTGGGGTAAGTACAGCTATTCTTTTTTACACCAGTAACCATTTGAAGCTGTTGAAGCCTCTATTTTGAGAGGTCGGTGCAGCATTAAAAAACCCTGCTTGGTAGTACCAAGCAGGGTTTTTATTATAAAGAATCTTTCACTAAAGAAAACCCCGGCACTGAGGCCGGGGCTTTTACTTTTCGAAACATGTTCCAACTTGTTGCTTTTATTCCTTAAAAAAAGGATCGCATCTGCTACGCTATCACAATTATCTAACTCGCCTCTACTATCCCCAATACTTCCAGTAGCTGAGCACTATCTTCCATAGCTATCCTAGCAACGGCTACATATTGTGAGACCCACTCTTGTAGCTCGTCGAAGGCTTGATCTCTAGCTGTAGTGGCGGTCTGTGCTTCGCCTTTTTCCTTGAGCTGTGCATTGAGCTTTAGCTCTACATCCAAGATTGTTTGGCGTCCATTATTCAATACCTCTTCGGTAATAGTGAGTTTGGCTAAGGCCGTCTTTACTGCAGCAGATGCCAAGGCATTGGTGTAGAAGGTCTTGCTCTGCTGGATCCACCCAGACATGGACTGCTTTCTATTGCCGCTGAGGAGCAAACTCTGATAAGCACCTCTGTCATTTTCTAGCGTGATCCTCGCAAGTTTGATGTGCTTCATGTAAGCTTTGTTGGCATTTGCCCTAGCGAGCGTGAGTTCATCGGTAGCAGCGAACTGCTCCCCATACTCTTGCTTTTGTTTGGTTTGAAGATCGAAAGCTGTATCTAGGAGGCCTTTTGCTGCTGCCATAGCAGCTACATCATATCCAAAGGCTGACATGGGTGTGGAGATTTGCTCTACGGTTGTTCCGTTTTGGATCAGATTCTGAGCGAAGAGCAGTTTGGCGTCTATTGTTTGCGTTTTTATCATGGTGATAAGCGTTTATATGATTTTTAAGGGCGTTTTAGTCGTTTTTTCGTGCGGTTTAGTCATTTTCTGAAGCGGTTTGGTAGTTTTTTGGTGCGGTTTAGTCAATTTTTAGTGCTATTGTATGATTTATTAGATTCTTTGGCTGGTTTCCCATTCTATTGATTCATGAAAGTGATTCCAATCGGCACTCTTCTAATTGTCAATAAATAAGGTGCAATTGACTTTAACAGTGTCACCTTCCTCTTCATAGCGAGACTTTATTCCAGCCACAAAACCATTTATATAGGAGTCACTCTTGTCACATGCTACCACATGCTCCACGATCTCTCCTGAAGGAGCCTGAGCAATACACGATGTGCAGTAATGATCGCAAGCACTCAACAGCATTACGGTTGATAGGGTAATAAATATTCTTACTTTCTTCATAGGTTTATTCTTTGCTTAGTGTAGTTCCTCCAGGATTATAAGTGACACTGATAAAAAAACCATCTTCCCACTTTTTGTCTGCATTTACACTTAATAGATGTGGCCGATACATCTTCGATAGGTAGTAAACGGGTCTTGATCAATACATCTTCATTATTGGATGAATTTGCAGGCTTTCTTTTGGAAGTCATTGGTTATTTATTTAATGTGATACTATTGCTATTTAAAATTTGAATTAATCATTTTAGATCAACTCCTCCATCATCTAATGGATTTTTGAAGGAGTTGCCATTTGACTTACGCTGAACAAAATTGTCTATTGAAGTGAAGCCCCAAAAGCCACCAGTCAGATACATGAGATAGTCAAAAGCATAAGGAAGCTCTTCGTCACGAAATAGAAATATGATTAATCCGGTAAGGGTTATAAATAAGCACATCCACCCTGCTACTCGCTTAGTAGAGTAAGTGCCATCTGGGTTAGTGAGCATGTCCTTTATAAAATTATTCATATCGGTTATGCAATTAAAAGTCTAAGATTTTTACTTATTTCTGAAAAAGGTTTGACTTCATTTGTTTGTGGCTCAAACCAGTAAAAGTGGAGATCATCACTAACAAACCAGTTCGCAGCGTGAAACCCACTCACCCACCCAAATTCAGCCCATACAATACCAAAGCACATAGAAGTATCCTCTTGAATGACATCTCTCATATATTTAGCCGCCATACCCTTTGCGATAAATGAGTAATCATCACAGTCAAGAGATGTGCTTGGCTTTAGGTCTTGGAGATATTTTCCTGTCATACTCTTGACTTGAGATATCGATGGCAAGAAATATTCATCGTCACTGAATGCTGCGAATTTGGATTGATTTGATGACCAATATGGCTTTAATTTAGGGCGCAGCATATTTTTAATAAAATACTTAGATCTTTTCATAAGCTGATCAAAAAGGGGATTCAGTGTTAGTTTCAGAAACACCTGCTTCCTCAAGAGCTTTTTTAGCCTCTATCAACTGTTTTTGTACTTCAAGAAGTTGTTTGTTTGCCTCTATGTTATTGATCTTAATTTGTATCACCTGAGCTGGCATACCAATGAGGGTACTTAGTATATCCAGTGGAATATCGATAAAACCTGAGAGGGTGCTCGGTTTTTCCAGATTGTATTCCTTTAGCATGCCATCACTAAAAATCATGGTGTATTTCTTTTCTATGAAGAAACTTCGCCGCACATTGGAGAGGAGTACTGGCGAATAATTAAAGATTGATTTCATCAGTGTAAACTGATCTCCATTATTGTCAACAGTGAGCAATACGGGTAGTTTCGGCTTATAATAAATTCCGGAAACAGTGGGCAACTCAAGCGATTCATTATATACTTTGGGAGCTTTGGGTAAACTAACCGTGATCACATAATCGTCTTTAAGCCCCTTATAGGTACCCTTAGATAAGCGCATTTCAAAATTACCAGCACTCAAAATTTGCTCGAAATCTATGAGCACCTCCAGCTTTTCAGGAAGGCTTCTAGCTTCTTTTTTAGACGGCCTCACAATTCCTTCAGGTGTGTCATCGCTTGAGAACTTGAACTGACTAATTTTTTTGACAATACTGGCAGTTTCATCTTTGGTCGTGAGTTCAAATTTGCTCATTAGCCCCTGATCTGTGACGCTGTAACTAAGGTCATCCTTGAACAGAAAAACAGGGTGATAACTGAGCTTATATAGTCGATCTGCGTCTGTGCATGTAATGAGTGAATCCTTCTTTAATTTGTATCCCTCAAAGATTTCATTGCTTCCAGCATCTACAGTGGCTTCTTTTTTAAATGTCAACAACAAATAATTCTTAGGAAGCGCATAGAAGCCTATGTCTTGCCTGCTAGAGGTGTTTGAATTTCCCAATTGTGTGGATCGCACGACTTTGCAAGAGCTTACTGAAACCAAAAGAATGGCCACAGTTAGTAATTTATTGATGTTCTGATTCATTGTTTTTATCATGATTAATTGGTTTAAAAATTCATACTTTCAAATACTCACTACTCACCCACCCCTCAGTCTCCAACACAACTCTACTCCAGCCGCCTTGGGTTTCTTTCACTTTTACCAGCGTGCCTCTGGATAGCGGTGGAGCCACCGGCAGCCCATTCACAGATGGTAAAGACCGGATGTTTAGCAAGTTGGCATTCACATAGCCTTGTGTTACTGCTGGTTGTGTGGTGGGTATTTCTTCGGCTTGTTCTTGGCCTTCTTCACTGCGATCTTGATATAGCAGCTTATTTCTGAGCGTATCCAGTGGATAAGCCGGTCCCGGATCTACCTTGCGGCCTGGGGAAATTTCCTCATGTGCTACAATGATTCGAATCGGGTAAGTGTCTATAAGTAATTGGCATAAAGCTTCTACCGTGGCGATTTGCTTGGCGGTGTAGGCATGCCAGTAGCTGGGTTCGGTTTGGTTTCGATGAGTGGCGAGGGTGACCATTTCGTCGGGAACTTTAGTTCCGAAGGAAGTATAGAAGCCATTGACCCTTTGTACCAGTTGGCCGGGGTTGTCTATTTCTATGCCTAAGCTATATTGATTGAGTCCTGATCTTTCCTCCCAGCTGCTTCTGCCGGCATGCCAAGCGATGGTATCAAACGATACCAATTGGATGATCTCGCCTTCTGTACCGATCACCACATGGGCAGAGGCTTTGGCCCTTTTGTCGCAGAGCCAATTGGCTGATGACTTGGCAGAGCTGCCACCTGTATAGTGTATGACAATGGTATCGGGTAGCCCTGCGCCAAATTTCCCACCAACATTTGGGGAGTTTTGATGTGTAACTTGATCGCCGCTGAGTGTATGATTTGCAACCTTCATCCTACTGCCTCATTATTGCTCTGCAATGATTTGCTTTCTACTTGAAAAGCACCCGAACCTGTAATGGCATTGGTCACCTTACTTCTCACGCCTGTTTTCTCTACCGTTCGGCCTATCCCGTAAACGCCTACAACACTCGCCCAGGCTACCAGGAAATATTGAAATACTTCATTGGAGGCACTCAGAATATCTGCGTAATCCCCTTGAGAGGTATCGTAGACATTAGCTAGAATGATATGCCTGACTCCAAAGACTTCCAATAAAATAAAAATTAAGCCCATATAGACAATGGTGGGACGCGCCCGCTTGGTGTAGGCATCTCCCTGGGTGAGTTCGGCCTTGATGATTTCCATTTTGGCATTCAACTCCTGCCGATAGGTTTGTTCCAGCTCAGATTCTTGCCGCTGCAGGAGGGCTTCCATTTCCAAGGTGAACTGCTTTTTGTCCGACGGACTTAGCTTGAATTTATCAATAATACTCCCGGCACCACTCAATATATTGGACAGGCCACCACTAAAAATCTTTGAAATAAAACTCATAAATGATAATAGGTTAGGTGATTAATATGCAGTTCTATCATTTGATGGCATTTTCTGCTTTGAAAAAGGAACGTCTATATCAAATGATATAAAACGGATATGCGTTTATACAAATTAATTTTAATTTATTAAAAAACCAATACCCCACCGGTGTTAGCGGAAAATAGTTCAAGAATAACGCATCCAAGTCTGTCGCATGAATGCATGGCCTGCCTCGCTTCGGGGAGTTGTTTGAACCTCTTCTTGCAAGTCGTAGTGTCTTTGGTACTGAGGTCTGGGATTACTATTGCATGAAGACCTTTACGCCATTGTTCACTGATCTTGACTTTCATTGATCATTGGCCTTTCTTCTCGTGGCTTTTGCCATGACTGCCTCCTCGATTGCCAACACATAAGGTTGCTTATCTTATTCTTGATCGGTCTTCCCTTTTTTTTCAAGACCATGAGTAGTTTGCTCCTTATTGATTTACTCCATCACGAGGCGAAAGACTGTGCCTAAGAATTATTGGAAAGTTATGTTACGAAATCTTTTAGTATCCAAAACCTACCGATTGATCACGAGTATCTATCTGCTCACCTTTGTTTTGTTTATTCTCACTTTTATGGTGGATGAAGCTATGGTCAGATGCAGCCTGAAGAGGATCGCGTTTATCGGCTCAAATACCATCTCAGTTACTGTGTGATTGGCCGTGTAGCGTCTATTAAAAAAACATCAACGACCATCTTGTAGAAGTGGCCTACTCTTCCTGGTTCGGAAGTGTAAACATACAGGCTCCCAATGATGATGGATCTGAGCAGCATTATTCCTACGATTCCATCAATCGCAATTTTAATACTCCATAAGCAAAGTGCTATGCAATGATTTCAAGTAGTTCAAGCCATGTCACCTAGAGTCCTTGAAATAATCACACAAATAAGTCTCTTGAAAAGCATCAGAATTAGTGAAATGTAGCATCTCCTCATTAGACTTTTTACAATATCAAAAAAAGTATCTCGAATGTGGTTTCGGAAAGGTTTGTTTTTGAAAATACAGTACTTACCCGAAATTCAGCTCAAAAGTGGCCCCCTTGCCCATGGTAGATCGCACTTTTATATTTCCCTTGTGAGCACGCATAACCTGTTTGGAAAGACTCAAACCAATTCCTGATCCTCCTTTTTTTGTGGTAAAAAATGGCACGAAAATATTCTCTAGTGTTTCCTGATCAATACCAGGACCATTATCGGTGATGGTTAGACTCAATTGATGGGCGTTTCTTGCTAACCTAATGACAATCAAGCCAGCTGGTTGTTGTGATTCTAATATAGCTTCCGCAGCATTTTTCACAAGATTAATGATCACTTGCTCGATCATTTCATGGTCAATATTCACGAGCACTTGGGAGTCAGGAAGCTGAGTCTCAACTTTAATCTTTTTCCTCTTCAAAAAAGCAACTTCAAGCTGGACTATTCCTCGAATCAAATTTGTTAGTTCGTGCTTTTCGAATTGAGGTTTGGGCACTCTGGCCAAATCGCCATAAGCAGTAACAAACTTGACCAGCCCTTTGCTTCGCTTCTCAATTGTTTTTATACTTAAAACGAAATCATCCAAGTCCTCTTCGGCAATCTCCCTGATAGATTTATTTTCTTGCGCTAAGTCTTTAAACATATCATTAATAACCTCTGCTAGCGTCGAAATAGGAATAACAGAATTCTTAATTTCATGAGTGAGCACTCTAATGAGTTTTTGCCAAGACTCCACTTCTTTTTGATCTAACTCTGAGTTGATATTGTGAAATGCCACTACTTTATGCCGTTTGGCCTGCAGTACCAACTCCTTTACTGTGACAGACAAGTACAGCGTTTCCTCTCTAATATTCACTTTAACGAGGACTTTCTCATCGGTATTTAACTCTTTTACTTTCTCTACTAACTCTCTACTCACACGGTTCATCGAACTGAGCTTGGTGAAATGAGGTAGATGGAAAAGATCTTTAACCGCTTTATTGGCCAATGTCAATTGCTCTGTTTCATAGTCATACGCAATTAACGGAACACCACTATGCTCTACGACTGTCTGCAAAAAATGATAATTGGATTCCTTTTCACTTCGGATAGCAATGAACTCACCGGTAATAATATTAAAAGCCTGATATAATTTCTTCTGATTTCTTCTGGCTTGAGGGTAAGTATTGGTGAAATCGTTTTGCTTGATGGCCATCAAAAAATCAGACAGCTCACGCTCCGATTTTTCCACGTAGTAAATGAGACTGACTATTGAAATAACTAAAAATAGAATCATCCAACTCCCCATCAACCAAAATGGTGTTTCTAAAATGAAAAAGTAGGCCGAAAACCCAAAAACTAAGGAGAGTAGCAGACGAAATGTTACTTGAATACGGAAACTAGTCATGGTTTTTTTAGATAATGGAAGCTCTACGTTATTTATTAGATAGATGTTAGGGTTTAGGAACTACGGTCAATCGAGAGTGTAAATTAAAGTCTGTCTAAATAATTTTTAACGATTAATTTAGACATAACATGGAACAATTAGAATTAGAGGAATTGCAGCGTAAAGCACTTGAGCAATTCAAAACTGGTAAATCGCTTTT
>Ga0208770_1000089_pt1 | contig 68253 bp, 66 predicted proteins | sample AntAceMetag02UK9_FD_184771 | JGI IMG/M metagenome (GOLD analysis project Ga0208770, IMG submission 184771) | Saline lake microbial communities from Ace Lake, Antarctica - Antarctic Ace Lake Metagenome 02UK9 (SPAdes) (version 2) | ecosystem: Environmental > Aquatic > Non-marine Saline and... | reverse complement strand
AGCTCCGGCCGCGCTGACGTCTTTACCGAGTAGGTACACGAGTGAACGAATCGCACTTCCCAAAAACAGTCGGATTGCCAGCAACACCCCGGCCACACCTGATGCGTGGGCTAGTAGAACGTGAACGGCCGCTTCACGGTCGGCTCGAAGGAGTCGCGAATTAGTTTCCTCTGCTTGCTCCTGCGTCCTGCGGCCGTGGGCCGATGCCTCGCGGTGGTGCAGTCGCGCTTGGGTGGCCACGAATACCCGCTCCCCCATTCGGTGGGCCCGCCAGCAGAAATCTAAATCGTCCCGGAAGAGTGGGAGTTCGGGGTCGAATCCGCCGAGAGCATCGAAAATATCCCGCCTTACCAACATCCCAGCGGAACTCACCGCCAAAACTTCACGATCCCCGTCATGTTGTCCTTGGTCGTGTTCACCGCGTTCAAGCCCAGTTACCCGACGTCCATCCGAAGTGATGCCCACGCCCACCTCGAGCAGCAACCGCCGGTCGTGCCAACCCAAAATCTTGGGCCCAAATACCCCCACATTGGGAGAACGGTCAGCAGCCACAAGCATCTGTTCCAAGGCGCCAGAATCTGGTGCTCCGTCGTCGTGCAGCAACCAGACCCATTCGATCGTGTCAGTTGGGCGGGAGTCCGCGGCGAAGTCAGGGCGTGGAACGAGTTCGAGCCCCGCGTTAACGCTCGCACCGAATCCCGGATTGTCCGTGAGGGTGACCACTCGGTCCTGGCCAAGGCTTTGGGTGAGAATTTCCCCTGAAGTGTCCGTGGATCCCGCGTCGACGCCGACAATAACTTCAGGGGGTCGAGTCGTACGCGCTAATTGAGTCAAGACTGCTGGCAGCCAAATTGCCCCATTGTGGCTCACGAGGATGGTCGTGACAAAGTGGTTGCGGGCGATTACATCCTCACCCTGGAATTCTTCGTCAAATTCGTAACTGACGTCTTGGTCAAACCATTGGGCGTCCTGCGTCGGAGCGGTTTCCGGCTCGGTCAGGATTTCACTCACTCGGACACTCTATGACGAGACCTATGGATCGATGCGGCCCCGCGCTTGGGTCCGGGGTTCGGTTCGGGTTCGGTTCAGGTTCGGTTCGGGTTCGGTTCAGGTTCGGGAAACGCCTAGGAGACAGCGCGTTTTTTGAGACGGCGGCGTTCACGTTCGGAAAGGCCGCCCCAAATTCCAAATCGTTCGTCGGATTCGAGCGCGTACTCTAGGCAGTCAACGCGGACTTCACAGGAAAGACATACTTTCTTGGCTTCGCGGGTGCTTCCACCTTTTTCGGGGAAAAAAGCTTCGGGGTCAGTTTGCGCGCAGAGTGCCTGTTCCTGCCATGAGAGTTCCTCGACGTCAGCGAGGGGAACTAAGCCCAGCACCGCCCCGGGAGCTTGTGCTGTGTCAACCGAACTGCCCAACATCGTAATTTCCTCCTCGACCCAAGAATATTCCTCAACCTTGTCACTTACTACGCTGTATTACAAGGGTGTGATTCACAAACGTCAAGCGCAAAACAGACATTTCAGGCTTTTTTTGTATTCTTTGTCAAAAAAATGAATATTTACGGTGTGTCGTGAATTTTTCGTCCCCTTACCGGGGGACAAACCGTGGTAGTCGCGAGAACGTTTCCTACATGCAAGGATGGCGCCGTGAAAATCACTTCCCTTGCCGGCGGAATTGGCGGTGCGCGTTTCTTGCGTGGACTTACCCAGTCTGAAAAAGTCACCCGCAACGTTGATGTCACGGTGATCGCAAACACCGGTGACGACATCTGGGTTCATGGAGTTCGAGTCTGCCCTGACCTGGACACAGTCATGTACACCCTCGGGGGTGGCATTAGTGCCGAGCGCGGCTGGGGCCGCGAAGGCGAAACTTTCTCCGCGAAGGAGGAACTTGCGATTTACGGTGTTGAGCCGACGTGGTTCGGCCTGGGTGACAAGGATCTGGCCACCCATTTAATCCGGACAACCTCACTCAATGCGGGCTACCCGCTCAGCGAAGTAACCCAAGCCCTCTGTGATCGCTGGAAACCGGGAGTTCACCTGATTCCCATGACGGATCAACGCTGTGAAACCCACGTCGTCGTTGACCACCCAGAAACGGGTGCACGCATTGCTATGCATTTTCAAGAGTGGTGGATTCGCTACGGTGCGCAGCTCCCCGCCCACGAATTCATCCAGGTGGGGCTTGACCAAGCACAGCCCGCTCCCGGGGTGATCGACGCAATCATGAACGCGGATCTGATTGTGCTACCGCCAAGCAATCCAGTTGTATCGATCGGCACGATCTTGGCCATCCCTGGAGTTCACGACGCAATCCGAAATACGCCAGCACCCGTGATCGGCCTGTCCCCCATTATCAACAATGCTCCAGTTCGCGGCATGGCTGACGCGTGTTTGAGTGCAATCAATGTTGACACTAGCGCGGTGTCAGTTGCTAGGCATTACGGCAGCAGATCCAGCGGTGGCATCTTGGACCACTGGCTCATTGATCACAGTGATTCGGATTCGCTTGCAGAAATTGAAGACCTGGGAATCTCGGCCCGTGCGATTCCACTTCTCATGACCGACATTGATGCTGCCGGAGCAATGGCCAATTCCGCGCTTGATTTAGTTCACGCTAATTAGATTTTGTTTACGATGAATACGAGTGCTGGCGTCACGGCGCATGGAATTCCAACGCAACATCAGTTCACATCGGGTGACGACCTTGTGTCAATTCTTCTTGGCGCAATTGCGGACACGCAAACTCTTATCAACGGCGACGTCGTTGTGATCACGAGCAAGGTAGTCGCAAAGTGTGAAGGGCGCACGGTTTATGAAGTCAGCGACCGTGAGTCAGCAATCGCAGGTGAGTCAGTACGTGTTGTCGCAACGAAAGTTCATGCGCGCGGCACAACAACGATTGTGGAAACGAATACGGGCTTGATCCTGGCGGCTGCAGGAATTGACGCAAGCAACACCGATCCCGACACAATCGTGCTGCTTCCCGCAGACCCCGATCACAGTGCCCGCACAGTCCGCGAACAACTTCAAGCCCAAACTGGCCTCACTGTGGGGGTTGTGATCACCGACACCCTTGGTCGAGCATGGCGGCTCGGAGTTACCGACCACGCAATCGGCGCAGCTGGAATTCACGTTCTCGACGACCTCACCGGCAAGCCCGACGCTTTCAACCGCACCCTTGAAATGACAGTCGTAGCGGTAGCCGACGAAATCGCAGCGGCAAGTGAACTTGTTCGACCGAAGGATTCGCTCACTCCATTTGCATTGATCCGGGGGCTTGAGCGTTTTGTCACAGAGGAACACGGACCCGGGGCAGAAGCAATCATTCGCCCAACGGAGGAGGACTTGTTTTCCCTTGGTACTGCTGAGTCAATAGAGCTTGGGAAGCAACAAGCGGTCTCTGACCGGCGAACAGTTCGCAACTTCACCGACGCACCCGTACCGCAGTCTGTTATTGAAACCGCTATCGAAGCTGCGGTCACCGCACCAGCGCCACACCACAGCAATCCTTGGCGGTTTCTGGTGTTACATGCCAAGGATCAACAACAACATGATCAGCGCACCTCATTACTTGACGCAATGGCAGCGACTTGGGAATTCGACCTCACGAACGAAGGCAAGTCACCTGAAGAAGTAGGAAAGCGAATTGCGCGCGGCAAGATTCTGCGGAGCGCTCCGGTCATTGTTATCCCCTTCATGGACATGGCTTTAGGTGGACACACTTACCCCGAATCTGGCGGACGTAATAACAACGAACGCGACATGTTCCTCGTTGCGGGTGGCGCCGCGGTAGAGAATCTGCTGATCAGTATCAGCACCCAAGGGTACGGGTCTGCCTGGATTTCCTCAACGCTGTTTTGCCCTGACACGGTTCGTGAGAACTTACATTTACCAACAACTTTTTTACCCCTTGGCGCGATTGCAATTGGTGTTCCGGCAGCCGCACCACGGGAAAGAACCCAACTGCGTGCCAAAGATTTCCTGCTCTAATTCCGGTGGTTAATCCTGCACAACTACTTATCGGTTGAAAACCGAATTGCTCGGTCACCCAGTTGGGCATTAACCCACACGCGAGCACCAGCGCGAAGTTCATTGCCGGCGCCCACTTGCGCGAAGTCGCCGACCACGCTGTCACTGATCACGCAGGAGTCACCGATCACCGATCCTTCACCAATAATGCTATTGGTAATTGTGACGTCGGAGCCGATCACCGCTGAGTCAAAAACGACACTTGCATTTATCTGACTGTTCGCGCCAATGCGCGACCCAACTCCGATTGTTGTGCCACCGTCAACGCGTGCCGTGGCATCAATCACTGCTTCGGCCAAAACAAGTGACCCACCAGGATTCACAACGGCAGGTGAGGGCGCGTTACCCACAACTAAATCTACGGAGCCTCGGACAAAATCCATGGGTTGCCCCAAATCAAGCCAGTACCCCGGATCAACAACACCCATGACTGTTCGGCCGGCCGCCAATAGCTCCGGGAATATTTCGCGTTCCACCGAGACTGGGCGCCCCTCGGGAATCGCCTCAATGACCGACCGGGTGAACACGTAGCATCCGGCATTGATTTGGTCGGTGACAATTTCCTCGGGAGTCTGTGGTTTTTCCAGAAACTGCAACACTCGACCTTCAGGAGAAGTCGGAACGAGACCATATGCCCGAGGATCGGCAACCTGTGTCAAATACAACGTGACGTCCGCGGCGCTGTCCTGGTGCGTGTTGACTAACGCATCAATGTCGAGTCCAGTCAGAACATCGCCATTAAAAATTACTACCGGATCCTGCGGACCGCCTTCAAGAAAACTCGATGCGAAACGAATGGCACCTCCAGTACCAAGCGGAACCTCCTCTGTTGCAATCACGACGTCAATTCCAAGATCGGCGTCAGCGATAAAACTGGCGAACACGTCCGCCCGGTAACTCGTTGCTAGCACGATTCGCGTTATTCCTGCATCACGCGCACGCAGGATCTGGTGCACGGTGAAAGGAACGCCGGCCACAGGAAGCATCGGCTTGGGAGTGTTAATTGTCAGTGGTCGGAGTCTGGTTCCCTGGCCGCCAACTAGGAGGATCGCTTCACGCATGGGCGACACCCTTTCACAGCCCCGTACCATCGGCGCATGCGAGCGACTGCGAATAGGGACGTATGGCAACTCCTTAATGGGTACGCGGATCCCGGGCGACCGTTCGTGACAACGAATTTCGCGGCCTCGGGCAGGATCGAACTCTCGGTGACCACCTTCATTAATGGCGCTGCAAAGGCCGCGAATGCATTTCGTGACGTGATTGACGCTGATGCTGGGGCTTTGGTCCAGGTGGATTTGGGGTGGACTTGGCAGCAGGCCGTGTGGCAGTGCGGGGCTCTGATTGCCGGTAGTGAATTAGTGACCCAGGACGCCGAGATAGGAATATATGCATCAGGTCAGAGCCCCAGCGCCGATTCTGGTGAGTGGTTTGGCATCTCGATTGACGGTTGGGGTCGCCCGCAGGGTTGTGAGGGAGAAATCACGGCCGAAGTACTAGGTCAGCCCGATGGCTGGATGTACCCGGAATTTTTTGGCTCACAAATAGAGTTGATTGCGAAGGTTCACGCATGGGGTGAGCAACACGGAATCGCTCAAGGCGCACGGATTGGAATTGATACTCGCGCCACACCGGAGACTGTGTTTATTCCATTCCTCTTGCCGGTAGTTTTCAGTGGATCAGTTGTTATGAGTGACAACCTCGACGAAAGTGTGATCGCTCAGGAACAAATCTCCCATGTTCTTGCGGTACATACCTCAGATTAAGTCACGCTCACCGTAATGATCGGGCTGACGCCAGCGGCTTGACGGTTGTCGACCACCACGAGGCGGTAAATATAGGTCGAGCCTGCGGGAGTAGCTTTCTTGACTTTGAACTTTATTTTTCCCTTGGCCTTTGTCTTGGTCTTTCCTACCGTCCGCCATTCACCTGTTTCTGCGTCGCCACTGACGAGCACCTGGCGCCACACGGCCAAGCCTTTCTTGCCTGGACGCATTTTTGCTTTAATAACAAATGACTTTCCGTCTTTCTTGCTGATCACTGCTGGGCTAAGCAAGGCAACAGTTCGTTGTTTCACGCTGGGGACCACACCCAAAGCAAGTTCCACGCTGGTTCCCACGATTACTTTTTTCTTTGTCGTGACCACCCGGTACACCTGGGTTGTTGACGGTGGCCAAGGGTCTTTCACCTTAAGAGTGACCTTACCTTTGGCTTTAGTCTTCTTTTTCGAAATCGTCTTCCACTCTTCACCTACACGTTGTTGCAACCACACGCGCAGACCCTTTTTGGCCGGGTTGACTTTCGCCTTGATAGTAAACGGCTTACCTGCGGGGTGGTCTGCTCGTGCATTGGTGCGCAATGCCACCGAACGCTCACTTGCCGGTGGCGCGACCTCGGGAACGACCATTTCCGGGGCTGCGGGTTGGGCCACGGGAATCCCCGCGTTACCGTCAATCCCGGTCACATAATTGGACTTCAGTCCCAGCAGGCTACGCATTTCGTTGCCAGTCCTAGTGGCCACGCTTCCGTCAGCCAATGTCGCCGTAAGCGTCTTGACCGCGCCTGATCCAAAGCGTTCGGTGACCGCAAGTTGCCATACAGCTGGAACACCAAATGCCTGTGCTGCTTCTGCTTGAGTGACAACTTTTGTCCAGGAAGCATCCGGATTGGAGGGGTCAATTGAGTACGGGTCAGCCACCGAGTTGGCATACGGGAGTCCTTCGCCACCCCAGGCATCGGCGACAGACTGCGAAGCACCGCCGTTAGACGAAGAGTAGAAAGCTTTGATTGCTTTGCCGTCTTGAAGAATTGCCAGCCCAGTCGCCGGTGAAGTAGTGGTGGCATTAACTGCCGCGATCCAGCGGTCCCCTTGCGCGCTTGATTGCTTAGACCAACCGGCGAAAGCTTGGTCTGAGAAGGGACCGTAACCGTCGTCAAGGTGACAATTGCAACTCTTACGTAGCCCAGCGTCAATCTTTGACAGGGCGTAGGTGCGCGCCGCAAGAACTTGGGCTTGCATGGCGGCGTCGGGCCACGAGTTCGGAACTTCCGCGACCCCGTAGAGATACTCGTCGTGTAACCGCAACCGGTTTACTGCATTGAGTTTCACCTTGCCGCCAACTGTGATCGGGGTGACCTCAACGTATCCGTAACGAAACCGACTTCCGGTTGCGGGAAAACCGCGACCCTTGTTCGACACGTGAACCAAGGTTTCTCCCACCGGCCTCGCTGTGGCAGAGGGACCTTGCCCGATCACAGTGGTAGCGCCCCCGGAAATCTTCACGACTTTGACTTGCCCACCGCCTCGTTGGAATTGGAACACGTCAGCGGGGCTTCCGGCAACAACGACGCCACCCACGGAGACCTCAAGTCCTCCACCACTTGCATCCAATGCTTCGCTTCGCATGTCAACGCGGGTCTTTTGGTACTCGAGGTTCACTGAAATTTCCATGTCGTCCTGGACGGGTGCGACCTGGGTTCCCTGGTAGTAATACGTCACGATCGAGGTGGCATCCATTCCTGCATCTGCCATTGCGCGCGCTCCCCACTGTGACAGCCCGACACCGTGACCGAAACCAGACCCCGTGAGCGTGAAGTTTTCTGGTGGAGCACACGGGTCAGGTGGCGAATCAGCCGTTGCCAAAACACGTGCTTGACCAACCCATGGGTAAAGGGCTTCACCATTGCCATTCGAATTCATGGTGACGGTGTACGTACCGGGAGGAACCGGTTGACCTGCATCGTTGTTCTTGTCCCAATCGATTCCAAGCTCACCGGGCTCGCCTTGGCCGCCACTTATGCTACGAACAACATCGCCGCACTGGGACCGAATTGAAACATTCCATTGCAAAGGGGCATTTGTAATTGCTCTCACTCGCACGGGCTCACCCTGGCCCCAATTGGCGGCAACGGCCGTCGGGTTGATCATGCTGGCGCCCATTTTCGCTCCCGCAGCAGCACGAATCGTTGGTAATTGTGCCTCTAAATGCTTACCGGGACAGGAAGTTGACCCGATGTCGCCATGACCCCCAACAACCAATGCATTGGCGGTTTGTCCCGGCTTGTACTTGGACGTTCCAGCACCTGAATCAGAAACGAGTGTTGTTTCTCCGTTCGGGTCCCTGTGGTTCATCGACAATTTCCATGCAAGCAAAGACGAAACGGAATCAATCATCGCACCCATCTCTGGGTCGTTTGGCTTGAAAGTTTGAAAGTTTCCTAGCGCGGAAATAGCAAATGTTTGATCGTTGAAACCAGCGGTGTGCCCGCCGATCACTGCTTTGTCCATCCCGCCACCGCGGCCTTCATAGAGTCGACCGAACCGATCGACGATGAAGTTGTAGGCCATATCTGAATACTTCAAACCCTTGGTGAAATAGGTGTACAGGTTTCGCATCTGCGAAGGTGCCTCTTCAGCCGTGTAGTTACTTTTGCTGGCAGTGTGATGGATAAATGCGGCTTTAATCGTGGGAGCAAACTTTGGTCCGCTACGACGAAGTTTTTCATCTGCTCCCCACTCAGCCCGGGAAATAATGGCTGGCATTGGTGCGCTGACCGTGCTGGCCGCCACTGTACTGATCGGCCCGGAGTTTCCTGCGTCAAATTCCGGTTCGGGGATATCCGCATCTGACTCAATTGTTGGTGAATCCAACAGCACCATCGAAGGGTTGCTAATTTCCACACCGTCGGGTGTGTCAATGCGGACTTCAACCCCAGTTGCTGAATTTGTTAGCAGAGGTTCGGTTCCGTACAAAATATTTTCCGCTTCCGCGCCATCGGGAAGATCCTGGGACACCTCAAGTGGAGTCCACGAACTCCAACCGAAATCTTCTTGGACCCGAACCAATACGCGAGCACCCGTAGCGAACGGCTCTGCAGAAGTAATTCCCACCAACGTAAACGGCTTAGTGCCCGAATTTCGTGTTGCCAGCACCGGTTCTAAGTCACTTAGTTGGTCAACTTGCTGGGCCGCAGAGTCCGCGCCGGCTTGAGCTTGCTGTTCGTGCTCGTGTTCGTGCTCGTGTTCGTTGGCGCTGGGTGCTAATGGCAGAAAGTCAATGGAAGTTTCCAACTCGAAGTCCGCATCCAGCGAAGCCTGCAGTGCGGACTGTGATTCGGTGACGATTTCGGGGTTCACTCCGGCGAGGTCAAAGCGCTGTTCGATCAAAGGCGGGGCAGCCTGCGGTGTCGCGGACGTGCTTGCAGCTGTGGGATCAGCTAAATGTGGGGCGGTATAAATCGAAGTCTCGCTCGAATTTTGGTTCTGGGAGTCCCCCATGACCGGCAATATCAGGCTTGCGGCCAGTACGGCGGTGACCAGCAGACCACCGCGAATCGGGGCGTTGCTCCTACTTCGATTACGCAACTTCGCCCACCTTCCGCATTGCTCTTGTGCCCCCACACGTCACTTGCGTCACACAAGCCCCAAGATTTATGTCTCAGTAGTGTCACACACCCCTGACCGCTTCGCCAAACTCCACCCGCCGTTGGGCTTGTCCAAATTCCTGTGCAGGGGAACCAAATGAGGGTTTGGGAGCGTCCTACCCCGTGAAAAGCGGCTTTCCGCTTACTATTGGTGGGAGTTTGCGCAATATCTGTTGTACCAGCATCCGCTATAAACGTGAGGATTCCCTTGAGTAACGCTCGTTGGCCCAAAGTAATTGCGGCGGTCGCATCCGGTGCGATTCTGGCCGTGACCGCGGTTGGCGCAGGTGTGACCTCGGTGTTAGGCCAGCTTGAAGGCAATATCACCGCTCTCGATGTCTCTGATCAAACGGGAAACGAAGTTGCTAGCACCGAATCCGTGGTGGTCGACGAAGTGACGGGTGAAACAGCACCATTTAACGTTCTGCTCATGGGCAGCGATTCACGCGCCGGCAAGGGGAACAGAGGTTACGGGAGTACCGCCGATTTCGGCACGGCCGAGCGATCGGACACCACAATCCTGCTACACGTCAGTGCTGACCGAAACCAAGCCGTTGCCGTCAGTATCCCCCGCGACACGTTGATTGACCTACCAAACTGCAAGAACGCCAGCGGAGACATGGTCAAAGGCGGCACCGGCAAGTTCAACGAGGCAATGTCCCGCGGTGGCCCCGGTTGCACCCTTAAAGCCGTTGAAAACATGACCGGAATGGCGATTGACAATTTCATGGTTGTCGACTTTGGTGGCTTCAAGGCAATCACCGAGGCAGTCGGTGGTGTTGAGATTTGTTTGAGCAAGCCGGTGAACGACCCACTCAGTGGTCTCAAACTCAGCGCCGGCAAACACACGATCTCGGGTGAAGAAGCCCTCGCGTTCGTACGCGCCCGAAAAACTCTGGGTGACGGTTCAGACACTTCTCGAATTCGGCGCCAGCAAGCATTCCTGTCCTCCATGGCCACCAAAGTGATTTCCAGCGGAACCCTACTCAACCCGGTGGCTTTGCTGGGAGTGCTCAATGCGGCAACTGAATCCCTGACCGCAGACCCCCAGTTGGCAAATATCGACAATCTTCGTGAACTGGCCGTGAGCATGAAGGACCTGCGCCCCTCCAACATTACGTTCACCACAATGCCCTGGTACCCAGCAGGAGACGGCGCCAACGTACTAATGAACAAGAAAAAGGCCAAGCCACTGCTCAAGGCGCTAAAGAATGACACGCCGTGGCCACCCAAGGCTGCCAACGACCAGCCACTTCTGCGCACGGTCCCAGAAAATATTCGCGTGGAAGTAATTAACGGAACCGGTGTCAAGGGCGCTGGTAAAAGCGCGAAGAAAGCACTGCGCCAACAAGGCTTTGTCGTTGTCAACGTGAAAAATGGCGACCCCGTTGCAGCAACCTCAGTTATCTATGATCCCGAGTGGGACAACTCCGCCAAAACCTTGATCTATTCCGCTGGCGCTACGGTTGAAGAACCGGTCGCGGGAACCGGATCAACATTGCAACTGGTCATTGGGCCGGACTTCACCGGAGCCAAAGACGTCCGGATTAGCGATGCACTCAAAGACAAGACCGCCAATATCAACACCGCTGACGAAAGTTACTGCGCGAGCTAGCCCCTCCCCCTCCCACCATGCCGACTTTCCCAGTTCCTGGGAAAGTCGGACAAAAAAGCCCCATTTCATGGCTTTTTTGTCCTAGTCGTCCAGGGTCAAAGACCCAGAATTACGGCGAATTAGTAAATGGGCGGACGTCCAGCTCGGGCGAGCTGCCAGGCCGTGCTCCACTTCATAGGAGTTCGATCACTTGGGGGGTTCGCCATACCTTCACGCAAACCATCGAGGTAGGCGCCGCGTGCTTCGGTATTACCGGGCTTAGCCAGTTTGACCATGGTGAGCGCCGTCCAACTGCCAACGTAGAAAGGCGCGATTGCGGCGGGCAAGTTACGTCTGGCGAGCCACACTCTGTTGCGCGCCTGCATTCGGTGAAACTCACTGTGACGGGTTGGGTTGATTACGGGGTGATTGACCTCAATGTCACCGGCGTACCAAGCAACATAACCCTGGTCCCAGACTCGCCACACCAAGTCAATGCCTTCATGGGCGTAGAAGAATTCTCCCGGCCAACCGCCAGCACCTTCAAAGACATTGCGACGGATCACCGTGGCGCCTTCCCAGAGGGTTGTAGCCGGCCCAGAGCGTGCATGATCCCCCGCACGTGGCCTTGGCACCCAACGGCCGGGGGCGTTCTTTCCCGTTGGGTCAATCACGCGGGGTTGTATCAGACCGATCTCAGGACGCGAGGAAAGTAGCTGGGCCATGCGTTCAAGAAAGCGCGGGTCGGGTAGTTCGGCGTCGTCGTCAAGAAAGAACAGGATCTCGCCATCCACTTCGGGGACACCGGCATTGCGGCCGGCTGGGATACCAATGTTCTCCGGGAGTGCGAGGGTTTTGACCCCTGTTGGGATGTCGGTGGGAACCCAGCCGTTTCCGACCACAACTATGTCGGTGTCAACGTTTACTTGCTTGCCAACCGAGTCGATTGCCGCGCGAAGTTCGAGTGGCCGTGAGCCCATGGTTAATACAACGACTCCGAATTGGGTCATTATTTCAACTTACTCGAGGTCATGATTGCCACGAAGTGCCCTGCGATTGTGACCACGCCAAAAATGGTCAAAGCAGAAATAACAATTCGCGTAACTGAAAGATCCCCCACGATCGCGTCACCTACGGCCGCAATAAACGCAATGATAGTGAGTTCAACAGAGTGGTAAGCGCGCTGGAAAGGGAAAAACTTAGCGAGGGAGCGCAATTTGCGAACCCCAGAAACCGTAGGAACACCAACGGATTCCTTGTCTTGGAGCCGGGGCATGTTGTTGTAAGCGCGGGACACGTGAACCATGTCGTTGAGTGCTTTATTGAACATAATGAGAAGCGCAAGCAGTGCGCCAATCAATGGCCACGGCGTGTCAAGCCACCCAGCTTCAGGGAAGCCTGCGGCTCGAAAACCCAGGGCAAGTGGAATAACACTTTCAGCAACATAGTGACCGACGCGATCAAGGAACACGCCTTTAGGTGAAGAGGTCCCCCGCCAGCGAGCGACCTCGCCATCACTGCAGTCCCAGAGCATCTGCATTTGTCCCAGCAGCAACGCAAGCGTGGCCCCGGGCAGGCCGGGGATCAACAGCGCGAAGCCGGCAAGGGCTCCAGTGAGGATCATGAGGTAGGTCACACCGTTGGCGGTTATTGAAGTGCGAAGTAGCAGCTTGGTTAAATACGGAGAAATATCTCGCAGATAGACGTCGGCGACCCAGTGTTCGGAGTTTTTGCGGTCTCGCACCGAAGGTGGCTGACAGACTTCTTTGATTCGTGCGATCGTGGGTGAAGCTTCTCGCTCGTTCACAGAATTACCCGCCTTGTTTGAACACCTAGGTACTGAACCGATGCTAGGACCACGAACCACACAAATAGCCACGCTACCCCGAGGTTCAGAACGTCGTAGAAGGCAGTGATGCCAACAAATGATGCAATCACAATGATCAGCGTGCGACCCTCACGCCCGAATCCACCCCATGTGATCCAACGAGGAGCACGTGAACCGGCGAGAGCGCGGTAAAGATTGTCGTAGTGGTGGAACGCAACGATAAAAAGGTAGCCGAATGCCAAGGTGATCCACTGGGGGAACCACACGAACGCGATTGTGGCCACGATCCCCATTTCGAGTAATCGGTTCAGCATGGGATTCGCCCAGTTCCACCGGGAGTCCGGTTCTTTCCGCAATATTTTTGGGAGCGAGTCGAGTATTGGTCCGTTGTCGAGCTGGGAGCCAATAAGTTCAGCCCCGAACGATTCCTTATTCCACTTGCGGGTACGCACGATCCGGCCGAGCAGTGTGTAGACCCACGCAAGGGAGGTGAGCACCAGCAGAGTCTGCAGGGCAAGTAACGGCGTAAATATTGCTGCAACCACGCTGAGCACGAGCCAGCGTTCCCCAATGGGCATATGAATTACTTTTTTCACCCAGCGCAGACTTGTTCGTGAATTAACCCGAACGGAGAACGTCGCTGCACTCTCACCCCACGGGTCACCGGCACTGAGCAGAGATGCTCGTGGCAGTGCCGCTTCCCGCATTCGCTGGATCGCTGCGAAGTTGTAGTCCCCCATGTGCCGGGCGGTTTGTACGATCATGAGTAGCAGCGCAACCGACCACGCGACTTGAGATTCAACCCCGGTAACAACTGCCCCCGTGGCAAGGCCCGCGTACGCGGTGTATTCCTTAACCCGATCGGTTGAAGCGTCAAGCCAAGCTCCCACAACGGAGAACCTGTGGGTTGCTCGTGCGACTTCGCCGTCCACGCAATCCAAGATCAATGACAGCTGTAATAGCAATGCACCCAGGATTAATGCCCAACGGTTGCCTTGGGCAAAACTCAACGCCGCGAGCAAGCCGACAATGAATGAAATAACCGTAATCAGATTTGGTGAGAGATTGAGTCTTATGGCAAGGCTACTGAGTGGCTTGGAAAGTTTGCGAACCACAAACGTGGAATAAAAGCCGTCATCGACTCGGTTAGCTTGAAGTGCACGAATTCGACGCTCTGGCATCGATTCAATGGCGGTAATCGACTGGGGTGAGTGCTCGCTCGCACGAAACCATGGGGCGTCCACTAATTCAATTGCGCGAAAACGTATTTGAGAACGAGTTAGTGCAGCAAGGATGAGTTCGGTGACTTCAGTATCACGTGATGTGACGAGTCCTTCGGCTAAGGCTTGTGCGAGTTCTTCAATTGCAGGAGTGGCGGCGGCGAAGTCCTTGGCTTCAATTCGAACCGCACCAACACTTTGGGCATTGCCCGTTGTAATCCGATGAAAACCTGTTGCCACTGCTGCAATTTCATGGTGGGCAATTCGCAGATTACCGTCACGTTGCGGCCTGGTTGCAGCACTGGTCTTGGCGAAGGTGTCTTCGGTGATCGGGGTGAGCACCAATGGTGAAATCAAAAGATCAGGTGCAATGATCAATGCAGGTTCAGCCGCTGAGCGCATATGTTCCAGAAGGCGTTGCAGTGTTGCTGCTAACCCGCCTTGGGAGTCAATGTGAATACTCACTCCGACTCTTTACGAAAAAGTGAGCGGAGTCCATCTTTCTTCGTCTGGCGGTAAAGCCGGCCTGCGAGCGCTCGGGAAGTGGGATCCTCTTGGGAAGCTTTAATCACAGATTCAATTGCATTGACCGCTGCGTCAATCGGAAGCAGGGGAACACTTTCAGCGCCAGGTGTCGAAGCAACCCGAGTTGTAAGCAGATCAAGGTCGCCCAAGACATTAACTCCAGAGCCACGAATCGTTGCAACGCTGGCTTGTGCTACCTGCTGCGCTGAATCCAAGGCCCAATTCGGGGTGTGAAGGGCAGGTTCACTGGGATCAGGTTCGCGACCCTCGACCATGCCGAGGGCGACACCGCGTCGCACGAGGGTCACGTAGTCGGTCCACTGCATGTTTTTCTTAACCTTCTTATTTAGCCGCACCAAGACTTCGGCTTCCGCTGCGGTCATGGACCGGTTGCTGGTGAGTTCCATCCGACTTGTCAGAATCCTTGGCGGCAAGTCAAGAAATTGTGCGAAGGTCGCAAACATGTAGTCACGGGGCACGTCTTCGAGCACCATGACCGTGAGGTTTTCTGGGCCAACGGCCCCGGCCCAGCGCGTAATGACGTCACCGTGGTCGTGTCGTTTCCAAAACGTGGGTGTCATTTTTGAGCTACCCGGTGTTGCCAGAACGTCTTTTAACCAAGGTTCATAGGAAGTTGTCATTCCGTATTTCAAGTACTGCTGCCAGGAAGAGGGAAGCAATTTGCCCAAATTGCGAAGGGTAATGACAACGTGAACGGGTCGCTTACCGTTATCGCCGAGAGCCGTTGCAGCTTCCTTGGCCTGTTCCTCACTGGCTTCACACAGAAACTCACTGCTGATTACCACGCGACCCGGCGAGTTTCTGGTGCGCTTAGCCAACTTGTCAAAATGCTCTCGGTCCATGACTCCGCCGCCGCGGTTATTCCAACCCCAGGGCCGACCCAGCAGCGCGAGGGCCGCGCGGTGTTGGGCTTGCAACTTACCCGGGTAGCGGACGTTATGGGAATTGAGTTCTGGGCGGGCGTCGGCCAAGGCCGCTTGGATTGCCGTTGTGCCCGTTTTGTGAACACCAACATGGAGCAGGACGCCGTTGGGTGCAATGGGGGAAACCGACATAGGAGCAAGCCTATTCCCCGCGAGGCTCCCGCCTAGCCTTACGCGCGAGGGCGAGAGCTTCAGGAACCGTGGTATCGGCAATAAGTGCTCCCTGCTCGAAGTACAGGCCACGATCGCAGAATCTGCGGTATTGCTTCGCGCCATCAGAAGAGATCAAGAAAGTCGCACCGTTTTCTCGGAGTTTGTCGACCGCACTCCAGCATTTTTGTCGGAATTCAAGTTCACCTACAACCAGCGTTTGATCGATCGCATAGACGTCCGCGTCAACAGCCATTGCGATACTCCACGCGAGACGTTGCCGGGTGCTTGAGGGTGCACCATTGAGGTGGCGATCCAAGTAGTTTCCCAAGTCAGCGAATTCGATGATCCCAGGAAGTTTTTCAGCCAGTTCACCCGGTTTCATGCCGAGTAGTCCACCAACGAGATACGCGTTCTGGCGGATAGTGAAGGACGGGCCCATCGCGCGGGCAATTGAGATCATGGGCACCACCGGGGCAAGCCGGGTTACCGTGCCGGTGTCAGGGATCAAAGTGCCAGCAGCAAGTCGGATCAACGCTGTGCGCAGGATTGGTTTGCCACTGACAATCGCAACGGAGTCACCCTTGTTCACGGTGAATGACACGTCCTCGATGACGGGGACCATTGAGCGGGAAGTCTCCCCCGCGAAGCGACGAAGCCGCTGCTTGCGCCCGGAACCCTTGCGGCGCTTGGTGCGCGGCATGGTTAGCGAGACGTTGGCAAAGTCAATAATGCTCATGTTTCCTCACGCCTCCTTCAACAGACGTGGCTTGAGCCGGTGGAATGTGTAAATCCCTGCGATAAACAGGCCTGCGGCAACACTGAGTGAGATCGCGAGCGCGGCCACCGACGTGTGTTCTTCGGGCCACCAGCCGATCCGGTAAAGACCCAGGATTCCAACAAGTGGGTTTATGGCAGCGATCGTGTGCAAGCTTTGCGGAATATTCGAGATCGAATACAAAATCGGAGACAGGTAGAACATGGCGCGTAGAACAATTTTCACCACGCGAGCCAGATCCGGGATCACAATGCTCAGAGAAGACACCAACAATCCGACTCCATAGAGAAGTAAAAACTGCAACAGAATTGCGATGGGGAAAAACAGAAAGTACATTCCAGGAAGGTCCCGAGTGAGTGCCACCGCGAGCACAATCACCGGGAGTGAGAAGACAAATTCAACAGAAGATGACAGCACCGTTCGCATGACCCAGATCTGTGGAGGGAGCGTGGCAAATGCAAGTTCCCCTCGAGACCTTCTAAAAATTTTGGTGGATGCGTTCACACACTTTGTGAACCACCACCATGGCAGGATCGCAACGGAAAGGAATAGCAGGTACGGGGACAAACCGAGTGCTCGCTCACCCAGCAGAACCGAGAAAACTAACCACAGAACCAGTGACATACCCAGTGGTTCAAGCAGTGACCAGAGGTAACCTAACCGAAATTTGGTGTACTTCTTCTGCAGATCACGAAGGACCAACATTCGGAGTACCTGGCGGTGCTCCCAGAGTGCGCGCACGGCGTTTACATTAGATGACTCCGGCTCGCGTATCGTGCACCACGTGGGAAGCACACCGAATGAGTCGCAAAAACCAGGCAAAGTGGCCGTATTCGCTAAGCGCGCGGCACGAAGCTTAAGTAGACGATTACGCCAATTCGGTGAAGTCGAGCCAGATGGCTTCGATCTAGAGAACGTTCCGTCCGCTGACATCGCTCTCTACTTCGCAGACCAGTCCACAAAGCTCTACCAGCTCACCCAGTGGCTACCTGTTTTTGAAAACCACGCGGATTTGCGAACAATCGTGGTGGTGCGAAATCTTGAGACCTACAACGAATTGAAAAGCAAGACGACGCTTCAAGTGCTCCTGGTACCCCGATACGAAATTCTTATGGCGCTTTATGACCGTGCAGATTTTCATGCGGTTGTCTATGTCAACAACGGGTGGACCAACTTTCAGTCGCTCTCATTTCAGCAGGCGGTTCACATTCACGTCAATCATGGTGAGAGCGACAAGATTTGTATGGTGAGCAATCAGGCCAAGGCCTACGACAAAGTCTTCGTTGCCGGTCAAGCCGCGATTGATCGACATGCTGCAGCCATTGCCTGGTTTGATTTATCGCATTTGGTTCGCGTTGGCCGGCCTCAACTTGATCTTACGGTTGCAAATCCGCTGGAGCCAACTGATCTCACAACAATTACCTATGCCCCTACCTGGGAAGGTGAGGACGATGCAAACAACTACACCTCGGTAGACCTTTACGGCCCGCAGATCGTGTCGGCGGTCTTAGAAACACCCAATGCTCGCCTGGTGTACAAGCCGCACCCTCGGGTGATTGTTTCCTCGGATCAATTGGTGCAAGCAAACCACAAGAAAATCGTGAGCATGATTGCTGCGGCACCGGACCATCACGTGTATCTGCCCAATGCCAATATTTTAGGGATCTTGCCCAACACTGATCTGTTGATCGCTGACGTGTCCAGTGTCACCTTGGACCAGTTGTATCTCGCACCGGGTGCGCCGATTCTGCTCACGGACCGCAGATCTGACCCTGCTCAACTACTCGCAGACTCACCCATGTCTGCCGCTTGCACGATCGTTGATCGTGATTCCGCCAATGAAATAGCACGCTTGATCCGTGAAAGCTTGTCCCATGACACGCACGCATCAGCCCGCGAACAGATGCGCACGTACTACTTCGGGGACTCTGCACGCAGCAGTACCGAAAATTTCTGGGAAGCAATCACTACCGAGATCTCAGCCCACGACACAGCGCTCAAACAGATTGCACGAGTGCGTCAAGTTCGGTCTTGAGCCCAAGAAACAGTAGGCTCGTCGGGTGACTCAAACAGCTGTAATTTTGGCCGCCGGAATGGGAACGCGACTTGGTCGCCCCTGGCCCAAGCCCCTCACACCCCTCGCTGACGGGCGCACAATTATGCGCCAGCAAATTGACAACCTCACGAAAGCTTTCGGCGACGAACTCCGAGTCATGACTGTGATCGGCTTCAAACTTGAACTCATTATTGAGTCATTCCCTAATAACCTCTACGTCTACAACGAGGCCTACGACCAAACCAACACTAACCGCAGCCTTCTTAAGGCTTTGCGCCTTTCCGGGCCCGGTGGCGTTCTCTGGATGAATGGTGACGTTGTTTTCGACCCGAGAGTTCTTGACCGGGTGAAGGAATACATTGAAAAAGACGAGTCAATTATTTGTGTGAACACAGCGGTTGTCGGAGACGAGGAAGTCAAATACCGCGTTGACGCGGACGGGTTCGTCAACGAACTCTCCAAGCAGGTTGTGGATGCCCTCGGTGAATCCGTGGGAATTAACTTCGTGGCAGACAAAGATAAACAACGTCTTATCGATGGCCTTCACGCTTGCGAGGACGGCGACTACTTCGAGCGTGGGATTGAAATCATGATCGAAACCCACGGAACCCGGGTTCGCCCAGTTGATATTTCTGATCTTTTCGCGGTTGAAGTCGACTTCGAGGAAGACCTCACCCGCGCCAACTCGCACCTATAGTGAATTGAGTAGATCGCTCCAGCGTTGATATGTGACATGAGGCGAAAGTTGCGGTGGAGCAACGTTCTCCGGTAGAGAACTAGCGAATCGCAGTAAGGCAGCAGCAACGCCCGTTGCACTCTCGCGCGCAATCAAGTCCGTATACACAGAATCTGTTGCACTAAAGAACTCGCGAATCCCCGAGGAACAGTCCGTCGCTATCACCGGAACTCCCGCCGCGAGAGCCTCTGCGACAACCAACGGCGCGCCTTCAGTCCGCGAGGTCAGCAGCAGCGCAGCGCTCTGCTTAAGAATCGGTTCAATATTGGCGAGCGGAGCCACAAACTCAACTTGCAAACCGGCCTGCTCGCGCAACTCCGGCTCGAGTGGACCAGACCCCACCATGCGTAGCGTCCAATCAGCTCCGAGTTCCCTACGTGCCAGTTCGAAACCGGCCAAGGCGAGGTCAGGGCCCTTTTCGTGTGAGAACCGCCCAATAAAGTCGATGAACTTGCCAGGTGCACGAGCGAACTCGGGTGACGGTGACCAGGTACTTGGATTACCCATCACGATCATGTTGGTGAGCCCACAGTCGGCAAAAGCTTGTGCATCCTCGTGGGTAAGGACAGCAAATTCATCACACAAAGGGGCCAATCTCAATGCACGCTTGAGATCGCGGCCTCTCGCCGCGGCAGAGAACGCCCCGTGATACTGACCGACGATTCGCCACTCGGCCTGGCGGTGGACCTGCTTCATAGCGTCGAGCAGGATCTCAAGTGACCAGAGTTGCGCGGCAATGACGAACCCAGGTTCACGAGCCTCCAGCAGCACCACGAGATTGTTCACAGCGGCAGCCCGCAATTGCGCTCTGCTTTCTGTATTGGCTTCGTCCCCGGCAACGGCGAGTGGCCACATACGTGGCATCAGTGCAATTGTTTCCGCGTCACCGAAATCATGCGGCTGCGCAAAAGGCGTCACACCGACAAGGGTGCAGTCGTGCCCGTTCACTCTGAATAGCTCAGCAAGCGCGTGAACAACAACTTGCGCTCCCCCAAGTTCCTCCACATTGTTGGCCAGGATCACAACTGGTTTCATGTCGCAAGCCCCAGTCGTTCCCGCACACGTTCGTGCAACACCTGTTGGTCCTCAATGACTTCGACATTCGACACTGCTGGATCAAGCGGAGGGAGCAAATAGCGCGCTGCCCCGAGGTCTCTACGAAAACCAATCGCTCGAGGATCATCGATCAATTCAGGGCGATCAGTGATCACTATGTCGGCCATTGCCAAAGCCGCTTTATGTTGGGACGCCGACAGGCTCCGATAGGCAAAACGTGAACGTTGCGGGGTGGGCGTAAAGGTCTCTCTGGGAACAAGTAGATACACGCTGGTTCCAAGTTCGTTGATCCAGGCCTGAGTATCAAAACGATTCAGCCGGGTATCAAATGTGGGCAATTCAGCAGGGGCGAAGATCACGGTCGGGCGATCGGGGACTTTCACGAGCGGCAGGTACGAGGGAATCGACTTTTTACCTCGCGAGCGTCGAAGTTTTCGCACAGCACCCATAAAGGATCTGGCTGAACCTGTTGCACGCCAACGTACTCGCCGATCTTGTTGAACCTGAAATTCAATTTTGTCCGCACAATCAAGGGATGCGTGGCGAGTGATTGACAAAACTGGAAAGTCTTCCCCCGCTCCGATATGTAGTTCAGTTCGATTTACACCGAGTGTGCACGTGATCTGGACTTGTACAACTCCGTGCTCACCGGAGTTTATTCCACGATCTTGGATCAATTCGGAATTTGATGATTCCAGATTAACCCGAAAGGCCTTAGTTCCCGCAACAGAATCAACGGGCACGCCACTGAACGCGAGGAGAGCGCCCGTCTTGTTTTCGCGTAAGAGAACCTGCACCTGGGTGTCTGCTGGTAGGTCACGGGCGAAGTCCACAATGTCAATCTGCCAGTCATTAGTCCCCACCAGTGCAGTCAAATTCGCAAAATACCGGCGTTGGTCGAACGGAATCAACGTTAAGTGCAAGTCGTGAATGTTAAGCCACCAGGATGCTGGTCGGCCCAAGAGTTCCACGATCTCACCCGACCACAGTTCCCTTTTCGAGCCCACCAGTGTGGTGTTGATAAATGCTCCACCTTTTTCCCACCACAACGCTTCACGCATTTTAACTTGATCGCCGGTGAGCAGGTAGTAGGTCGCGACTCGTATCCCAGGTCGCAGAGCATCGAAGTCTTCAATGGGAATCGTGCGGATATATGCCGATAGTGCTTCAACTAGGTCACCAGACTCGCCCTCCTCTAGTCCGAAGAGAGTTGTGAGGTATAGCGAGAGTTCGTGTTGGAGGAACTTCTGGTTTTTTGCGTGGACTAAGTCTGGTTGAGACTGCAACTGCGCATCCATGAGTTGGTTGATAGCAATCCGGTCACTGACATTGCGTAGCTCGCGCCGAGACTGGGTGATCGAGCCGTCTTCGGTGCCGCGCTCAACATTCCAGTTATAGACCACTTCAGGGATCACCCCGATCCGTGAAGCTGCAAGGAAACACTTGAGCGTGAAGAGTTGGTCTTCAAAGAGCAAGCCCGAGGGGAACTCGATTCCGTTTTCACGCAAGAACTCAGCGCGGTAAATCTTGTTTACCGAAATGGTGTCAAATAGCAAACCCGGTTCTGCCCGCAAGCCTTGGAATACCTGCACGGTTGCGTGCAACTCCGGTCGCCATATCTTTTCCTCGCCGGTATTTAACACAATTCGTTTGGCCGCACCGACGACAAGATCTGCTTCCATGCTCGTGACCGCTGAATGCAAATTGCGAACCGCGTGCCGGTCATAGGTGTCATCCGAGTCACAGAACATGATGAACGGAGCCGTTGCTAGTTCGATTCCGCGATTGCGCGGGGCACTGCAACCACCAGAGTTACTGGAAAGCACCTCGACCTTGATCCGCGGGTCAAGCTCAGCTGCGGATTGCAACACCTCGACGCTGGAATCCGTTGAGCAGTCGTCGACCGCAATGATTTCAATATCGCGGAAAGACTGATCACGTAGTGAATTAAGGGCAATTGCGATGCGCTCCGCGTCGTTATACCCGATCAAGATCACACTGACCTGCGCGCTAGACACGACGCACCGACTTCGCCGCAGCGATCAACTCCCGGGCACGTGCACCAAAGTCGTGTTGGGTCCGAATGAGCTGCGAATCAGTGGTATCACTTGGAAAATAAGCATCCGGGTCGGCAACAATTTGGGCCAATTCCTCTGGTGAATTGTAAGTAACAACACTGGATCCGAATACCTCGCTGATTCCAAGGGCCGAATCACTCACAACGCGTGCTCCGGCGGCTACTGCGTCAAATAAACGATTGGAGAGAAACCCGAGGTCGGCCATGTCACGGTGGTGGTCGTTGAGCACCAATGCACTCGCAGCGTAAGCCGCAGGCAGTTCGCTATTGGGTAGAAACTCCCCCGCGATCTGATTCGGTTGTAGGAATTCCTCCCACCCGACGCCGTACACCTGGAGCGGTATCTGTGCTGACAGCGCGTCACGAACGATCGGGCGAAACTCGCCACGAGTGGAGCCAACAAAAAGCACGCCAGATTTTTCGGCGGACTCAACTGGGTGGAACCTTGTCGTGTTTGTTGCCTGAAGTAGCGGCCTGAACTCGCCAATTTCTGGTGCCGGATCCCAGTGATCACTCGCCGCGAATGCGCGCGAGTACTGGGCCGCCTCACCTGGTTCAACGAGTTCGGGGTGTGAAATAACCCAGAGCATCCAGGTTGCACTTGTATTCGAAGGAACTACCCGACGCAAGCCGCGAAGTACGAGAACAACGTCGTCCGCGTCACGCTTCTCAGTGTTCGCACCCGCACGTGAAACGACTTTGGCGTTGACGCCTTCAGCGTTAAGCGCTTGGGCAAGGTCCGTGGCAAACCAGTAATCCCCCCACTGTTTCCCCGCCTCACCTTTGGGCGCAGAAGTAACGATGGTCCACTGGGGAGTCCGCTTGAAAAGTTTCACGACTTTGCCCGACCGAAGAGAAAACCAAGGCCCCAAGAAAAGTGCATTACGGGAAAGACAATGAGTAGTCCTACTCGGTACCGACCAGCTTTAGTCGCAACACTTGCTGCGATCACTCCAAGGGCATAAACAGCCAGCGGGATGAGACCGAGCCACACCAACACGGATAGCGATGTCGCAAGCCCAATAGCGGAAATGACTAGCCCCAGCAACACCCCCATGACCAGCACCGGTGCTGCAAGGTAGCGAAGCGAAATTGTTTCGCGGTACCTGCGCGCAACTTCACGCCGCCACGTCCCGTACCCAAAATATTGTGAGCCAAGGGCGCGCAGACTCGATCGGGGACGGTAGGTCACAACCATGTCCGGGGTAAACCAGATTCTCCCGCCGCTTTCGCGGATCCGGTGGTTCATTTCCCAGTCTTGGGCTCGCACCATGCTTTCGTCGTAGCCACCCACACGTTCCAATGCACTACGCCGAAAACAACCGAGGTACACGGTCAAGGATTCGCCTTCGCCACCACCGACATGGAAGGCAGCACCGCCGACACCAAACTTGGAAGTCATTGCAGAGGCAATGGCCTTTTGCAATGGAGTTACGCCTTCAGCAGCCATAATTCCACCGACATTGTCTGCTCCACTTCGCTGCAAAGTTTCCACACCGATACGCACGTAATCAACCGGAATCAGTGCGTGCCCGTCAACTCTAATAACGATCTCGGACTGCGAAGCGCCAATGGCGGCATTCAACGCGGACGGCGTTTTCCCACTCGGGTTGGCAACAACACGAATAATGGGATTCAGTTGCGCTAACTCGGCAGCAATTTCCGCCGTCCGGTCATGAGAGGGTGCCACAGCAATCACGATCTGGGTTTCCCCTTGGTAGTCCTGGGCCGTTAGTCGGTCAATCGCGTTCTCAAGGTGGGCTTCTTCATTGAGAACTGGCATCACGATCGCAACACTTGGTAGGGAATCCATGTTCTTAAAGCACCAGGGATATTTCCGAGTAGCCACGTAAGACCCTCGTGTCCACTCCCGCAGTTTCACTGACAATTTCTTTGCGAAAGTGCGCGTCCGAAACGAGCGAGGTATTCGCAGCCGTTGAATCTTGTGCATGGCGCACATATATGTAGCCGTGACCGTTCATGCGATAAATCAGACCGCCGTGCTCTGTGACTCGTTCTATCAATGCCAAGTCAACAGATTTGGGTACCGGTCTCCACCCACCGACAGCGCGCAGGTCGGCTTGGGAGATCAACATGGTTCCACCAGCAACAAACTTTGCGTACTTCTCAGCCGCGTAATTCGGGCGAAACACTGTGACGTTCTCACTCGCAAGATAAATATTGTCCAAGGCTTTGCCCACTATTTCCGCACCCGAATACATGCGCGCAACAACAAGATCCCAGACATGTTCGGGTCCATAAAAATCATCGTCATCAATTTTCGTGATCAGTTCGCCACTTGCCAGAGAACTCGCGACCGTGAGTACTTCACCCAAATTGAGTTCACCGGGAACAGAGCGCGTCAAGGCTGGGAACGACAACTCCGAGAGGTGCGCGGCAATGTGGTCATCGAGTTCATAACCGTGAGTGAGCAGAACTAATTCCAGATTCGGGTACGTCTGCTTTGCAAGCATTTCAATGATCGCATGCAGGTGATTCTCACGGTTTGTGACCAGCAACATGGACACACTGGGCCAACCGAGAATATTCACAATCGGTGAGTGCTCGCGCAACGCAAGATTGCGGCGGGCCACACTGAGAAACTGGCTTTCACGTGCGTCAACGTCTCCTACGTCCAGATTCACCCCGCATGCCTGCAATTGGATTCGCTGATCACGCGAAAGCGACTTCGAATCCGCTATGGAGCTGACCGCGCGAAGCTTGTGAACACTCACAGCGTCCAGCGATTCGGGTAGGTCAAGTGAGATGTGAGCAACAGAATTCACGGCCGAATCAGACCTGCGGCCCGTTGGACGATGCACCAGCGGATTCACGACATGGGCAAATTCCGAGTCAATAAGTCGATCAGTTTCGCGCAGGTGCGGATTGGCATCCCCCGAAAACCCAACGGGTGCAGCAATATGCCGAACGATCTCCGCAAGGTTTCCCGACATGGGCAGGGCCACCGGATCCCAGGTGACTTTGGGGGCCAACACACCACCGGGTGTCGGGGTGCACGAACGCAGTGCACCTGCAAGAAGAATCGCCAGCGGTTGGGGCTCCGTGGCCTGCAGCGACACTTCGAATCCAGAATCGGTCCAGCATGCCGAGAAACTGGAAAGGGCCAAGTCAGGATTTCCCATCCAACCGGCTCGCGGGGTCACCGCGTGCGCGACCACCACACGTACGCGCGTGGCCACCTCACCGCTCTTGGCGGTAGCGGAGATCAGTTCGCGCAGTGAATCACGGTTGTGAACCCTAATTGTGAACTCACCGGAGCGACCTTTACGCACTTTTGACGCCGGCACGCGATTTGAGCCTTTCACGGTTAGCACTTTAGAGGGTCAGACCCGCCGATTGGGGCTAGCGGTGAGAATGGCGCGGTGGTTCGCACTAATCTTGTGTGATGACTTTGCGACTCTCCGTGATCGGTACCGGCTATCTCGGCGCAACCCATGCCGCCTGCATGGCAGAACTCGGGTTCGACGTGATCGGCCTAGACGTTGTTCCTGAGAAAGTCCAGCTTCTCAATTCAGGGAAAGTCCCTTTCTATGAACCAGAGTTAGATGCAGTCCTCGCACGTAATATCGATGCAGGGCGCCTGAGGTTCACCACCTCCTTCCAAGAGGCAGCGGAATTCGGTGACATTCACTTTATTTGTGTGGGTACGCCCCAGCAGTCTGGCGCTTATGCCGCTGACCTGTCCCAAGTATTTGGATCCATTGAGTCACTTGCCCCCTACTTGTCCTCAACCGACCTAGTGGTTGGCAAGTCCACCGTCCCTGTTGGCACGGCGAATCAGATTGCCGAGATTTTGAAAGTGAGCGCCCCCGGGGTTGACGTCGCGTGGAACCCCGAGTTCCTGCGAGAAGGCTTTGCCGTGCAGGATACTTTGGAACCAGATCGACTTGTGGTCGGCGTTCGTTCACCTGAGGCAGAATCACAATTACGCGAGGTTTACGCGACAATGATCGACAAGGAAATTCCGTTCCTGGTCACCGATTTTCCCACCGCCGAATTGGTTAAGGTGGCAGCGAACTCTTTCTTAGCAACCAAGATTTCCTTCATTAACGCGATGGCCGAAGTGTGCGAGGCAGCCGGCGCTGACGTTGTGCAACTCGCCGAGGCAATTGGGCATGACACCCGGATCGGCAACCGGTTCCTCAACGCCGGTCTTGGTTTTGGTGGCGGATGCCTACCCAAAGACATTAGGGCGTTCATGGCTCGCGCTGGTGAACTCGGTGCAGAAGAGGCTCTGACATTTCTGCGCGAGGTTGACCAAATCAACCTTCGCCGTCGCTCCCACACAGTTGACCTAGCCCGCAAGGAACTCGGCGGCGAGTTACGCGGGAAAAAGATTTGCATGTTCGGCGCGACCTTTAAGCCAGATAGCGACGACGTTCGCGACTCCCCCGCACTCGACGTTGCAGTGGCTCTGGCTAACGCTGGTGCCACCGTTGTCGTTCACGACCCCAAGGGAACCGTGAATGCCGAGCGGGTCTACCCGACGCTGACCTATTCAACCGATGCAATGCAAGCAGCGATTGGTGCCGAATTGATTATTCACGGAACCGAATGGATGGAGTACCGGGAAATTGACCCCGCGGAACTCGCCAAGGTTGTTGCGCAGAAAAATATTATCGATGCCCGAAATAAACTCGACGTACCAACCTGGCGAGCAGCAGGCTGGAATATTCGAGCACTCGGCCGCCCAGCGGCATAGCTATCGGCATACAAATCACGGCAATGCTGATCCCGGAGATTTTGACAAACACGAACCTGTGGTTTGTTGTGGGGCTGGGCAACAATCCTGATCGCGCTGCTTTCGGTGTTGCCAAATTCCTAAGGGATCACGGCAAACGCATTGTCCCGATTTACCCGCGGGCCGAATTTGTCCACGGGGAACAAGGTTTCAGTTCAATTGAAGAGGCCGCCAAAGTCTGGGGCCCACCCGAAGTTGTCGACCTTTTTGTGAATAGTTCCCGTGCGGGTGAATTCAGCGACCAAGGAATCGCTGCGGGTGCGCAAGTAATCTGGATGCAACTCGGGGTCGTTGACGAACAAGCTGCGATCCGTGCACGTGATGCCGGACTCACCGTCGTGATGGACAAATGTCCTGTTATTGAGTGGCGCTCGCTTAAAAACTAACTCAAGTTTTTTTGCTTCGCGGCAGCTTCGGCATTAAGTTCATGTGCGTAGCTCTCAAGTTTTTGGGCAAGTACCGAGTCGCTGACTCCCAAGATTCGAGCAGCCAGAATCCCGGCATTTTTCGCGTTGTCAATCGCAACAGTTGCGACCGGTATGCCGGCTGGCATCTGCACAATGGATAGCAGCGAGTCCATGCCGTCAAGTTTCGTGGCTGAAACCGGAACACCGATCACCGGAAGAGTCGTGAGCGCAGCGATCATGCCGGGCAGGTGAGCGGCGCCACCCGCGCCAGCAATAATCACGTCAAAGCCGTTGTCGCGTGCACTTTGTGCGAAGGTTGTCATTTCAAGAGGCATCCGGTGTGCGGAGAGAACCATCGCAGCATTGCTGACCTCAAGCTCGGTCAGGATCTCTGTTGCAGCTCGCATGACTGGCCAGTCAGAGTCGCTTCCCATGCAGACTGCCACTGAAATTTTTTCGCTACTCATTTATTTCTCCCGTGAAATAGGACACCGCGTGATCAACCCGATTCCGCAAGTCTGACAGATCTGCCCCAACCCCGGTTACATGTCCCACTTTGCGCCCAGGTTTGACGACCTTGCCGTACAGGTGGGTGTGCAGTTCTTGGTCGCGCGCAAAGACATGCTTGTAGGCGCTAAACAGGTTCGGTACTTTCCCACCCAAAATATTGCCCATGACCGACCAAGGGGCAATTGCCTTGGGGGAACCAAGGGGTAGGTCTAAGACCGCACGCAGGTGGTTTTCAAACTGACTCGTTGTCGCACCTTCGATACTCCAATGACCGGAGTTGTGCGGACGCATGGCGAGTTCATTGACCAAGACCCCTTCGCCCGTGTCGAAAAGTTCGACAGCAAGCATCCCGACAACGTCAAGTTCGCGGGCAATGCGAAGTGCGATCTCCTGGGCCACAACAGCGACCAGTGGGTCCAGGTTGGGTGCCGGTGAAATTACTTCAGCGCAAATTCCGTCTCGCTGGGTTGTTTGCACGACCGGGTAGGCAACACATTGGTCACTTGGTGACCGAGCAACCTGCGCTGCCAACTCTCGATTGAAGGCAACTCTCTCTTCCGCCAACCACCGCGACCCGGTGGGAAGTTCGCGCTCGAGCACCTGAGCGATCTCGGCTTCCGTGTTTACAAACCACACACCTCTACCGTCGTAACCCCCGCGAGATGTTTTAAGGATGAAGGGGTAACCCACGTCTTGAGCAAAAGCTTTCGCATCGGTGACGCTTTCCACGTGAGACCAGCGCGGGCACGGAATTCCAAGGTCGGTCAGCACCTCACGCATGGCCAACTTGTCTTGGGCGTAGATCACCGCTTGAGGACTCGGGTACACGGGCTTGCCACAACCAGCAAGTATTTCCATCACTTCTGGTGTCAATAGTTCGTGGTCGAATGTGACTACGTCACAGGACGCCGCAAACTCACGGACCGTCTCTGGGTCATCTTTAAACCCCAAAACTGTGTTGGCGCAGACTAAAGCGGCGGGTTCTTCGGCGTTATTTGCCAATACTCTGAATCGAACTCCCAGAGCCGTAGCCGGCGCGACACTCATTTGAGCGAGTTGGCCCGCACCGATCATGCCCACCGTAGGCCCGAGTTCATGGCCGGCGGTTTGTGTCACGAGAGAAACTTAGTCCTTGAGGCAATTAGGAGGCGAGATAGTTAGACTCCACGGGTGGTTGGTCCCAAGAGTCTCGTTGAATCGGTGGACTCGTGGATCACTGGAATCTGGCGGGAACTCGCAAAATTTGGGATTGTGGGGCTATCCGCCCTCGTGATCGACATTGGGCTTTTTAACTTCCTACGGTTCTCAGGCGGCGAAGGACCCATGTATGACCGACCGATCTCTTCAAAGATCGTGAGTGTTGCTGTGGCAACAACGTTTGCCTATTTTGGGAACCGCTACTGGACTTTCCGCAAGCGCGGTCGCACCAACATGGGTCGCGAATACCTGATGTTTTTTGGTCTTAATGCAATTGCAATGTCTATTGCAATTGGGTGCTTGTGGTTTAGCCATTACCTCATGGGTTGGGATAGTGCACTGGCTGACAACATCAGCGCTAACGTGGTAGGTCTTGGATTAGGTACCGCATTCAGGTTTTGGTCCTATCGCAAATTCGTTTTCCCCGCGATCCCCGACGACCTCGAGCACCAGGGTGAACGCGAGCTCGCCCAGCGTGATGCAATCACTCCGATCTAGATTTACTCGGGGATATTGCCTCGTCCGCGGCGACGCGAGTCATCGAGTTCATGTAGCTCGTACACCTTGCGTTGAATGTCTTCAACGTTAGGGACATCGTTAATTACTAAATCACCGTCGTCACTCGCAGACTCAATCTCAAGCGTTCCATAATTCAATATTCGACCCATCACGCTGACTTCAAAGGACACGTTATTCACTTTGGATAACGGCATATCTCGACCCTGCTTGGTCAGTAATCCGCGCCTAACAATTATGCGCCTACTCGTGAACACGTACTGGGTTGTGAGCCAACGAAGAAAGGGCAGCGCAACTTGCCAGATCAAAATAAATGCGCCAGCACCGACAATTATCCAGCGGACAATACTGTTGTCGAAAGCAAAAAATGCCCAGGTCGCAACGAATACTTCAATGACCAAAACAATCGCCGGCCAGAGCAGCGCACGCCAGTGCGGCTTGAGTTCAAATGCGATTGTTTCGCCGGGCGCTAAGAGTTTTTCGGGGTACATGGCTCAATAGTGGCATGAACAACGTCCGCGGCCACGAGAATCTCGGATTCTTGACCAGGCCGAGCGATAACTAGATGCCCTTCAGGATCAATCCCAACACCGACCGCACTAAACGAAGGTTCACCGGGCCGAGACACGTTCAGTTGCGCGCCGACACTCGAACACAGCGCCGCGTACCGATCTGAAATTGACTCGCGGCTCCAATTCGAATCCCGCCAGCCTTCCACCAACTCATGCAACGCGCCAAATACCGTTGTCAGGACTTGAGCAACCTGCGGGACCGGTGTAACCAAGTCGGAGAGGGAAACCGAGTTCGGAAAGTGTGCTGCACCAACGTTGATTCCGATACCCACAATCCACTGACCGGGAACACCTGCCGACTCGATCAGGATCCCACCGAGTTTTGCACCGCCAGCCGTAATGTCGTTGGGCCACTTGAGTTCAACGCTTGCTCCCAGTTCCGTGCAGGCGTCGAGGACGGCAAGTCCGGTAGCCAGTGGTAACCAGCTGAGCGAATCACAACCGTGGAGATCAACCAGTATTGAGCACCACAATCCGCTGCCGGATTCACTTTGCCAAGAACGATCAAGTCTGCCACGACCGGCCGTCTGTTCCGCCGAGAGAACCACCGTCCACGGGGGCACGGTTCCTCCGTCGCAGAATCGGGTCAGTTCGCTGTTGGTTGATTCGACGGTGTCAAGAACGATCACCTGCGGGCACGACCGGATTGACAATTCATTCATGCCGATAAGGTACGCCGAGAGCACATCCAGCCAGCTACACGTACCCCCCACCCACACAGGAGGATCATGAGCGCCGAGAGCACCCCTGACATTCACACCACCGCGGGCAGGGCCGAAGTACTGCGCTCCCGTCGCTCTGAGGCTGCCGGCAAACGCCAAGCCGCAGTGGATAAGCAACACGCAAAAGGCAAAATGACTGCGATGGAGCGGATTGAGGCTTTCCTTGATCCCGATTCATTTCAAGCCATTGACGGCCTTACCCGGCACCGTTCGCACAACTTTGGTTTGGAAAAAACCCGGCCTTATGGTGACGGCGTGATCACGGGCTATGGAACGGTTGACGGCCGGCAAGTCTGCGTGTTCGCCCAAGATTTCACCGTGTTCGGGGGGTCATTAGGTGAAGTATTCGGCGAAAAAATCGTCAAAATAATGGATCTTGCGCTCAAAACCGGATGTCCCATGATCGGTTTGAATGACTCGGGTGGTGCACGCATCCAAGAAGGCGTTGTGGCACTTGGACTTTACGGTGAAATTTTCACGCGAAACGTAATGGCCTCTGGGGTGATCCCCCAGATTTCCTTGATCATGGGTCCGTGCGCCGGAGGCGCCGTGTATTCCCCGGCGATCACTGACTTTATTGTGATGGTGGATCAAACCTCCCACATGTTCATTACCGGACCCGACGTTATTAAAACCGTGACCGGCGAAGATGTTGCTTTTGAAGAACTCGGAGGCGCGCACACCCACAACTCCAAGAGTGGTGTGGCCCACTACATGGCAACCGACGAGACCGATGCACTTGATTACGTGCGTGCATTGCTGTCGTACCTGCCTAGCAATAACCTCAGCGAACCAGTCGTCGTTCCCACACAAGTGTCCATGGAATTCACGGACGAGGACTACGCCCTTGACACGATTATTCCTGACTCACCGAATCAGCCCTATGACATGCATGACGTGCTGAGCGCAATTCTCGACGACGGTGACTTTTTAGAGACTCAACCACTTTTCGCGCCAAACATTTTGTGTGGTTTTGGTCGCGTCGAGGGTCACCCCGTTGGCATTGTTGCCAACCAACCCATGCAGTTCGCTGGGACACTCAACATTGAGGCATCAGAAAAAGCCGCCCGATTCGTGCGTACCTGCGACGCATTCAATATCCCAGTAATTACTTTTGTTGACGTCCCAGGCTTTTTACCCGGCACCGACCAGGAGTGGGACGGAATTATTAGGCGCGGCGCGAAACTCATCTATGCGTACGCGGAAGCAACCGTTCCTTTGCTCACCGTTGTTACCCGAAAAGCTTACGGCGGGGCGTACGACGTCATGGGTTCAAAACACCTTGGCGCTGACCTCAACCTTGCTTGGCCAACCGCGGAAATTGCAGTTATGGGCGCCCAAGGCGCCGTCAACATTCTCTACCGAAAGGAGCTTGCGGCGGCCGCAGATCCAGTTGCTGAACGCGCAGCGCGGGTTGAGGAATACACGGAGAAGTTTGCAAACCCCTATGTTGCAGCCGAGCGCGGCTACATGGACCGCGTGATTTTCCCGCACGAAACCAGACTGCAACTCACCCGCGGTCTGCGCGCGCTGCGGACAAAACGTGCCACCCGTCCTCCCAAGAAACACGGAAACATTCCCCTGTGAGCGCCTCTCAACTTCACGTGGTCAATGGTGATGCCAGCCCCGAAGACATTGCGGCAATGCTCATAATTTTCGCAGCCTTTTCCCAAGAAACCGCACCGGCGGCAACGGCGATAAACGCATGGAACAGCGGTGATCGAATGCTGCGCGCCTTCCCGAGTGCCGGTCCCGGTGCCTGGCGCGCATCTGGATTGGCCCAGTAGGAGTTCAATGCAATTTATATTGGCTTCGGCATCTCCTGCGCGCTTGGCAACACTCACCTCTGCTGGAATCACCCCGGTAATTCAGGTGAGTAACGTCGACGAGGAAACAATCGAAGCGAGTATGAGTTCGGCAACACCGGGCGAGATTGCTCAAGCACTTGCCCAAGCCAAGTGTGAGACTGTCACCGAGAAACTTGCCCAAAAACATGAACTTGCTCCCAACACGATCGTGGTCGGGTGCGACTCCGTCTTTGAGCTTGACGGCAAGCCCTACGGCAAACCAGCGAACGCCCAAGTCGCAAAGGAACGTTGGAAACTCATGAGAAACAAGACAGGGATCCTGCACACCGGTCACTACGTCACCTTCACCAACGAGGCCGGCACAACAACAACCGCCCACGCAACAGCGAGCACCGACGTTCACCTCGGTGAACTCACCGAGACAGAAATGGACGCATACCTGCAGACCGGCGAACCTTTCGCCGTGGCGGGTGGTTTCACCCTGGACGGTTTCGGCGGTGCATTCGTGAAAGGGGTAACCGGCGACCCCTCCAACGTTGTCGGGATCTCGCTTCCAACACTTCGCACTCTATTAATGCAACTAGGAATAACGTGGACAGACCTGTGGGATCAAGCCCGCTAGGCTCACCAGCAATCGAAAGGGCACTACTGTGAAAAAAGTCTTGATCGCCAACCGTGGTGAAATCGCGGTGCGAGTCATCCGCGCCTGCAAGGACGAAGGAATAGAGTCCGTTGCGGTCTACGCCGATCCTGACCGGGAAGCCTTGCACGTGCGCCTAGCCGACCACGCTTTCGCCCTAGGTGGTTCCACCGCTGCCGAGTCCTATCTTGATATTGCCAAGGTGATCAATGCCGCGCAAGAATCCGGCGCCGACTCGGTTCACCCCGGTTATGGTTTTCTCTCGGAAAATGCCGACTTCGCCCAAGCGATCATTGACGCGGGCCTGATTTGGGTCGGCCCTCCCCCTGCAGCGATTCGCTCATTGGGTGACAAGGTCAGTGCCCGTCATATCGCTCAGCGCGCTGGTGCGCCCCAGGTTCCGGGCACACCCGATCCAGTGAAAGACTCAAGTGAAGTTGTCGCCTTCGCGAAAGAACACGGTCTACCCGTTGCGATCAAGGCCGCATTTGGTGGCGGCGGTCGCGGGCTCAAAGTAGCTCGTAACCTTGAAGAAATCCCTGAGCTATATGAGTCAGCGGTCCGCGAAGCAGTTGCAGCGTTTGGTCGCGGTGAGTGCTTTGTCGAGCGCTACCTTGACAACCCACGTCACGTGGAAACCCAGATTCTGGCCGACCGTGAAGGCAATGTCGTTGTTGTTTCCACCCGCGACTGCTCATTACAGCGCCGGCACCAGAAACTAGTCGAAGAAGCACCAGCACCCTTCCTCACGCCCGAGCAGCAAGAAGCTCTTTACGCTTCATCGAAAGCCATTATCAAAGAAGCCGGCTACTACAACGCTGGAACCTGCGAGTTCCTAATCGGTACCGACGGCACGATCTCTTTCCTTGAAGTGAACACCCGTCTTCAGGTTGAACACCCCGTCAGTGAAGAAGTCGCCGGGATTGACCTTGTCCGCGAGCAGTTCCGGATCGCCCGTGGTGGCACGATTGATTACCCAGACCCCGTCCTTCGCGGTCACAGCATTGAGTTCCGCATTAACGGTGAAGATCCCGGTCGCGGTTTCCTTCCCGCCCCCGGCAAACTCGCTCTTTGGCAGCTCCCCAGTGGTCCCGGTGTCCGTGTCGACACCGGTTTTGAAACTGGAGACGTAATCGGTGGCAACTTTGACTCCCTTCTCGCAAAGTTGATTGTGACAGGTAAAGACCGCCAGGAAGCACTCCAGCGTTCACGCCGAGCGCTCGCCGAGTTCAAAGTCGACGGAATCGCAACGGCCCTTACTTTCCACCGCGTTGTCGTTGAAGACCCAGCATTTGCTCCAGCAGATGCGCAGACGCCTTTCACCGTTCACACCCGTTGGATTGAAACCGAGTTCAATAACGAAATCCCCGCCTACTCCGGTGAGGCTGCAGACATTGACGAGAGCCCAACCAGAAGTTCCGTTGTCGTTGAGGTCAACGGCAAACGCCTTGAAGTAAGCCTCCCCCAAGGTTTCGGTGCCCAGTCAAGTGAACCAACACCCACCGCTAAGAAGCGTGAACGCAAGAAAGCCGGTGCTAATACCTCCGGTGACTCACTCACAGCTCCCATGCAAGGCACGATCGTGAAAATCGATGTCACCGAAGGTCAAGTGGTCGAAGCAGGTGACTTGATCGTGGTCCTTGAAGCGATGAAGATGGAACAGCCACTCACCGCCCACAAGTCCGGCACGATCACCGGTCTCAACGCCGAAGTCGGAACAACGGTTCCTGCTGGCACGGTGTTGTGTGAGATTAAATCCTGAAGCAGCTACCCACTAAAGAGCTGAACTTCCACCTCAGAATAGCGATGGAAGCCTTGGTCGGCAGTTACTAACTTTGCACCTAGCTCTAACGCATTTGCCGCGATAAGGAGATCATTCACATCTTGGGAATGTGGTGAGTATTTTTCTACGAGACTCAGGAAAATTGTCACCGTGCGATCGGTTTCGCGTTTCACTTGAAAGAACGAATTCTTGAGTAATTTGCCCACAACTTCACTCACTTCACCCACATTTGACTTCTCCGCCCACAATCTGGAGTCGCTCGCAATTCGAATGGTTGACGCAATCACGCCAGGGGTCACATAGAACTGTGACCCATTTGCCTGGCCCTGAAGCCAAAGGCGGCCAGCTTGGACCCCGAATTTGGCCTCAGGCTTAATCAAGGCAATCATAAAGTTGACGTCAAATATGTAATTTTGCAAAATCTTCTACATCTAGGAGTGCAGCGATTTGTTCCTTGTTATAGAGATCAATTCCCGGTTTCAGACCCCCACCTGTCGAAAGTTGCACCAATCCCGGGTCCTCTTCTCGAATCGATCGCAATTCTAAGTAGAACCGAAGAGCTGCTTCAAGGACAGAACTCACAGTCTGACCTGAATTGGCCGCTTCAGCCTTAACTTCCCGATAAAGTTCTTGATCCAAAACTAGGCTTGTTCTTTGATTCATAGGGACACAATATGATATTTACTTAATTATGTAAATACGTATTCACATAATTTCCCCAATTGTGAACTTTCCGAATCAATAGTGAAAGATGACCCCGTGCCGAATAACAAGGGAAACGTCGTAATTATTGGATCTGGCCCCGGCGCTTATGAAGCCGCTTTGGTGGCCAGGCAGTTAGGCGCAGCGGTAACACTGATTGATCGTGACGGAATTGGCGGCTCTGCGGTAATCACCGACTGCGTTCCCAGCAAAGCACTTATTGCAGTGTCCAATGCCATGATCGCCGTTGCGCAATCGGGGCAACTCGGTGTCCTGATCAACGGTGAAGTTCCCACCGAATCCCAACTCAGTGTCAACCTGGCAACAGTCAACGCACGGGTGCGCGATCTTGCCCACGCGCAAAGCACCGACATCACGGCCAGTCTGGTCCGTGAGGGTGTTGAAATCGTGCACGCGAGTGGATCCTTTATTAACGAAAACACGGTGCTGGCAACTTTCACTGATGGAACAACTAAAGAGTTCAACGCAGATATTGTCCTGATTGCTACCGGTGCGCGTCCACGAATACTAGACACCGCTGTTCCCGACGGTGAACTAATCCTGACGTGGGAACAGCTCTACGAATTAGAAGAACTCCCCACCAAACTAATCGTCGTTGGATCGGGTGTCACCGGGGCTGAATTCGCATCCGCTTATCAAGGTTTGGGTTCGCAAGTTGTTCTGGTGTCCTCACGTGATCGAGTTCTTCCAAGTGAAGACGAAGACGCTGCTCGAGTAATCGAGTCGGTTTTTGAGCGCCGAGGTATTGACGTCATGTCAGAGTCACGAGCAGTAGGTGCGCAACGAACACCACATGGTGTTGTGGTCACACTCGAAGACGGCAAGGAAATCCATGGCAGTCATGTGCTTCTCGCTGTCGGGTCACTCCCTAATACCGATCAACTCAACCTGGAAAGCGTCGGAGTCAAAGTTGATGAACGCGGATTCGTTGAGGTCAACAAAGTCTCACGCACGAGCACGCGCAATATTTACGCTGCCGGCGACTGCACGGGCGTGCTCATGCTCGCATCTGTCGCAGCAATGCAAGGCCGAATCGCAATGTGGCATTCATTAGGTGACGCCGTCGCGCCCCTTGAACTGACAACCGTGTCAAGCACGATTTTCACCGAACCAGAAATCGCGGCCGCCGGGGTCAGCCAAAAAGATTTAGACGCCGGTATTTTTCGTGGAGATGTGTACCTACTCCCACTGGCCACCAATGCCCGCGCCAAGATGCAGGAGCAAAGTGACGGTTTTATTAAGATTTTCTGTCGCAAGACATCACGCATAGTCGCCGGCGCCGTGGTGGTCTCACCTAATGCGAGCGAACTAATCCACCCACTCACAGTCGCGGTTCAAGAGCGATTAACCGTAGACGAGTTAGCTTCGACCTTCACGGTTTTCCCAAGTTTGTCGGGCTCAATCGCCGAAGCCGCCAGAAGACTACACAACTCGAGTGAGTAGGCACTAGGTTCTTCTAGTGAATTCAATTGACATCTCGATAAACCCAAAGACCGACCAACTCAATCGCGCCGCATATGAATCAGCGACAACAATTGCCTCGTTGAGTAAGGTGCCCAAGCACGACATTGCCATTGTCTTGGGATCAGGGTGGGTTCCCGCCGCTGAAAAAATCGGTTCACAACTCGCAGAGTTCAGCGTGTCCGAGGTCCCTCATTTCAGCGAGCCAGCGGTAGCCGGCCATGCGGGCAAGATTCGCAGCGTTGACATTAACGGCAAAAAAGTTCTCATCTTTTTGGGCCGAACACACTTCTATGAAGGCCGCGGAGTTGACGCGGTCACCCACACCGTGCGCACTGCAGCAGCAGCCGGCTGCAAAACCATGATCCTCACCAACGGTTGCGGAGGGCTCAACCCGGAGTGGTCTCCCGGAACTCCGGTACTGATCAAAGACCAAATCAACTTCACCGGCAACTCGCCGCTGCATGGTGCGCATTTCGTGGACCTAACGAATCTTTACTCCACACGGTTGCGTGCCTTGTGTCACGAGGTTGAACCCACGTTGCCCGAGGGCGTCTACGTGCAGTTCCCCGGCCCCATGTATGAAACCCCCGCGGAAATCACCATGGTGCGCAATATGGGTGGAACCCTGGTGGGCATGAGCACCGCACTTGAAGCAATCGTGGCCAGGTCACTGGGCATGGAGATCCTGGGAATTTCACTTGTCACCAACCTGGCCGCAGGGATGAGTGGTGAACCCCTCAACCATGAAGAGGTCCTTCAAGCGGGCAATGACGCAGCTTCCCGCATGGGTGATCTACTCGCAAAAATTATTTTCAAAATCTGATCAAAGGAATTTCACCCGCCATGAACGTCATAGCCCAAGCAAAAGAGTGGCTCAAGGCAGACCCGCATGAGGAAACCCAGCATCAACTTCGGATGCTAATTGAACTTGCAGGTAAAGCCGACCCCCAAGCACTACAGGAACTCCACGATTGCTTCAGCGGTTCACTTCAATTTGGTACCGCAGGACTCCGCGGAAAGCTCGGCCCAGGGCCAAACCGCATGAACCTTGTCGTAGTCGCACGCGCAGCAGCCGGACTAGCCAAATACCTCAACTACGAAAACAACACCAACAACCAAGGCACAAACACCGTCGTGATCGGCTACGACGCACGCCACAATTCTGAATTATTTGCACAGGTCACCGCGCAAATCCTGAGCGGCGCAGATATCACTCCCTTGCTATTCCCACATACGGTCCCTACGCCGGTTCTGGCATTTGCTATCCGGCACCTGCACGCCAGCGCCGGTGTCATGGTGACCGCGAGCCACAACCCACCCCAAGACAATGGCTACAAGGTGTATCTCGGCTCGGGCGCTCAAATAATTCCGCCCGCTGACATTGAGATTGCCCAATGCATCGAAGAGGTCACAGCCCTTGGCCCGGTCCGTGATCTACCGCACGGTGACACCTGGACCACGCTGGATTCCACGACAGAGCAGGCATACCTGGATCACACCGCGCAACTGGTCAACCCACAGATCACAAAAAGCACCGACCTCAAAGTCGTGTACACCGCAATGCATGGCGTTGGTGGAAAATTATTTATGAACTTGGCCAAGGCAGCCGACTTCCCCGAACCCATCAAGGTTGAACAACAATTCGAACCTGATCCAACATTCCCCACGGTGGCATTCCCCAACCCCGAAGAACCCGGCGCGATCGACCTCTCGCTGGAAACTGCAATCAAAAACAACGCCGACATTGTGATTGCTAACGACCCTGACGCTGACCGTTGCGCGGTAGCAATCCCGACAACAACCGACAAGTCCCAATGGCGCATGCTGCACGGCGACGAAGTGGGCGCGCTGCTTGCAACATGGATCGCAGAAACCAAACCGGCAACAGGTGTCATGGCCCAATCAATCGTGTCCAGCACACTTCTTAAAGCAATAGCCGAAAGCGCCGGGTTTGAGTACGCCCAAACCCTCACCGGATTCAAATGGATTGGCCCGATCCCAGGTTTAGTGTTCGGCTACGAAGAAGCACTGGGCTACTGCGTGGACCCTGACTTCGTGAAAGACAAGGACGGCCTCTCCGCTGCACTGAAGGTCATGGAACTCGCCGCCCACCTCAAGTCCGAGGGGAAAACGCTCCAAGACCAACTCGACCAAATCGCCCTCACATTCGGTGTCTATGCAACCGACCAGGTGTCCGTTCGGGTCAGTGACCTTTCACGGATCCCAGAAATCATGGGACGACTACGTGAGACTCCCCCAACACACATCGCAGGAGCAGCAGTCACCGAGTTCATTGACCTGTCAGTGGGCACCAGCGAACTACCTCCAACTGACGGTTTGCTGTTCAACCTCGAAGGTGGCGGACGAGTAATTGTGCGACCAAGTGGCACCGAACCCAAGGTAAAGGTCTACCTCCAAAGTGTTGTCAACGTAACCAACGAAGACGTACAAGCGGCCCGAACCAAGGCTGCCCACAACTTGGAGTCAATGGCCACTGACGCACAAGCTTGGCTTAATTAGCGCGACGAAATCTCTTTGGATTAATCGAACAGGTCAATGACAACTTCGAGGCAGTTGAGATTCTTTCCAAACGTGGTGATGTCTTTCTAATCTCTGCCGACGAATACCGGTCACTACAAGAAACCGCTCACCTGCTTCGGGTCACGGCAAATGCCAAACGGCTACTTGCGTCACTGGATTCACTCGCCGCCGGAAAGGGAACCACCCGGGAACTTCAATGGGGCGAATAGTTTTCTCAGAACAAGCCTGGGAAGACTATCTTTGGTGGCAACGCGAGGACCGAGCGATCCTTAAACGCATCAATCGACTTATTGAAGCGACCCAGCGCGATCCATTTGACGGAATTGGAAAACCCGAGCCACTGCACCCCTCGCTCGCGCTTTCATGGACGCGAAGAATTACCGATGAACACCGGATGGTCTACCTCGCACACGATGGTTCAATCGAAATTGCAGCGCTTCGCTTCCATTACAAGTGACTCACCTCTACCCCATCTAACATATTTTGGAGTGAGTTCGAGGGGGGACTAGGCTGAACGGATGTCCTCCCCACACACCCAGGCACCCCCAAGCTGGGAAACCCATAAAGGCCTGCACGCGCTCCTTGCCGGCCTCCCCGGAGTCGATCAAGTGGGCGCCGAGGCACGAGCCGCAGCCCTGGCAACGCGTTCAATCAAAAAGGAATCAAAAATCTGGGCGATCGACACCGCGATCTCCATGGTGGACCTGACCACCCTTGAGGGAGCAGACACTCCCGGCAAAGTCAAAGCAATGTGTTCAAAGGCCCTGCACCCCGACCCCACCGACATGTCAACACCCAGCGTTGCCGCAGTGTGCGTGTACCCAGACCTCGTCGAAGCCGCCCGCGAAGTTGTCGGTGACAGGATCCACGTCGCTGCAGTAGCAACAGCATTCCCCAGTGGTCGAGCCTCCTTAAACATCAAACTCACCGACACTAAAGAAGCAGTCGCCGCAGGCGCGGACGAAATCGACATGGTGATTGACCGTGGCGCATTCCTCACCGGAAACTTTGGCAAAGTATTCGACGAGATCGTGGCGGTGAAAGAAGCTTGCGGCTCAGCCCACCTCAAGGTAATTCTGGAAACCGGTGAACTTAAAACACTGGATAACGTTCGCAGGGCAAGTTGGCTGGCCATGAAAGCTGGTGCGGACTTCATTAAAACCAGCACGGGCAAGGTCGCGCCAGCGGCAACACTTCCCGTAACCCTGGTCATGCTCGAAGCTGTTCGCGACTTCCACGAAGAAACTGGCGCGAAAATCGGTGTGAAAGCAGCCGGCGGAATCAAAACCAGCAAGGACGCAATCAAATACTTGGTGCTGGTCAACGAAACCGTCGGGGAAGACTGGATCACCCCGGACCTGTTCCGATTCGGCGCGTCAACGTTGCTCAACGACCTGCTACTACAGAGACAAAAGATGATCACCGGCCACTACTCCGGCCCCGACTACGTCACAATTGACTAGCTACCAGCGACTACAGCGAGAGAAGACACCCATGACCTTCCAATACGCTCCGGCCCCGGAGTCCACGGCAATCGTGAACATTAAAAGTTCCAACGACCTTTTCATCAACGGTGTGTTCACTCCAGGGCACGGCACCCCGTTCAAGACGATCAACCCCGCAACCGAGGAAGTGCTCGCTGAAATCTCGCAAGCAAACCAAATAGACGTTGACGCAGCAGTACTCGCAGCTCGCAAGGCCTACGACAAAACCTGGTCGAAAATGTCCGGCCGTGATCGCGGCAAGTATCTTTTCCGTATCGCTCGCCTGATTCAAGAGCGCGCCCGTGAGTTTGCTGTCCTGGAGTCCATGGACAATGGAAAGCCAATCAAGGAAAGCCGCGACGTTGATATTCCCATTGCTGCAGCGCATTTTTTCTACCATGCCGGTTGGGCCGACAAGCTCGAGTTCGCCGGTTTCGGCAGTGACCCCAAATCACTCGGTGTTGCCGGGCAAATCATCCCGTGGAACTTCCCACTGCTCATGCTCGCATGGAAGATCGCGCCAGCACTAGCAACCGGAAACACGGTTGTCCTCAAGCCCGCCGAGACGACTCCCCTGACTGCGCTTCTCTTCGCGGAGATTTGCCAGCAAGCTGACCTACCCCCTGGTGTAGTCAACATAATCACGGGTGACGGTGAGACCGGTCGCATGCTTGTCGAACACCCCGACGTCAACAAAATCGCTTTCACAGGAAGCACCGGCGTAGGTCAAGCAATTCAACGACAAATCGCGGGAACCAATAAACGCTTAACACTTGAATTGGGTGGCAAAGCAGCAAATATTGTTTTCGATGACGCCCCAATCGACCAAGCAGTTGAAGGGATCGTCAACGGGATCTACTTCAACCAAGGTCACGTGTGTTGCGCGGGAAGTCGACTCCTTGTTCAAGAAAGTATTGCCGAACAAACAATTGAGTCACTCAAACGCCGACTTCAAACTCTACGCCTTGGCGACCCACTAGATAAGAACACCGACATTGGCGCGATCAACTCTCGTGAGCAACTCAACCGGATCATTGACCTGACCAAGAGTGGCGAGGATGAAGGTGCCGAGCGTTGGAGCCCGAACTGCGAGATCCCAGAGAAGGGTTTCTGGTTCGCCCCAACGGTATTCACGGGCGTGACCCAGGCGCACCGGATCGCTCGCGAGGAAATCTTTGGTCCAGTGCTCAGTGTTCTCACGTTTAGAACCCCCGATGAAGCAATTGAGAAAGCCAACAACACTCCTTATGGTCTCAGCGCTGGAATCTGGACGGAGAAGGGTAGCCGGATCCTCGCAATGGCAAACAAAGTTCGTGCCGGTGTTGTCTGGGCGAATACGTTCAACAGGTTCGACCCGGCCAGCCCATTTGGTGGTTACAAGGAAAGCGGCTTTGGCCGCGAGGGTGGCGTTCAAGGTTTGGGTGCCTACCTCACAAGTGAGGAGACGTCATGATCGGGAACGACCCACGCGTGGAAGTACGCAAAACCCACAAACTCTTTGTTGGCGGTGCATTTCCCCGCAGTGAATCCGGCCGCACCTACGAAGTGGTCAACACCAATGGTGAATTCCTCGCCAACGTTGCCAAAGCCAGTCGCAAAGACGCACGCGACTCCGTGATCGCAGCACGCACCGGCTTTAACTCTTGGTCAAAAGTCACCGCCTACAACCGTGGACAGGTCCTTTACCGGATCGCTGAAGTCATGGAAGGCCGCAAAGACCAGTTCGCAAGCGACATCCAAGACGCCGAAGGCACCAGCAAAAAGAAGGCAACCGCGCAAACCGATCAAGCAATCGACCGGGTGGTGTGGTACGCCGGTTGGGCCGACAAATACGCGCAAGTCCTGGGCAATACCAACCCAGTATCCGGACCTTTCTTCAACTTCAGCATCCCCGAACCAACCGGTGTCGTTACCGCAGTTGCTCCCCAAGACTCCAGCCTGCTCGGTCTTGTCAGCGTGATCGCACCGATCGTCACGAGCGGTAACTCGGTGATCGTGATCGCCAGCACCAATTCACCTATCCCAGCAATCACCTTCACCGAGTGTTTAGCAACAAGTGACGTGGTCGCAGGAAACATCAATATTCTCACCGGTGACCCAGCCGAAATCATGCCCTCACTTGCCAGTCACGCGGATGTGAACGCCCTCGACCTCACGGGTATTACCGACCCCGAACTCCTGACACAACTTGAAATCGAAGCAGCCGGCACCGTCAAACGTGTCCGTACGTCACCAACCAACCCAGACTGGAATGCAACCCCAAGCCTTTCCCGAATCCGCGCCTTCACGGAAATCAAAACCGTGTGGCACCCCATGGGTATGTAACAAACCCAACCAATGAACCCGGCCAAGAACCTCTACGCAACCGCAGGGTTCATAACTGTCGAAGAGTTTTGGACTTTGAAATTACCCACTGTCTAAAAAACTGTTTCGACGCCCATCTCTTGTGCACGAGAATTGAGTTTCTGGTCAAATGAAATAAGTGGAAGCTTCAGCCTGATCGCAATGTCAATCACGTAACAGTCTGGCAGCGGGAGCTTGGTCTTCATGCGGATTTCCGACACCCTCAATGCACCGGCCACCCCGGACGTGGATTGAAATTCAAATCCCATTATCTCCATGAATCGGAGTACTTCACCAGCTTCGTCTCTTGCGCTCGACCTCACTAGACATTCAGCGAGTGAGACTTCATGCAGGATTCGCGGCTTTTGAGGATTGGCTTTCAAACTCGCCGTTACTTCGTCACAATGGACGTCTTTTGGATTAATCAATGCAATAACCGCACTCGAGTCAAGAATCATCTCGCTCCCACATTTGCCGCAGTTCCTCTTTGGTAGCACCGAGATAGGTGTCACCAATTACAGCGTGAAAGTCGGAAATGGCTTTTTGGATCGTGAGAGACTCAGCGAATCGCTGTTCAATAATTGACTCGGCGCCACGCTGAGCTAGCAACGAGAGCTGCCCTGACTTAGGTTGATCGGGCCATAGCTCGCGAGCAACCTCCAAGGCTGCCGTGAGTTCCTCTGTTTCGGTGACTTGAATGCGTGGCTTTACCGTAGGCATAACGCAACTGTACCACCGAAATTAATGGTGGTACACCTTATAGTCTATTTTTTCGTCTCACTCACTGCAATGTCCTGTGGGGTCACCACAACAATTCCGGGATTTCCCATTCGGGCGAACTCGGCATCACGAGTAAGAAGCCGACTGGCGTGCGCAGCAGCGTGAGCGGCAATGAGATAGTCCGCGATCACACGACCCGAATTGTGTTTCCTTCCCCTTGCTTGCCCCGCCATCGCAGCATTGATCGCTCCAGTATCCACGTAGTCGATGGAAAGTGCCGAGAGAATCTCGAGTGCCTGGTCAACAGACTGGCATCCAGATGCAAACTCGGCAACGACTTCACTGCATACAATTAATGTGCCGTTCCTTGCGCACAATTCCAAGGCTGCACGAGACCCCGGTCCATGATCGGGATCAGCCCCCACGATGTCAATCAAAATATTCGAATCAACAGCTGTGATAGTCACTGGGATTCCCATGCGCGGACTGGCCGCAATTCGCCCATGATCTGGTCGGTTGTCAGGCCACCAAAGTCCAGCACCCCATACACGCGATCCCAATCAATGCCGGAGGGCTCGAGAACCTTTTTGCGGATCACGCATTCATCGCCTCGAAGTTCAAATTCAAGGGAATCCCCCGCTCCAATCCCCAGCGAATCCCGCACTTTTTTCGGGATAGTTATCTGACCTTTAATTGACACCGTACCGCCCATATCCCAAGAGTAAAGAATTTAGTCACATAAGTAAAGATTTTATTTACCTAGTGCTGCCTGTTCCTGCCGCCCTGTGGAAATCGAGTCCTATGAGATCCCGCTGAGTGGCCTCACCAAATAGGTGTGAGGTATCACCGAATCAGATTCGCACCTACTTTGAGGTTTGTAAAACCTCAGAAACAGCATCCATCCCACCTTCAGAACTGTATGCGTTGCACACAAACCCACCCGCTCCTTCATTTGGCCACTGCGCCCAACTGCCGGAGAAACCATCGGGGCACTCAGTGTCGGCGGAGTCTCGCGGAAGGGAAACCAACCAGTCGGTCAAGGAAGGTGTGCCGGCAACGTAAACAGCCTCGTCCGGGTAATACTTGTAAATCATCTTGTTGCACACGAACCCGCCAGCACCCTCACCCGGCCACTGCGCCCAACTCGATTGCCAACCAGCCGGACATCGCGAATCGGCAGACTCCCTACCTACTGACTGATGCCAAATCGATAGATCCCGTCCAGTAGGAAAATCCAGCCGGACATCAAAGTTGTCCCCGCGAGTGCCCGAGGGACCAACATCAAAATAATACACCTGCATAACGTAATCTCCGGGCGGGAGCGTGGCTTGCGAGTAATCTCGCAGAAACACGGGATCTCCAGCCGAGATCACGGCCTCACTTGCAAGTGACGCGGGCAAAAAGGCGTATGTCCAATTCGTATCATCGCACGTGCCGACACTTGTCTCACAAAACAACATGGTGTCCCCCCACGAATCTGGTGCCACGATTCCATCTCCACGTTCAACCACACCATTATCCCAGGTAACGGTGATCGTTCCCGTCCCTTCGACGTAAACCGGGGCACCTATGCACGCCGCCAAAATTGGAATCAATCCCGCTACCGCAATGGAAGCAATGATTCGTTTGCGCTTTGCTTGCACTGCTAGCCCTGTTCTTGCCTACGAGCCCGCCGCCGTGAAATCAGGACACCAGCAATGACGCTCACGCCAATCAGGGCAGCAACAACAACGACGGGAAACACTCGACGGCTAGCCGCAATGACATTCTCGGTGGTTTCCAGAACGTCTTCGACGATCAAAAGGCCAGTGTCGACTCGGTCCATTACTTCGCGGGCCCGCCCAAGTTCGGTGCGCACAAGTTCAAGGCGATCTTGCCCTTGCTCCAATGCACCACTGATATTCGACATAACAGATACCTTTCCCTTAAGTCACCTCAAACACATTGATTAATGGGTTAGCCGTGTTTCCAATTCGGATCTGATCTGAGCATATCCCGGTTTAATTTGATTATTGATGATCTCAAGTCGTTCATCAAAGCCAATGAACGCACTTTTCATTGCATTAATTGTTAGCCACTCCATATCTTTCAAACCCCAATCAAAAGCTTGGCTCAGTAGGTCCATTTCATGTGACATGGAGGTCCCCGACATCAGACGATTGTCCGTGTTAACGGTGACACGGAAACCGAGCTTGCGCAGCAATCCGATCGGGTGGGTTGCGATTGACGCTGCTGCACCCGTTTGAACGTTGGATGTTGGACACAGTTCCAAGGGAATCCGGCGATCGCGGACATAGGCCGCGAGGTCACCGAGGGAGACGCTTCCGTCAGCATTGACCGTGATGTCGTCCATGATCCGCACACCATGACCTAGCCGATCAGCACCGCACCACTGAATCGCCTCCCAGATTGACGGCAGCCCAAATGCCTCACCAGCGTGGATTGTGAAGTGAGCGTTCTCCCGGCGTAGATATTCGAATGCGTCAAGGTGACGGGTGGGTGGGAAGCCCGCTTCAGCACCTGCAATGTCAAAACCAACAACACCCTTATCCCGGTATTCAACGGCAAGTTCAGCGATCGAACGTGAGTTAGCAGCGGTCCGCATAGCGGTGAGAAGTACGCCAACTCGAATGTTGCGCCCACCGGCAGTGGCAGCAGCAACGCCAGCGTCAAACCCAGCAAGTACCGCGTCAATGATCTCGTGCAGACTCAAGCCTTTTTCCACGTGCAACTCTGGAGCAAAGCGAACCTCGGCATAGACAACACCGTCGGCGGCCAAATCCTCCGCGCATTCACGCGCAACCCGTGAAAGCGCAGAAACACTTTGGGTTACGCCAACCGTGTGCTTGAAAGTCTCCAAGTAACGCTCGAGGGAACCCGAGTAAGCCGCCTCGGAGAACCAACGACCAAGGGATTGCGCATCACTCGCTGGCAAATCCGCATAGCCAGAATCGGCCGCCAGGTCCAGAACAGTCTGTGGCCGCAAGCCACCATCGAGGTGGTCATGCAATAGGACTTTAGGAGCCTCGATAATCAAATCGAGTGGGACGGGGGAGGAAATTGCAACGTCAATACTCATGAGGCCACGTTAGCCGACAACCACACGGTGACCGAGGACTCCCCAAAGTCGGCTAGCCCCAAAGTTGCGCAATGGCGACGAGTTCAGGTTGTGGGAGTGATCCCCCCGTGCTCCACTCCCACAACCTGCTTTACCGATCAACTTGATTAACTCGTTTAAACGGTAAATCAAATTCTGCGATCGCCTACCGCCTGGGATATTCACAGTCCACGGTAAAACAGGAACTTCAACGAATATCACGTCGGCTTAAAGCCGCGAACCGCAACGAGGCCGTCACACGGGCAATTGAACTGAATCTCATGACTACCGGCAACGCGGTTCCCGTAGAGTCTGATGGTGCAGGTATCAGTTAAGAAGTCACTCCTTTTGGTGCGACCTTTTGCACTGGCGTTCGCTTTTTTCTTTTTTCTCCTGCTCCCCGGACTACTGATCGGCGGGTTCGTTGTCAAAGGGGCTGAGGAACTATTCCTGTTCGGGGCAGTTCCAGTGGCTGCCGCAGTTTTTGGTGGCAACCGGAAACTTGCACTGCGCTTCACCTTTCTCACCGCCTTTATTGGTGGGCTCTCCTTGGTGTTCGCACCCAGTGTCGCGCTGAACACAGCCTTAATCGCGATCGTGTCGGGCCTTGTTGGTCTGACCGCACGTCGCGGCACTCAAAGCCCCGGTCTCCTCATGGTGGTCACTTTGGGGTTCATCGTGGTAAGTCCTCCGGTAATCAACTGGCGCGATGGTGGAGCCGTTATTGAAAGCCCCTGGTATGCAGCAATCGGCGCGCTAATTCTGCTCTCCGGTGGATTGTGGGCCACCGCGATCGGCTACGTAGTTCGCAACAAGATTCCCGCTGGCGCAGCCCCGGTTCAGCGCGAGTTGCCCGTGGTTATCCCCTACGCACTGGCCCTATTTGTTTCCACCGGACTCGCCACATTTATTGTGTTGGAATATTGGACCAACGGACTCGGTGCCTGGATTATCTTGACCGTTTTGGTCGTGGTCCAACCCGAACGGGAAACCATGAAAACAAAGGTTGCCTACCGGGTAGGTGGCACTTTGATCGGTGGCCTTATTTCCATCCTGCTATTATTTTCACTTGAAATTTTTGATCTGCAGTCCGGATACATGCAACTTTTCTTCGCATTTATTTGCATCTCCCTAGCTATGTCCTACTACCAAAGCGGCCCGTACTGGATATTTGTCACCTTCATTACACCAGGCGTAGTGTTATTAGACTCGAACCAAGCAAGTGATCAAATCAGAGTCGCAGAAATTCGCGTCCTCTTCACCTTGATTGGTGCGGTGGTTGCGGTACTGATTGCCGTGTCTATCCGGGAACTGGCAAAAAGGGTTCGTTATTCAGGGTCGTAAACGTTGTGATCCTCGTCGGCCCGGTGGACCGTGTCCGGCGCGAATGCCGGCACACAGATTGACATGTAACGCGCGCCGTCTTCGGTGTGATAGCGGACCCACTCGCCACCACGAGCCACTATTGCTTGTCCCGCGTTGACCCTGGTGGGGCCGTTTTCTGAGTCAACCATGAGGGAGCCTTCTAGGACTACCGTGAACTCGTCAAACTCGGGGGTCTGCTCGGGCTCGGTCCAACCGGCTGGGGCGACCATGTGGGCGATTGAGACGCGGTCGTCGCCCGTGGCAACGTGACCTGCGTACTCCTCGATGGTTTTACCACCGGGGACGGGGATGTGTACTGGGGCTGGGATCAGTTCAGGCATGTTGCTCCTTCATTGAATTGCGTTCACTAGTTGATTCTTTCAATTATGAGTGGTAGCCGTTCACAAATATCCGTGCTCACACCAATTGTGATCGGTGTTTCATCCAGGGCTTGCTGGGCGCTTTCAAATCTACCCTCTTCGTCGGTGAACATGGTGAGAATAGGTGCCCCAGCCGTGATTTTTTGGCCGGGCTTTGTGTGCAATAAAATGCCCGCTCCGTGGGCAATCCTGTCTTCTTTCCTTGTTCTGCCTGCACCGAGTCGCCAGGCGGCCACTCCAACGGCTAGGGCGTTCATGCGGGTAATCGTGCCGTCCGTGCTCGCGGTGATCGTGTGTTGGTATTTCGCTTTTGGCAGGGGTGCGTCGTTGTCGCCGCCTTGGGCCGCCACCATTGCTTTCCACCTGTCGAATGCTTGCCCGTTGTCCAATTTCTCTTCGGGGTCCGTGGTTATTCCCACTACTTCCAGCATTTCCCTCGCCAGCGCGAGGGTGAGTTCGCGTACGTCCGATGGTCCACCACCCTGCAAAATTTCAATACTTTCTTGAACTTCAAGGGCATTACCCACAGCCAACCCCAGTGGGACATCCATTGCGGTGATCAATGCCCGAGTATTGACCCCGGCGTCTTTGCCCAAGTTGACCATAGTTTGGGCAAGTTCACGGGCCATGCTCGGATCAGACATGAAAGCGCCGTTCCCGGTTTTTACATCGAGAATCAAAGCGCTGACGCCTTCCGCAATTTTCTTACTCATAATGCTCGAAGCAATCAACGGAATTGATTCAACCGTTCCCGTGACGTCTCGGAGTGCATAAAGTTTCTTATCAGCGGGTGCGAGTCCTGACCCCGCGGCACAAATAACAGCTCCGATCTTGTGCAGGATCGCATCCATTTCATGGTTGGTTAGATCTGCGCGCCAACCTTTGATACTTTCCATTTTGTCCAAGGTGCCACCTCCGTGAGCCAAGCCGCGGCCGGAGAGTTGCGGTACAGCAGCACCGCAAGCGGCAACAAGTGGCGCCAAAGGAAGAGTGATCTTGTCGCCCACGCCCCCGGTGGAGTGCTTGTCAACCGTCGGTGCGGCTAAATCACTGAAGTCCATACGCTCACCACTGTCAATCATGGCGGTGGTCCACTGAACTACTTCACGCTGATTCATTCCGTTGAGGAAAATCGCCATGGCCAACGCAGACATTTGTTCGTCCGCAACCTCGCCACGGGTGAAGGCGCCGATCACCCAGTTGATCTGTTCTTCGGAGAGCTCCTGATTTTCTCGTTTAGTTCGAATTACCTCAACCGCTGAGAATTGCTCAACCATGGGAACTAGCAAGGGGTGCGCCACCTGCCATGAGCCGTCCGATTTCAGACCGATCAGGATTTTCACCGTCGAGTTCAGCAACAAAATTTCCGTTGTACATGACCAGAATTCGGTCGGAGAGGCTCAATACTTCGTCGAGTTCCGCCGATACCAGCAGCACTCCCGCTCCGTTGTCACGTGCTGCCACTATTTGTGAATGGATGAACTCAATCGAGCCCACGTCCACTCCCCGCGTTGGTTGTGATGCGATGAGTAATTTCGGTTTCGCTGATAGTTCGCGAGCGATGACCACTTTTTGTTTATTCCCACCAGAAAGAGACTCAACGGGGGTCTTAATGGAGGGGGTGCGCACGTCGAATTCCGCGACGAGCCGCGACGCTTGGCTATTGACGGCATCCATATTGCGGATTCCATGTTTGGAGAACTCTGGCTCATCGAACCGATTGAGCACCATGTTGTTGGCAATTGAGTAGGGACCGACCAGTCCGTCTTTCTCACGATCTTCGGGGACATGGCCAACCTTAAAGCTATGAATTTTGTGCGGGCTGGCGCCTAACGCGTTGTTTTCATTAATAATCATGGTTTTTGCCGTTGACTTACGCAAACCCGCGATTGCTTCGACCAGTTCGCGTTGCCCATTACCCTCAACTCCAGCAATTCCCACGATCTCACCCGCACGAACGCGCAGGTTCACACCTGAAACTGCCGGCAATCCAATGTCGTTGTTAGTGGAAAGGTCCACGATTTCCAGGACTGTTTCCTTTGGCTTTGCTGGAGTTTTCTCAACCGAGAGCAGGACACTGCGCCCGACCATCATTTGGGCCAACGTGGCTTGATCGGAATCACCCGGTGTTGTCGTTCCCACTACTTTGCCGCCTCGAAGTACCTCAATTTTGTCAGCGACCGCCAGGACTTCCCGGAGTTTGTGAGTAATGAAAATTACGGCAACGCCGTTTGCGGCGAATCCTTTCATAATGGAAAGTAGCTCGTCAGTTTCTTGGGGGGTGAGAACCGCCGTTGGTTCGTCCATGATCAAAATGTCGGCGTGACGATACAGGGCTTTCAGGATTTCAACACGTTGTTGCGTACCTACCGGAAGGTCTCGGACGATCGCTTGCGCGTCAACTGCCAAGCCATATTTCTCGGACAGTTCATTGACCGCCTTGACCGCTTTTCGCATCTCAATAATGGAAAGTTTTCGCGGTTCGTCGCCCAGAATGATATTTTCTGCGACGGTGAAAACTGGCACCAGTTGAAAATGCTGATGCACCATGCCGACTCCGCGACGAATTGCTTCTCGCGGTCCACTAAGCCGGACACTTTCCCCCTTTATCTTTATTTCACCTTCGTCTGGTCGGTACAGGCCGTAGATCATTTTGACCAGGGTGCTTTTGCCTGCTCCGTTTTCCCCGAGCAGCGCGACTATTTCACCTTTGTGAACCGTGAGTGAAACGTCTTGATTCGCGATAACACCTGGGAAAGCTTTGGTGAGACCGACTACTTCCAGGACCGGCGGTTGGGACACGACTGCACCTAATCTTTCTCATAGGGTTTGCCGACTGCGGCGGGCGGTCTCACTCGACCAGACACCAGAGCCAGCAAAACAATCGTCATGACATAGGGCAACATGTTGATGAACTGCGGGGGAATTTCAACGACTTCCTCGGCCTGTAGCTGACTAGCCACGCCTTGGGTCAACCCAAAGAACAATGCTGCGGCGAGTGCTCCCATAGGGTTCCAAGCCCCAAAAATCATGATGGCCAATGCAGTAAAGCCGCGGCCAGCAGTGAAACCACGCTCAAATGTTCCGGCAGCTTCTAATGAGAGGTACGCGCCAGCAACTCCAGCCAGCCCACCCGCCATGGTCACGTTAATAAAGCGTGTCCTCTGAACGTTAATACCCGAGGTGTCCGCTGCACTGGGCTTTTCACCGACGGCGCGGGTGCGCAGCCCCCAGATAGTAAAGAACAGCATGATTTGCAAAATAACGACAATAAGTATTGCCGCGTAGGTAAACAGTCCGTTGTTGAATAGCACTGGACCAACAAGAGGCAGATCTTTCAGGAATGGAATTGCCACGATTGGTGTGTTCGCGGGAAGTATTTGGCCTTGTACGTAGAAAAACGAGGTGAGACCGGTCGCAATGATATTGATGATCGTGCCCGCAATAATTTGATCCATTTTCCACGAAACCGCGCCCACAGCGAAAAGGGCACCCATGATCATGCCGGTACCGATTCCAAAGAGAGTTCCCAAGATCAAACTACCCGTTAAGGCAGCACCGAAGAACCCGGCAAAAGCACTCATGAGTAATTGGCCTTCAATACCAATATTGATTACACCACTACGCTCGCACACCAAACCAACCATGGCAGCGATGATCAGGGGAACTGCGTAACGCAACGAGAAGGACAACACGGACGTGGTTCGAATTTCGTCTTGTGTGTAGGAGAACATGATTGCGACCAAAATAATCACCGTCAAGGTCCAGGCCCAACGTGCTTTCATGACACACCTCCCGACTTACGCTTGAGCTTGCGTTTGGCATTGATGCGGAAGATATAGCGGGAAACAATGGGTGCAGCGACAAAAAGTAGGGTCAAAGCAAGGATTACGTCAACGACTTCAGGTTCGATTCCAGTTTCAAACTGCAATGATGCTGCACCCGTTCGCAAGATGCCGACCAGGATTGCAGCGGGGATCGTGGCAATGGGGTTCGCCCTCGCCAACAGTGCGATAGTGATGCCGTCGAATCCAAGCCCAGCGTTAAACGCAGGCTCGAAACGGCCGATAATGCCCATGGTTTCGACTGCACCGCCCATGCCCGCGAGGGCACCGCTAACCGCCATGGCGAGAACGATTGTGCGCTTGACACTTATCCCCGCGTAACGGGCAGCATTTGCGTTGAGACCGACCGTATTGAACCGAAAACCTTCAGTTGTTCTAATCAGGAACCAGCCGAAGAAAAGAGCGACAATGAGTGCGATGACAAAACCAACCGGTACCACCCCAAATGTCGGTAGCGAGGCTGAATCGCCAATCAGTGGAGTGCGCGAAATTGGTTGATCAGGTTCTTTGAAAGGCCTACTGGCTAAGTAGTCGACCAGTGAAATTGCGATGCTGTTGAGCATGATGGTCGTGATCACTTCGGAGACACTTCGATACGCACGAAGAACACCCGCAATTGAAGCCCACGCCGCACCGCACAGCATGCCAAATCCCAGTGCAAACGGAAGGTGGATGACAGCGGGCAGGTCGAAGTTGTAGCCGGCCCAAGCCGTTCCAATCGCGGCGACAGCCAACTGCCCCTGCGCACCAATATTAAAAAGTCCCACTCGCAGTCCGACGACAACGGCCAAACCGGTGAGGATAAGTGGCGTGGACTTCTGCATGACTCGCAAAAGTCCGTCTTGGTCCCCTAGTGCAGCTTCAAAGAGGACTCGATAGGCGGTGAGCGGGTTTACTCCTTGGAAGTAAATCAAAATGCCACCGACGGCGAAGGCTAAAATAACGGAGACGATCGGGATCGCGACTGATTGAATCCGCCCGTAGGTCGCTCCACGCCGCGGGTTTGGATCGGTGAATCCGAGGTCCGTTTGCGCGGGATCTTGGGTGGACATGGGACGTTATCCTTCCGTATTCTCGACCGTGGCGTCCGGACATTGACAAAAGCTTTTTAACTGGGTGGATCGTGAGCTTTCTCATATTTGACACGAAACGGGGTGACGCAAACTTTCGCGCCACCCCGTTTCAATGATTCGGGCTCAATGATTCGGGGTCTAGAGAACGACACCCGTTTCAATTGTTCCGTCTTCCAAGCCTGCAATTACTGCAGCAACTTGATCCTGGATCTCAGCGGACACTGCTGCCTCTGAGTTGTGGTAGGGAGCAAGTCCAACATTGCCCACATAGTTGCCACCGGGGAAAGCCCCCTCGTAGGACGCCAGAACCAGGTCTGCCGTGCCTTGTACGAGCTTCTTTTCCGCTGAAGTCAACAAGCAAGCTTCGGCCTGTGGGACTGTGAAGAACTGGTCCACGTCGACGCCAATGCAGAACGTCGTTGTTCCTGCACCAGGTGCCTTAGCAATCTCAATGAGTCCACCATTTCCCGTACTTCCACCTGCGGCGAAGATAATGTCAGCACCCTGGGTGAGTTGCTTCTTAGCTTCGGCTGCGCCCCATTCGGGGTCATTGAAAGCGTTGTTTGGCTCGTGGTAAACGATGGTGATTTCTGCTTCAGGATTCGCAGCGGCAACGCCATTGCGGTAACCCTCACCGAAGAGAAATACGGGTGGAACGGTGTCCGTTCCCAGTACCGCACCGACCTTGTTGGTCTGGGTCATGAGTCCGGCGAGGTAACCCGCGGCATAGCCAGCCTTGTCTTCACTGAAGACCAAACCGGTGAGGTTGGGTACTTCTGCGGCTTGGAACTGATCCACACCAATGAAGTTAACGTTGGGGTACTCTGCTGCGGCTGCGGTAGCTGCCTCTGCCATGAGGAACCCAACGGTCACGATCGTGTCGTAATCCTTTGAAGCAAACTGTTCAATATTGGACTGGTAGTCCTTGGGGTCTGTGGTTTCAACGTATTTTGTGAAACCGCCAACTTCCGCGGCTGCGAGCTGAGTGCCCTCCCACGCTGCTTGGTTGAACGATTTGTCGTCAATTTTACCGGTGTCCGTGACAAGCCCAATGCAGTAATTTTCTGGAGCGGCGCAATTGCTGTCGTCCATGGTTTCTGCTGGTGCGCTTTCCTCTGTGACCGTTTCCTCTGTGACCGCTTCCTCTGTAACCTCTGCAGAAGTTTCTGATGTGGCCGTTTCGGTTGCGGTGTCATCACTTGAACTGCAGCCGGCCAGCACAAGTGCGGCGGCGGCAAGTCCAGCAACTAGTAGCTTGCGATGCATACGTGTGCCTTCCTTCGTTGGTCGATATTTCGTTGTATCGAGTCAATCTTCGCGGTGCACACGTTACAAAAATTCGAATTACGTGTGCCGAAGATGGTGGAACGATACTCGTTTGCGGTCCCCAATTGTGCTTTGGCTCTATGTCGGTACCAATTTGTAACATACGTGTTACTGCTGTGACTAAAGTGACAAGCGTGCACTCGATAACCAGCCGCCGTCCACTGGAATAACAGTTCCAGACACCCCACTTGATTCTGAGCTGGCCAGGAAGGCCACCACGCGCGCCACTTGCTCAGCGGTAACCGGGGTTCCATTCGGCGCGGTCCGTTGCCACGCTTGATAACCCTGCGGCCACCCCTGCGCTAATCCATCTCGTTCAATTAATCCAGGTGCCACCGTATTCGCCCGGATCCCTAAAGAGGCGTACTCTCCAGCAATTGATCTTGTGTAGGCCTCAAGGGCTGCCTTAGCGCAGGCATAAGCGCCATGATTGGGAAAAGCAACGCACGCCTCAACCGATGAGATATTTACCACCGCAGCGCCCGGGTCCATCACGGTCAAAACTTCCTGAGTGAGGGTAACGACACTGTGAAAAGTGTCATTGAGCATGGCCATCCACTGCTCTGCTGTTAATTCCTCCAGCGCGCCCAGAGCCTGGCTCGCGGCATTGTTGATCAGAGCCACAATTCTTCCGCGGGGAAAGGCTTCCTGGATTCGACTCGTGAGAGCACGGTCACCGACGGGTAATTCATCGCTAAATAAATAGGTGATCTCCGGACTTTGGTCTCGCCACCGGGCAAGGATTTCCTCCGATTGGGTTGTGCGGGAACGTCCCAGTGCTATCACGTTGATACCTGGCTGTCCGAGAAAAGACTGCACAATCGCCTGCCCCAAGTGACCTGAAGCTCCGCTGACTACAACTAACTTGGTCGCTTCCTTATGTGCGTCACTCACGAATTAGTTCCTTTAGTCGATTATTTAGTTGAGCCGAATTCTCACCTTCGCCGAGCTTGGCAAGCCACGGCGTGAAGTCGGTGTGGGGAAACGCTAGCTCAAATGCGCTAAATGGTGGCGAGAGCGTGCACACCACCAGTGACCACTGCCCGCGGGTTGTTGAGCCTTGCCACGAGCGTGCTGGGACAAGGTACTGCGGACGTTGACCTGCCTTCACTTCCTGTCCGAGTACGTGATTGGTCACGGTGTGGTCTTCATGTAAAACGGTCATGTCAACTGGCGCGCCCGCAACGTGAACCCACGCTTCCAGTTCGGGTAGAACATGAAGCGCACTGAAGTCTGTCGGGGTGAGTAGTCCGTAAATTGAATTTGCCTCAGCGGTACGCCAAGCCACTTGGAACCAGACCCCTTCACCTTCCAGGTATTCCAACTCGAGTACTTCAATGACCTGCTCAGCGGTCATCTCGGCTAAGAAGGCAGGTTCAGTCTTGGAATTCACAAGGCTCCCTTAACAACTTTGTCGGCCGCAACGTGGTCAAGTGCCGATTGCATGATTTCACTCGGATCAACCCTGGTGGGAATCCGATTATCAATTACCTGCTCACCGGCAACAAAAACGTGTCGAACATCCGCTCGGCCGGCACTGTAAACAACCGTGGTGAATGGGTCATGAATGGGAATCATGTGCGGTTGATCCAGAGCGAGTGAAATAAAATCTGCTTCTTTACCAACTTCGAGGGAACCAATCCGGTCAGCCATTCCTAGCGCTTTGGCGCCTTCTATTGTCGCTGCCCGGACGACTTGGGTTGAACTAATCGCCGCAGGATCATTGCGCACCAAGCGCGCAAGATTCGCGGCTAGTCGCATGACGGCGAACATGTCTAAATCATTACTGGTCGACGAGCCATCTGAGCCCAAACCGACGGTAATCCCGTCTGCCCTGTACTGCACGAAATCAGCCGCACCACTTGCAAGTTTCAGATTCGATCCGGGGCAATGCGCAACGCAGGCTCCCTTACTCGCAATCAGGTGACGCTCTGATTCATCAAGATGTACTCCGTGTGCGAGCACCGGCTTGAGGTCAAGAATTCCTGTTGTATCGAGCAGGTGCGTTGGGCGATCACCATGCGCGGCAACCGTGTCTTCGTTCTCTGAAATATTCTCCGAAGCGTGCACGGTAATCATGGCGCCTTGCTCGATCGCGAGTTCGGTTATTTCGCGCAAATGCTCGGGTTTGACCGTGAGCGGAGCATGTGGTGTCAGAGCGAGTGGCACAAAAGGTCCCCCAAGGTCTTCGAGGGTTTGCGGCCACTGACGAGCCAGTTCCAATCGCTGCTCCCAACTCAGGTTGTCCGGTCCGGGGAAAGAGAAAAACACGGGTCCGGTGACATGTCGTAGCCCGACTTCCACGGCGCCTCGGTGGTTTTCTTCCGGGTGGAGATACATGTCCAGAGCTGTCGTAGTACCGGCGAGGAGTGATTCCAGTGAACCCAATCGTGAACCAAGGTAGGTTCCGCGGGCGTCCATGATTCGGGCTTCCTCGGCCCAGACAAGTTCCAAAAACCCTTGCAGGTCAACGTGTTCTGCGACCCCGCGCAGGAGTGTCATGGGTAGGTGTGTGTGGAGGTTAATCAATCCCGGCATGAGAAGCTGATCGGTGAAGTCAACGATTTTTGCTTGTGGATAGTCCTCGAGGATGCTCGCGGCAGGCCCCATGTCCACGATCAATGCACCATCGATCACAAGTGAAGAATCAATGAGCACGGTGTTGTGGGAATCACACGTCAAGATATAGCGAGCATTGTGCACAATGATCATGATTGCTGGTCACTTTGCGCATGTGCGGCAACGAGATTGCTTGCGGCAACCGAGAGAACTCGTTTCACCTTTTCAGATCCCTGAGCGATCACCGCGTTGATCTCTTCAATCGTGACCGGCTCGGATCCCAATCCGGTTGCTGGGTTCACCACGAGTGAAATGCATGCGTAATCAATATTGAGTTCATTAGCGAGAACAACTTCGGGAACGACGGTCATGCCAGCGACGGTCACACCCATGCTTTGGGCGATGCGAACTTCCGCTCGAGTCTCAAAGCGAGGTCCTTCATAGGCCGCGTACACCCCCTCCGGAATCACTTGAGTGTCACTCTGTTTGCAGGCAGCGATCCAAATGTGCCGGAGCCGCTGTGAAAAGGGCTCCCCCATATCGGTGTGCACGACACCTTCGGGGGTTGTGCCATCAAAGAAGGTTGACACTCGAGTTTTTGTGAAGTCAACAAAATCGTCCACAACGACCAAGTCTCCGGAGTCAGGTCCGATCCCGCCGACAACGTTAATGGCGAGAATTTCTTGAACACCAAGATCTTTCATGGCTGCGATGTTGGCTCGGTAGTTCACCAGGTGGGGTGGAACGGAATGGTCGGTGCCATGACGAGAGACGAACACAGTCCGGCGCCCATGCAATGAACCAATCAGGCATTTGGCTTGGCCAAAGGCGGTATCCACGATCTTGGTTTCACGTTCGGTGAGCTCGGGAAGGTCATAGAAACCAGTTCCGGCGATAACTCCCAGCGGGGACTGCACGTTGATGTCACTGTCTCGTTGCGTTGTCATTGTTGTGGCAGGTCCTTTGGTCCGAAGGCGAATGGGATGAGGTCGGTCAGCAGGGTGGGTCCACGTTCGGTGTCAATCAACATGTGATCTGCTGCATGTTCCACCAGTAGTTGTCGGCACCGACCGCAGGGTAATAGTGGTCCGGGATTGGGGCCGACACAGGCAAAGGCAATCAAAGTTTCACGAGTACCCGGTTTCGCAGTTCGCACCAACTCACTGATCATGCCGCATTCTGCGCACAGCGTGATTCCGTAGGAAGCGTTCTCAACATTGCAGCCCGTAACGATCCGACCGGTACTGGTGAGTGCCGCGGCTCCCACCGGGTGCTGCGAGTAGGGGGCATAGGCGTGCAGTTTTGCTTCCTCGGCCGCAGCGCGAAGTTCCTCCCACGGCAGGGCCACTTCGGACTCGCCTGCGCTGTCATCTCCGGTTTCATGTGCACTATTGGGATTCATATTTTCCTCCTAAGCGGCCAGATTCTCGACCCAGCACACCCTAGAGCATGACTGCCGGGTGAAAAACTTCTAGAAATAGTTGTAGGACAACTAACAAGTGGCTATGGTTTCTCCATGACAGTTGATCCACATACCGCTCCATCGGCCGAAATGATTTCGTCCGCGACCACAATGGCGGACAATATTCGCTTCCGAGTCTTTGAACACGTCATGGCGAACAGTGGTGGGTACCTGAGTCAAGCTTGCTCAGCCGCCGAGCTTCTAGCCACGCTGTATTCCGTGGCAAACCTCGCACCCCTTGATTCCCCAAAAACCCCCGAGTCCTTCAAAGAGGTACCTGGCAAGAACGCGGTTTATCTCAACGGAGGTGACTTTCATGGAGCGCCGGGTGCTGACCGGGACCGAATCATGATCTCCCCCGCACACTATGCACTAGTGATTTATGCGGCGCTGATTGAAACTGGTCGTCTCGACGCAAGGGCACTTGATCAATTCAACAAGGATGGATCCACCGTCGAAATGATCGGCGCTGAGCATTCACCAGGGTTTGAGTCCACCACCGGGTCTCTCGCCCAAGCACTCTCCACCGCTGGTGGTATCGCTTTGGGTCGCCGGCTCAAAGGCGAGAGTGGACAGGTGTACGTCTTCATGAGTGACGGAGAATTCCAAGAGGGTCAAACCTGGGAAGCGCTCCAAGCACTCGCATTTCACAATCTAGACAACGTCCGCGTAATCGTAGATGTGAATAAGGGACAATGTGATGGCCCAATGTCCGAGGTAATGAATATCGAACCTTTGTCTTTGCGCATCCGCGCCTTCGGGTGCAGTGTCGATTCTGTACCGGGGCACGACATCTCGACATTGGCTACCGCATTAACCAGACCCACCGGCAAACCACACTTCGTCCTTGCTTACACCGATCCCATTCGAGGAATACCGGTTCTCGGCGAGAGAGCACCCAACTTGCACTACCTGCGCTTTACCGGAGAAGAAGAACGACTGCGCTATGCCGATGCTTTTGCACACATGGAGGCTAACCGATGAACACAGCAACCAATACCCCGGAAATCGTGATTCGCCCACATGTGGAGAACTTCATTAACTGGTCAGCAGACAAACCCGAAGTTCTCGTTTTAACCGCAGATCTCACCAACTCCTGTGAAGTCGGTAAATGGCGCGACACGTATCCCGAGCGTTATTTTTCCATGGGAATGGCCGAGCAAAACATGATCGGCTTTGCTGCCGGATTAGCCCGGGAAGGTTTCGAACCCTGGCTGCACACCTTTTCGGTCTTTCTGTACCGACGACCCTTGGATCAACTCCAAATGTCAGTCGCCTACCCCAACTTGAAAGTCCGGCTCGTGGGTTTTCTGCCCGGAATTGCCACCCCCGGCGGGGTGACCCACCAGTCCATCGATGACATCGCGATCATGCGGGTTATTCCCAACATGACGGTCCTGGAAGTCGGCGACGCAACAGAGGTAGAGAGTGTTCTAGATATTGCGCACGCAATAGATGGCCCGGTGTACCTACGCATGCTGCGCGGTGAAGTCCCCCGGCTTTTTGACACTCCCATGGAATTCAATAAAGCCCGAGTGCTGACAGCAGCCGGTGAAAGCGTGTCTGACCCGGCCGACATCGTAATTGTGACTTCAGGCATTTGCACCGAGGAAGCCATGCGAGCGGTTCCCGCCATGATCGAACGTGGACTCAGTGTCACTCACCTGCACGTTTCCACCTTGAAGCCCTTTACCGATCCAACGGTTACTGACGCGCTCGCAAGTGCGCGCATGGGCGTCATCACAATGGAAAACCACCTAGTAACGGGTGGTTTGGGCTCAGCCGTCGCAGAACTCATGGCAGAGAATGCAATCCCAGTGCCACTCTCCCGAATTGGTCTCAATGACACCTACGCCCATGGAGCATCATTGCCCTATCTGCTCAAGGAGTACAACCTTGATGCCCGCGCACTCGTTCATCGGGTGGAATCCCTCACCGGCACTGATCTAGCTATCCCCGATTCAGATCTCGCTGAGATCCGAGTTGCGGCGCTACACAGTGACGCAAAAGCTGAAGCCCTATGAACTCGACCACGAACGAAAGTCCCGGGCGCATCACGGTCAGTTACCGGGTCGATCAATCTTTCGGATCGGACGCAGCAACCGTGGCTGAAGCAATTCGAACAGAGCAGACTATCGAATTTCCATTCGATCTGGCACCTCATTGGATCCAAGAAGAAGTCGTTGGTCACATTGAGAAGATCGATGGAGAATTGGCCCAGATCAGCTACCCGCTCGGGGTGACCGGCGGTGGCTTGGTGCAATTCCTCAATGTGCTGTGGGGGAACGTCTCACTGCTTCCAGGCGTTCGGATTGTTGATCTGGATCTCCCGCCAGATTTCCTTGCCAGCTACAGCGGTCCGCGGTACGGCGTTCAAGGCTTGCGCGAACTGTTTAACGCACCTACCAGGCCGTTGCTGTGCACAGCTCTAAAACCCATGGGAATGTCTGCCGGAGAGCTTGGCGCGACCGCAGTCACTCTCGCTAAAGCTGGGTTCGACATGATTAAAGATGACCACGGCCTGGCCAGCCAGCCATGGGCTCCGTGGGCGCAGCGAGTACAAACAATTGCTCAAATGGTGAAAGAAGTTGACGCCAACAGCGATCACACGTCCGTGTACATGCCAGCATTAAATGTCCCTGCCGATCAACTGGTAGATGCAGCTCATCAGGCGAAATCTTGGGGCGCTGGCGCCCTACTGGTTCTACCCGGCCTCACCGGCTTAGACAGCATGCGCCTTTTGTCCGAAGACCCTGAACTCAATCTTCCGATCATGTCCCACCCATCATTCCTCGGCTCAATGGTGGTTAATCCGAATCAAGGAATTGATCATGGAATCGTCTTCGGAACCCTCATGCGGCTCGCGGGCGCAGACATCAGTATTTTCCCCAACTACGGTGGACGTTTCTCATTCACGCAAAGTGAATGCGAGGCGATCGCCTGCGGGTGTGCCGCGCCTTTGAGTAACCTGAGAACCAGCTTTCCCAGTCCCGGTGGCGGCATGACACTTGATCGAGTCCCCGAAATGATCAAGGTTTATGGCAATAACGTCACCCTGCTCATCGGCGGAGCATTGCACCGCGGCGATCTGTTCACCAACGCTCGAGATTTGGTGGAAGCTGTCGCGCCCTCATAGCAAAAACTGAACTTGCTTACTCGACTCTTTTACAAAGTCGCAACGTTTTCAACGGACCTTGATTCATGAGAAGCTAGCAAGCGGACATTTCAAAGAACTATTTACAGCGTTCGAGCGCCAATCAGCACAGCGGATGCAAGTTCACTGAATAGGTCCGGGGCCGATCCTGCTCGGCGTGCCTTAGTCGCCGTCTGACCTAGCTGCAAAATTCCCCGGGCAGCACCTTCCCGAACATTGGGTTCGAGAGTTTCAATATCACTGGTTTTCGCCAGCCCAATTATTCGTCGAATCATTTTCGCACTGGCGAATAACCAAGTTTCTTCCCGCCATTGAGCCAAGAGGCATTCAAGGAAATCATCGGAGTAGATTCTTTTGTCCGTGCGCTGTGGCCAGAGTCGACGGAACTCAGCCTCGAAAGCATGCCATGTCTCACCGGGCAGTGCGAGACACTTGTGGGCGCGGTCATCTTCGCCAAGGGCGAAAGCTCGAGCAGCAGCAATTGAATAGTTGGCCCACAGCGCACCTAGGTCGAAAGAAACTGGACCATAGAAAGCAAATTCGCTATCAAAAGCCTTTGAGGATTCGGTTTTGTTTCCTTCACCAACTCGTACCATTACCGAACCTGTGTGAAGGTCTCCATGTATCAAAGCTTCGCTATGTGTCATGAAAATCCACTTTGCCATTGCTATTTCAGTTTTCAGTTCGGTGTCCTGCGCAATGGCTGCGGCATCAGGAGCGTTTGCATCAAGATAGGAGTTGCGATCGGACTCACCATATGGTTCTGTGAAAACTAAGTCCTCGGTGATCGAGCAAAGATCCGGATTCTGGGCATGCTGTTTACGCAATGCCATTGTTTCGGTGTCGACTGAAAAAATTGAAGTTCCAAAAGCAACTTTGGCAACATACTCACCCATGTCGGCCGCGACCCCGACAAAGTGCTGCCCGTTGTTAAGCGCGGTCCGCCACACCACATGGTCAGAGAGGTCTTCCATCGCGATGATGTAGCGCTCGGGATCGAAGTCATAAACCAACGGAACCAAGTCCGGAGCAACTTGGGCATGGATGTTGGTGGTTGTGGCCTCAATTCGCGCCCGCTCAGGTGTCATTGGCCACTCGGGTCCAACTAACCTGACGTAGGGTAATGATTGTTTAAGTACAACTCCCGCTCCACTCTGTGCACGAACAATGAAAACCAGATTGAGATTGCCGTCTCCGATTTCCTCGATCGAAGCGATCTCGCCTAAATCAAGCTTGGCACCATGTGGTGAAAAATGAGACCTGTGCACGAGGTACTCCGGGATTTCTTCAACAGTGAGAATCTTGTATTCCATAGTTTTTACCTCCATTAACACTCACACCGCTGATACGTAGCGGGACTTCTTTCGCGAAAGGGTAAACGAGAATATCAGTGCAAGGACGAGAACCACACCCTTAGCAATGTCTTGTGCGTAGTAAGGGAATCCTTTAATCGTAAGACCTGTAATCACAATTCCGATCAGGATCGCACCGAGGGCCGTTCCCCAGGCGTTCGGTTTGGCAAGACCCAGCACTGAAGTTCCAACCAGAGCAACTGCAACCGCATCCAGGAGTAAAGAGTTTCCAGCGCTAATGTCTCCTTGCCCGATTCGGGAGGCCAGAATCAACCCGCCGATAGAAGCAAACACCCCGGAGATGATGTACGCGAGAGCGCGGTAGCCGCGAACGCGAACTCCAGCTAGGCGCGAAGCCTCCGGATTAGCGCCAATTGCGTACATCATGCGGCCCCACTTGGTTCGGGTCAAGAAGAACCACGTGAGTGCAGTGAGCACCAGAAAAATAATCACGGGCAACGGAACCGGCCCGATAGTTGCCCGATCAATGAGGAGAAAATCTGGTGTGAACTTACCGGGTGCTGTCGAACCATCGCGCAATGTCATGCCTGATGAAACAGATTGACCATCAACGGGTAAAAGCTTGAGCCCCATGATAATGAACATGGTTCCCAAAGTAGCTAGAAGGTCGGGAATCTTGAGAACCACGATAAGGAGAGCGTTAAAAGCCCCGACCGCGGCGCCCGCAATCAAAACAACCACAACTGCCGTGATCCCTGTAAGTCCGTAAATCACCATGGTCATTGCACTCAGAGTGACGGACAATCCTGCTACTGCACCTACCGATAGATCGAGCCCACCTACAACCATTGCCACGGTTACACCAAGTCCGACAATTGCAACTACCGAAGTGAATTTCAACATGGAGAAAATCGTGTTTGTATTTCTAAAGGTCTCTTCTGACGCCGCAAACCACACGAAAAGCAGCACCGTCACCACGATGAATCCGTACTTAACGAGATAGTCCTGCATCCGCTCACGCAAAGCTTCGTTATTGGACATTGTTATGCCACCTCCGACATCTTAGAGAGAATTTGCTCTCGATTTGTTTGCGTTACATACGAGTCAAATCGAACTTCCCCGTCAACGAGTACAACAATTCGGTCAGAAACTTCAAGGGCTTCATCGATATCTGAAGTCAAAACAATCACTGCGTTGCCTTCCCCTGAAACGGTTCGGGTCTTTTTCGAAATTTCCCGACGCGCACCAATATCGACCCCGCGAAATGGTTCGTCAAGTAGCAACAGTTTTGGATTACCTTGAAGCCAACGTCCCACGACGACTTTTTGTTGATTCCCACCTGAGAGTGCATCGACGCCCTGATCCGCTCCTGTTGCGACGACTCCAAGGTCAGCGATGATTTGTTCTCCGCCCTTGCGCTCTTCCGAAAAATTTAGTACGAATCCTGAAGTGATCTTGGAAGGAAACGGCAAGCTCACCGTTCGGGCGATGGACCATCCTGGAAGCATGGATTCTGCCGCTCGGTCCTCTGGTACGAGAAACACTCGTTCCTTAATTGCAGCCGGAGGGCCCTTGGGCGCATAGGGAATACCGCCAATGGACATTTCTCCCGAAATGAAGTTGTCTGCGCCATAAATCCCACGCGCCAACTCGCTCTTGCCCGATCCCAAGAGCCCGACGATCCCAAGAACTTCTCCGTTATTGACCGTGAGATCAAATGGGCGCGACCGCTGAAAGAGCTGGATATTACACAGAGAAAGACAGGTCTCAGTTCCTCTCCGCTCTTGAAATTCTTCCATCTCGCGGACTGCTATTTCTCCTAGCATGTGCCCCAGCGCTTCGTCCCAGTTGAATGGGGTTCGCTGCTCTCCGCGGATCGTTCCATCACGTAAGACCACCAACGAATCCGCCAACGAATCAATCTCGCCGAGCCGATGTGACACATAGAGAATGGCAACACCGCTATCGCGCAGCCGCCTGATTACTTCAAAGAGCCGATCTACTTCAACTTGAGACAATGCCGAAGTGGGTTCATCAAGGATGAGCAGTTTTGGAGTGCGAGAGAGCGATCGTGCCAAGGTAAGCATCTGTTTGTCTGCAATGCCTAACTCGAAAACGTCTTTGCGAAGGAAGGAGTTTGACCAATCCAGTTCCAACGCTTGGGCTACTTCACGCGCTGGGGCGATCATAGAAGACAGAGATGCGATCCGGCGAATTTTTCCGGTCACGATTCGCTCAAAAAGGAGATTTTCAGCGACACTGAGTCCCGGGATGATGCCATCGTCGATTCTTTGATAGACCGTTTCAATGCCAACCGCGCGCGAATCTGCCGGCGATCCCAAATGAACAGATTTCCCACCAAATTGAACAGTTCCTTTATGTTCGGGGTACACACCTGAAAGTACTTTGATGAGCGTGGACTTACCCGCTCCATTGGCACCGAGCAAAGCGGTAACTGCTCCTTGTGGAATAGACATGTCTACTCCCCGAAGCACCGGATTGGCACCGAAAGACATTTCGATATCGCGGATCTCAATGTCACCTTGATGCATGGTCACTCCTGGGATGCGGTTTGCGGAAAAATTAGAAACTTTGGTATGGCGTTAAGTTGAAGGGTGCTCGCAGCGAGAAAAAAATGCGCTTGCGAGCACCCTTGCGATGATGCTAGAAACTAACGGCAGGAATCCACGGAGCCGAAAGTTCATTAGTCAGATTCAACTCAGGCATTGCGGCACGCAGTTGATCCAAGTTTGCAATGCTGTTGTCGAGCAAGAATTGCTGAGTGACCAAAACACCGGGGAAAACGACTTCCTTGCTTCCCAGTTCGCCAGCGAGTTCCAGCGCCATAGCACGAACGACTGCAGCTCCAATGGCGTTGGGGTCTGTCGTAGCTGTCGCCTTCCAAGGACTTCCTGGCTTTGTCATGACCTCAATGTCAGCATTTGAAATATCGATGCCGTATGCCGAAACAGAATCCTGCAAGTTGTTCTGTTCAATTGCTGACACTGCACCCTTGGTGAGTTCGTCATAGGGGGCAAAAAGACCCTTGATTTCTGGATTGGCCTTCAGCGCCGCGTCCACGAGTTGGGCATTATCCGTTGCTACGGCATTGGTAAACTTACCAACGAAGAACTTCTGATCCCAATTATTTGCAGCGACAAATTCTTTCCAAATTACGTCGCGACGATCCAGCGGAGCAATTCCAAGAACATTGACGTAGCCAACGGGAATGTCCATACCCAAGTCGGTCGCCATTTGAGTCAGCACGAGCGTGGCTAGGTCTGCATCACTTTGTGCGGTTTCCACAGCATCTGGTGCGCATTCGGTGATTTCAATGTCATAGACGACAACTGGAATGCCAGCATCAGTCGCTTGTGCGATCAGTGGACACATGGTGTCTGCTTGTCCGTGGTCCACAATGATTCCAGCAACGCCGGAACCGATTGCGGTTTCCATGTCCGTTGCTTGCTTGGCGTTGTCTGCTTGGGCGTCGTAGACGGCAAGTTCAATTCCAACTGCTGTCGATTGCTGCTGAGCACCGTTGGTCCATTGTTGGAAATAGTCGCCTGCGCCGCTGTTCTGCACGAGGGCGATCTTTACCGGTTCTCCGCCAAAAGGTGCCGGTGCAGCGGATGTGGTCTCCGTGGTTTCTGCAGATTCTGTTGCTTCTGCTGTCGCAGCTGTGTCTTCAGCGCTGTCCTGAGAGCACGCTGCTAGCAGTAGAGCTGAACTCATAACTACTGCTAGCACGAGTCCCTTCTTCGCTTTAATCATCTTTCTCCCTTTCGTTTTCGCTAGGCGGGTGCCTAGCGAGTTTTTCCGTATCGTGTCCTTAACTCCAAGATTTATCTGGGGAACGCTGGCGCCACTCCTCCATCGACCGCAAGTACGCATCCCGTAGTCCGCGACGAACGCTCGGACAATAGAAATGCAACAGATTCAGCTACATCTGAGGTACGAACTCTACGATGCAGAAGATTGCGTGAGGCATAGAAGTCTTCGAGTTCCTCAGGCGCAATTCCATGGGCTGCAGCACGTTCTTCGCGCAGCCCGCCTTCCCATAGT
>Ga0208770_1000088_pt1 | contig 68471 bp, 61 predicted proteins | sample AntAceMetag02UK9_FD_184771 | JGI IMG/M metagenome (GOLD analysis project Ga0208770, IMG submission 184771) | Saline lake microbial communities from Ace Lake, Antarctica - Antarctic Ace Lake Metagenome 02UK9 (SPAdes) (version 2) | ecosystem: Environmental > Aquatic > Non-marine Saline and... | reverse complement strand
AGAGGTACTTCTTATCGGAGTTTTTGTTCTTCTTTTCAATTCGCCTGATGTACATGTGGGCAATATACATAAATCAAAGCTCAATAGCAAATCTATGGGTCACAACGAATGAAATTTTAGCATTTCATACCACCCTGAATCACTTTAAACGTACTTTTGTCTCAAAAAATAAATTGAAACAATCGATTTTATCCGATTTATGGGGGCTCAATTTTCAAGTTGGGTTAATGGCAATACCATTAGACCAAAGAAAAATAGAAGGAATAGGAACGTACTTGCTGTACCCAGCATTCCTCCTGCAGGTAACCAAGTGATGGCTAAAAGAACCAACGCCGAGTAATAATACCCGAGGGTCAGCAATCTAAAAGCAATTCCCTTTTTCTGTAATATATATATCGACACGTAGAAGATTAATCCTGAAAGACATACTATTTGTATGAAAAGAGAATAACTGAAAAGTAAACCGAAAACCGACCAGAAAGCCAGCACCAAACATGTTGAAAAAAGAGATAATTCAAAGAGCTTCTTTTCTATGTCAAGTTTTTCGGAAAAATTCGGAATTATATTTTTTAAAATATTTTTCAAGCTTTGTTAAAATGTCAAAATAATATGAAAACCCCCATCATAATTAATGTAAGCACAACAGTTTATGTGATTAAGATAAGCACAATTAATCAAAAACAACAAGCTATTCGAAAAGTGTCTCATCCAATCCCGGAATGACTTTTAGCGCATTCTTATAATAGACCTTTTTTAAGATTTCGTCCGACAAGCCCAGGCCATACATTCTCCAATACGCATGGTATTTTTTATAATATGGGAAATATTCGTCTTCCGTTTCTAAAACTCGAAAATACGTATAATACTCTGCTGGATTGTAAGCGTCTTTAGCAAATAGTATTCTGTCTTGGTACTCTTCAAAAAACCTTCCTGCCATTCTCGGTTGGCGACCTAATTCAGCAATAACTGCCCCTATTCCGACATATACATTTTCATGAATATCCAGATGTTCACCAAGACTTGTCAAGTCATTTGCCATCCATCCCATGTGCGCATTGATGAAAGTGGTATTTGGGTGCTTTTTAAAAATATCATGCTGTTCTGCTAGTATAGTTTCCCAAGGTGCCGGATCATTTTCCTCTCTCTTTCTTCTCGGTCTGAGCTTCAGCTCCAACCATCTTTCATTCTTTTCATCATGAGTATCCCAAAAGGATCTCGGATCGGCTGAATGAATCAGAACAGGAATACCAAGTTCGCCACACTTGGCCCAAACAGCATCAATCCTTGGATCGTTGATGGGAACCCTGTTTCCATCAATATCATTGATGCCCATCCCTAGGCTCTTGTATATCTTAAGCCCTTTGGCCCCATTCTTCACATCTTCTTCTAATTGCCTTACCGCCTCTTTTGTCCAATCAGGCTCACTGACTTTTTTAAACGAGACGTTGGTAAAAAGAATGATCCTTCCTTGGGCTTCTCCCTCGATTCTTCGTGCCATAGATGCCAGATACTCCTGTGTCCCAATATCTCCAGCCTGCCTGTCGTATCCTCGGCCACTCAAATTGACCATAATAGCCATATTTAATGTGTCCATTTCAACTTCTATCTTTGCGATTTTGTCTTTTGTAAGATTCCATTGATGGCTATGCACATCAATAAAAGGAAATTTGGCTAGTTTAACAAGGTTTTCTGGCACCACCAAGGTGGAAACTGGGTCGTATTCTTCAAAGTCCATATTAACTTCAGATACCTCCTGTGTGCTGCCGTAAAACCCCAGCAATGCGAAAAAAATAAAAAATAAAATAGCCCTAATTGAAAATTTCGTCATGAATTGGAATTTATATACAACTATTACCAATAGAAGCGTGGAGCCCGTAAAAACGCCTTCATTTTTGATCAGTGGTAAAGTAAATAACCGAAATTTCTATTCATTTTATTATTTAGAAACAATCTAAATAACATTATCTTCGTACTCCTTATCAAAAACATGTTTATGAAATATCTATCTCTACTTTTTGCCTTAATATTAATGGCATCATGTAGTACACAATCAGGGGAAAAGTCCAATACTAATGAGAAGAAAGGAGTAGTTAATGTTTACTCTCAAAGACATTATAATTCTGACAATAAACTTCTTGAAAAGTTTACAGCACAAACAGGAGTAAAAGTAAACTTGGTTAACGCAGGTGCAGATGAATTGATCAATAGGCTAGAAATGGAAGGTGCCTCTTCACCAGCCGATGTTTTCATTACCGTTGATGCCGCACGTCTAAATAGAGCAAAGAATAAAGGATTGTTTCAGTCTATAACTTTGAAAAATGCTGCAAACTTAAAGGCTCAGTTCCTCGATACAGACGGACTTTGGTTTCCTATAACTTATAGAGCTCGAGTAATAGTTTATGATATAGAAGATGTAGACCCAACAAAGATTTCAACATATGCTGATTTAGCAAAACCAGAATGGAAAGACCAAGTGGTTATCCGCTCATCCGGCAGTAGCTACAACCAGTCATTGTTGGCCTCCATCATCGAAGCAAGCGGAGAAGAAGCCGCTGGTAATTGGGTAAAGGGTATTGTCGCTAATATGGCAAGAGATCCAAAGGGCGGAGATAGAGACCAAATAAAAGCGATTGCTTCGGGAGTTGGTGAAGTCTCCATTGTGAATACTTATTACTTGGGTTTATTGCTCAACTCGTCGAATCCTGAAGAAGTGGCTGTTGGCCAAAAAGTTGGTGTTATTTTCCCTAATCAACAACAGGGAGGTACTCATGTAAATGTAAGTGGAGCCGCAGTAACAAAAGCGGCACCTAATAAGGAGAACGCTATCAAGCTTCTAGAATTTTTGACGAGTGAAGAATCTCAAAAGTTCTACGCAGCTAATTCTTTTGAATACCCAGCGCATAAAAATGTCTCTGCTGACAGTACGGTCGCTACTTTTGGAGAATTCATAGCAGCAGATTTAGGTTTTGCAAAAGACATGAGCTTAACGGAGAAAGCAGTGTTAATTTTTGACGAAGGAGGTTGGAAATAAACGCGTTTAAAATTCTGAAGAATAAGAATATCGGATGGCTCCTAATCGCAATGATTGGGAGCTTTCTACTTATTGGACCTTTGGCCATGGTGCTTACGAAAACTGTAGGCATCAATTTTCAAAACATATCCACGCTTAGCAACACCGTACTTCCCTCTTATATTGCTAATACATTATGGATAAGCGGTGGTGTGATTGTCCTGAGTCTTTTCCTTGGAGTTAGCTGTGCTTGGGCTGTAACAATGTACCAATTTCCTTTTCGCAAACAGTTGGAATGGCTATTGATTCTCCCACTTGCAATTCCTTCTTTTATCAACGGCATAGCTTATGCTGGACTTACTGATTATGCAGGCCCCATTAGAATTGCACTTAGAGCTACCCCATTGCTTAATGACGTTTATATAGATATAATGAACGCATGGGGAGCAATATTTGTCATGAGCCTTGTCCTCTACCCTTACGTATACCTCACTAGTCGATCAGCCTTTGCAAATCAATCCTCTCAACTGTTAGAAGCTTCCAAGCTCTTAGGCGCTTCAGAGCTCCAGTCGTTTTATAAAGTCGCATTTCCCTTAGCATGGCCTGCAATATTTTCAGGTTTGAGCCTAGTTATTATGGAAGTCCTTAACGATTATGGAACGGTAAAGTATTTTGGCATCCCGACATTCACGACCGGAATTTTCAAATCATGGCTTTCCCTTGGGGATATGCCCTCGGCTATATTTTTGGCTTTTATTCTATTGAGCTTAGTTGTAATCATTCTAAGTATAGAATGGTGGATCACTCGCAAAAGAATAACTTCCAATTCCAGTTTTTCTAGAAGAATACAAAAAGAAAAATTGGTTGGTCCAAAGAAATACATTGTCTTGGCATTCATTTTTGGCGTTTTAATATTTGCTTTTATTGTCCCATTATTTCAATTATTGTGGTGGCTAAATCTATCCTTCCACAATACCGACTGGTCTAAATTCTTGATAATCATTGGCAATACTCTTAAACTTTCACTTTACAGTTCCATTTTAATCATTGTCTTGGGTGTGTTTATGGCTTATGCTTTCAGAATTATCAAAAAACAAAAACTTATAAGTTCATTGTCAAAGCTCTCTTCCTTAGGATATGCCATGCCCGGTGCTGTTGTAGCCATTGGCATTATTGCCACCATTCTATTGATTAATAGTGAGCTAATATATGCAGGTATCTATGCCTTGTTATTTGGCTATACTGTTAGGTTTTTTGCTGTAGGATACAATCCTATAGTAGCAGGATTTAAAAAGAATTCATCATCGTTAGACGATGCGGCAGTCACCTTAGGTTTAACGCGCCTTGACTCTCTTTTTAGAGTTCATCTACCATTAATTAAACGTTCACTACTTGTAAGTCTGATACTTATATTTGTTGACATCAGTAAGGAGCTGCCGATCACTTTGATATTGCGCCCCTTTAATTTCAACACCTTATCAACCAATGCTTACCAGTTTGCTACTGACGAGATGGCTCCTGAATCATCTGCTGCTTCATTATTAATTATTTTAGTGGGTGTTATCCCCATATACATCCTAAATAGATCCATGCGAAGTAAATAATGAAAGCTTTATCTCTTGAAAATATTAATAAAAGTTACGGTCGAACTCAGGTGCTTAAAAATTTTGATCTCGAAGTTATAGGTGGTGAAATTACGGCACTGACCGGAGAGAGTGGCTCAGGTAAGTCTACCATACTTCGACTTATTGCTGGCTTAGAAGAATTGAACAGCGGCTCAATAAAACTAGCAGATCAATCTATTGATCAGATTAGTCCAAGAAAAAGGAAAATTGGATTCGTATTTCAAGATCTAGCCTTATTCCCACACCTGACCGTTAAAAAAAACATACTCTTTGGCTTCCATGACAAAAACAAAGAAGAACGATTATCCGAGCTTTTACAATTAACCGATCTGGCCGGTCTTGAAAAAAGATATCCACATGAGATTTCAGGGGGACAACAACAGCGCGTGGCATTGGCAAGGGCGATGGCCTCCTCCCCCGAGCTACTTTTAATGGACGAGCCATTTAGTAGCCTTGACGAGCGAATCAAGAGTAAAGTCAGAACTGAGATCTTAGCCATTATTAAAAGACTTGGAATTACTACTATTATCGTAACGCATCATCCAGCTGACGCCTTTGCTATCGCTGATAAAATTGCCATTCTCAGTGAAGGCAAATTATTACAATACGACTCGCCTAGTAATATCTACAAGCATCCAAAAAATAAATATGTATCGGAACTATTCGGATCTGGAATATTAATTCCCGCGACTTTACGCAACAAGTTGGTTAGTACAAGCTTTGGGCAATTTGAAATCAATCAGACTACTATATCAAATAACTTCACCATATTTATCAGACCTGAGTCGGTCAGCATCATAAACGACCTCTCAGGTGATATAAGCGGGAAGATAATTCAGAAATCTTTTAATGGCCCACATGATCTCCTATCCATTCAAGATGAAAAGAAAGAATGTTCTTTTCAGTTCGAAACAGAAAGGACACACCTCAAAGTTGGTGACAATATTTCTCTCAAATTAGATAAAAATAAGATTATAGTATTCAATGATTAAGGCAATTTAAAAGTGTCCGTTAATTGGGTTTCAAATGATACGTACCGTTCATTTTCGCACACTCGCCTTCTTTTCATACATCCTATCTAATTGTTATCCAGACATTTACACAAATTGGCATGGCAATTGTCATTAAACTCTTATGCAATTGAATTCTGCTAAAAACAAAACAAATAAAACAAAGACATTACTATTGATAATAGGGGTAATAATAGCCGTTTTATTAATCTTTTACGCGGATATTTTTAGTGGTAATGAAAGTAGTTTTTACCAATATCTCAATACTCCAGTAAACAATTCTGTAACCGAAAATATTCGATCAAATAATGTAGTTATTGGCTCTGGTTATAATTCAGTTCCCAAATTATTTGAGCTTTTCACAAAAAACCTTCCCTTTTTAAATAGCAAGTAAATTTATCATCATGCAAAAGAGATTAACAAGATCAAAAGACGCTGTATTGGCCGGGGTATGTGCTGGAATTGCTAAATATTTTGATTTAGACCCATCACTAGTAAGAATTGCATACATATTGGCCTCTATTCTTAGTGTAGCATTCCCAGGTGCAATAGTCTATATCATTCTCTGGCTCGTAATTCCAGAGGAGTACTAGCAACTAGAATTTAGCGTAGATATTTATCCACTTTTCAGGAAGTTCACCTTTCAATGCCTCCTCATAATCCATATAACTACACGGGATCATTTTACTCCGCATGAAGCCAACCTTATCTTCAGGGTGAGGAACTTCCATCCACCACTTTTCGGACAGCTTACTCTTATAAAATCTTATCGACTCAGGGTTTCCTCCAATGGCTACCTCATAAACCAAGTAGTCATTAGAGAAGAAATTTTTATCTCCTTTTCGGTTATAGTAACCTTCTATGAAATACCAGAGCATCGTGGAAATTACAAAAGCAGTTTTTCTATCATCAGAGTCCTTATCCACATTATAACCGTAGAAGCCAACAGAGGAAAGCTTATCATTTAAACCCGCGTACCAGCAAATTTGGCAGGCTTCTTCACCCGTTAATCCGTAAACTTTAACATCATCACCGCCTGGGCAATAATGAGCCTGTATAGCTGAAATATCGAAGGACAGCATGTCTGCATCCCTAATTACAGGTTCCATGTTTTTGATATCTTCTTTAACAGTTCCTAGCCTATACGCCTCGAACGACATTTGTTCCATCAAGGCTGAGCTGCTCGAATCAATCAAATATGACTGATAGCCTAATTGATAGTAATTAAAAAGAAAATTTGGCTCATGCTTAAAAATAGTCTGATTATGCGTCAGACTTGGGGTACTCCGCTTCGGGTCATCGATATCAAGCTTATTATCTACACTTAAGATGGTCACCAATTTCTCTAATTCTTCATAGGCAGTGTATTGACCAAGATCCATATTATGTGCACCGCCAATAAAAATGGGCAATACTTTTTGCTCCAACAAATAGGAGCCTACTTCTTGTATCCGCAGGTAAGTATCGCTCAAATCAGGACCCTTTCTAAGGTTTCCTAGATCAGCAATCTTAAACTGACCTGCACTTTTCTTTAATTCGTAAAATGATTTTCTAACCTCATCGGCTGCTTTTGATAAACCTGACTGTGATTTTTCATCGGCACCTCGTCCATCAATTAACCCTACAATCGCCATATCTAGACCATCAACGTCTGGCATATCTCCAGAATTGATGAAAATAGAATGCACAAGTGCATTTGAAGGATATTTTGAAATATCAATATCAGCACTAACCGAGTCGAAGAAGAGCTTTAAATCCATAATATAATAAGAGGCCTAAAAATTACCGTAAAATACAGAAGACTTAAGTCGATATAAAAGGAAACTACTTTTTGAGCATAAAAAAAGGGAAACTTTCGTTTCCCTTTTATCAAATTATTTACGACTTAACCTCCAAAATCATCAAATCGTATGTTTTCATCTGGAATACCATAATCTTCACCCATCTTCTGAACAGCATTGTTCATCAATGGAGGTCCACAGAAATAAAGTTCTATCTCCTCGGGAGACTCGTGTTTACTTAGATAATTATCCATCACTGACTGGTGTACAAAACCTAAGAAACCGTCTCCTTCTGAATCATCTAGGTCTTTTTTTACTTTCCACTTATCTTCTTCCATCGGCTCTGACAGAACCATATAGAATTTAAAATTTGGAAATTTATCTTCTAACTGCTTAAAATGATCAATATAAAAAAGCTCTCTCTTTGATCTACCACCATACCAATAACTCACTTTTCTACCAGTCTCCAATGTTTTGAATAGATGATAAAGGTGAGATCTCATTGGAGCCATACCTGCACCACCTCCAACGTAGAGCATTTCTGAATCAGATGGGTTGATGAAAAATTCTCCGTACGGACCAGAAATAGTCACTTTATCTCCTTCCTTCAAACCGAAAATATATGAGGAAGCTACGCCAGGATTAACAGCCATCCATCCTTTAGCTGCACGATCCCAAGGTGGCGAAGCAATACGAACATTCAGCATGATCTCTCTTCCTTCTGCAGGATAAGAGGCCATCGAATAAGCACGTTCTATTACTTCAGTATTTTTCATTTTCAAATCCCAAAGACCGAATTTATCCCACTCTTTTTGGAATTTGTCTGGCGTATCGTGCTCGTCTGGATGAGCAGTAATATCCATGTCTTTAAAGTTCACTTCACATTCAGGAACTTCAATTTGTATGTATCCTCCTGCTTCATAATCCATATCTTCAGGAAGCTGAACCACAAACTCTTTAATAAACGACGCTACGTTATAATTTCTAACAACTGTAGCTTCCCATTTTTTGATACCGAATATCTCTTCAGGAATTTTAATTCTCATGTCTTGCTTTACTTTCACTTGACATGACAACCTTACATTCTCTTTTTGCTCAGATCTGCTTAAGTGCCCAACTTCTGTTGGCAGTACATCTCCTCCACCTTCTTCTACTGTACATTTACACATTGCGCATGTACCTCCACCACCACACGCCGATGGTAGAAAAACTTTTCGCCCTGATAAAGTGGACAATAAAGTAGAACCCGCACTCGCTATTATTGGGTTAGCTTCGTCTCCATTGACGATTATTTTCACATCCCCTGATTGTACTAGCCTAGACTGAGCAAAAAGTAATATGAAAACCAACAATAAAATGACGGCTGTAAATGCGATGATAGCTGTTATAACTATTGATGTCATAGGTTAAAAACCTTTAGTTTTAATTATTTTAACAAATATAAGCGATAAACTTCTCCTTTTAAAGACTGATAAGAGTTGATAATACCCATCGTCAAAGAACTTTGTTTAGCTACTTCTCAATTAATTTAATTAGAGAAGTTAATTTTGATTTTAATTGTCTTCGGTCGACAATAAAATCAAGAAAACCATGAGCCAATACGAATTCTGAACTCTGAAAATCCTTTGGTAAATCTTTTCCGATTGTTTCTCTAATAACCCTTGGCCCTGCAAAACCAATCAATGCTCTTGGCTCTGCGATATTAAAGTCACCCAACATAGCAAATGAAGCCGTAACTCCACCAGTTGTAGGGTCGGTCATCAACGAAATGTAGGGTATTTTTGCTTCTGAAAGTAAAGCCAACCTAGCGGATGTTTTAGCCATTTGCATTAAGGAAAAACCTGCCTCCATCATTCTCGCACCACCCGACTTAGAAATCATCAAAAATGGTGTCTTCGTCTTCAGGGAATGATTTATCGCCCTAGCAATTTTTTCTCCTACAACAGACCCCATTGAACCGCCTATAAAGGCAAAGTCCATACAAGCTACCGTTATATTAAGATCATTCATCTTACCATAACCTGTTCGCACAGCATCTTTAAGCTCCGTCTTTTTCTGAGTGGCGACAACTCTGTCTGGATATTTTTTAGTATCCACAAAACCCAGAGGATCACCAGAACTCAAATCAGCATCAAGTTCTTCGAATTTATTACCGTCAAATAAGATTTCAAAGTACTCTTTAGAGCCAATCCTAACATGATAATCATCGTCTGGACACACATACGCGTTATTGCGTAACTCACGCATATGGATGATATTTCCACTAGGCGTCTTATACCAAAGTCCGTCTGGTGTTTCTTTCTTTTTTTCGGTTGGGGTATTGATCCCCTTTTCCTGTCTTTTAAACCAAGCCATGAATTACTATTTGAGATGCAAAAGTAAGCCAAAAGTGATAACCCAAAGAATGTGAAGGTTATTTATATGGCTCTGTGCGTGTAAGTATCTTTTAATTATTCTATTTAATCGCTTGAAGTATCCATTTTCAATCTTTTAACTCTTCGAAATCTACATACTCACCGCCTTCAAAGCCTTTAGAATCTGTCTTTGACTCATGCGTAGGGTATTCAATATTTACATTTCCGTCTTTGGCTGTTTTGGTCTGCCTTTGGCTTGGTTGCCTTTGCTGCTTCGACAAAGACAGAAAAAACATTCTAAAAACAAAACCACCTATTTTATATACTAGGTAGCCAATCAAGAAGATTATTAATAAAAACTTAATCATATCAATACTAACCTATCTACTTAGGTAGAGGTTTCGTTCTGTGTATATTTCCATAAAATAATCGTCCATCAAGTCATCGATAAAGTATATCGCCTCGCCTGTTGACTTCATTTCCGGACCTAATTCCTTATTTACATTTGGGAATTTATGAAACGAAAATACCGGCTCTTTAATAGCATAACCCTTCTTTACAGGTTTAAAGTCAAAATCTTTGACCTTTTTCTCACCGAGCATCACCTTTGTAGCATAATTCACATAAGGTTCCTGATATGCTTTACATATGAAAGGAACTGTTCTAGAGGCCCTTGGGTTTGCTTCAATGATATATACCTTATCCTCTTTGATAGCAAATTGAATGTTAATTAATCCGACTGTCTTCAAGGCCTTAGCAATCTTCACCGTGTATTCTTCAATTTGTCGCATAACAAAATCACCAAGATTATAAGGCGGCAACACGGCGTAAGAATCTCCGGAATGAATTCCTGCAGGCTCAATGTGCTGCATAATTCCTATAATGTAGACGTCTTCACCATCACAAATGGCATCTGCCTCCGCTTCAATTGCCCCTTCTAAGAAATGATCCAATAATATGCGCCCATCTGGTTTGTCCTTTAAAAGATTCACCACATGCTCTTCCATTTCTTGCTCGTTGATCACAATCTTCATACTCTGGCCTCCAAGGACGTAACTTGGCCTTACTAAAAGCGGAAAACCAATTTCTTTGGATAACTCAATCGCTTGGTCTGCATCTTCCACAGTACCATAATCAGGATATGGGATATTTTGCTCTTTTAATAAGTCAGAAAACCTACCTCTATCTTCTGCTAAATCCAGTGCTTCATAACTTGTCCCAATGACTTTGATCCCGTATCTATCAAACTTTTCGGCAAGCTTTAAAGCGGTCTGTCCACCCAATTGAACAATTACTCCCACAGGGTTTTCGTGTAGAATAATATCGTAAATATGTTCCCAAAATACTGGTTCAAAGTACAACTTATCTGCGATATCAAAATCCGTCGATACCGTTTCAGGGTTGCAGTTGATCATGATGGTTTCATAGCCACATTCCTTTGCTGCTAAAACACCATGAACACAGGAGTAATCAAACTCAATGCCCTGACCAATTCGGTTAGGGCCAGAACCCAATATTATAATTTTCTTTTTGTCCGTTGGTATAGATTCATTCTCCTCTCCGAAAGAAGAATAATAATATGGGGTTTGCGCCTCAAACTCTGCCGCACAAGTATCAACAAGTTTGTATACTCGCTTAATACCTAAATCATTTCTTTTGGTGAAAACTTCACTTTCCAGACAACCTAATAAATGCGCTAGTTGCCGATCGGCATAGCCTTTCAGTTTTGCCGTTCGTAAAAGTTCCTCAGGAATAGTTCCTAAATTAAAATCGCTTATCTCCCTCTCTAATAGAATTAACTCTTCTATTTGATGCAAAAACCATGGGTCAATCCTGGTCAGCTTGTAAATGGTTTTGAAGGGTATTCCTAGCTTGAAAGCATCATATATATGGAATAAACGATTCCAGCTTGGGTTTTCCAAACTATATAATAATTGATCTTGATCTTTTAGCTCTCTGCCATCTGCTCCAAGACCATTTCTTTTAATTTCTAAAGATTGACACGCCTTTTGTAGCGCCTCCTGAAAGTTTCGACCAATGCCCATGGCTTCTCCAACGGACTTCATCTGTAGACCTAACTTTCTATCACATCCTGGGAACTTGTCAAAATTCCAACGAGGTATCTTGACAATCACATAGTCCAACGCTGGCTCAAACATGGCTGACGTTGTTTTTGTGATTTGATTTTTCAATTCATCAAGATTATAGCCAATAGCTAGCTTTGCTGCAATCTTTGCAATTGGATAACCAGTGGCTTTTGATGCCAATGCTGAAGATCTGGATACTCTTGGATTAATCTCGATACCAATAATCTCATCCGTGTCTGGGTTAACAGAAAACTGGACATTACAGCCACCTGCGAATTGACCAATGGCATCCATCATCCTTTTGGCCAGATCCCGCATGTGTTGATAAACAGTATCAGGTAAAGTCTGTGCTGGAGCTACAGTAATAGAGTCTCCAGTATGAACACCCATCGGATCAAAATTTTCAATGGAGCATATGATAATGATATTACCAATACTATCTCGCAACAACTCCAGCTCATATTCTTTCCAACCCTTAATGCTCTGCTCTACTAACACCTCATGAATTGGTGAAGCAGTTAGTCCGGCATTTAAAGCACTATCAAACTCCTCAGCGTTTTTCACAAAACCACCACCATAACCTCCAAGCGTATACGAAGGTCGGATAACTAGCGGAAACCCGATTTCCTGTGCAATCTCCTTTCCTTTCAAATAAGAAGTAGCTGTTTCTCCTCGACAAACGCCAACCCCTATTTCAATCATCTTGTTGCGGAACTTCTCTCTATCTTCTGTCGTTTCGATCGCCCCAATATCCACGCCGATCATACGGACGTTATACTTATCCCAGATTCCTGCCTTATCGCAATCAATCGCAAGATTTAAAGCAGTTTGCCCTCCCATCGTTGGCAAAACAGCATCAATTTGTGGCTGTTCTTCAAGAATTTCTCTTATGCTTTGTTTGGTAAGTGGCTTAAGGTAAATATTATCCGCAGTGACTGGATCCGTCATTATAGTCGCTGGATTACTATTAATGAGCGTCACTTCAATGCCTTCTTCCCTAAGCGATCTTGCCGCTTGGGTACCTGAATAATCGAATTCGCAGGCTTGACCGATGATAATTGGACCACTTCCAATTATAAGTATGGACTTGATATTTTGATCTTTTGGCATGAAGATTTGATCGTTGGTAAGTATAAAATCTTGCAAATTTAAGTCATGATCTCTCTAAAGAAAAACGTATAAAGGTATTTTTGAAATCTGAATAGCATTGACCGCCGAACGACTCTTTCAATGCATCTTCAAGGCACGTCTCATGCAAATGGAAGAACTAGAAGGACGCTTTGAGATAAGCCGAAGAACAATTTTTAGAGACATCAAATTTTTAATAGAAGGCGAAGTGAAAATGGGGAACAACACAAATAAGGGGTCTTATATGGTCGACGGATATCATTTGCCCCCGGTAGCGTTTAATATGGAGGATGCGGCAGCTATATTTATAGTAGCCAAACCTAATAAAAAAACGCAGATTCCGGCATAATAAAATACTTTGACGAAAGAAAACACAAGATCAGGGTGGTTTTAAAATATTCTGATGAAAATTATTTCTATACCCTTGACTAGCATATAGGAATTTTATAGAATTCTACTTTAAATTCTCATGGATTCCCAAGTTCACCTTTTCATACATTCAGTATATTTTACTATTCAAAAAATGTTGAAATCAAATTATCACACTCATTCTAACAACCCACATACTGATAGGAATGGCTAGCCTCTTTGTCTTGTTTTCTATAGTGTTTGGTCGCAGATGATAAGGTCATGTTGATTGAGAAAAGAAATGTTTGATTGTCAAAAAAGTTGTATCTCAAAATTGGGTGACGCAAAAAAATCCTTTGCAATATTCAATTTTCAGCCGCTTCGTCTCGGTATTGATGGGCGGAACTGAGGTAAAAAGCAAACAGTCGTCTAGCTAGAATAGTCAGTCATTTCCTCTCCGAAAAAAAAATATTATAAAGAATTTATCAAAGAAAAAAAGTTGATTACCAATATATTGATTTTAGTTGCGTGAGGCTAAGTTAGCTCGATGGTTACTGAGTTTTGAGAACGCCTAGCCTTTATTAGCTTCTGGGGAGTTACAGTATACAATGGCTAATTTTACTAAAGATTTATTTGAACGCCTTATAGAAGTACTTTATTTCGAGCATTGCTAAACAAGCTGAAAGTTCAAAATAACCCTCATTCTTCTAGCAGTTTGGTTCGTCATAAACGAAAAAACCACCCCAACATCCGTCAGGGTGGACTCCTTCATACTTGATCAATTATAGATCAGTCCTCTTGTAATTGACTCGCCGAGTTTTGATAAAACTCAACTATGTCAATTTCGTATTCTATGCCCTCTTCAATAATGGTTACAAGGTTATCGCATGAACCATTTCCATAATCAATAATAAAACTTCCCGCTACACCATTTTCCCTGAAATCAATCGCTTCAATACCCGATACATATGCAAAAAACCAGTGAGAACTTGTAGCAAAACCCTCCTCGCTATAATAATTCTGATAGCAGGAATAATCGTAGACTAATGGGTCAAGAATTTCTGACTTATAATAATTGTCATTGGTAGAATATGGATCATTAATGGACTCATATTCATTGATTCCTTCTATTATAAATTTATCTTCATCGTACTTTGAAGACCCTAATGACTTAGAAAAATATTTAGCCTCATCCCATTTATAAATCACTTCCGAGTTATATTCATATTCACCGGAAAACACACCGGTCGCTTCATCGTAGGTTGAGTTTCCACTGTAATGACTATGTCCATTGGTTGACCAACTACTCTCCCCTCCCTCATAATAACTGCCGTAGTAGGTCCCGCCGTAATTATCGTATAATATGCTGTAGAAGTAATCATCTAAAAACACGTCTCCGTTTTGCTCGTATTGATTCTGGTATGTTGAAGTGTATTTGCCTTGCACCCAATATTGATATTCATCATTACCCTCAAAACACCCATCACCATAGTCATAAGTCTCGCTAGTGCTTCCATTAGCGTTTTCATCAACTGTTACCACAGCACATGTTGTCCATTTCCAAGGGTCATCATAAATAATAGTATCTACGTCCACAGAATCTAGCCTGCCTCCTGTAAATCCAAAGTTCCCTAGCATTGAGGTAAAAGAATTATTTGCAGGCCCAGCCATATTACTCTCTAGACTGGTGGAACCATTTTGACCACCATACTTCAATAGCAAGTAGCCAGAAACTGCGTTACTCAACCCTTGAGTTTGTTGAATTTTGGCAGATTCATCATCACTACATCCCGCAATAAATATTACGACAATCAGTAGTGCTTTTAATAAGTGTCTTTTCATTACTTTATTTATCACCAGATCAAAGACACTTAGAATGATCAATTTGGTTGTAAAGAAGAAATATTTATTTCTAAAACAGGATAACATAATATTGTCTCTCTGAAACACTTCTGTGTCTCAAAACAATAGTGTGTGAAGACAAAATATTAAAATTTGACCTTCGCAGACCTGATAAAGAATAGTACAAGATTGTGCGAAAAACCAAAATGTTGAAAATGCGAGAGTCTTGGAGCAATCTCGTAAGGTACGACGTGGGATAATTGCCTTTTATTCGATTCAAGCATCGGGGAATAGTACTCATAATGTGGAATTGAAATCACACCTTTTAAAAAAGCAGGGAGTCAGCATTGATCAGTTGCGAAAGGTTTCGTAAAAAAAATAGCTTGATTTATTAATGGAAAAGGAGTCGTTTACAAAACACTAAATGCTGCAAAAAGCGAATAATCAATGTGGAACTTCATTTATTGGGAAAACAAGAAACAGAACGAGCCGTACGCCAGATAGTGGGTAATATTCATTTCATAGCCTATTTTCAGCCTCATGGTTATGGATCAATCCGGCGTAACGACTGGAGTCAATCGCTACAAGGTCCTTGAATACTAAGGACACTTGCGCTTAGATTTACAATTTATCAAGTTGACCATGAATCAATTAAATAAATATGAAAAACACATGTTTAGTAAGAGGAATGATCATGATTGCGATTGGAATTTTCTTAGCTTACTAGGCATAATCTCATTCCCCGCAGTGCTAAGGGAAAATAAACGGTAATGAGCTCTCTGTGTCTTATACGCCTCCGGAACAGTGGTATTATGTATGTCTTGGTAGTGGTCTTCTTGTTGGTATTGTTGGAATACTGAGCGCTTAGCAAATCCATGAAATAAACAGCATAATTTAAACATGAACAGTAAAAGATGTTTCTTTCACTTCTCAAAATGATTAACCTATAATATTCCAGATAGAGCAGAAGATTACCTTACTCTCTAAGTAGCAATAATGCTGAATACTTATCAATCCTAAAAAATAAAAAGTTAATGATAATTTAATTTTTATTCATTGATGCCAAGTCAGTACTATTGAAGGTTGTCTATCTGAATGTTGCGAAAAACCTAATAGCTTCGAGTGATCTGCACAGTGCTATTTGATTGACAATGGAACGCGTGAATATGTAATCGTCAATGGAAAAGTGCTCAAATTCCAATTAAACATGGCTGAATATAAAATCATTAAAGCTATGTCTGACTAGCAAATGAAAAAACGATTGGATTGCCAAACATTGATTTCCATCGATAAATACAGACATGTGTGAATTTAGCTGATTAACAACTCCAAAAATGATCAATAACGAAGGAGACCTATTAGGTCTTGATCCATTGCAAAATACACCTTTGATAACACTACAAGAGAAAAAACATCAAGAATAATAAATCCTATGTCCTATTGCTAATGATCTCGTTAACAATAATTTCAAAGATTAAGTTAGCTCAAGTTGCACCAATAGGTGATGACTTAAAAGCTCTTTTAATAGAGAGCAGGCCTCTCTGAAGTGTAAGTCTTATCCATAAAAAATATTAAGAATCTAATCTCTTCTTAGATTTTCCCTTTTTCTAACCTTGACCTGAATTGGGAGTTGTTGCGATTCATATCCCTATTCACTTTTTCTGTTTAAGGGAGAAAATGAAAATTAGCAGTCAATATCCTTCTGAAATCAAGAATATCTGAAAATTATCGAAGTTAACCTTAAATCTCTTTTGGCAGCATCAAAAGTGAGAAGGTTCAAGAAGCTTTCGTAACAAAACATTCCTATAACCGAGTCTTTTAGTTCTCGAAAAAACACAAAAAAATAGGTTGGTTTTCGCTTTTGTTATAAAACGATAACCAATCCTATTTCATTTTTACAATCAATGACAAGATCGAAATTGCGTTTATTATCAAATATGTATCGGGCGATCAGCCGTTGCTGCTAAGCAGGCCTCTTTCACAGCCTCCATATACGTTGGATGTGCATGCGACATTCTTGCAATATCTTCTGCACTGGCTCTGAATTCCATAGCTGTCACTCCTGTCGCAATCATATCTGCGGCTCTTGCTCCTACTATATGCATTCCTAAAATTTCATCTGTCTCCTTATCCGCTAAGACCTTGACCAATCCGTCAAGATCCATGGATGCGCGAGCTCGGCCTAAGGCCTTATATGGAAATTTACCTATTTTGAAGGCTTTACCCTGTTCTTTAAGTTGCTCTTCGGTATATCCTACACTCGCGACTTCTGGCCAAGTATACACTACTCCAGGAATTAAATTATAGTTAATATGTGGCTTTTGACCATTCATTTGTTCAGCGACAAACACCCCTTCTTCCTCCGCTTTATGCGCAAGCATGGCACCTTTTACCACATCACCAATAGCCCATATATTATCGACATTTGTTTTGAGGTGGACATCTACTTCTATTTGACCTCTTTCCGAAAGTTTAACACCAACATTTTCTAATCCAAGCCCCTTTGTGAACGGCTTTCTTCCAATAGAAACCAAGCAATAATCTCCTTTTATCTCTATGTTCTCTCCTTTTTTATTCTCCGCTGTTACCGTCACATCTTTGCCATTATTAGCAACTGCCGTTACTTTATGGTTCAAGTAAAAATCGAAACCCAGCTTCTTTAAAGATTTTTGTAATTCCTTACCCATGGTGCTATCCATACTAGGAATGAGTCTGTCTAAATATTCAACAACGGAGACTTTAGACCCGAGTCTGGCATATACTGACCCGAGCTCCATACCAATTACTCCACCACCAATAACGACCATATGTTTCGGAACCTCTTTCAATTCCAAAGCCTCCGTACTGGTAATGACTCGTTCTTTGTCTATGTCTATAAAAGGAAGAGAGGCAGGTTTTGATCCAGTAGCTATGATCACCTTTTCGGTAGTAATCATTTTTTCTTCAGCACCAGAAATCTTTATTGTGTTTTTATCTACAAACGAACCCAAACCCGTGAGAACGTCAATTTTATTCTTCTTCATGAGGTAGGCAATTCCTTCCACATTCTGCGTGACAACATTTGATTTACGAGCAATCATCTGCTTGATATTAACTTTAGGGGTGTTGATATCTATACCATGTTCCTTGAAAGTTGAGATTGCATTATGAAAATGCTCCGACGAATCGAGTAACGCTTTTGAAGGTATACAGCCCACATTAAGGCATGTTCCACCGAGCGTATCATATTTTTCAATGATCGCAGTTTTCATTCCCAACTGCGCGCACCTGATGGCTGCTACGTATCCGCCAGGTCCTGATCCAATAACTGTAACTTGGTAATCCATATTTTCTTTTTTGGTACAAAGTATCAGGCAGACAGTACTGAGTCCTTTGTGTTTTAATTAAGTTATTTAATTCAAAAATTGCTGTGATCTGTAAATCATTCCTTTTGTTAAATATATCGAATTAACATATTCAAACTACGCTCACAATAAAAGTTTGATTTCCAACTCACAAAGAGAACCGAAAGCGATAACTAGCCATTAATAAAATTCTCTTTTATCATTTGTGGCAGCCACTCAACGCTAATAAAAGCTGCTCAAATTATACCTCTTTACATTTGTTATATTAGCCCCATTTTTTCGGGAACTAGAAAAGAATACATCATGAGATACCTATTATTGGCGCAAGTATATTGCCTTCTTCCAAACCTCTTTATCTCCTTACGTATTCACACATAACTCAACAATTATCCCGAATCAACTACGGCTAAACTTGAGTTGGCCCGATGTACCTTGCAAAGAATACATATAGCCAGTAACCCATAGGAACTTAAACTCCTAATAACAATCTGGTCGGGTCTTCCAAAAGCTGCTTGACACGAACAAGAAAACTTACTGATTCTCTCCCGTCAATAATTCTATGATCATAAGATAACGCCACATACATCATAGGCCTAACGACAACTGCTCCATCCTCAACAACTGCTCTAGGCACAATATTGTGCATTCCTAAGATTGCTGATTGTGGTGCATTAATAATCGGCGTTGACATCATTGAACCAAAAACACCTCCATTAGTAAGTGTGAACGTTCCGCCAGTCATTTCTTCTATACTCAGCTTATTGTCACGCGCTTTTATCGCTAATCTTACAACCTCTTGTTCCACTTCCTTAAAAGACATAAGCTCAGCATTTCTTATGACTGGCACCACCAGACCTTTCGGGGCTGATACTGCAATCGAAATATCGCAATAGTCGTTAAAGACCATTTCTTCCCCGTCTATCATTGCATTAACTGACGGAAATTCTTGGAGTGCGACACAACATGCTTTGGTGAAGAAAGACATAAAACCAAGTCCTACTTCATGCTTTTCCTTAAAAGCTTCTTTATATTTTTTTCTAATATCCATGATCGGCTGCATATTCACTTCGTTAAAAGTGGTCAGCATAGCCGTTTCGTTCTTGACAGCAACAAGCCTTCTTGCTACCGTTTTTCTGAGAGGCGACATCTTTTTTCGGTTCTGCTCTCTACTTACTGCACCCCCTAAAACCGGAGCGTCAACCATTGCTTTTGTTTCCTGTTTGGGTGCTTGTTTGGGTGGCTGAGGAGCAGCTTTTTCTGCTTTCATTGCGTCCTCTTTCGTTACTCTACCATCTTTTCCCGTGCCTTTAACGCTACTCGCGGCAATACCTTTCTCCTCCAATATTTTCGCCGCTGCGGGAGAGGCGTGTCCTGTTGCATAAGATTCATTATTTGATACTGCCTGACTTGATGAGCCTCCAGAATCGACAGTAGTAGGTGCACTCGTGGCTGATCCAACTGCTGTAACTTCTATTTTACATATTAAATCACCTATTTCTAGGGTACTTCCTTCTTCCGCAACTATTCTTAGTATTCCATTAGCTTCTGCCGTCAAATCAAAAGTTGCTTTATCCGATTCTATTTCTGCAATAACTTCATCCAGCTCTACCGTGTCTCCATCGGATTTTTGCCAATTCGAGATCACAACCTCATTGATTGATTCTCCCACCGTGGGAACATGCATTTCTAAAACTTCTCCTGTAGACGAAGACTGGGTTGATGCTACAGACTCTTTAGTCTCGCTTTTTGGTGCTTCTGGCTGAGCGCCGGACGATGCTGCTTCTTCTATTTCACAAAGCAAACCTCCAATCTCAAGCGCTTCACCTTCTTCTGCTTTTATTCTTAAAATACCAGCTGATTCAGCTGTTACTTCGAATGTTGCTTTATCAGACTCTAATTCACAGATTACTTCATCCATTTCGACAAAGTCTCCATCATTTTTAGTCCACTGGGCCACTGTAACTTCTGTGATTGACTCTCCAACCGCAGGTACTTTCATTTCAAGGCTCATAATATCTGTCGTTTATTTTTTAAAAGCTTCTTTAACAATATTGGCCTGCTCTTCCTTATGCACCTTCGCATATCCTGTAGCTGGTGAGGCCATTGCTTTCCTTGATATCAAGGAAAGTGGAAGTCCCGAAACACGTAGCATAAAACCCCATGCACCCATGTTTTCTGGCTCTTCTTGCACCCAAATCAATTTCGGGTCGCCGTACTTGTTTAATTCCTTATCTAATTGCTTCGTAGGGAAGGGAGCTAATTGCTCTAACCTTACGATGGCAATATCTTTTATCTTATTGGATTGTTGCTCTTCGAGTAGATCAAAATAGACCTTTCCAGTGCACAATAACACTCTAGTAACATTCTTATTTGTCACATATTTATCTCCGATAACTTCCTGAAAAGATCCCGTCATAAATTCCGATAAATCTGATTGCACTTTAGGGTGGCGCAATAAGGATTTCGGTGAGAACATGATACATGGTTTTCTAAACTCCCATACTACCTGCCTCCTTAATAAATGGAAAAAATTGGCCGGAGTGGTAACATCAGCAACGACCATATTTTCTTGAGCGGTCATTTGTAAAAAGCGCTCCATTCTTGCGCTGGAATGTTCTGGACCTTGCCCTTCATATCCGTGAGGTAACAACATGACCAAACCATTCATTCTTTGCCATTTGGTTTCCGCACTCGTGATAAACTGATCTATCATTACCTGAGCACCATTAGAGAAATCTCCAAACTGTGCTTCCCAAATAATTAAAGCATTAGGTGTGGCCATAGCATAGCCATATTCAAACCCTAAAACACCGTATTCAGATAAAAGGGAATTGTATATTCTAAAAGGTTCCTGCTCCTCCTGAATATGATCCAAATTACTGTAAGGCTCATTTGTATTGGAATCAAATAACACCGCATGCCTATGGGAGAATGTTCCTCTCTTGACATCCTGCCCAGACATTCTTACAATTTTTCCTTCTGCCAAAATAGAGCCATAAGCAAGCAATTCCGCATCGGCCCATGTTAGCACCTTCTTATCGAAAAAGTTGGCTTTTCGTTCCTTTAAAAGCTTATCTATCTGGCGAAGAGGCTTAAACTCTTTTGGCACTGAAGTTAAGGCGTTCGCTACTTTTTTTAGTGTTTCTTCTGATATAGATGTATCCGGCGATTGATCAAAGTCTTCCAATTTTGATCTCCTCAAAAAGTCCCACTCAGCTTCGATTTTTTGAGGAGTATATGGCAAAGGTTTTTGCTTTACCTCATCAAGTCTATCCTGAAGTTGCTTTTTAAACTCAACATCTAAAGCCTTCGCACGATCTTCCGTAATATCCCCATTCTGAATCAGTTGCTTAACATATACCTCTCTAGGATTTGCATGTTTTGCAATTAAACTGTAGAGTTTAGGTTGAGTGAATTTTGGTTCGTCACTCTCGTTATGACCATGCCTTCGATAGCACAGCAGATCAATGAAAAAATCTCTTTTAAATTTCTGTCTATATTCAACAGCTAATTCGGCAGCAAAAGCTACCGCTTCAGCGTCATCACCATTCACATGGAGTACAGGTGCATCTACAATTTTAGCAAGTTCCGTACAATAAATACTCGACCTTGCATCATCATAGTCAGTCGTAAAACCCACTTGATTGTTAATGACAAAATGAATGGTCCCACCAGTTCGGTAACCATCCAATAAGGACATCTGTATACATTCATAAACAATTCCTTGACCAGCAACAGCCGCATCTCCGTGAATTAAGACCGGGATAGCTTTAGTTTCGTCCCCACGATACTCATCATCGATTTGAGCTCTGGTATATCCCAGGACAACTGGATCTACTGCCTCGAGATGAGAAGGATTTGGTGCTAACTTAACGTATATCTCCTTACCTGAAGGTGTCTTCATTTGACTTGAGTACCCGAGATGATATTTCACATCGCCATCGCCCATTGTAAGATCTATATCGACATTACCTTCAAATTCCGCAAAAATTTGCTCGTAAGTCTTACCCATGATATTGGCAAGTACATTTAACCGTCCTCTATGCGCCATTCCTATAATGACCTCTTCTGCACCAGATTCAGCTCCTTTATTTATGATGGTATCCAATGCGGCAATGGTGTTTTCTCCACCTTCCAAGGAAAACCTTTTTTGTCCCAAGAATTTTGTGTGTAGAAAATTTTCAAAAACTACGGCCTCATTAAGCTTTAATAGAATACGCTTTTTCTCATCCAGCGTGTGACTGATGTTAGCTCCTTCTGATTCGACTTTCTCTTTAAACCAATTGAAAATTTCCGAATCTCGAATGTGATTATATTCATAACCAATGCTACCCAAGTAAACCTTCTCAAGCTTTTGAACAATCGCTTTCAATCGTGTTTTACCAAGGCCGACCTCAGCTCCTATCTCAAACTCTTCATTCAAATCATCTTTTGACAATCCGAAATTCTCGAGATCCAATCTAACATTATGCTGACGCCTTTCTCGTACCGGATTCGTATTTGACTTTAAATGAGCACGTGACCGATGTGCATAAATTAAATTGCGTACCAAGATTTCTTTGTGACCCTCTGATATTACAGACGGTTTGCTGTTCGCATTTTCGCCATATTTTTGAAGAGAGAATTCAAATCCTTGAAAGAATTTTTGCCAGGAATCATCTACACTTGTAGGATCGACTTTATAAGATTCATATAGATCGTCTATATAACTTACATCAGCATTGGCTATATATGAGTAATTGTCCATAAATGGGTCTTTTTTTCCAACATCAAAGCTATTATATAAGTGTTTAAGATAAAAACTGCGCATCCGCTTTAACGAATATTCAGTTTTTCAACATTATCATTAGAACCAAAAGAATGTTTACGGATAAATAGATTATCTTTGCGCTCTTTTAATTAAACTTTGGATGGACGCGTTCCATAAACAAAACAATCAATGGCTGTAAAGATTAGATTATCACGTCGAGGACGTAAAAAACAAGCAATGTACGATGTAGTTATTGCTGATGCTAGATCACCACGAGACGGTCGATTTATTGAAAAATTAGGGACTTATAACCCTAATACAAACCCAGCTACCATCAAACTTGATGATGAAAAAACTTTGTCGTGGGTTATGACAGGTGCTCAACCAACGGATACTGTTAGAGCTATTTTATCTTATCGTGGCATAATGTTCAAAAAACATTTACAGGTAGGAGTAAATAAAGGCGCAATTACTCAAGAAGAATCTGATGCTAAATTCGAGCAATGGCTGGAAGGTAAAACTTCACAAATCCAAGGTAAACTGGACAATTTGGCGGAGACTAAGGCGAGTCAAACTAAGTCGAAGCTAGAAGCTGAAGCGAAAGTTAACCAAGCACGTCTTGAGGCTATTTTGGCTAAGAGAAAAGTTGCCGATGATGCTCTTGCTGCTGATGTTGCTGCGGCCAATGCTGACAAAGCTGAAACCACAATGTCAGAAGAAGCGGAAGAAGCAGTAGTAGAAGCAAAGGCTGCTGATGCTTCAGAAGGTGACAAAAAAGACGCATAATAGATTATGGGATTTGACGATTGCTATGAATTAGGCAATGTGATCAAAACACATGGTTTGAATGGGGAAATTAGCATTCTATTAGATGTGGACGACCCATCACAATACACAGAATTGGAATCAGTATTCGTTGATATTAACGAAAAACTGGTTCCTTTTTTTGTTGAATCTATTCATCTTCAAAAAGAAAATAAGGCGTTATTGGCATTAGAAGACGTGGAAGATATAGATTCAGCAAAAGAGCTTGTTGGTAGGAAACTTTTTTTACCATTAACATTCCTTCCAAAGCTTAGTTCTGGCCAATATTATTTTCATGAACTGACAGGATTTGAAGTTCATGATGGGGACACGTTTATTGGTATCGTCGCTACGATATATGAACTCCCACAAAACAATCTTCTCGCTATCGATCATGATGGAATAGAGATTCTGGTTCCTCTGTCTGATGGTATCATACAATCTGTTGACCTTAATAGTAAGAAAATAATTACAAATCTCCCTGATGGATTGATCGACGTATATAAAGATCAATAGTTATTAAACCTCAATAATGTGCGATTAGACATCATTACCTGCCTACCAGAATTATTCGACGGCCCGCTCAATCAGAGCATTGTAAAACGCGCTCAACAAAAAAAAATAGTAGAAATAAATATTCATAATTTAAGGGACTACAGTACTTTAAAACACAAAAACGTTGACGATTATTCTTTTGGCGGTGGAGCCGGAATGGTTTTAATGATCGAACCAATAGAATCTTGTCTTAACTATATAAAATCCAAGAACGAGTATAAAGAGACGATCTACCTTTCTCCTGATGGCGAAACATTAAACCAAAAGTTAGCCAATCGATTATCCTTGACCGAAAACATGATACTATTATGCGGCCATTATAAAGGAATTGACCAAAGAGTTCGTGACCACTTGATTACACGCGAAATCAGCATTGGAGATTATGTTCTTTCTGGTGGTGAATTAGCCGCTATGGTTCTCGCTGATGCCTTAATAAGGTTGGTGCCTGGTGTATTGAATGATGAATCATCTGCCCTGACCGATTCTTTCCAAGACGACTTACTTGCGCCACCAGTGTATACGCGCCCAGCAGATTACAAAGGCTGGAAAGTGCCAGAAGTGCTCACCTCTGGACATGAAGCCAATGTCGAAAAATGGAGACATGAGCAAGCAGTAGCAAGAACTAAAAAGCTACGCCCCGACCTACTTGAATAGCCAGTTTAATAAGCGATCTGCTGAAAATATCTATGTAAATACCTAATATTAAACCACTTAAATTTGTAATATCTCGATGTGCGCCCATTTACATTGTAAACAAGAATAATTTGATTACTAGCTTGAATCAATTAATCAAAGAAATTAAGAATCTAAATCCGGTAATAAAAGACCGATTATATAAAGGACTAATTAGTAATAATACCAGCGATAAAGTTGAAACGCAAAGCCATCGCAATAAGGCAATTTCTAAAATCCAAGATGATTTGAGCAAGCCTCAAAAGATTGCCTTTTAATTTCTTACCCTTGTTCATCTAGCGATGAAAACCACCAAAAACCTCGACAAACGCGTCGAAGTTTTTTTATTTGATCCCGCTTTTTGCCTGCCAAAAAAAGGAGAGATAAAGGCATACCAGAATAAACTATTTCAAGGTTTAGAAAAAAAATATTAGGTTTCGGCCCAAGCAAAAGCTAGCTGTGGTGAATATACCTATGCTCAAATTGGCTATTATGAAAATTTTCCCTTTACTTTTTGATTTTACTTTTTCAACTGGGAATAAATTATCTATATTTGCCTTCTTTTTGAAGAAGAGGAAATAGTCAAAGACATGAGCAATTTATTAAGATTTGTAGAAGAAGATTTGATGGCATCTAAAACCGAGCAGCCTGCTTTCGGTCCTGGTGATACAATCAATGTTCATTATAAAATAAAAGAAGGTGTTAAGGAGCGTATTCAGCAATTCCAAGGCACTGTAATGCAGATAAGAAACGCCAATAGTACTGGTGAAACATTCACTGTAAGAAAAGTATCAAGTGGTGTAGCTGTAGAAAGAATATTCCCCGCAATGTCTCAAAACATCGATAAAATCGAAGTTATGAGAAAGGGTAAAGTCAGAAGAGCTAAATTATTTTACTTAAGAGGTAGAAAAGGGAAAGCGGCTAGAATTAAGGAAAAATTATAATAGGTAGTTTTATAAAAGATTAAAATCCTGTCCAAATCGGTCAGGATTTTTTTTTGTTTTAACCCATCTCATTCTACCTTATTGTCAGTCTAAAGATTAAATTAACTTCGTAGTACAATCTTTGCGTAATACTAGAAATGAAAATAAATTTTCATAAATATCAAGGCACTGGAAACGACTTTATTCTCATAGACGATAGAAGCCTCCAATTCCCAACGGACAACTTAAAACTCATCTCTCATTTGTGCGATAGAAGGTTTGGAATTGGGGCAGATGGGTTAATGCTCATTAGGCCACATCATAAAGTAGACTTTACGATGATTTTTTTTAATCCTGATGGAAGTAAGAGTTTATGTGGAAATGGAAGCCGATGCGCCATGGCATTTGCTACTGAGCTAGGAATAGTCGATAAACATATGCAATTCGAAACCACGGATGGGGTTCACGATGGGTTTCGCAAAGATGGAATATACCATTTCCACTTGCATGATGTCAAAAAAGTGACTATTTCAAACGGGCAATATTTTATTGATACAGGTTCACCTCATCATGTCGAATGGGTAAACGACTTGAATAATTTTAATCTCTTAGAGGAAGGGGGAAAAATCAGATACAGCCATGTTTATCGGCCATCAGGTACTAATGTAAACTTTATAGAAAAGGCTCCCGACAAAATTAAAGTAAGGACATATGAGCGAGGTGTAGAAAACGAAACACTCAGCTGTGGAACGGGAGTAACAGCCTGTGCTATAGTCGCTGGACTTGAAGGTTACCAAAGCCCGGTTGCTATTGAAACTAAAGGAGGAAAACTTCAAGTTTCATTTACAAAAGTGGATGCTCAACATTTCAAAGATATTTATCTTGCAGGTCCTGCAGAAAAGGTATTTGAGGGGATTTTTGATGTGTATTCCGAATAATCATAATGATAGAAATTAATATATAATGCTTGATTTTATAAATAAAGGGATTGCCAAGGTATTTGGCACCAAATCGGCCAGAGATTTGAAAGAGGTAACTCCATATGTGGAGAAGATAAATACTGTATTTAATACGCTTTCGAATATTTCTGATGATCAATTAAGGGGTAAAACTGATGAGTTGAGAAATACGATCAACGAGCACCTTAAAAAGATTGACACTCAGCTTGCCGACCTACATAAAGAAATAGACCAGAATAACACTCTTGATATTTCTGCAAAAGAGGAAATCTTCAATCAGATTGATAAGCTAGAGTCAGACAGAGATGAGGAGTTAGAAGTCGTGCTTTTAGAATTACTTCCAACAGCGTTTGCTGTTGTCAAAGAAACAGCTCGAAGACTTGCCGAAAATAAGCAATTAGAAGTGGAGGCGACTATTTGGGACAGAGAACTTTCTGCAAAAAAACCTCATGTTGAAATTAAAGGTGATACGGCTGTATGGCATAATAGATGGGATGCTGCAGGAACACCCGTAGAATGGAATATGGTCCATTATGATGTTCAACTTATCGGAGGTGTCGTTCTCCATCAAGGTAAAATTTCTGAGATGACCACTGGGGAAGGTAAGACACTTGTCGCTACACTCCCAGCATACCTCAATGCACTTGCGGGAAGAGGCGTTCATATCGTAACCGTGAATGACTACCTATCGAAAAGAGATTCAGAATGGAATGCACCAATTTTTGAGTTTCATGGGTTAAGAGTCGATTGTATTGACAAGCATCATCCCAACTCCCCAGAGCGAAGAAATGCATATATGGCAGATATCACCTATGGAACAAATAATGAGTTCGGGTTCGACTATTTGCGTGATAATATGACCAGAAACCCTGAAGAACTTGTTCAGAAAAAACACCATTACGCAATGGTCGATGAAGTTGATTCAGTGTTAATTGATGATGCCAGAACACCATTGATTATTTCAGGCCCAGTCCCTAGAGGTGATGAACATGAGTTTTACGAACTGAAACCACGGATTGCGAAACTTGTTGATGCTCAAAGAAAATTAGTTTCAAATTATTTGATTTCTGCCAAAAAAGCCATGAAAGAAGGTAAAGAGGCTGATGCAGGGCTACCGCTCTTCCGAGCTTTTCGTGGACTACCAAAGAATAAACCTTTAATCAAATTTTTAAGTGAAACTGGCATAAGAGCCGCACTACAAAAAACAGAGAATTACTATCTTCAGGATAATCAGAAAATGATGCCTGATGCAGACGATCCTTTGTACTTCACCATTGATGAGAAAAATAACAGCATCGACCTTACGGAAAAGGGTATTGACCTTATTACGGGTGAAGGAGAAGATACCAGTTTCTTTATTCTTCCCGATATTGGTGCGGAAATCGCCAACCTTGAAAAAGAAACTATCGAAGAAGAGGAAAAGCTTCAAAGGAAGGACAAAGTCATTCAGGATTACAGTATTAAAGCACAGCGAATTCATTCTGTAAATCAACTGCTTCGGGCCTATTGTCTATATGAAAAAGATACAGAGTATATCGTCGTTGATGACAAGGTGAAAATTGTGGATGAGCAGACTGGACGTGTAATGGAAGGTCGGCGATATTCTGATGGTTTACATCAATCTATTGAAGCCAAGGAAAATGTAAAGGTCGAAGATGCAACGCAGACTTATGCAACGATAACACTTCAAAACTATTTCCGAATGTACCATAAGCTTGCAGGTATGACTGGTACAGCGGAAACTGAAGCTGGTGAACTATGGGACATCTATAAATTAGATGTCGTAGTTATTCCAACCAATAGACCTATTCAACGAGATGATAGGGAAGACTATGTTTACAAGACCATACGAGAAAAATTCAATGCTGTTGTCGAAGAGGTAGTAGAAATGCGGACCTTAGGAAGGCCTGTTTTAGTCGGTACGACTTCAGTTGAAATCTCTGAGCTCCTAAGCAGAATGCTTAGCATGAAAAACATACAGCATCAAGTACTTAATGCAAAGCAGCATGCAAAAGAAGCTGATGTCATCGCGGAAGCAGGTAAACCCGGAACGGTAACTATTGCGACCAACATGGCAGGGCGTGGTACAGATATCAAACTTACAGATGAAGCCAAGGCCTCTGGAGGCTTAGCTATTGTAGGGACAGAGCGTCATGAATCCAGAAGAGTGGATCGCCAATTGAGAGGGCGTTCCGGGCGTCAAGGAGATCCGGGTTCCTCTCAGTTCTTCGTTTCGTTAGAGGATAACCTTATGCGCCTTTTTAGCTCTGACAGAGTCGCTAAAGTCATGGATCGCTTAGGATTAAAAGAGGGTGAAGTCATTCAACATAGCATGATTACCAAATCTATTGAGCGAGCACAGAAAAAAGTAGAAGAGAATAACTTCGCCACTAGAAAAAGACTTTTGGAATATGATGATGTTATGAACTCACAACGTGAGGTCATTTATAAGCGTCGTAAAAATGCCTTATATGGCGAGAGATTAGAGCTCGACATCATGAGTATGCTCTTTGAGACATGCGAAGACCTTGTGCTAAATGCTAAAGGTGCAAATGATCTTGATAGCCTAAAACTTAATACAATTAGCGTATTAGGAATGGATTTCGCCATTGAAAAAGAGGACTTTGAGAAATTTGACGAAGGTAAGCTTACTCAAATGCTTTATGATCTAGCGCTTGACACCTATCATCGTAAAAACACCAACATCTCTCAGAAAGCGCTCCCTCTATTAACGCAGATTCATCAGCAAAGAGGTGCAACGGTAGAATTTATTAGAGTTCCATTCACTGATGGAAAAAAACTCATTGAAGTAGCTGCCCCGCTTGAGAAGTCCGTAAAAAGTGAAGGTGCGGAGATGATCCAGTCTATGGAAAAAATGATCACATTAGCGATTATAGATCAGACTTGGAAAGAACACCTCCGAGATATGGACGACTTAAAGCAGTCGGTACAAAATGCTGTCTACGAGCAAAAGGATCCATTGATCATCTACAAGTTTGAGGGATTCGAACTATTCAAGATCTTTATTGGAAAAGTTAATGAAGAATGTATTTCCTTTTTAATGAAAGCCTCAATTCCAGTACAAAAGGCTGAAGAAGTACAGGAAGCAAAACAACAACGCCAAGCAAAAGATTATAAGGAATCGAAAGAGGAGAGTGGCTCATTACTTAATAGAGGGCAATCCAATAGACCACCAGTAGAGAAAACAGAACCTGCGAAAACAATGAAAATTGCAAGTAGAAATCAGCGCGTCTCTGTACAGTATCCTGATGGGAGTGTAAAGAAAGATGTTAAATTCAAACAAGTAGAAGACGATATCAAAAACAATAAATGCGTATTGATCGAATCATAATTGCTTTTATAATACTGAGCGCAGGTTGCAAGCCTGCGCAAGTGACAACTTCGACAGTCAGCGCGCCGTACAAGGAAGATTTGTCTGTACATCGAATGACATTGGAGGCTACATTGGATGAAGTTAAAAATGAGGAACCTAAGAAAATCAACCCCTCCCCAGCGCCTTTAACTGGTCATATCAAAGCTGAAATGGACAGTGTGATTAAATTGATTGCTCAAAGAAATAAATCCCTTGGGTATATAGAAGGCTTTACCATTCAGGTTTATACAGGGCTGGATCGTCAAAAAGCAGATGAGGCTTTGGAACTGGCCTTGTCTCTTGAGACCGAACTATCTCCTGAAATCACCTATCGCCAACCAAGTTACAAGGTAAAAGTTGGGCATTACACGAGCCGCCTGGAAGCACATGAAGTGTTCCAAGCAATCAAGAAATATTTCCCAAATGCACTTATGATTCCAGAGAGAAAAGCGAGATGACAGAGATCATTGAAAAAATAAAAGAATTATCGAATCAGTTTTTCCCTGAAATACAAGGAATCAGACATCACTTGCATGCACATCCTGAACTTTCTTTTGAAGAATTTGAGACCGCAAATTTTATCGAGTCAAAGCTAAAAGCCTTAGGGTTTACAGAAACTGAAAGGGTGGCTAACACTGGAGTTTCATTTATACTTAAAGGCAATGGACACAGCGACAAAGTAATTGCACTTAGAGCTGATATTGACGCTTTACCAATTATTGAGGCAAATAAAATCAGTTATAAATCAACCAATGAAGGTGTGATGCACGCCTGTGGTCACGACGTACATACTTCAAGTCTTCTGGGTGCAATCATGATACTCAAAGCGTTGCAAGATGACCTTGATGGCGACATAAAGATCATCTTTCAACCAGGAGAAGAACGTTTGCCCGGCGGTGCTTCTATGATGATTAAGGAAGGAATCCTTGAAAACCCTAAACCTGCAAGAATTCTCGGGCAGCATGTAATGCCTTTTATTGATTCAGGTAAAGTTGGTTTTCGAAAAGGCATGTACATGGCCAGTGCAGATGAAATTTATTTTACGGTGACTGGTAAAGGTGGCCATGCAGCAATGCCAGAAAACTTGATAGATCCTGTACTAATCACAAGCCATATAATTGTTGCTCTTCAGCAAATAATCAGTAGAAACTCAAGTCCAAAAATACCTTCCGTGCTCTCCTTTGGTAAAGTCAATGCAAATGGCGCAACTAACGTCATTCCAAATGAGGTAAAAGTAGAAGGAACTTTTAGAACCTATGATGAGGAGTGGCGGGCAGATGCTCACTTAAAAATGAAAAAAATGGCAGAAGGCATAGCTGAAGCTATGGGAGCCAAATGTGATTTCGATGTTCGCAAGGGATATCCGCATCTCAAAAACCATCCAGAGTACACTCAAAGTAACATCGATGCTGCCAAACTATACCTTGGCGAGGATAACGTAGAGGAAATAGACTTATGGCTTGCTGGTGAAGATTTTGCCTTTTACTCTCATCACGTTGACGCTTGCTTTTATCGATTAGGCACGAGAAATGAATCGAAAGGAATTATCTCTGGCGTACACACCCCCACTTTTGATATTGACGAAGATGCGCTTAAAATTGGAATGGGTCTAATGGCTTGGTTAGCTATCCACGAGCTTAAACAGTAAGAAACCGAATAAGAAAGACTAACCCAATACTGACAGCAAGACCAAAGAATACTTTCAATAGATCTTTCCCTAGGTCAACAAGTGTTGGGTTTTTAACGCCTCCATAAGCGAAGTATTTTATTCCTATCTCTCTACCTGCTAGCAATCCTATGAATACCCATGTCGTGCTCATAGGGATATTATTAAGCTCCTTGAAAAACAATAAAACGATACCATATGTAAGATCTACCAATGTCGCTGATCTTATATCTGAAGTATTCGTCTTCGCCTTTACGATATTTTGAATCGCCCCGCCCTTAGAATAAAAAATGTAAGAAAGCAATACCACAAAAACGATGACGGTGGCAATCAACATAGCAAAGTCAATTTGGCGAGGTAGGTAGACATAAATATTAGCAAAATCCTGAATCAGCCATTGAGACCATAAAAAACCTGTCGATAACCATTGTGCTACAGTCCACCATTTAGTCTCTTTTTGCGTTGGCTTAGTTTCCGCAAAATGCTTTTCAAATTTCTTAGCAATGACCATATAAATCAAGATTGCCGCAACAAAAGCCACAAGATAACCTGACATAGATTTCACAACCATGTCATATAAATTCTTTGGATTAAAAAAAGTCAAAATCAAAAAAGAAGTACTCACCGGAATCCCAAATCTGGTAATTGTCAAAAGAATCAGTGGCGGAATCAAGAAAGGCCAACCGAACCCTTTTATATCTTCTGGATTATTATATTTCGGATTTTCAAAGCTGTTTTTGATCGGATCTCCAATAAGTCGCCCATAGGTAACATCCCCGTCATTGACATACCAGCCATAAATCAATACGAAAGCTAAAATGGAACCGGCAAATAGAGAGAGCATCCACCAAGGCTTATTTTCATTGGAACTGAGAAAAGTGCCTAACGTCTGTATAACATCATTTCCCACCACCGAGTATGCTGCAAGTAAAAAACCCACATACATTACTATTTCTAATTCACCCATTTAGAGTCTTTACTTTCATGTTTGGGCCACAAATAAAGAATATGCAAAGGTTATTCTTCAAAAATGATCAATTTTATTCTCGTTTCTAAAGATATGATAACATCCAGTTAATATTGCCTAAACTTTTTCAATATCAATAGAATATTAACCTCGAAATCTCCAATGTTAACAATTCAATCATAATTATCAGCAGTAAGAGCTCCATTAAATACCTAATTTTGTAGACTGCAAGATAATGACGATTGAAAAGCAAGACATAGAGGACACTACCATAAATTCGAAGAATTTGTGGGCGCAAGTTGGGCGTCTTGCAGCCGTAGTGCTCAGCATATTTGCTTTCTTATTTGCGATTCAATTAATGAGCGGCTCCTTGGCTGTTATTGGTAAAGGTTTCGCCAAAGAAATTGTCTATGCCACGTCCAACCCATTCATTGGATTATTCATTGGTCTTTTAGCCACCGCAATATTACAAAGCAGCTCTACTACCACCTCGATGACCGTCGCTGCAGTAGCCGTTGGAGCAATCTCCCTACAAGGAGCTATCCCAATTATCATGGGAGCCAACTTAGGAACTACGATTACGAGCACTATCGTTTCCTTAAGTTTTGTCACAAAGACCAAGGAGTTTGAAAAAGCATTTGCCGCTGGTACAGTTCATGACTTTTTTAATATTCTAATCATTATAATCCTCTTTCCACTAGAGTATTATTATGGCTTGCTTTCTTCAGTAAGTTCACAAATAGCCTCATTAATCAATACAGAAAACGGTAGCTCCATTTCCTCCAAATTATTCATTTATAACCTGTTCGATCTAGCGCAAAATTTCATGATCTCCTCCATCGGTGCATTAATATCACTTGCGCTAGCCATCATTTTGATATTTGCCATTGTTAAAATGATTTCTAACCTACTTTATGACCAATTGATTGGTAACAGCAGAAACAAGTTTAAATCTTTTGTTTTCAACACGCGGTTGCGCTCTTTCGGTTTTGGCTTTCTTTTTACATCAATCATCCAGAGCAGTAGCTTAACCACTTCCCTGATAGTGCCACTTGCAGCGACTAAAAAAATTCATTTAAAGAGAGCATTTCAATTTGTTTTAGGTGCCAATTTAGGCACTACCATCACTGCTTTGATCGCTGCATCATTCAAGAGTGAAGCCGCCATTAGCCTCGCGATAGCACATTTTATGTTCAATTTAGTAGGTGTCGTTTTATTCCTCTTTGTTCCATTTCTTTCAAAACTCCCAACATATTTCGCGAATGCACTCGCTGCTCTTGCTGTAAGATACCGTTGGACTGCCTTCGTTTACATTCTTGTCGTCTTTTTTTTACTCCCATTCACACTCATCTATTTCAGCAATAAGCAAGAGCTTAGCTACAATAAGCTAGATCATCAGGAGCAGATCATCAATACAATTAATAATCAAATAAAATACTAGTCTTAATTATTTAAATTCGTGTGGAATTAAAGATGATTCATGTCTCTTATAAACAACGTTATTGATCACATTACCGAATATCTTAAGATTAAAGGTGAAAAACTAAAGCTCGAAATCATAGCCAACGTATCCAAAATAATGGCTTATGCAATCTCTTTCATCCTCATTTTACTTGTTGGTTTTTTCTTTTTAGTTTTTGCCTCTATTACCATCGGAGCAATGATTAATGAAGCACTAGAAAGCTCCTATATTGGATATTTAATTATTAGTGGGTTTTATTTCCTTATGCTCATCATTCTCTTTTTGCTTTTGAGAACTAAAAAGGTTCAAAACTTAATAGAAAAATTACTTATGCAGATTAACGATCCAGAATCATGAGTAGAACGAAAGCGTGGCAAAAAAATATGGATGATCTTTCTGCCAAGGAGAAAAGCCTGCGAAAAGATCTCGAATTCGATAGTATAAAATTAGAGAAACGCGGATTAATTGTTTTAGGAATAGCTGGAATAGTCGCTATGGCTATCATTGGCGCATTTTCAATAATACCAAAAAAGAAGAAATCGAAAACGGAAAATAAAAACGAAAAAAACTCCAACCCGATAAAAACTAAAAGTGAATCAAATGGGCGAATGGGCGCATTCATCACGGAAAAAATAATAACCTCACTCATCACACTCCTTATAAGTAACTTCCAGAAGGAGAATAGCCCTAACGAGAAACCAAAAGACAATTAGCTTAAATCAAAGTCTTCTTGGAACCAACTCAACGAACTTCTTGCATGAGGTAGCTCTTGTTGTCTCTATTTAATTATAAGAGATAGGGTCACCTTAATACTTTTCTTCTAGTTTCAAAAAAGCGCTATAGACATTATACTTTGTTCTAAACGTTGATTAACGTCTCTCTGCGTCGCATTTTCCCTGCGGGTATACCAAACATCATTTTAAATCTTCTGCAGAAATAAGCCGTATCCTTATAACCAACCTCTTTGCCTATTTCACGAATACTTTTCTTAGAAGTCCTGAGAAGGTTCACTGCCTCCTCCATCCTCTGATATTCGATATAATCCTGTGGATTTATTCCAGTCAGCATTTTAAAATACTGTCCTACATAATCCTCTGATACATTGGCGACATTGGCCAATATCTTATTCGAAAGATCTTCTCCTAAGTGCTCCTTGATAAAAGTGAAAATATCAATTAACCTAGGATCTTTGAAGTAGGTACTGTTCGTAGCAAACTGCTCTACAAATAGATTAAACTTTACGATGTGTCGGATAAGCTCTACAGCTAGTTGCTCCGAAAGCAATTTAATAATTCTGTCTTTCCCTGGATTAGTGGAATTTGACTCCAAGTTGATATCAACAATAAGATTTTTTATTTTATCGTTATTTTCCACTTTGAAGGGAGGAATATCCAGCGAAGCGAAAAAGTTTACAGAGTCAAACGCTTTAGTCTCAAAAGAAACGTAGCAATAATGCTCACCTGAATCTGGTTCGTGACTGTACGGCTTAAGGTATTTTTCTTTATTGTTTAAAAAATTGTCTTTCGAAAGTCTTGTCGACTCTCCTGAACCATAGGTAATAGATACTTGCCGTCCTCCGGGAACAAAAAACACCTCTCCACTCTCACAGGTATCTTTTTCTTTTCCAAAACTTAGTACACCGCGATCTACTAGGATCAGAGAATTTTCGATATCATAGTTATTCTCAATAGTAACTGGTGCAAGAATATTAATATTCCTAGCCTTGATAAAGCGGACACTTAGTGATTCTATGATACGATTATAGTCTTCCACGAATTGGGTTAATATGATTTTTCTTAGAAAAAGAGGAAAATTGATTTAATTTATTGAATAAATCTAATATAGATTCGTTCAATAATCAAATTTCCTCCATCACATTAACGCTATTTTCAAAAAATCTATATTTAGATTATTTTAATAATGCCCTGGAAATAACAATTTTCTGAATTTCGGAAGTCCCCTCATAGATCTGCGTAATTTTCGCATCCCGCATTAAGCGCTCCACATGATATTCTTTCACAAACCCATATCCACCATGTATTTGCACAGCTTCTACAGCGTTTTCCATGGCGACACCTGACGCATATAACTTTGCCATTGCCGAAGCTTGTGCATAATCTTGGTTCGCATCTTTAAGTTGAGCCGCCCTCAAACACAGCAATCTTGCTGCTTCTGCATTGGTAGCCATATCAGCCAACTTGAATTGAATTGCTTGATGTTTGGCGATCTCTACGCCAAATGCTTTTCTTTCTTGAGCATATTTTAACGAAAATTCTAACGACCCAGAGGCAATCCCTAAGGCCTGAGCCGCGATACCAATTCTACCCCCATTCAGTGCTGACATGGCGAATGTAAATCCAAACCCATCTTCCCCGATCCTATTTTCTTTTGGAACCTTAACATCAGTAAACATTAAAGAATGTGTGTCCGAACCTCTGATACCTAGCTTATCTTCCTTTTTACCAACCACGAACCCTTCTGAATCACGCTCTACAATCAGACAGTTAATCCCTTTATGTTTCTTTTCAACATCCGTCTGAGCTATCACTAGATATATAGACGCTGTATTCCCATTTGTAATCCAGTTCTTCGTGCCATTAAGCAAGTAGTGATCTCCTTTATCTTCTGCTGTAGTTCGCTGTGATGTAGCATCCGAACCTGCTTCTGGCTCGGACAAACAAAAGGCACCAATAACTTCTCCTTTTGCTAAAGGCACTAAGTACTTTTGCTTTTGTTCTTCGGTACCGAATTTTTCAAGTCCCCAACAAACTAAAGAGTTGTTAACCGACATACAAACAGAGGCTGACGCATCGATTTTAGAAATCTCCTCCATGGCCAATACATACGAGACAGTATCCATACCGCCTCCACCATATTTTGGATCCACCATCATACCCATGAAACCGAGCTCACCCATCATCTTTACTTGCTCTTTCGGGAATCGCTGTTCATTATCTCTTTCAATCACTCCGGGTAATAGCTCTTTTTGGGCAAAGTCTCTGGCTGCATCTCTTACCGCAATTTGCTCTTCTGTTAAATCGAAACTCATGTTTATCGTAGGGTTTTGAATTGTTTATTTCAACGACACGAAGTTAATCGATTTTGTTATGCATGCATACTAAATATTCTGATATTTGCATACCAATTAGTTAATAGGCTGAAATCCCAACTCATATTAAAGGATAAATCAAACGATTTATGTTCAACTCCGAACCACAGCCAAACACATTGCGTTGACATAAAATAAAACTAAATCAAATGAGTTCACTCTTTTCATGCGGTCCTCATGACTAGCGGACATAAAATTGTTAAATTTAATTATTAATATATTCTATTATGGACGATAACGGTCATTTAAAAGCACCATTATATCTCTTATTTCTAGGAGTTATGGCGTTATTGTTTTTTACGGTCGGTATGTTATTTCCTACAGAGCCGCACAATGATACCATTAACGTTGAAAATAAACCTTTATCAACGGATGGTACAATTGAAGAAATAGTAAAAGAAGGATATCACGCCGAAGAATCGCCTAAAGAGGACATGAGCATTGATAGTATGGGTCAAGAGGAAATTGAACTGAGTGATGATAACGTTGTTAATAAAAAACAAAACGAAACGGTCAAATCAACGGAACCGCATCTTCCTAGTTCAAAGACCAACATTTCAGCATATTTTGACGCTATTTGGGAAGACTATAAGGACAAAATCATAACCCAACTCCCCATTGGCAAGTCAAGATCCGATCTTATTATCCGCTATTACAAACACCCAAAAGATGGAGACAGAATAAAAGCACTCAAGACATTAAGGGTATATATCCACGAACGCCCTATTAATAATGTCATGCTACCCTATGAGTCAAACGCTGTGTTCTATGGAGACAGTGTCGCTACTGATGACCTGCAGCTTACGATATACAAACTGGTTAACGCTGGTTTTCCTATTAAAAAAGTCAGCTTATCAGCGTATCATGACAGCTGGAAAACTCAAGCTATTGAAATAGGAACTGACACTACCATCATGGACAGAGCCATTTTGTCTTTGGATGAAATTTCTTCGCTTCCTAAAAATAATTAATTTTAAATTAATACATTGCACTTAACTAAAAAGCGAAATTGAGCGTTTTGCTAGAAAAGCATAGCACAAAGAAATCAAATGCGCATCTTCCTTTTATTTGCCTTAATGGCTTTATGTAGTCTTGGGGTTTCTCAAGAGTCAGTTCTCGAAAAGTTATCCACCTATATAAAGTTCAGACCACAGGAAAAAGTTTACCTCCATACTAATAAAGACATTTACTCGCCAGGAGAGACGATCTGGTTCAAACCGTACCATTTCGATGGATATACCTCGAAACCTTCCCCGTTAAGTCAAGTCCTTTATGTGGATGTCGTAAATGGCACAGGCGCAATCTATGGGGAAGTGAAAGTCAACTTAACTTCCGATGAAGGGGGATCCATTGATCTACCAGATACGATGAAGAATGACACCTATTATCTACGCGCTTACACTTCCTACCAGCTCAACTTTGAGAATGGTTTAACATTTAAAAAACCTTTCAAAATAATTAACGAGCTAAAGGATCCTTTGGTAGATGAAGAGACCACTAAAATCATACCGTTCAATATTCGATTTTTCCCCGAAGGTGGGCATCTAATTGATGGCTTGGTTAATAACATTGGTTTTAAATCTATTAACCAATATGGGCTTAGTGCGCAAATAGAAGGGAAAATTTTAAACCAAAATGGAGAAACGATCACCTCTTTTTCAAGTGGGCATGCAGGAATTGGAAGTTTCAAATTGATACCTAATATCAATCAACGCTATACGGCATCCATTATTTACCGCAATCTTCTTTTTGAATTTCCTATTCCAGAAATTGAAACAAATGGCCCACTGCTGAATGTCACGATGAATTTGAAGACCATCGCTGTTAAGGTATTGGCTAAAGATTATAACCTGACTGATCATTACGTATTGGGATACCAAAATGGGAGTATTTTTCTAAATACCAAAACCCCTGAAAACAAAGAATATATTTATGCCAAATTTGGTGTTGAAAACCTAAAGACTGGCATTGCTCACTTCACATTGTTCAACGCCATTGATCAGCCTATCGCAGAAAGGATCTGTTTTGTTAAAAATGGCGCCATTAAAGAAATCGCTTTTTCTATTGAAAACGAAGTATCCACGAAATCCAAGGTAAGCGCAAAAACCAATCAAATAGATCGATCAGATAAGCTGATCAATGCATCGGTGACAGTATATGATTTCGGACTGAAAAATGAATATGCGAATAACATTATAAGTGATACCTATTTGAGTAGCGACCTAAAGGGATATGTCGAGGATCCATACTATTATTTTCAAAATCTGGATGAAGATAGGTTTCGCGAGTTAGATAATCTGATGCTGACGCAAGGTTGGACAAGATTCCAATGGCACGAGGTACTTCGCGATACGCTCTCCCCTATTAAATATTTCCTTGAACAATCACCAACGGTCAAAGGGCAGTTGTTTAATTATTGGAACAGAAGTAAAACGAGAGAAGGAATGGTTTCATTGTTCATATTAGAAGCTCCTTTGGTCAATATCGAAACTCAATCCTCACCGGAAGGGTATTTTCAATTTGGTAGTTTAGATTTTGGTGACTCAGTGAACCTGATTATACAAGCGAAGAAAATCGGAAAGAAAGCCAAAAAAAATCCCGAAAAAGAACATAACGACAATTACTATATTGACATAAAAAATATAGCGCGACCGAATATTGCTAACAATGTTTTATTAGTCAATGAAGTTTGGGACGACATTGTATTAAGGGCTCAGGAACTAGAAGAAAGATATCGTCAGATAGAACGTTCTTTTAATGATGATGTCATCATTTTAGAAGCATTTGAGATTATAACCAAGAAAGATCAATATGCAACGGGGATCGGAAACCAAGCGCTTATTTATAATAAACCAACCAGAAGGTATGAACTTGACTCTATGGATTTTGATCCACGCCTTGGTGCAATCAACATGCAAGACCTGATTAGTAGTTTACAAATTCCAGGTTTTTCAGGCGGTAATTTATCTAGTCGCGGTGCGTCCACCTTCACAGGAAGCAATCAGGTAGCTTTCTTCTATAATGGAAGGCAAGTAGACCAAGAATTTGTCCTTCAGGATCTGTCGCCTGGTGATGTAGGCACAATAGATTATTTTACGGGAAATCAAGCCTCTATATTTGGAGCCTTAGGTGCCTCGGGGGTTATAGCCATTTACCCTAGGTCAAAAGGTTCTTCTTCCACGACATTGGAAATTGTTGGTGTTACTAATATGAAGTTCATAGGTTTTAATGAAGTCAAAGAATTTTACCAAGCATCAATAGAACCTGAAACTAAACCAGATTACAGAAGAGCATTGTATTGGACGCCAAAGGTGAATATTGATGAACAAGGACAAGCAATAGTAAATTTTAATACCTCCGACGCAAAAGGTGAATTTATTATTGAAATTCAGGGGATAAATGATCTTGGGCAACCCGTCTACGGCCAAAAGGTCTTTTACACAACGAAATAGTTGTGGTTAAAGTAAGTTAAATACTGCCTAAAGGTCATTTTTTTGACCGTATTTTGAATGTGCGCCTATTTATATTATCCATATTCCTACTTTTCGTAAATGCTGCTCAGAGCCAAAGCCAACTTCATGGCAGCTTACTTGATTCCGCTACAAATGAAATCATCCCATTCGCTCATATAAGAAACGTTACTCTTCAAGTAATGACCGTGAGCGATCATTTAGGCAAGTTTCAACTAGTCGCCAATGTTCAGGATACCATTATCTTTTCAAGTGTTGGTTATCAAAGTCTGGGTTGGATCGTAAAGGAAGCCTACTTCCATCTTACCAAGACTTATCGCTTACCCATAGATACTATTCTCCTCAAAGATGTTACGGTCAACTCGATGCTTACAGAAGAGCGATTTAAGAGAGCCATTTTGAATTATGAACCAGGAGATAATGCCTTTTGGTACCATGGCATGGAAATACCTAAACCTCATAACGACCCAACATTATCGGAAAATTTCATGAAAAGTCCGTTGGCCATTGTCGCTCATCCACTCTCTTCGTTCTATTATCGTTTTAGCAAACAAGAAAAAGAAAAAAGAAAATACCATAAGGTAACGCAACAATCATCCATTCGGGAAAGGGTCAGTAAAAAATTCAAACGTGAATGGGTGACGGAAGTCACTGCCTTAACGGGTGATGAGCTCACCAATTTTATTGCATTTTGTGATTTCTCACTAGACTACTTGGATAATACGCCCTTCTACATCATTCAAGAAGATATGTTAGCACTTTTACCTAAGTTCAAAAAGAACTATAAAAGCTAGCGCGTTCTAAAGTGATTGGGCCATATGACGCCTGAGCTACATTTTTCCTAAATAACGAATCAAAGGATAAGGGTTTTCGTTGTTAAGGGCACCTATGCAAAATCGCGATACCTTATTTTTCATTCCAGATATTTCTGGCTTTACTTCCTTCGTGAACAACGTAGATATATCACATTCGAAACACATCATTGCCGAATTGCTTGAGGCTGTAATGTCAAAAAACAAATTAAAATTTGACTTGGGTGAAATTGAAGGTGATGCACTCTTTTACTACAGTAAAAATAATTTGCCCCGTTTTGATCAGGTCTTGGCTCAAGCCAAAGAGATGTTTCTCGCTTTTCACCAACAATTATTATTGTATGACAATCGAAGAATATGCAATTGTGGAGCCTGCTCCTCTGCGGTCAACCTTTCTTTAAAATTCATTATTCATTACGGCGAAAGTGAATTAATATCAATAGGCGGAAGGAACCTTAAGCCATTTGGCAAAGATGTCATACTTGCCCATCGATTATTAAAAAACACGTTACCAACGAGTGAGTATATACTTTTTACCGATACCGTAGAAAAAGAAAGTATGCCAAGCTGGTTTTCTACACAGCGAACAACCGAAATAATCGACGGAGAGCAGGTAAAGATTTACTATGCCGATATCAACTCGTTACTCAATGAAGTACCTGAAATCCCTGAACTACAGTCAAACCACCGAGCACCAAATCCAATAATTGTTGAGGGGTATTTAGATGCTAAACCAGAAGATATTTACGAACTCATCAGCAACATGGACTTAAGAGAACTGTGGAATAAAAAAGTGGATAAACTTGAATACAATAAAGATCGAATTAACAGAATTGGAGATAAGCACTTATGTGTAATCGATGGGAGAACTCTTGAATTTGAAACTTTGACAGAAAATTTTGGGAATAAATCTCTTGTTTATGGAGAAGTCACTAAAAATATACCGGTTGTCAAAACCATGACCAATTACTTCATCCTTCAAAAGAAAGGTGAGCAAACATTTCTGAGAATTGAGTCTCACTTTAAACCACTTCCTATCATTGGCTTTTTACTCACTCCTTTCATTCGAAAAATGGTAAAAAAAGAGTTTGAAGAAACGATCAATCAGTTAAAAAATGTGGCGCAAACAGACTTTCTGATACCTGCATCTCCTTTATAGTAGAAAGAAGACATAAAAAAACCCACCAAATAGTGAGTTAAAATTCTTGACGGTTCATGCGTTAATTAACTTCCGCAACCCACGCAATCAATTTCACTATTCATGGGTCTAGTCCCGTTTAATTTCATCTTAAGACTATGGATTTTGTCTTTTAAATCCATGTCTTGAAACATGTCACCTGTCAATTGTCCTTCCAATTGTTTTATTTCACTTTGAATTTGTTCATCAGTCATTTGCATTAGGTATTTTGTATTAGCAATAAGGCATCTAAGATTATACACTACAATATAATAAAGGAAACAGTTCAATCAAGAAAATTATTATTCAACATTGATGATTTTTTAAAAATCTTCATAAAACAGGGTAAAACTGTTAATTTATTTGTCAGACTCCTTCAATAAGACGGGGAAACCACGCCATACGACTTCTAGCTTAAAGCATCTGGTTTGGGATAACACACTTCACCTCTATATTATTGGGCAATTATTTTCATACACGACCGTTTCTACTGCATATAGTCTTTTTACATAACCACTAATAATATGGAATTGAAAAAAAATCCAAAGTATGATCTTGAAAACAAGAGACCACTTTTCTTATCGATAGGGTTAGTTGTCGCATTATTTTGCGTAACAATAGCATTTAATTGGCGGTCAGAATATGACCCTTTAGTCATACAACCAAGAGAAACTGATTTTGATGAGATGCCTATCATTTTCAATACCAAAATAGAAGCTCCAAAGCCCGTATTGAAAAAGAAGACGGTGAAAGTGATTAAGCCAAATATATCAACGAGACTGGTTGTTTCAGAAAAAGAAACTACAGAACAAGTCAAAAAGCTCCACTTACCACTAGTCGATGATCCATTGTTCGACTTTCAACTAGACTACCTCCCAGTTGAAATTATAGATGAAGAACCCTTAGTCTTTGTGGAATCAATGCCAGAATTTCCTGGAGGAGAGGCGGCATTTTACGCTTTTTTATCTAATAACATGAAATATCCGAGCCAAGCTAGACGGATGAATGTGGAAGGAAAAGTATTCGTAGAATTCGTTATCGATATTGATGGGTCCGTATCTGATGTCAAGACCGTCAAAGGAATAGGTGCAGGATGTGACGAAGAGGCCGCCAGAGTACTGGGTATGATGCCTAATTTCATTCCAGGAAAGCAGAGAGGAAGACCCGTAAAGGTTAGAATGTTTCTTCCTGTTACGTTTAGGCTCAATTAAACTGTCTGTTGAGTATTAATAGGCTCATCTGTTCAGTCAGCTTAAAAGCAAACATTTCATCTTCTGCCGAGGCATTCTACCTGTTCATCCAAAAAGGCATTTTAGACCTATAAATATTTTTCATATTCGTAGTTCTAAACACTAAGATTATGAGTAAAATAAATATTAAATGGGAATTGGTAAAGGCAATTAGAGTTTATTCCGGAATGTCTCTAATCGTAAGCGTGATATACGCCATGCGTGATTTGAAGAATTCCAGTAAAAGTTAAAAAAATATTGATCGGAGAAAGTGTCTTCCTCCTGCCAAATAATCATTACTATTTGTACTTCAGATTTTAGCCAGTTAATGCTAATATTTGATATCCGTAATAATAAAACCTACATCCAAATAAAGGATGTAGGTTTTTGTTTTTTAGCTACTTATGTAGTCCTGTCATTCCAATGCTACTTCATCAAGATTGATGAATTCTACCGTATTTTCAGGCGAAAGGGTAATCCCTATGATCGAATCCTTAGAAATTTCACCACTCAAAATATCCTTTGATAGTTCATTCAAAATTTCGCGTTGCATCACTCGTTTCAACGGCCTTGCTCCAAACTGTGGATCAAATCCGATGTTTCCTAAATGCGAGAGCACCTTCTGATCAGCTTCTATCTTAATCCCATTTTCATCTAAGCGCTTTTGAATTAACTTAAATTGAATGCCAACTATTTTCTGCAGATCGGCCCGACTCAATGGCCTGAACATAATTGTCTCATCTACTCTGTTTAAAAACTCTGGTCTCACGGATTTTTTCAATAATTCGAAGACTTCTTTTTTAGTAGCATCAATCACAGGGTCAGGGTTCAACTCGTCCAAATGGGCAAAGTTATCCTGAATCAGGCCAGACCCAATATTGGTCGTCATGATAATAATCGTATTTTTAAAATTAGCCACTCTCCCCTTATTATCTGTCAGGCGACCATCATCAAGCACCTGTAGCAGTATATTGAAAACATCCGGATGCGCCTTTTCTATCTCATCTAGCAAAATAACACTGTATGGCTTTCTGCGAACAGCTTCAGTCAATTGACCGCCTTCATCATAGCCAACATATCCAGGAGGCGCTCCAATCAATCTTGACACTGCATGCTGCTCCTGATACTCGGACATATCTATTCGCACCATCGAATTCTCATCATTGAACAGATAGTCAGCCAATGCTTTGGCCAATTCCGTTTTACCCACACCTGTTGTTCCCAAAAATATGAAGGACCCAATTGGACGCTTTGGATCATGCAAGCCCGCTCTGCTCCTTCTCACTGCATCTGACACGGCGACAATTGCTTCGTTTTGGCCAGCAACCCGTTTACCAAGCTCCTGCTCTAAATGCAGCAACTTCTCTCGATCGCTTTGCAGCATTTTTGTCACAGGAATTCCAGTCCATTTGGCAACTACTTCGGCGATATCCTCACTGTCTACTTCCTCTTTGAGTAAGGACGTTTCACCTTGCATACCATCGAGCTGGACCTTGAAATTTTCAAGATTCTTTTCTGCCTCCACAATTTTTCCATATCGGATCTCCGCTACTAAGCCAAAATTACCAGCACGCTCTGCTTGTTCGGCTTCCGTTTTAAAATGCTCAATATTTTCTTTCTCTTTTCGAATCCCTTGAATGACTCCTTTCTCATTTTCCCACTTGGCTTTCAGTTCGTTTCTGCGCCCAGTTAAATCGGCAATCTCTTTACTTAAACCAGACTCTTTAGAACGATCTTTTTCTCTTCTAATGGCTTCACGAGCAATTTCCAACTGCATAATCTTACGGTTCAGTTCGTCTAGCTCTTGCGGTAAGGAATCTATTTCTATTCTCAACTTCGAAGCTGCCTCGTCCATTAGGTCTATCGCCTTATCTGGCAAAAAGCGATCAGCGATATATCTACTCGACAGCTCTACTGCGGCAATTACCGCATCATCTTTTATGCGCACGCCGTGATGAACTTCATATTTATCTTTAATTCCTCTCAAAATAGATATTGCATCCTCGATGTTTGGCTCATCTACGATTACTGATTGAAACCTGCGTTCCAAAGCCTTATCCTTTTCGATATATTTTTGATATTCTTTAAGTGTTGTAGCACCAATTGCATGGAGCTCTCCGCGAGCCAAAGCTGGCTTGAGCAAATTGGCCGCATCCATGGCTCCCTCGCCTCCTCCAGCACCTATCAGCGTATGAATCTCATCTATGAATAATATAATTTCACCATCACTATCCGTGACCTCTTTGATCACTGACTTCAGTCGTTCTTCAAACTCGCCCTTGTATTTTGCGCCTGCCACAAGCAAACCCATATCCAAAGAGATAATCATCTTGCTTTTTAAATTTTCAGGCACATCTCCATCTATGATTCTCTGTGCCATTCCCTCCACTATCGCAGTTTTACCTACGCCTGGTTCTCCCAGTAGGATTGGGTTATTTTTGGTTCTCCTTGCTAATATTTGAAGTAACCTTCTGATCTCTTCATCTCTTCCTATCACAGGGTCAATTTTACCTGCTTTAGCCAGCTCATTGAGGTTTATAGAATAACGCTCCAAAGAACGATATTTTCCTTCCGCATTTTGATCTGTTACTTTATCTCCACCTCTCAGCTCCTTGATGGCAACCATCAGCCCTTTTTCATCAAAGCCTGCATCCTTCAAAATCTGGGCAGTTTTATCCTTTCCTGCCAATAAGCCAAGTATTATATGCTCAACAGCGACGAATTCATCTCCAAAGGTTTTTAAGTAACTCTCCGCTTTTTGCAAGGCTTGCGCTGCATTACTCGATAAGTATGGCTGACCGCCACTTACCTTCGGATATGTTTTAATTAAATCATCAACTTTTAGCGAAATTATTCCTTTGGTGACACCTATTTTCTTGAGTAAAAAAGAGACAAGATTTTCGTCTGACTGTAGAATAGCTTGAAACAGGTGGCCTGTCTCAATGACCTGATGCCCAGCACTTGAAGCAATGTCTGTTGCCTTTTGCAATGCCTCTTGCGACTTTACTGTATAATTATTGAAATTCATTTTGACCTCCTCTGTTTATATAAAACATAGTTATCAAATTGATTGCCAATAAATAAATGCGCCATTCATAAGTCAAAATGTCTGATTACTAACGGCTTATCGTTGTTCTTAACGCCATAATGGCAGGCAATAAGCCAGATTTAATATCTTGATATTACCTAAAACATAAAAATAAATATGGGAAACCAATTCTAAAAGGTAAATGAAGCATTATACTGCTAGCAAAAAAATTAAGCGGGCGTATAATCAACTATTTGGTATATGCAATTTTAAATTAATTGCTGATATCGTTCGCTTCATACTGTTCGTCCTTAACCTAAAGCCCACAAAAAATGACGCTTCAAAAAAGCCGTTTGTCAGATCATTATTAATGGTCTGCTTCCTAGTCATATAGTTCAACTTCACGCCAATTACCTCCTAGCCAAAATCAAACATGGAGGTTAAAGCAGGTCCTAGGAAAACGAATGCATATGATTGGGAGTAATCCGTATCTGAAAATGGAACTGGAACTGGATTAACGTCGACTGGATTAACCTTATAAAATTGGCGTGCAGCTTTCATTCCGCCATAAAGTGTAAACGAATTTTTTCGGAATATTTTAGCCCCCAATTCCACGTCACTTTGAAAAGCAAAATCAGATTCGACTGGCACTAATCCATCTTGAATAGGGATCATATAATCAGCGAAATTATCAGTCAAAAGTCCATTTTACACAACATATTATCTCCAATGTGGGCATAGGAGATCGAATAACTTATTCGACTTCTCGCAGATCCATTTTGAGCTCCAAGACTTATTCCCAACAAATCATTGGTGAGCACCGATTTGACATTCACCACTTCGTCATAAAACTCCTGAATATTGGTCTCTTCAAAAGAAGAGGATTTCAAATCAGTTCACTTCCAGAATAATGCTTCAATATCGCTAATTCGAGTTTGGATAAATGTCTCGTATTGGCCAATATTTCCTGTACATAAGAAAGAATCGATCAAATGCAAGCGATAAAGTATCCGTTTTAGAAAAATTTGGTGCGTGATAATGCAAGTTGCTTTCTATTTTCCCTGTTTGAAAAGAATACAAAAAACCAATAATATTTTTGTCATAGCTAGCCTCATTGAAACGCTCATTGGCGACTTCATGAACAATCCTTTAGCGAAATAATTCTTCACTTTCAAAACAAGTGTTTTCCATTCTTCAATAAGTAAGGTCACTGCGTCTGCGTCATTTTTCTCCAAAGAAGGAATCTCTGAAATGGCCTTATCTCGCAATTCCACACATTCCATGTTTTGTGAATGAGCGTTGAAAACTAAAAAAGTAGTAAAAATTATCGATAAAAAAGGGAGCAGCTTCATGGTATGTAATATATAATACCGCTGTTAGTGTAAAACAATCTGGGTATTTTAAAAACCGTACAAAAATACAATCCCCCGATATCACTAAATTAGCGATATGGAAAAACGTAAATTCCTTAAAAAAGCAGGATTGGGCATAGTCGGTGGCACCACATTGTTGTCCGGATGTATGGATGACCCAAAGGAGAAATCTGTAAACATCAATTTCAATAAGAAATACCGCTGGAAAATGACGACTACTTGGCCTCCAAATTTCCCAGTCTTAGGCGAAGGCTTAAAATATATGGCCGACTGGATCTCGAAAATGTCTGGAGGTAGAATGAACATTACCGTATACGGTGGAGGCGAGTTAATTCCTGCATTAGAAGGCTTTGATGCGGTGAGTAATGGAGCCGTAGAAATGAACCATGGTGCAGCATATTATTGGTCAGGGAAAATTCCTGCCGCGCAATTTTTCGCAGCAGTTCCTTTCGGAATGAATGCACAGCAAATGGGCTCTTGGATCATATCAGGTGGAGGCCAAAAGCTGTGGGAAGAACTTTATGAACCCTTTGACCTACTCCCATTTATCTGCGGAAATACGGGCGTACAAATGGGCGGTTGGTTCAACAAAGAGATCAACAGCATGCGCGATTTGCAAGGACTAAAAATGAGAATTCCAGGTTTGGGGGGCAAGGTTTTGGCAAAAGCTGGCGGATCACCCATTACCGTATCTGGTGGTGAGATATACACGAACTTAGAAAGAGGCGTCATAGACGCTACGGAATGGATCGGCCCTTATCACGACTATATAATGGGCTTTCATCAAGTGGCAAAGTATTATTATTATCCCGGTTGGCACGAACCGGGTCCAGTTTTGGAACTTTTGATCAACAAAACTAAATACCAAGAACTTCCAGAAGACTTACAAGAAATAATTAAAACGGCTAGCCTAAGATTAAACCGGTGGATGATGGCGGAGTTTGATGCTAAAAATGGAGCGTATCTTGAGAAAATACTTAATGAAAGTGATGTGAAATTAGTGGCTTTTCCTGATGAAGTGTTATCGGGCCTAAGAAAAGCCACCGAAGAGGCATTAATGGAGTTAACCTCAAAAGACGCGCCAAGCAAGAAAATTTATGAGGCTTACGAAGCATTCCGGAAAAAAGTAAAAACATGGACGGACGTAAGCGAAAAAATCTATTATGATAAAATTGGATAGATATAAGAACCTGTATAATTCTCTTGCTTTTTATGATCACAGTGCCCCTTGTTGTCGCACAAACACCAAGGATGAGTTTAAGCTCTGCTAGCATATAAGGACAGAACCCTTGAGACATGCCTTGTTCGCTATTGCGATGTTGTCACAATCAACATCCCTCCAATTATTAGTATCGTAAAAGAAAACGAATATCTCTCATATAATTGAAAAATAACATTCTGGTAGTATTTCAATTAAATATACAGCTATCATTAAGTGATTACCAGATAAAAAAAGCACCTAATCTGCTGTGCCGAATAAGTGCTTCTTACGATCATTGGGTATTTTTAATATTTCGGAATACTCGGATCAATTTCATCTGACCAAGCCAAGATTCCACCAGCAAGATTAACGACATTGTCATAGCCTTGTGACTCGAGATATTGCACTATTCCGCCGCTACGTTTTCCACTTCTGCAATGCACCACTACTTGCTTGTCTTTGGAGATTTTGTCAAGATTATCAGGCACAGTCGCCATTGGGATCAGCTCGCCACCAATCTCGGCAACTTCATATTCGTTTTCTTCTCTGACATCAATCAGTTGAAAATCTGCATTTTTATCTTTTAATTCTTTGAGTTCCTGAACGCTTATCTCTTTCACTTTGGTAGTTTTAAGTCCTTAATTTGTTTACAAGGATAAATATAAATGCTGTGAGCGAGAAAAAGTTCGAAACCAAGGCGATTCGTCATCAAATGACGAGAACAAATCAAAAGGAACATTCTGTACCTATCTATGCCACTTCAAGCTATCAGTTTGACGATGCTGAAGATGCCAGGGCTTTATTTGCCGGTGAAAAAGAAGGCAATATTTATTCCCGGTATTCCAACCCGAACAATGACGAGTTCATTGAAAAGCTTTGTCTACTCGAAGGGCTAGATCGTGGCATGGCCATGGCTACTGGCATGTCGGCAATGTTCACCAGCATCATTTCCTTTTTATCGCAAGGTGATCATATAGTGGCCGCTCGCTCCTTGTTTGGATCTACCCATCAAATCCTAACCAAAATACTTCCCAAATGGGGCATCAGTCATACCTATGTTGACACCTTGCAGGATGAGGAATGGGAAAAAGCCATTCGCCCAAATACCAAGATGTTTTTCTTTGAAACACCCTCAAACCCTGCATTGGATCTTATTGACTTGGAAAAAGTATGTCAACTTGGAAACGCTCATGGGATCATCGTCAATGTTGACAACTGCTTTGCTACTCCCTATTTACAAAATCCTGCTGACTGGGGCGCTGATGTAGTAACGCATTCTGCTACAAAGTTCATAGATGGGCAAGGTCGCGTGCTCGGTGGGGCTATTTTAACTACCGAAGCGCTATTCCCTGAAGTCAAATTTATGGCTCGGCATTCTGGCCCGGCAATGTCTCCTTTTAACGGATGGATTTTATCAAAAAGCCTCGAAACGTTGGCTGTCCGGATGGATAAGCATTGTGAAAACGCGTTGAAGGTAGCCGAATACTTAGAAACTCATCCAGCAATCGCCCGCGTAAAATATCCGCATTTGCCTTCTCATCCGCAATTCGAACTTGCCAAAAAACAAATGAAATTGGGTGGTGGGGTAGTGTCCTTTGAGCTTAAAGATGGACTTGACGGAGGTCGCAATTTTCTCAATGGATTGAATATGATTTCTCTATCCGCGAATCTTGGCGATACGCGCTCCATTGCGACACATCCTGCCTCCACGACACACAGTAAGCTCTCTGAAGAGGAAAGATTAGCCGTTGGTATTACGCAAGGATTAGTAAGGGTCTCTGTGGGTCTTGAAAATGTTACCGATATATTGGAGGATATAGAAGGCTCGCTGAGTACATAGTTTATTAACGAAAGTCATCGGCTTTTAGCTCTGGAAGACTTGCACCTCTTACCCTCATTTATTGAGCATCTTCGCCTTGAAATGAAAAGCGCTAAGTCTACAGCCGCACTTGACAAGCTGGAATGCCGAGAATTGAATCTACTCGGGATTTTTAAGCTCCTTTTTACTTTGGCCTTATCTGAAAAAGTAAATCAACTCTGGGAACATCACCAGTGCGACTAGAAAAACAAGCTGGATAGCCACAAAAGGAAGAATACCGATGTACAAATCGGACGTTTTTATCTCCGGAGGTGCGACTCCTTTTAGATAAAAGAGCGCAAAACCAAAAGGAGGCGTTAAAAAAGAGGTCTGTAGATTAATGGCCAAAAGGATTCCAATCCATATCAGATCAACATCCATGGCCACAAAAATGGGTGCTACCACTGGTACTACGATGAAAATGATTTCAATAAAGTCAATGAAAAAGCCAGCGATAAAAACAATAAACATGACCGCAAACAAGAAACCATAAAGTCCCAGGTCGCTTTGATTAATTAAACTCAACAAAATTTTCTCCCCTTCCAAAGCACGAAACACCAATGAGAAGGCCGTTGCGCCAACCAAAATCATAAATACCATTGAGGTAATCATTGTCGTCTCCTTCATCACTGATTTCAGGATAGTAAGGTTGAATTTTCCTTGTACGATCGTTAATACCATGGCGCCAAAAGCGCCTACTCCTGCTGCTTCTGTCGGAGAAGCTACTCCAGCAAAAATGGACCCGAGCACCGCCAGAATTAAAAGAAAAGGGAAGACAAATGATTTCACCAAGTCAAAAGAAAAGCCGGCTTTTCTAAAAGCTACAATTTCCGCTTCAGGCATTCCCGGAGTTCGCTCAGGATATATTTTACTGTACACTATGATGTAAAGTAAATAGAGCAACACAAGGCCCAATCCGGGCACGATAGCCGCCAAAAACAAATCCCCGACAGATACATTGAGCACACTACCCAAGAGAACTAAAACCACAGATGGTGGAATAATCTGACCCAATGTTCCTGAAGATGCAATTACGCCCGTGCTAATTCTAGGACCATAGCCGTTTTTCAACATGGTTGGTAAGGAGATCAATCCCATGGTGACTACAGTAGCGCCAACAATACCTGTAGAAGCTGCCAGCATAGCACCGACGATAACCACGGCAATTGCCAGACCTCCTTTGAACCTTCCAAACAATAATGCCATGGTTTCCAGAAGTTTTTCAGCGATCCCTGACTTTTCAAGCATAATGCCCATAAAGACGAAAAGTGGAACTGCCAGCAACACGAAATTCTGCATGGTTCCATATACTCTTAGTGCTAGCAAATAGAAAAAATCGACATCAAATAGGAGTATCCCAGCCAAAACTGAAATCCCGCCTAGTGTAAAGGCCACTGGAAATCCGAATAAGATTAGTACAAAAATTAATGCGAAAAGTATTAATGGCAAGTAGGCTTCCATCAGTCTGTTTTATAAAATGGAATCCTCGCTTTAACAATGGTAGATGGCGCTAATTCTCTTAAATATATTCGCCGCTCTTCCGACTTATTCATAGTATCAATCGTTAATCTCATTGTATGGTCTACATTATTAAGGCTAGCGATAGTTAGATAGCTCAGATGGCCATAATCGAAAATGAAAGGTTTTTCATCATGACAGCATCAAGTTAAACACTTAAAAAATCACCAACCAAGGTTGTTTTTTCATTCACAGATAAAGCATTCCAGTCCTTGATGCGTTCAAGCCAATATTTGCCACCCAAATACCTCTGGTTACAATATGCACGACGTACTCAATACGACAATGGCTTCTTCGAAAAATCCGATCAATCGATAGAAAAATTCTCAGGAGTTGAGATGAACTTTTCGATAGGTAAATAATATTTCGGGTATCTGAAAAAGGATGTATAAAAAAAGCGCCGATATCAGCAGCTCGGCCTCCCATGAATTCAATTGAATTGATTTCAGCCATGCTGGGTCTCTTCTTCTCCTTTAGTTGTCTTGTTCTTGTTGGTTTCCATCAATAAATATGGTCGTCAAGTTTTTAAATATTTCAACAATGCTTTGTAGGCCTAGCATAAAAAACCCCAAGGGCAAGGCCGCTTTGATAATGTACCTAGCAGGCAAACCTCCTGGGTCGGAGCTACTTTCCAAAACACTAAAACTATTGTAAGTAAACTGTGCGCCCTCCCGCACAATAACAAAGCACATGGGTAATAGCAACATCAAAAAACCAATCAAATTAACCCAGGCTTTTTGTTTGATCGTAAACTTTTGGTAAAAAACATCGACTCGGACGTGTCGGTCTTCCTTCAAAGCCCAAGCAGCCCCCAATAAAAAAATTAAAGCAAACAAATGCCATTCCAACTCGAAAGTAGCCACAAAAGCGATGTTGAATGCATAACGAAGTGTAACGTCGATGATGATCGTCAACACCAAGATCAACGAAAGCCAAGAAACAAGTTTTCCTAGCCATTCACTGAGGCTATCTATCCAACTAACCAGTGATTTCATCAGTCCTTTAGCACAAGGTTCATGGTGTAATTTTTCGCTCGCTTACACCCACAATCGTTTTCTTCCATTTTAAGTTCTTTCCCATTTATGGCCACAATTTCTTTGTTCCCTTGCTTATATCTCGCTGTGACGGAATAATATCTATCGGCCACTAATTCAAATGTTGTAGAACCAGTTACTGTTTCGGTAAGCACTGTGTCGCCACGCTCTAATCGACCATTAAAGATCACAATGTCTACCTCCGGATTTTCATTGTTGATTGTAAGGAAAAGATACAAATCACTGAAATAAGGTCCTCCCGGACAAAAATCATCACATTCTTCATCGCAGCTTATAAAAGTCAATAGAACTAGCAGACAAGCAATAAATTTTAACTTCATCATAGGGCTAATTGATTATACCAGAAATTTGAATGAATAGAGATAATTGACTTTCGCGTTCAATATGATCGTCGAGAAAGGCTACCCCAGCTTTGAGCAAACCCTGAGAATTGAACTGCCAAACTACACCTACTTTTGGGAGGATAACCGATCCTTTAGGCGCACTAATCTCCGTACCGGAGTATTCTCCCCAAGTGTAGAGCAAAGAAGATTGCACAAAGACGCCTATATTCCCGTCTTTCGGATACAAGGAATACTCTGCCCCTAAACCCAAATAATACCGTAATTCGGAGAGCTGATAATAGAGATTTGCCCCTTGCCGATCGAGGACTTTCTTCTTAAAAGGGCGAATCTCAAACTCCGTGAAAAAAGATAAATTTCGATTACTATTTATTGCGCCAAGACTCGCCCCCAATAAATAATCTTGAGCCAAGAAGTAATTATTGAGCCCTGCTTGAAAATCCCATTTATTAGATACCGTGTTTGATTCTGGCCCTCCAGACTGACTCCAACAATTGTATAGGAGTCCAAATAATAGGATTACGAAAATCTTTGACTTTATAAACATTGGCTAAAGTTAACAAATTGACAAATATCATAGGTTAACTTTGCCATTCATGAAAAAGGATATCAGACAACTCAAAAAAGAGGAAATTATCAATTATTTCGTTGATAAAGGGGAAAAAGCCTTCCGAGCCAAGCAAGTTTGGGAATGGCTCTGGACAAAGTCTGCACGATCATTTCCCGAAATGACCAACCTTTCGAAAGATATCCGTGAACAATTGGAAGCAGATTTTGAGATTCGCCCGATCACGGTAGATACTGCACAGTACTCTAATGACGGGACGATCAAGTCTGCCTTTAGGCTTTTTGACAATGAGATTGTAGAAGGGGTATTAATCCCGGCAGACGATCGAATGACTGCCTGTGTTTCGTCACAAGTTGGGTGTTCACTGAGCTGTAAATTTTGTGCCACCGGTTACATGGATCGAAAGAGAAACCTAGAGCCGGGAGAAATATACGATCAGGTAGTCGAAATTAACAGACAAGCAAACAAAAGCTTTAACCAACCTTTATCCAATATTGTTTTTATGGGCATGGGTGAGCCTCTGCTCAACTATAAGAATGTACTAGAAGGTATTGAGAAAATCACCAGTGAGGAAGGCCTGAATATGTCTCCAAAGCGGATTATCGTTTCTACAGCTGGCATTGCTAAAATGATACGAAAATTGGCAGATGATAAGGTCAAGTTTAAACTGGCAGTATCGCTCCACGCAGCGGATGATGAGAAGCGCAATCAGATCATGCCAATTAATGAAACCAATACTTTGGAGGCGCTAAAAGAGGCTTTGATTTATTTCTACAAACAGACAAAAAACAGAATCACCTTCGAGTATATCCTTTTTTACAATTTCAATGACTCCATTGAAGATGCGGATAAGTTGCTACAGTTTGCAAAGCAAATTCCTTCAAAAGTCAATATCATTGAATATAACCCAATATCGGAAGCCAGCTTTTCAAAAGCAGATCCAGAAACGATTGACAAATTTGCCAATCATTTAATAGCCGGTGGCTTGCCTACAAGCGTAAGAAGAAGTCGAGGAAAAGATATTGATGCTGCTTGCGGTCAGTTGGCCAATAAGAACAAGTAGTCTTCTAAGCACAACAATTATTATTCCAAGTGGCTATCGCAAATATAGTTATTGCCAGTAACAGTGCAGTAGAAATAGCGTAGAGGGTAAGTGCCGTTACAGCCATCCAACGTCCCTTCTTATTGGTGGTCTTTTTATACCTCTTCAGCGCGATAAAACCCGTAATAATGGAGGGTATGAAGATAAAAGGTATCACCAGACCAACGATAAGGGTCCAAAACGAAATTAAAGCCATTGTTCGGGCCTTTTTATGAGCCGCTTCGCTCGGAGCTTTAATTTCAGGATTCTCATAATCCCGCTTGCCTAATTCTTGCTGAGCCTCTAATTTTCGTATTTTCTCTTGGTCCGCCCCAAATTCGGTTTGGAGTTTTTTCTTTATGGTGGTATCCGCAGATATGATAAAAGTTGGGGCGTGACTGAGTAATGAAGACGCTTCAAAAATTGGCTGATTAGACAGAGAAGCTGTTAAGTTTTCAAAAGGAATTTCTAGGCGCTTATTGACAAAAGATTCCGTTGTGTTCTTTTTATATCTGCCTAGTTGTGTTTTGAGCCTCTTGGAAACTTGCTCGTTTTTTTGCTTCGCAAACAATAGGTCTGGGCAGGTGTTGGTTTTAGTTCCAACACAATTGACCAAAAATAAACCGAGCAAGAGTATCAATAAGGATTTGTTCATTGTGGATAATATTTATCTATGGACACGCAAAGAGCCAAAGTAGTTGATGTCATATAAAGAATTTCAAACATATAGCAGTCCTGAAGCAAACTACACTTAGCCGAGCGGACGGGAATACGCTCCAATTAAAAGTCTTGCCAAAAGAGTAATAGAAAAAGAACAGCCAAAAGGAACGACAACAGCGGAATTCCAAACACCAGACTTAAGCCTAAGATGGCTTTCCATTTTCCTTTCTTATTGTCCGTTTTACCAAATTTGACCAAAGAAGCAATGCCAATTCCTATTGCTAGCAAGTCGAAGAGAATCACCAAAACGAGTAACCCGCCTGTGACAGCACTTAATGCAGGAATAAGTAATAAACCTGCCAGAATAGAGAGTAATAATGATGCTCCGCCCATCTTATTGGCTTTCTCATGGCTTGGGTCGCGCCTCCTTGTTGGCGTATTTACTCCTCCAGTTTCATATGATTGCCGTCTTTGATCCTGCTCAAGTTCCAAAAGCTTTATTTGCGCTTTTAGCAACGCTTTCTTGAGGCTATCTACCTCCGAAGTTGGTGTTGTGTCGGCTTTTATGATGAATAGTTCAAAATTTCGATTGAGATGTTGCTCCAAGTCAAGACCAGCCTCCTCATTTAATGATGCCGTAAGCTGGCCTACAGGCATTTCTAGAAGTATTTTTTTAAGCGTTCCGTTGTTGAGTGCCTCTCTTTTGAATTGCGCCATTTGGATATTGGACTTGAACTTGTGTGGCTTGAATTGCTCCTGCTTTTGCTTTGGAAAGAGGACGTCCACACATACAGTCGTCTTTGGACCGACACATTGGCAAAGAAGAATGATACAAAAAATTAATATTATTGGATGGAAGCTATACCTAATCATACATGTTGTGGGAGCACCTTAATGAACGTTAAGTTACAATTATAAAAAATCATGATTTGACATTCGTCAAAAAGGTAATTTTAAAAAATAACATGCTCATTATCCGGGCACCCGCATTTGGCTACCTATTCACAATTCCCACAACGCTGGCTTTCGGAGTGCGAGCGCCCGAGATCGTAGCGGCATCCTTTTTTGCCTTTTTAGCAAAAAAGATATAGTGTAGTGCTCGGAAAGGCGCCCAAATCTTTCAATCCGGCTACCAGGTACTCACAATCCCATATACCGAAAAAAGTATTTGAGTTGTCAAGAACCTCGGGGAATGTGTAATTATTAAATAATGGTTTTAAATTGGCGCAACGGATAACATAACATTGAAAGAACCTTTTGGTTATCATGCCCATGAAACTTCTCCTCCTCCTTGCCTTTGGCGCCACATGTTTCAATACCGGACTCATTTGGATTATCCAATTGGTTCATTATCCTGGTTTTCTGAAAATCGGGAGGGAAGGGTACGATGCTTATCAGGCTTTCCATATGCGGAGTATCTCTTGGATCGTAGGTCCTAGTATGCTGATAGAAGCCATTAGTACTGGCTTGCTCCTCTTTTATCTAAAAGAACTGCCATTAACCGCGTTGTTTTATTGCTCGCTCTTCCTGCTATTAACCATATGGGTGAATACTGCTTTTTTTGCTGTGCCTGCACACAACAAGTTGCTTTCAGGGTATAATGTGGAGGCCATCAATAACCTAGTGAATGTCAATTGGTGGCGAACTTTTGCTTGGACGGCACGCAGCATTTTGCTCGGCATGATCTTGTACAAGCTACTTTAGTTTTGGCGCGACAGATGTCTTCCAAACCTTTTCATAACAATAAGGTGAATGATGGCCTGCGTGTTGACATAGATAAACCATGGGAGCCTTGGCACAAACTCATGTATAGCGCCAATCATTTGCTCTCCATCGAGCACCGACCGGAACTCTAACCAACCATAATCTGTACGCCGGGCGAGTACACCACCCACGATATAAAACAATTGTCTTTGTCGGTCGCTCCGGTCATGGACAAACTGTAATTTGAGAAGAGTGAGTCCAAAGATTTCAAATCTTGAAAAATCCCCGTCTCGCTTGACTTGAATAAAATACTTAAACGATTTTGGTAGCCAGCGCAAATATTCTTCGGCTACCCAGACGGCATCTTTCTTTGACGGATTGGGCAACCGCTGCACACTTCGCACGGTGTTTTTGCTCTTCTCCGTTTTAATGCTTTTGGGGATCGCAGGAAGGTCATTTGACTTATCAATGGTAATCCTGACCGCTTCTTCGAAGGTGAGGTATTTCAAATCGAGCTGCTTCATTAAAGGATGCTCCTCGACGGTCATGGTATGGCGCAGACTTTCTATCAATGGGGAAACGAACGTGCGGCTACTGTCGGAAAATAACGCCACCCATAGTTTGGAGAGACCAAGCGAAAAGTACGGAACACTTTTAATGAACCTTTTTTTACCCATAATGCGAGCGGTAGCAATGAGCATACCCATATAACTGGTGACTTCACTGCCGCCTATCTCAATCGCTTCGTTGTATGATTTTTCATTTCCGAGACAATGGTCGATGATGACCAGCACATCATTTAACGATATGGGCTGAGTGTCTGACCTGGTCCATTCCGGACAAAGCATGGCAGGTAAACGTGTCACCAGCTTTTCCACTATTTGGAAGGACGAACCTCCAGGACCCACGATAATTCCCGCTCTCAATGCGGTCATTGGGGTAGACCGGCCACCGAGTGTTTGCTCTACTTCATACCTACTTCTAAGATGTGTGGAAAACATGGTTTCATCTTTGGGCAAGATGCCGCCCATAAAAACAATTTGCTTGAGATTGACCGCCTCTGCTGCTCGGGCGAAATTATCTGCAAGCAGCAAATCTGTATCTTCAAAGCTGCCCTGATTCAATCGTGTGGAAGGCTGCATCGAATGCACCAAATAAAGCGCGAAATCAGCGCCATCAAGTGCCGCCATGGTACTTGACAAGGAGTATAAGTCTACCTGCCGCCAAGTCACTCCTTCGCGAGGATCGCCCACGGTATTTCTCCGACTCAGCGCAATAATATCGTACTTGCTCGCATAGGTATCGATGAACCATCGGCCAATGAAACCGGTAGCACCTGCAATGGCAATTGTTGGCTTACTCATATACCTTTCAACTACATACTAGGAGTAATGTTGGCTAAACATGCCTTTGATCTAAAAGGAAAGATTATGTTGAGACAGAAATGTGGGTGGGCATTGTTCTATTTTAGTGTGTCGTGAAAAATAGTCCCTTCTTTCTTCAGACGCTCATGTAAGGACCTGACGCTCATGGTCAGTTCGCGAGCAACTTCGCTAGTTTTGGGAATTTTAGCTTTTAGTCGACTAGGTATGCTTTTCTTAACAGCTCTGCTAGATTAATACTGCAGCGTAATTGAGTCTGGTTCTACAATTACGTAGGTATCGTTGTTTTCTAAATAGCTGATTGGAGAATTCCCTAACCTGATGATTTCCTCTTTTGTAATGCCCCATGGCTTCCAATACACAGCTAGGACTTGCGCGAACATGTCCTCATCCCAGGGGTCAAACAGGGATTTATTTGATTTACTGGTCAAAGGTGCAGATTCTATAATTACTTTTTCTTCGTTAGACTGCAAAGTATATTCAGCATTCCTATTTAACAGATAATTTGCATAAATGAATCTTGCACAAAATTCTTCAAATTGAATCGGATGCAATGTTTTATTTGAAAATTTATCTATCATGTTCTGCTGGTTAGCGCTAACTGCACCATTATCTTGCATACAAGCAACTATGCCAAAATCATTCATCCCTAAAGAGACATTGAGATTGGTGGTTTCGTCTTTGTAATTAAATACGTCTTTAGAGATCTTGATTTTAAACACCTCAATACTCCAAAATTTGGTCCCTTTAAATTCTATTGGACTAACCAAAGATTGCAACATCGAATGAAGTTTTCCGAATCTTTCCTGCAAGAATAAAGACAAAACAAATTCTTTCCCCGCTATAGTAGCTTTCCTTTTTTCAATACTAATGTCGTGGTATAAAACGCCGTAAACCAGTTTAGCCATCCATAGAAACAAACGCTCTTCCGGCACTTTTTTTACAGCTTCATATCCAGCCGAAAAAGCCTTTTCTATTTCTTCGTCCAAAGATTTTATAGCATGCTCGCTAACGCTCTTTAAACAAGGTATTTTCATGTCTTTATACTTAACGTTACCCCCCTCTAGCATCTTAAATGTTTTATCCCTTAATGAATACCGATCCATAATCCATTCAGGAAAAACAAAGATTTGCTCTTCTTCAGATTGTAAATTCTGACCAGTTAAGAAACATATTTGCGGGCTAAAATCATTTTTTTGGAAAGGGTTGTAAAGTTGGTTTGCCATAACGACAAAATTAATAATAAAAGCACTACTAATAAAAGAATTTAGAGGTCAGTGGTTAAGTACATGTTAATTGAGACTGGTACATTTTATCTGCTTTGACCACTCTTATCATTAAGTTATTGAAGATAGAATTTTTATTTTGAGAACGGTTAAAACCTATAGCAAAACTCATTGTAATGCCTATCTACATTAAATTTACTGACGTATAAATAGGTAGCTCTAATCCAAGATTTGATCTGGTGTATCGTCGTTTATAAAGCTTTGAAATTGCCCTTGATGACTCTGGTTTAAATAGACAATCAATAAACGTTTTCTCTAGATAGGAATACAGCGCTTTGTTAAAGCTGTCAATTAATATTTTTCGGGTGGCGGTGGGGACGTGAAAACTCTTTTTATATTGTGAGTTACGAGCAAAATGAAATGTGCTTGAACATCTGGTGGATTGTCTTTTTTTCGATGGCATACAACAACCAGCTAAAGTGCACTATAGCCACATTCTAAAATTCCCCTAACTCCCTATTACTTGAAAAAAACGATTTGTACAGATGATTAAAAATATCTTAGAAATATTGTGCCCTTTTTTAACGGGTAATACAATGAAGATTCTCCGCTACAAGCAGCTACTTGCAATGCCCGTTATTGACTTGCGCATATACTTCTTCCTTACATACTCGTCGTAATGTTGGCCAGACGTACTTTTGATCTTAAAGGGTATTATGGGGAGACGGAAATGTGGGGAGGTTATTGTTCTGTTTCTGAATGATACAGAGAGCTGGACACAAACGAGACGCTTACGCCAGCGAACGAAAAACTTGACAAAATAAAAAAGAAGATCAAGCAAAAAAAACACCTGCTGTTTTTGCAGATGTCTATTCTATTTATGTTTTCGCCGGACGTGTTAAGTATTTTAAACCGCTTTCAGATCCAAATTCTCTGCATCTACCATGGTGACGATACATTTCATTTTTTTCTGAATAACCTTGAAATGGTGTTGGTCTTCTTCGGTTACAAAAGTCAATGCATCACCCGGGTTTTCCGCGCGACCCGTTCTACCAATTCGATGAATAAAGTCTTTGGGAGATCGAGGCAATTCATAATTGATAACGTGGGGTAGAAATGCAATATCGATACCTCGGGAAAGCAAATCGGTAGCGACTAAGACTCTCAGCGTTCCAGCTTTGAAATTAGCCAAAGCCTCACTCCTTTTCCTTTGGCTTTTTTTGCTATGTGTGGCTCTTGCATCTATTCCGTTCTTGAGCAATTTCTCCGCTACCAAATCGGCCTGAAATACGGAGGACGTAAAGATCAGCACTTGTTGCCAGTTGTTCTTTTGAATCAGATAACGCAACAATGGGCCTTTCTTCTCTGGTTTTACAAAATAACCCAATTGGTTGATGGGGCTCACTGTATCGACCTCCGAAGCGATTTTGATTACGGTAGGCCTGTTCAGCATAATATTTTCTAACTTCTGAACTTCAGGACTTAAAGTGGCTGAAAACAATAGGTTTTGTCGTCTTACAGGCAAGAGCGCTAAAATGCTGTCCATCTCTTTCTTAAACCCGAGATTGAGGATTTTATCAGCCTCATCCAATATAAGTGTACTCAACTCTGCGAAATGGATGGCATTGGACGCTGACAATTCTAGTAATCTGCCGGGGGTAGCCACCAACACATTTACGCTTTGCATGGACATCATTTGCGGATTAATAGAGGCTCCTCCATAAACTGCAAAAGACTTAAACGGAAAAGGCAATGCTTTGCCAAACAAACGAAATACTTGCTCCACCTGAATCGCCAGCTCGCGCGTTGGTACAAGTACCAATACATTGATATGTCTATTCGACGTTTTGGTTCTCCCCTTCAAGTTCATGAGCACAGGTAGCACATAGGCGGCTGTTTTTCCTGAACCCGTTGGCGCAATTCCTAATACATCCCTTTCCTGCAGAATTGTGGGAATGGCCTTTTCTTGAATAGGATAAGGTTTTTTGTATCCTTGTTCCACAATTGCTTTTACCAAATACGGTGCTAATCCTAGCGTATCAAAAGCCATAGAAAGTTTTGTTTAATTAGACGCGCAAAGGTAGCATTTAGAATTGGCTTAGAAATGGGTAATGTGGTAATGCCTGAATATAGCGGAGCGCCTCAGGGCTTTCAGATAGCTCAAATGTTGCTGTTTTAAGATTTCACTCATCCGACAACTATTCGTCCAAAAACCAAAATACCACCAGCACCCAGATTCTAAAGCATAAAAAACTCAATGAGGATCGATCATTGAGTTTTCTTGTGTGGTGTTATTGCTGTTGAGGTGAATGTTATGTCTTGTTTTTACCACTCCCTCCATTCCTCTGTTATATCTTCTTCTCTCGAATTGAATCCTTTTAAGTTTCCTGCGAGCGTAAGTATTGCAGCTATGTCCTCTCGTTGGTCAGTTTCTATTAGCTCATGTTCACAGTCTTCATTTACGTCATTGAGAGAAAGGACGGTCTTTTCTACAATTTTGATTGCTTCATCCTTGGAAGTCGCATTCTCCATTTCCTGAAGGTATTTTAAAATCAAGCTCATACATTTCTCCACATCTTTTTCTGTGTAGGAAGTTTCTCCGGGTTCAATGAAATCAATCATCCCTTCTTTTAGCCTCAAAATGATTTTTGCTATCTCTCGGCCCTCTTTTATTGTCGGTTTGTATATTTTTTCTTGAGGTTCCTTTTGTGCCGCTTTTTTTCTCTTCCTTTTTACTGCCATGTTGTTTGTGTTTTTTTAATCGTTTCCCACTTCCCCATTCTTCATAGTATTACCATACAACTGCTGCTAAGATTACATTTGTTATATACGCACCGAATATTGCATAGCTTGTGCTGATTACAGCAAAATCTTCCGCACATCACCTTGGAGGGACTTCCAAAGTTCATTAATGACACTACGTTCTGATTATGAAAGCTCTTGCAAACTTGCCTTGGAAGAAAGTTCTGTCTTTCCCTCCGCGCAAGGTTTAAAGTCGCGTCTCAGAGAAGCTAACAAAATACCCCTTCCTAAATTCGTTAAGACATTTTTTCACAAGCCTTTTTCCTCGTTTGTGAGGAAGATTGTTGTCCATTTACCGTGGTTGGCAAATACTTTTTCCATGTCGATTAAAGCGCACCTTGCTATTAAAATCATATCACTTAACCATAAATATTTATGGTCTAAGTTTTTACTAGTTCGCTTGTTCTTCGTTGTTGGTTCGGCAATGTTCGAATAAGTGCCCTAGCACTACATAGCTGTCTGCATAGTTTGTGTTGACGATTACAGCGGTGTTATCATTTTCACAATTCCACCGAGCTTCCTCTCATTTTTAAGCTTTGACCCAAATGTTTTCTCTGCCAATCATATCCACAAAACCTACATTGCATGGCAACCAGAGTTCGAACCACTTTATCGTATTTTGGATAATTGTTGATAAAACGTTCTCCGGCTTTTCTTTGATAATTCTACTTGCAACTTTCCTCATAAATTCATCAAATCCTCCTTCCAGGAAGCTCCGTATTAACCGCTAGCAGCTGCTAAAAAAATTACCTCTCTTGTTGTCCATATTTATTACTGGGACAGGTGAAAAGTGCTGAAATAGTTATTGAAATGTGACCGTTGTGTTGGGTGATAATAGAGATCACCCAAAAGACTGATTGTCTTATCTCCATTCAAAGTTGCCATCATGTATCGGTAATATTTAGAGTCCGATAGGTTTTGGGATTTCACATATACAGCAGGGATATTGTCCAATAATGTATCTGTTGTATAAATAATTTCGAAGTTACTATCCTTCATCGATGCATCAACTCCTCTATGAAGTGTTTCATAAGGAAGGTTGCCATTTAGAAGTCCTTCAGGGTATTCCGCTACAATGATTGCATATTCGGATTTATCAGCTCCAATAGAGGTTATAGATGTCAATGCTACACTTCTTGTCGAATCTATTTTCACAACATTCAAACCAATGGTTGGCTCGTTCGGAAATGTTATTGAAAAACCAAAATCGCTATTTGAATAAAGAATCGATTGATCTTGAAAAGATGCTTTCGCTTTTAAAATATAACCGTGTTTAATAAACTGAGAGCCAATGCCAATAGCAAGAGAAATTAGGCCTCCAATAATTATGTTTTTGTATTTCCCTTTCATGTTCAACTCGTATTAAAGCAATTGTTACTAACGATAAGATATCGGGTATATGCCCGCAATATGTTAATCGCACTAAACTAGTAAAATCTGCTGTATCCGGCAAGGGAGTGCTTACAACGGTTGAAAATAGCTTTACTTTCTAAGGTGAAAAAATCCTGCGAACTGAGCTTTGTTATTAGTATTGTTAGTTCCAAGCGGAGATTCATGGTCGAGTTGCTCAGAAGTAATATCAAACATTTTAGTGCGGCAGGCCAAGAATATAACCGAAAGCTTCTATTACATCCCTATTACGTTCTGGAGAATTGCACCAAGGAGAATTGTTAGCAAAATAATTATCATAGTTACCAAAGGCATAATCCACCTCGATGGCTCTTCTTCTTGGTTATATGCAGGGTTAACTGCCTTGATTCTTTTTCTTATGAATTTCGTAAGTTCAAGTTCCCTCAGTCGAAATGGGTCAACCGAAAATACCTCTTCACCTAAGCTCCCCATTGCATAAAATCTACGGATTTCCCCAGTTTCCGTATCATTGTAACTAATACTTACAAATACTGGCTGAGTTAAGACCGATTGGAAGATGTAGTTAACTTGATCATATTTAATCTCTTCTTCAAAGTTCAGCGTTTCAGTTATGATTTTATCATGCATTGCCTTTACATACCTAAGTTTTCCGATTGTTAAAAAATAAATTGGAGAAGCAAAAATGATCACTGCAATGGTAGTTAGAACTTCAAAAGTCTGTGTATCAGCCAAAATATAGACGATGGCTGTGAGTCCCAAAATAATTATTGGAAAGTAATACCGAAAGAATATTGTTAAAGAAGAACTTGAGTACATGGCAACTATCATCTGCAACCTTCCTAGGTAATTTTAGGGTTGTGGAAAATATAATGTTTCTTATTCTAAAAAGCTAAAGCTGTGTTTTGAACGATTCTATTTTTTATTTCCTGTGCGCTAAAACACCGTTTTGGCCGGGCTTTCAGAAACCTCAAAATGAATATTTTACTGCTCCTACGAATGATCTCATACAAAATTTTACCCATTGTTCTCACTCCCATTCAACTACGATATTGGTGATTTGCCAATCGCCATTCACCCGTTCTAAGGTTACTGGAATGAATCGACTCAACCTTTCATCTTTGTTCCAAGCAAGACCAACCAATATTTCATATTTGTTGATGCTCAACTGCTTTGTCTCGGTTAATTCGAAATGTTTATAAGGTTCTATTCCAAGCCCAAACCACTGCCAAAATTGAAAACTACACTTGATTTTTTCGTATTGGTCTATATTATCGAATTGCTTGAATTCTGCATACTTCAAGGTTGAAAGGTTCGCTTGACACTATTGGTAGATGACCTTAGATCTTTCAATTAGTCCTTCAGGAAATCTGACATTGAAGTGACGTTCATCATATTTTTCAAAATTGAGTGTTGTCATTCCATTGCCAGTTTCTACAAATGGAACGCAGATTTCTTTAAGACCACCATCTACATACCATTGATAAAAGTTCGTGACAATTTGTTCAGGAGATTTCTGTTGAGGAGTTGTATCAAGTAAAACAATTAGAAATAGCAGTGCATTCATTGTAGCGTAATAATATATGGACGGGGCACTGCACTCTGTAACAGATAAATTATGAAGCTTAATGAAGCACGAAATATGGCTTCATCGACCGTGATAGACAGGTTTTTCAAAACTCAATTTAAATTTCGATAATCAGAAGGACTAATTCCTGTCTTAGATTTGAATATTTTACTAAAATGCTGAGGATAGTAAAAGCCCAATTCAAAAGCCACTTGACTTATTGTTGCGTATGAACCCAAGAGTGCCTTCTTGACTTTTTCCATTAGGTGCATATGAATATGGTTTAAAGCGCTTTTGCCCGTTTCAACTTTAAGCAAGTCACTTAAGCACACTCCCCAAATATTGAGGCTTTCGCCACATTGCTTGATAGTTGGGATACCTTCTGCGGACAATTCATTTGAAGCAAAGTAGTTGTTCAGGAATTCCTCAAACTTGGAGGCTACATCTTTATTTGAATTACTTCGAGTAAAAAATTGTCTATCAAAATAGCGGTTTCTATATTTTAAGACCGTTTCTAATTTATAGATGATTAAATCTTGTGAGTGCTTATCAAAATTTTGATAGACTTCAGAAATACTTTTAATCCGATAAAATTTAGACATAGTCTTTCTATTTTGGTCTGCTTCAATATATTATTTACCCGTCCTATGAAGGCCGCTCACAAAGTTTTTTTAGTGATTCGTTTATTTCACTATAACACTTTGTCATATTCAACCTCGTTTCCTCACTCATAGCAGCGCTTTAAAAAGACCTTTCATTTCCTCATAATGAACAAGTCTTGTCGCTGTTCCACCTTGAATAGATTCAAAGATAAAGACGTGTTTAGCGTTTAGAAGGAGAACTAAACTAAAGCCCCAAAGAAAAACCTCTTCACTATTTTCATATACTTTGGGAGCAACAGGGGCTTGTACAGGATCTCCTTTTCTGCCAAAATCTAAAGTGAGATCTATCTTAGGATTGGTTAATAAATCATTTATATCGCCACTTTTACCGCTATTTTAGGAAGTGCCTTATTCCACATTCCCTATTTTTCAAAATCGCAAAATTTTGATATTACCAACTCGGGAGAAGCATTTATTGCAATTTCTATCTAGTGCTTGTCCGAAAACTCGAAAAAGCACGTTTTTGATTAATTAGAAGGTATTTTTAAGTTAGAATGCTTTTGAGTTGACGATGGGAAATAGGTCATAAACGCTTATTTTTAAGGTATAGAGCTGTTTTATCGTCAAAAATGGACTAAAACTCATCATCATTGAACCATGCGTAAAGGATTTGCCCAACA
>Ga0208770_1000087_pt1 | contig 68650 bp, 102 predicted proteins | sample AntAceMetag02UK9_FD_184771 | JGI IMG/M metagenome (GOLD analysis project Ga0208770, IMG submission 184771) | Saline lake microbial communities from Ace Lake, Antarctica - Antarctic Ace Lake Metagenome 02UK9 (SPAdes) (version 2) | ecosystem: Environmental > Aquatic > Non-marine Saline and... | reverse complement strand
TGGACACACCAGAAGGCGAAGCACGCTTTGTAGCGTTGAATAAGGCGGCCGTAGACGGTGGCTACGAAGGTCTTCTTATTAAAGATCCAGATGCTCCGTATGAATGTAAAAGAACTCACGCTTGGCTCAAAGCCAAACCATTTATTGAAGTAACACTGGAGGTTACAGGTATTGAACAAGGAACAGGTAGAAATGAAGGACGACTCGGGGCTCTGGTATGTGCTGGGCAGGACGATGGGAAAGATATTCATGTCAACGTTGGCGGCGGCTTTTCGGATGATCAGCGATCCCAATTTTGGAATGCTAGGGATGCTGTTGTTGGTAATCTTGTTGAAGTTAGGGCAGATGCTGTAACGCAGAATCAAGACGGTACTTACAGCCTACGCTTTCCACGCTTTAAAACATTCCGCGGATTTACACCAGGGGAAAAACTATGATTGAAGTTCCATTTAATATTGAAAGACACGATTCTAAAGGCCACAATCCGTTGAGCATGTGGATTCAGCGTAAATGGAACATGCCTTGGTTAAACTATCTGCTGGAAAATAATCAAGGCATTGAAACAGAAAAATGGTATGATCCTTCTACTGATCAGTACACTGTGAAATTTAAATTTAAGATGGACCCAAAAAAAGAAACATTCTATAGGATTAAATATGGCGATGGAGACTACACCAATGAAACGTAAGTACGACATTCCAAAAACCTTTGAGATTGACAGTGAAATCGCAGATCTAATAGCATCTCAAAGCCTCAAGCAGCACTATAACTATGCCGTAGAAGACATGGATAACTTTGTGCTGCACCAAAAAGGTCAACCAGAGGACTACGAACACAATCTCAAACTCAAAGAGGCACTTCAAATAGTTCTTGACTATTACGGAGTATAACTATATAGTGTAAGCACACACTAAGGAGATATCCATGGCCAAGACACTCACAGTTCGTAAAAAGAAAACAGTTCGTGCAACTCGTCGTATAAACGGGTATGCACTCATGCCCACCAACGATTGGTTCAAAGCCAAGCACTTTGTTCACTACGACGTTGAAAGCAAGGACTGGCTTAGCAAGATCAAAGACTATATTAAGAAAAACTATGACAAGAAGATTGTTGCTAATGTTAATCGCCTACCAGATTGGAAGATTGGTGCGGGCAGCCATTGGGCAGCGACCGCGGCTTTACTAGAAACAGCACCCGAGACTGTACCTGCGCATTATAAAACAGCTATTGTAAAGTGGGTGCATAAGATGGCTGAAGAAGGCGCTGCAACGGTAGTGGAGAAGACAGTAGAATCTGCTGCTAAACCTAAGAATGTACATGTGCCTACTATTCAAGAGCGCATCACAGAGCAAGCACAAGAAGCATGTGAAGCCATTGAAACGTGGTTGGACGGATTTGTCACCGACAAGAAAAACTTTGATCCCAAAGGATTTGATTTTACAAGCCACTTTGCTCGTATGAAAATAAGTCAAGCACACGCTCGTAAGATCAAAGGATATTACGAAAGCGAACTCGAAGAAGCATCACTGATGCAATCTCTTCCTACACCTGGAGAAATTAATCGCGAAAAGGATCCTCATAAAAGCGACATGTTAGCGCAGCTACGCGAAGGCTACAGCCACCTTACTAAAAAGGACGCTGCTGTATACCTGACTGCGCTAGAGACGCTGCACGGTGCTTGCAACATGGTAATTGATGCCAGTAAAGCCACACGCAAGCCGCGTATTAAGAAACCTGTAGCAAAAGAAAAACTAATAGCCAAACTCAGCTACTTAGCCAAGGATGAAAAACTTCAATTGGTTAGCATCAATCCGATGGATATGCTAGACGCACAAGAAGTGTGGGTTTACAATGTGAAGACCCACAAACTTGGAAAGTATGTAGCAGAAGATGGTGTTAGCATACAAATCAAAGGCACATCTCTAGTGTTTTTTGATGCAAATAAAAGTGTTCAAAAAACACTGCGCAAGCCTGAAGAGATTCTTAAAGAATTTAAAAAAGCCAGCAAAATCAAACTTCGCAAATTCTTAGAAGAAATCAAAACCACTGACATTAAACTAAATGGCAGGTTTAATGCAGATACAATTATTTTAAAAGCATATTAATAGAAGGAACAACATATGCCCTTAGTACCAATGGTAGTAGAACAAGAAGCTCGCGGCGAACGGTCGTACGACATTTATAGCCGCTTGATGAAAGATCGCATTGTTATGCTCAACGGCCCTGTGGAAGATAATATGGCCAATCTAATCGTAGCACAAATGCTGTATTTAGAATCACAAGATCCAGATAAAGAAATTAATCTTTACATTAATAGTCCAGGCGGCGCTGTCACAGCAGGACTTGCTATCTACGACACTATGCAATTTATCAAATGTGATGTGCGTACTATTGTAATGGGCCAAGCCTGCTCAATGGGTTCGTTCCTAGCACAAGCAGGCACAGCAGGCAAGCGAGTGGTGTTGCCAGAGTCACGCACAATGATTCACCGAGTAAGTTCGGGTACACGCGGTACCAGCGGCAGCGTTCACGTACAAGAATTGCAGTTCGAAGATGCCATTCGCAGCATGGAAGAAAGCAAAAAGATCAACCAGCGTCTTACAGAATTGTATGTCAAACACAACAGCGCAGGCAAAGAGTATGCAGAACTGTTTGAAACTATGAAGTTTGACACATTCTTAAATGCTGCAGAAGCAGTTGAATATGGTCTTGCAGATAAAGTAGTACACACAAGATAATGAAAACTTTCTTTCAAAACGGTTGCCCCAAAAATACAACATTAAAATGGTGGCCTGCTGACACAGAAGAACGGTTCAATCTTCATTTAAAAACACAAAAATCATTGCTCAATCGACTTAGATGGAACAAAGAAAGTATCACATATACTTTTGATCAATACGGATTTCGTAACAGTGAAAATATTAATACAAGCAATGTTTATAATCTAGTATTGGGATGCAGTCATACATTTGGAGTTGGCGTTAACGAGTCCGATGTATGGTATAATGTATTAAAAAGAAAGTTCGATGAACCGTTTTATAATGCTGCAATTGCAGGAGGTAGTATCGGTGGATGTTATAGGTCTCTGACAGGTTTAATAAACAACGGACTTAAAGTCAAACGAATTTTTATGCTTACTCCCGGCAGAGATCGAAATGAATTTTTTAATACAACAGAACAAAAGTGGCAAACAGCAGCATATTGGTCTGTACTTGATAAACCAATACTCAAATTATATTTAGAAGAAAATTCATTAGAAAATTTTTATCAAACAAACTTGTTGGCCATCAAACACATCTGTAAAGAAAATAATATAGAACTGATTGATATCCCCACCGATGATGACAACCAAATCGACTACGCAATTGGTAAATGTTGTAAAGCAAGAGATTTATCTCATCCTGGTATAACAACTCAACTATTTTTAGGAAAGAAATTTTATGAAGAATACTGTAAAAGATATAATCGCTGAGCTCAAAGGTATTCCTACAAGGGAAGAATTAATGGAAATGCTTCGTAAAGAAGTTGTCGAAGTGACATTTACTAAACTCAACGGTGATGAACGTACAATGCCCTGTACTCTTATTCCTGGTATGTTGCCGCCTGCAACCAAGGAAGATACTATTACCCAAAAAAAAGTACGCGAACTATCAGAGGCAGTGTGTGCAGTATGGGCAATTGAAAGTCAAGGATTTCGTAGTTTTCGTTATGATCGAATCAAAGCAGTAAAAATCCTTCCGCAAATATAAATACTATATGAACAAAGAAGACATAGAGAAATCTAAAAAAATTGAAAAACAAGTGGAACGTTGGGACATATATGCAAAATTAGCCCCAACGTTTTTTTTGTTGACTTCATTTTTTTTCTTACTCATAGGAGTAAGCTTTGATACTATGTTCAAAGTTGGAATGATACTGTTTGGTACATCCGCAGTAATATGGTGGTTTTGGACTATTTTTAGTATACAATTTTTAGTAAGACTTTTTAGAAGAGCAACTGAAAATTTAGTTGAAGTTGGAGATGAATTAAAAATAATAAAAAACGAATACCAGGAGTTGAGAAATGAAGAAAACAATCGTGACTAACATCATCAGTGGATTGAGTTTGATATTTTTAATAGTATTTGGAGCAAATTATCTTATTTTTAAAAATACTCAGCCTTACGAAAATTTAATAATGCAGATAGTGAACAACCCTGTAACCAAAACAGATGATATTCATTTTGCTATGACAGGCACAAAGATGTTGCCATGCATTGTTGAACGAGCATATGCTATAGCATACGATAGTTCCGGGCGCAAAGTTTACCTTACTGATTTTACAGAGCAATATATTAGAAATGTAAGTGTAGGAGAAAGAGTAAACAACAGTTGGAAAATGCGCAAACCAGAAGGCCTGCGTCCAGGAGTATGGCGTGTAGATGTAATAGGCGACTGGACTTGTAGATTTTGGGTGTTTGAAGAAACGCAAACTCGCACCTATGACAACATACTTTTGATAGTAGAATAACCAATTGACAAATATAGACAATTATATTAATATAAGTAAATGACAGTGGACTATTAGGGATCACCCCACTTTAAATATTCTGCCCCCTCAACCAACGAGGAAAAATATGGCTTATTATAGTACAAAAACATACGGACACAACATAGGACTTAGTGCTTGCTTTAGACAACCAAATGCAGATCATTCGCATTGTAGTTTGCTACATGGTTACAGTTTGCAATTTAAATTTACATTTGCAGCAAACGAACTTGACAATAAAAATTGGGTAGTAGACTTTGGTGGACTTAAACCATTAAAGGCTTGGCTAGAAAACAACTTTGATCACAAAGTTGTGCTAACATCAAGCGATCCTCATATGGATACATTTAAAGACTTAGAAGCAAAAGGACTTGCTGAACTTACAATTTTAGATGGAGTTGGTGTAGAGAAGTTTGCATATCATGCTTGGAAGTTTGCAGATGAACTTGTGCGCACAGCTACAGATGGACGCTGTTGGTGCGTAGAAGTCGAATGCGCCGAACACGGAGCAAACAGTGCAATCTATAAAGCAATGGGCTGAAAGCAAAGATCAACGTAAAGCTCGTAAGCAATCAGAAAAATCAAACAAGATGGTACAAGAAATTGTACCATCGTCATTTGTTGAAAAACGCTATGTACTCTGTCTTAAATGGGGAGACAAATATAGTGCCGAGTATGTAAATATATTGTATAATATGGTAAACCGTAATCTTACAATAGATTACGAATTTATTTGCTTTACTGAAAATTCTAAAGGTATCGACAAGCACATAACTGTAAAACCCCTACCAAAGATATCAGTCACTGGATGGTGGTACAAGCCTTGGTTTCTCAGTAACGAGTTGGGCATCACTGGCACTGCATTGTTTTTAGATCTTGATCTAATAGTTTTTAGAAACATCGACCATCTTTTTGAATACAACTTAGAATCTGATTTTGTTATTATACGAGACTTCAATCGAATTGCTCGCAAAGGATGGGATAGAATGAACAGCAGTGTGTTTAGGTTCAAGATAGGCAAGTATAATAATTTATATCAAGACTTTAAAATTAATCACGCCGGTATTGTGCGCAAATTCCAAGGCGATCAAGATTGGATGTACAAAACCATCAAGGATTATACATTTTGGCCAGACACATGGATACAAAGTTACAAATGGGAAATGCGTGGACGAGAACATTTAGGAGTGGTTAATGGTCAGCGTAACTTTAAAACAGCCGGGATACCTAAGTTAGATGTTGAAAATAAAATAGCAGTGTTTCATGGACACCCTAACATACACGATTGCGTTGATACATGGCCAAAAGAAAACTGGAAATAAGAGTATATAATACAGCATGACACCAAAACAAAAGAGATCTGAAATCAAGCGCATCCTATTTAAGCTAGACGATCACAACCGTTTGATGTTCAAAAGGATGTATTCAAATAATAACTTAGAAAAGGATATTGACTTGGTTGTCGACGACATGCCAGCAAAACAACTGGATTGGGCCTTACAACAATGTAAGAATACGTATTATAAAATCTTTAAAATACTAGCAGGTAAAGTATAAATTTTATTTTCTGCCTTTAGTCCATCCTAATAATAAATATTCGTCTAATAAATCTTTATCTATTCTTTTCCTTTGTCCTTCTTTATTAATCCAAACTGATCCTTTTTTAACTGGTGCCCACTTCTTTTTAATCCATCCTTGATTTATATAATCTTCAAGTTCAGCTTCTTCGCATAAAGTATATCTATTTTTGATTTTATGGTATATCCATATTTTTCCTTTAGTAGGAGATTTGGCATAACCCAACTGCCAGCCTTCCTTAAGGTATTTGTCTACTTCAAGAGAATCTATTGCTATTCGGTTATTACCTTTATAAACATAAACCTTTCCTTTGTTAGACGGTTCTACTCCTCCTAAAAACCAACCATTGTTTAAGAATTCTTTTAATTTAATTTTGTCAACTGCTATAACTTCGCCTGTGTTAGTATTAGTAATATGTCTAAGATTCTTTGATCCTTTATTAAATCCTCCGAAACCTCCAGTTACAATGTTGTAAACGTCAGACCTGCTAACAAATTCTTCAGTGACAATTTCTTTTTCTTTTTCGAACATCTCCTCAGGAGAATCGAACAGATGCAAAATTTCTCTTTTAAAGTTTTCTGCACCGTATTTTTTAATTGCATAGTGTAGCATTTTTCCACTACCCATGTATCCATCGTTAATGTCGTTAGTAGAGTGTGCGCCTATATAAACCTTACTGTTAATTAAATTTGTAGTTTTGTATATTAGATGATATTTGTTTTTTCTTGATTTTGATAAGTTTGCCATTGACTTCCCTTGTAAATAGTGTATACTGTATTTATACAATTGCTTGCAAATACGGAAAAAAATATGTTTAAACAAGATATAAAGCGGATTGGTTGGGCCTGTAAGTATCTATATCACAATCAAACACTCAAGCCCAAGCTGCTTGAAGAACTGCAACGCCCTCTTACAGAGAAATGCACTACTGTACAATGGCTTAATAGACAAACACGTGATGTAGCAGAACAACGGCTATGGGACATCATGGAACACAACGCAGCCGCAGCAAAAAGGTTAGTAGAATATGTAGGAACACTTTCACCTGAACTTCGTATGGTCCGATTGGGCAGCAATCAGCTTCCTTGTGCTACCCATGCTGATTGGAAGTATTATTGGAGTAAGCCCGACGTAGTGGCGTATTGCGAACAGCACTATAGCGCCGTTGGTAAAACAGCAAGAGCCCTTGATGTGCGACTTAGTATGCATCCTGGACAATTCGTCGTCCTTGCCAGTGATAACCCGGAAATTGTAGAAAGATCAATAGAGGAGTTTGAATATCATGCGAATCTCATCAGGTGGATGGGCTATGGTAAGAGTTGGCAAGACTTCAAGTGCAACGTCCACATCTCCGGTAGACAAGGTCCAGCCGGTATCCGCAGCACCCTTTCAAGACTGTCTCCAGAGGCAAGAAACTGTATCACCATCGAAAACGACGAAAACCGATGGGGCCTAGCAGATAGTCTCGAGCTAGAAAAAGATGTAGCATTAGTGTTGGATATCCATCATCATCTGTGTCGTGAAAACGAATACATTTGTCCGACTGACGATCGCTTCAAACGTGTGATTGATAGTTGGCGCGGCATACGTCCTGCTATTCACTATTCATACAGTAGAGAAGAATATGTAGGACATATTGATCTCGACACACTGCCTGACTTCCCTGTACTAATAGAACAAGGATACAAGAAAGCAAAACTACGAGCGCATAGTGATTACTATCCTAATCGTGCTGCTAATGAATGGGCACTTGAGTTTCTTGAATACGCAGACATTATGGCAGAGGTAAAATTTAAGAACATTGCTTCTATTGAGCTATACAACTATGCTGTTAAGAGTGGAGCAATTCAGGGAAATGTTTATACACACCGTGAGTTTGAGTCTTCAACTTCCTCAGAGTATCTCGATGGAACTTTACCTGTTTCTCAACTTCAACAATCGGGTATTCTTCAAGTAGTATAATAGCACAGGCATACTCGTTGTAATCTTGTGTAAAACGAGTATGCCAAGTGTTCCACGCTTTAGCTTCTTTGTCAGCAGTCTTGTACCATTCTTTTAGACTTGCAGATTGTTTAGCAATAGTTTCACTCCTGTCCGGATTGGTAGCGTGCCATTCTTTTAACCCTTGTGCAGTCTTAGAATTAGGCTTACCGCGTCTTTTTTCTGATGCAAGTTTATGATTGCGTATGTGTTCTTCTGTACGCGGGGGCCTCTTCCTTCCAGTCAGTATACGACTCTGATGATCTCGTCTTTCTTGGCTTGGAGTGCCGCCTTCGCCACCGTATGTCATATTAACAAGTATTCCGCCTTCTGACTTTAGTCCATACTTTGCGATAAGTTCTTCTTCTAAATCAAATGCTTCTTTTTCTGTAAGATGTTCTGTTAGTACTTGTATTTGTGTAGTGTCTTTAGGTTTAATTTCTGCACCGTTAGAACGGCGATGTGACGCCCACGCTCTGTCATCTTTGCCCTTGCCTATGTAGTAAGGTGTCTGATCTTCGCGGACATATTGGTAAACGTAATAAATATTCATGCTGATAGTTCCTTATTAACTGTTAGAGTAGTCAGATGTTGACGCATCGTGGACTACACTTGTATTTATCAACTTAGAAGGATCACAAAACTGTTTTACGATCAATCAAAGAAATAAATACTGTATGAGTTATTTACATAATATGTACGGTGGAAAAACTGCTACAGTACAATCAAGAGAAAAAAATCCTAACAGAGTCCTCGGTGGACTAAAGGGCAGTGGTGTTGACCATTATACTGTGCTGGGAGAAGACGGTGCCGAAAGAAGAGTGCCTACTCAAGCATATGTGCAAGGGTTGGAAGAAAAAGTAAGGCAGCAAGATTCACGTCTTGCTGTGTTAGAAAAACAAATAAGGAGATTATCAAATGATCAAAAACTTGATAGAACAGCGTTTAGCGCAAAGATCAACCGTTGATGGCGTAATGCTAGTTGCTGCTGGTACAGCATTTATTGTACTAGGACCACTGGCTAAGTTTGCAGCATACGGTGCAATCGCTTACGGTGCATATACAATTTGGAGGAAATCATAATGGCAAAGACTTGGGCTCAGAAAAAAGCAGCTAACCTAAAACAATCTACCAAGCACGGTAGTAAAGGCAAGTAAATTAATTTTTACCTATCGGTAAATCGCTACTAGCTGTTAAATTCCAAACCTTTTTTCGCTCAACGCCTTTGCGCTGGGCGAATTTTTTTGCATCGCAATATTCGCATACATGAAAATAGTTGTTGCTTAACCGCTTAGGATCCATTTGACCTCGTTCGCGGGTGAATTCTTTATCACAGTTATCGCATCGCATCAGTACCATGCGTTTTTTTCTATTATAAGTATGCGAATTTCCTAACTTACTTTGGCGCATATGCCAAGTATCGACACTGTATTCTTTTATAAACATAATTATATTTATAGTTTGCATTAAGATTATAAAAAATAACCATAAATATTAGAAAGGAACATACAATGAGTATACTGACATTAACTCCTTCTGCAGAGAAGCAAATAGATTTACTCTGCAACGAAAACGAGTGCTACGGTATTAGTTTAAACATCAAAGGAGGCGGCTGCGCTGGTTTTGAATATGATTGGGGGACAGTGTCCACTCCAATGGATTTAAATTCAGACGATGAAGTTGTAAAAACTTCAAATGGTTGTGCATTTATTGTGGGTGCGCACAGTTTGATGTTCTTGTTGGGAACTGAAATAGACTACGTAAAGAGTCTAGTGGGTTCGAATTTTGAAATTAAAAACCCTAATGCAAAAAGCAGTTGCGGATGCGGAGTTAGTGTTAACTTTGATATGGATAATTTAGTACCACAATGGTAATGGAGAAATAAATGGCAAAACAAGAAATCGATATCGGTGTAGAAGGCAACGATGGCACTGGCGACAGCATTCGTGAAAGTTTTCGTAAAGTAAACGAAAACTTTGGTGAGGTGTACGCGATATTTGGACTCGGCGGCCAAATATCATTTACCAATCTTGACGATACTCCTAATACAACAGTAGGAAATGAAGGTAAGGTAGTACTGGTCAAAACCGACGGCACTGGTCTTGATTTCTTTGATCTAGTATCAAATGCCGGAACCAACGATGCAGGCGATCTTGACAATACAATTGCTTTTAGTATTGATGGAGATAAGTTAGTTGTACGTGCAATCAACACAAAGCTTGAGTTGGATCCTGCTCCAAGGGTAGAAAATCCATTGAATATCGGTGCTGCCGCTGCTTACAATACAACAACACAAAATATATTATTAAATGATGGCACTAGAAGTGCGTTGGTTGATGCATGGAATGCAACTCACGGAACTCCTGTTATTACAGAAGACAACCTTATAATCAGCAAAGGCTTTGCTGACAGCAAGTATATAAACACAGTCGGTGATACAATGACTGGACACTTGAATACTGTTGCCGGAGCAACAGGTACTCAAGTACCACAAATACAGGAAGTGGTGCAAAAAGACGGCGATACCATGACTGGCGCACTTACATTGTTTGATCACCCTGCGCCCTTTGCGGGCGCTGGTACTCCAAACAGTCAATTTGACTTACAGGCTGCTACAAAGTATTATGTTGATTCTAGTTCGTTTTCCAGCAAAGTTAATTTGTATGTAAGAACTGACGGCGATGACTTTCAACGAACCGCTGACCCAGGCAAAGAAGGACGCAGCGAAGCATATGCATATAAAACTATAGCTGTAGCCACTGAAAGAGCAAAGCTGTTACAAGAAGCTTCTATTCCTGATATCGGACCTTATGTACAGCCGTTGCAATATGTCGATGGATTGGACGTATACCAAAGTTATGTTCGCAATCCTGCCACATATGGATATAATACTGCAAGTGATCAAGGCACCGCAACAACAACAATTACCAGTGTAACTGACGTTGTCATCACCAACACTGTCGACTATATCAAATTAGAATATCCAGATTTTGTTTTTGACGAACAGATATTCCGCGATGATCTAAGAACCGTCCTCGACAGTGTTAGAATTGATATTAGTGCAAGTACATCAAGTATCAAGGACAATACTCTAACTCGCTTTATAGGGTTGAGACTGCTGATAGATCCAAACAGTCAACAGGGTATTGCGTTGCCTGGGCAAGATACACAACGAAATGCTGCAATTGCATATGCTAAATCAGTGGTGTTGTCATCTTTGGTAAGTGCAAGCTTGACAACTGGAAATCCATGGTACATTGCAACAAGCAACTTATTTGATATAATTTTAGATATTTTTGCAGGAAATTATTCAAACATCCATAGAGTCGAAGGCGCCAATTATTATAACCTTTATTTGCACAGCGGACCGGACAAGTTTACTATTCAATCAGGTAATCCCAGTGTAGACGTACCTAACCGAGACATCTTTCCAGGAAAAATTGTACGTGGTGCAATAACTGGTGCAGTTGGACAAATCATATCATACGAACGCGGTTCCGAAACTTCTGGTAATCCAGATTATGATACACTAGAAGTTCAACTGCTAACTCCGTTTGAATTCCAAGAAGAAGAATTGATTGAATACGGTGCGTATGTAAGACGTGACCAGCTTACTATACATATTGAGTCTGGAATTTACGAAGAACAACTTCCTATGCGTGTGCCCGACAACATATCTATCAAAGGCGACGAGCAAAGACGTGTTATTATTCGTCCAGCACCTGGTACCAGTGCATCACCACATGCAAACACATGGTTCTATCGTGATGCCGAAATTGACGGATTAACTACATCTACCGCAGGCGAAGGTTATTATAATCAAGACGACAGCAGCTTGATTGGATACTTTGGTTATCATTACTTGAAAGATCCAAACTTGCCGCTTAATATCAGTAGTTTTGGTGCAAGCAATCCTGGAAATTTCCGAGATGCAACTAGACTATTACAATTGAACAAAACCTTTATTATTGAAGAAATTATAGCATGGGTAAATGCAACCTACCCAGTATTGACCTATGATGAAGCAATATATCGAAGAGACACTAGATTAATTGTAGAAGGAATGATTAATGATTTAACTGCTGGCAACAGATATGCTAGTATAAGAAATCAAGGTGCATACTATGGAGTTGCAGTAGAACAAGAACGCCAGGCAGCTATTGATCATATTAACGACATTGTACAAAAAGTATTGATCAACGATGCTGGAGATTTATACACACCTTCGCTCAGCAGTGAAACACAAGTAGTCGATGGCAATTTGAGTGCGGAAACAGGTAGCACCACTCAAGCAGCAGAACTGGTGCAGCTGGTATTGTATGCGTTTGAGGATGGATTCAACCCAGCTAAAAACAACGACGAAATGGATATGTTCCTTGTTAACGATGCAACTATTTTGCGTAATCATACTGCACAGAAGCACGGTGGCTTCCATATGGTGCTGGATCCTGAAGGCCAAATTCGTACTCGTTCTCCATATGTGCAAACTGCTAGTATATTTTCAAAAAGTATAAATGGTAGAATTTTCGCTGGCGGACAATATGTAGATGGTTACACTGGCAACATGCCAGTAACCATAACCAGCAAAACCAATGCATATAAATTACAAATCGAAGCGCCAGCTACCAGTGGACTTGGGATTCGCAAACCACAAACTCCATCTAGCTTTGTGTTGATCGGAAAGCGTTATCAAGTCAACGCAGTTAGAGATTACGAAGTTATAGGCGATACTGCATATGCAACTTTGATACTTGACGAAGGCAGTAATAATGGACTTGGATTTGACGATGATATCAACAGCCCAGGCGGCCCAACGCCAATAGTATTACAGACTGCTGGCTATCGATCAATGTTGTCAAACGACTACACTCAAATCAACGATTTGGGTTATGGTATAGTGGGCAACAACAATGCATTGCTGGAAGCAGTGAGCGTGTTCACATATTATGCACACTGTGGATATTACTCACGCAACGGTTCGCAGATACGATCGCTAACTGGTAACAACAGCTACGGTAATTTTGGACTTGTTTCAGAAGGCAGTGACCCAGATGAAGTTGCAAGAATCGCAACCCTGGCACAAAATCTAGTTCAACCTGGTAAAATTTACGCAGTGGATACTGAGATTGTGTTTACTGGAGATGTCACGTCGTTGGTGTCCTCAGGCGAACAAATTACTCAAGACGGCGATAACCCAACCAGCGGCTTTGTTGCATTTACAAATTATGACAGTGGTGCAGGAACAACAACAGTACATGTAGAAAAAGTTATAGGAGCGTTCCAAGCTGGTTACGATGTATATGAATCAGGAAGTACCACTGTTGGTATTCCATCTGCTATAGTAAAACGTAACTTTACTGCCAACGAAAATAATGTTGCGTTGTTTCTCTACGATTTAACAGATTATCCGCTGAATGCCAGCGAAGTTGAAATATTACACAACACAGGGCTGTATCAGCCGTACGAAGTTGTAAGTGTTACTGACACAGGAATTGAAATTCCGCTGACACTAGATGCTACATTGTGCGACAGTAGCAATTCAGAAATTCGTCGTAAAATATGGCGTATGGATTTAAGCAGTGGAGTTGCAACAGCTGATACAGGAATACAAGAGCAAACAGATTTTGGCACTCTTGCAGTGTTTAGAGCAAAACAAAACTTCTTGTTCAACGGCATCGGCAGTGATATTTTCACAAGACCCAGTACTGCACTAATATTCAATGAGTTTAGTACATTTACATACAGAACACTTGCATTTGAAAATACTATTGTAAGCGGCATACCCACGGTTGGACAACAGGCAACAACCACAGTCGACGACAATTTTAACTATATTGACATATCAGTTGACAACGACAAATCGTTGTTTGCTGTTGGTGTTGGATATACCATCGACAGCACCATTGGTGCAGTGCCTGCAGGCGGCACAACATTAGGAAACACACAAGGCGATCTTAATGTTGCAATGGCAAAACTTTCAATTATCAATCAATCTCGCATAATCGGCATGTTGTTTACATGGGCAGGCGGAGTGTTTAGAATCACTGGATATACTGAAGCAACAGTAACAGCAACTTCTACTCCATTTGCTATAATAACATTCGAAGATGTGTATAGTATTCATCCAACTTATGTAGGCGGTGGACTTTCCACAAGAGCAAGCAGTGCAATTGGTGCAAATATTGCTCTCAAAGCAGGACTAGAATCAGGTGAAGTTGCTAACATTACTGTTAATATCAGTACCACTCGTGCTACAAGTCATGACTTCTTAGACATCGGCACCGGCGGATACAACGATACCAACTACCCAGATCGTATTTTTGGCGCACCAGTTAATAGACCAGTTGAAGGCGAAGATGCATTAGACCAAAACGGATTCAACACAAGAGCACAGGTACAAGAACGCAGCAGAGGGCGTTGTTTCTTTGCTAGTACTGACCAGGACGGTTTCTTCCGTGTGGGTAGGTTCTTTACAGTTGACCAAGGTACTGGGCGTGTTACATTCAACGCAGCACTGGTTCTTACAAACATTGACGGTATTGGATTTAAACGTGGTGTGCGTGTTAACGAATTCTCTGCTGATGCTACTTTTACAAATGCTGCTAGCGATGCAGTTGCAACTGAATCAGCAACTGAAAGTTACATCAACTTTAGATTAGGATGGGATAGAGAAGGCGATGCAATTGACATTGCCGACTTAATCGGCGGCGGCGCAGTACGCAAGGCTGGTGACACCATGACTGGCAATCTTAGCATGGGCGGCAATCAAATTACCAACCTTGCCAGTCCAACCTCTGGTTCTGACGCTGCAAACAAAAGCTATGTAGATGCAGAAGTTGCAAAATATGATACTCTTGCAGAATTAAATGATACTACTATATCAGGATTAGCAAACGCCGATATATTAATTTACAGTACTTCAACTAGTAGATGGGTCAACGAATCATTTTCAACCAATGCAGCAACCAGCGACATAAGCATAACATACACAGCCGGAGTTCTTTCAGCACAAATCAATCCAGGAGCAGTGATCAACGCTGATGTAAGTGCTAGTGCAGCTATTAGTCAGAGCAAACTAGCAATGCAAGCTGCAACCACAAGTGCAACTGCTCCTCTATCACCAGACCAAAGTGTGTTGGGTCTTGCAAGATTTGACAGTGCAAACTTTACTGCAACCAATGGATGGATTAATATCACCAATGGTACTATCACCAATGCACAACTTGCTGGTAGTATTGCAAACAATAAACTTGTAAACAGTAGTATTACAGTTGCATCAGGCGCATCTAACACAGCCGTTAGTTTAGGCGGTACAATTACATTTACTGGCACCGCGAATCAAGTTACGGTATCAGAAAGCGGCGGCACAATTACGTTTAGCTTACCTGCAACTATCAATGCAAATACAACTGGAAACGCTGATACAGCAACAAGAGCTACCGCATCAAATACTGTTGCAATAGCAACTAGAAATACGAATGCCAGTTCGCATTTCTTAACATTTACCACCAGCTCGTCTGGCGATCTAAGTTTGTTCACAGACAGTACATTGACATATGTTCCAAGCACCAATACGCTAACAATTACAAACTTAACTGTTGGTGCTATATCAATGACAGGTGCATTACTGCCAGGTGCAAATGCACCTACAGACAGTGGACAGGACATTGGTAGTAGCACACGAAAATGGAACACAGTATGGGCTACCACATTCAATGGCGTGTCAACTGCTGCAACATATGCCGACTTAGCAGAAAACTACCTCGGCGATGCTGACTATGAACCAGGAACTGTATTAGTATTCGGAGGCAATGCAGAAGTTACAGACTGTAAGGCAAAATGTGATCGCAGAGTGGCCGGTGTTGTTACAACTAATCCTGCACACTTGATGAACAGTGCATTAGAAGGCGAATATGTAATAGGCGTTGCTTTAACCGGACGTGTACCGTGCAAAGTATTAGGAAAAGTGGCCAAAGGAGACTTATTAGTGACCAGTGCTGTAGCAGGATATGCTATTGTAGATAATGATCCGCGAGTAGGCGCCGTTATTGGTAAAGCAGTGGGTACAAAAACTGATGACGGCTACGGTATTGTCGAAGTAGTTGTAGGGAGGCACTAATGAAAAAATCGTATGTAGATAGGTTAATTCAACGTGGTGCGCAGACCAGCACTGATACAAAAAATACGCAGCAACGTCAAGTAGTTGCTACAGCAGGAAAACTGAGAATACAAGTGGGCAAAGGAAAACCAACACATGGCAAGACAAACCGTTAATTTAGGAACCAGTGCAAACAAAGGTGATGGTGATCCGTTACGTACAGCATTTGACAAAGTAAATGATAACTTTACAGAAGTATATGGATTATTGGGCGCAGAAGGTGGAGATGTCGATGATGTCGTTGCACTAATGCTTGTACACAGTGATCACACAAATGTTACTGTAACAAGAGACGATGCTGCTAATAAAATAATTTTTAGTGTAGATCCATATGACGGTGACATAACAGGTAGTGTATTTGGAGATGATAGTACACTACTAGTAGATGGTGTTAACAACACAATACCTAAAGCAAACATTGAAGATAGTGCAAACTGGGATACAGCATTTGGTTGGGGTGATCATAGTACAGCAGGTTATTTAACAAGTTCATCAGATGTAGACGGTAATCTAACAGGTAGTTTATTTGCAGATGATAGTACATTATTAGTAGATGGAGTTGCTGGTAAGATTGTTGGTCCTATTGAAACAGCCTCGATAAACGCTACTATTTTATACGGACCTTTAACAGGTAATGTAACAGGTAATGTAACAGGTAACACGCAAGGCGATCATGTGGGTAGTGTATTCTCAGACGATAGCAGCACACGAATAGTAGATGCAACTAACAAAATATTTAACGGAACCTTAGCTGGCAATGTTAATGGCAACGTTGATGGCGATGTTACAGGTAGTGTGTTTGGAGATGATAGTACATTACTAGTTGACGGTGTTAATAGTAAGATTGTTGGCGACATTGAAACAGCAAGTTTAAGAACAAGCGACAATAATATAGCATTAGGCAATAGTGCAGGTTTTACTAACCAAGGTACATATGGCATTGCACTTGGATTTGGTGCAGGCGATACTAACCAGGGCATTGCGGCAATCGGAATTGGCTACACGGCAGGGCAAACAACTCAAGGCAATAGTGCAATAGCAATTGGTCCAAATGCCGGTAACACCAATCAAGGCCTCGACGCAGTAGCAATTGGTGTACAAACCGGTTTAACTACTCAAGGTGCTTCCTCGGTAGCAATTGGACAAGACGCCGGCCAAGCAACCCAAGGCACAGAATCAGTAGCAATCGGTAAAAATGCAGGTAAAACAACCCAAGGCACACAATCAGTAGCAATCGGTGCTGACGCAGCGTGGACAGGCCAAGGTGTTGGTGCAACAGCAGTTGGATATAATGCAGGCGCTATCAACCAAGGCACAAAGGCAGTAGCATATGGACCATTTGCTGGAGGCGAAAACCAGGGTATTGACGCAGTAGCAATTGGAGAAGATGCAGGCAGAACCAATCAAGGCGCAGAAGCGGTAGCAATTGGAATGAATGCAGCAGATAATACTCAAGGCGCACGAGCTGTAGCAATTGGCTTCCAATCTGGAAAGACTAATCAAGGTGTAAGTGCTGTATCAATTGGTGATAGTGCAGGTGAAACAAATCAAGCAGCAAACTCAATTGTAATAAACGCAACTGGTGCAGAAACAAACAATACAACAGCAAATAGTCTAGTAATTAAACCAATTAGAAGTGCTGTTGGTACAACTATAATGATGTACGATGTTACTTCAGGCGAGATTACACACAATGCGTCAATACCATATCCTGCAAACGCAGGAGTAGTATGGGACGGATTAGCGCCTACCACAGTAGATGGTGCGATAGATAGATTAGCATTATATACACAAGATTTTGCAGTAAGCACAGATGCACATTGGGCTGATCCTAATCCTGCAGAGATAACTGACGCAATAAATAGACTTGCTGCTGCAATATATGCGCTTAACGGTAATACAGGAATTTAAAGCAAGAATAGCAGCACTATAATACTTCGAGCGGATACGATAAATATGTATAACAATAGGATAGATGAGAATGACCAATAGATTTCCACTGGTACTAGACGCTGATGTCGGTAATAAAATAAAAGAACTTCCTAATGGGGACAGTTTAAATTTAACTGGAAATGCTATTGTTGGTGTTAGTAACATCAGTATCACTGGCGAATTAACATTAACAAGTACTGGTATAATCAACATCAATGGCGGAATTGGATCTACTCTTGCAATTGGCGGGACCAGTGCGTTGTCTTTGAGAAGCAGTAGTAATATTGATTTACAAGCATCAGTTATTCCAAATGTAAGTGGATCGTATGATATTGGAAGTAATGCAGCAAGATTCAGTAGTGGTTATTTTAATAATACTGTTACAAGTGCAGATTTTGCCACAAATGCATCTGATAGTACATTCACGTTAGTTGGTGGATTAAACATTGTTCCAGGCAGTACAACTGATATTGTTAAAATAACCGGAGGCGGATTGGGCATTCCGTCAACTACAACTACAGATAGAAATAACTTGCCAGTGCTGCAACCAGGGTACATGATTCATAACAGCACAACAAATGCATATCAAGCGTATGTAGGCACAGGAGCCCAAGACGTAGGGCCTGGATGGATCAATTTATCAGTTACATACGGTGATGAACCCATATCGCCGTATCCTGGTATGCTAGCTGTTGCATCAGGAAATACTTGGGATCCAAAAGGAACAGGCGCCGAAGCATTTATGGTTTATCTCAATGCTGCTTGGGTAGTAGTAGCATAACGCCATAAATATTAAAAACGGAGAACAACATGGCAATACAAAACATTAATGTCGGCTCAGCAGCAAATGATGGAACTGGCGATGATCTACGCGAAGCATTTATCAAAATCAATCAAAACTTTCAGGAGATCGACAGCACAGTTATCATACCTAATGCTGTAAATTTAGGATCAGCAGGATCAGAAATTTTTGCTAGTGTTGCTCAGGACGGGACCCTTGAGTTTAGACGATTGGTTGCAGGTAATAATATTTCATTAATACAGTTCGACAACACTATCACAATCAATTCTACTGCTACTGGCAGCAGCTTTATAATCAGCGGAGACAGCGGTAGTATGTTGGCCGGCGACGGCGTAAATATCAGTATTCGAGGAAGTGATGCTGTTTCTGTACAAGCCGATGAAAATACAAAAACAATTACAATAACCAGTAATTTAGCACAAGATACATCTCCAGTATTGTCTACAACACTTGATGCAGACAATAATAGTATTATTGGTGTAGATAACCTCGGTGCCATTGGTGTGTCTACCACAAATCTAGCATTAACAAATATCAATAGTTATAACTATCAAGAACGCATTGGAAGATATGTCGAAGGATTTGACATGGGCGGCGTAACAGTTGAAATAAACAGTATTCTTGATTTTATTATAGAGCAAACTGGTGTTGATTTTGGGTCAGTTCAATCTCCTTCATCTACTCCTGTGGATCTCGGCAGTATTGTGTAAGGAGAAAATATGTTACCACAATGGGCAGTACCAAACAACACATCGCTCGGAGTACTCCAAGAAAAAACACAGGTGCAAATTTCACTCCCGCTTGTAAGTACGTCAGGTGTTTCTACAACAATAATAAGTGGAAGTTTACCAGCTGGGTTGAGATTGGTTGATAATACTGTTATAGGAACTCCGTTTGAAGTTGCAAGACCGGTTGCTAGTAAATTTGTTGTTAGAGCATCTACCACCGAAGGCATATTAGACAGAACATTTGATTTAATAGTAGAAGGTGCAGATCAACCAGTTTGGGTTACCAACGAAGGAAGACTTCCTGTTGGACCCAACGGTGTATACTTTATTTTAGACAGCAGCTTAATCAATTTTCAATTGTTTGCAACTGACAATGACTTGCCTGCTGGTGATATATTAGAATACTACATTGCAGACGGCGACGGCGAATTGCCTCCTGGTCTTACTCTTACTGAATCAGGAAAGATCGTAGGACAATTAGAACCGTTGTTGAGTTTCGAATTTAATATCAGCGACGGCGGCTTTGACAGCGATGTGTTTGCAAGAACTCCGTATGATTTTAGTATTCCTTCTAGCAACGGATTAGACACATACTTTTACGATGCAACAACTTATGATTTTAGTATACCGACTAGACGACCTAAAAAATTAAATAGATTATACGAATTTTATGTAACTGCTTCTGATAATGTAAGTAGTACAAGACGTGGATTTCAAATTTATGTAGTAGGTGACGACTTTGTAAGAAGTGACAACACTCTTATGCAAGCTGCCGATGGTGTGTTTACTGCGGATGCAACTTATTTAAGAAATCCGTACTGGTTAACAGATTCTGATCTTGGACTTAGAAGAGCAAACAATTACACAACAATATTTTTAGAAACATTGGATCAAAATCTCACAAGTGGAGTTATTCGATATCTGCTGGAACCGATCAACACAGACGGATCGATCAGTGAGTTGCCACCTGGCTTAATATTAGATGAATCAACTGGAGAACTTGCAGGCATTATTCCTTATCAGCCAGCAGTTACCAAAGAATACAAGTTTACTGTAAATGCAATACGCAACGATACTGACATGGGTATTGTTACTGTTTTTGGTACGTTTTATGAAGACGTGATGTCAGGCAGTGTGGGCATAAAAATTGCTAAGTTACCACGTACTATTACCGATGGACTAGACGATCTACAAAGTTTAGTTGGAAGAGAAATACCCATAGAAGGTAGATATTATACTGTCCAAAGCGTAGATGGAATCAATGAAGAATATGATATAATCTACTTATCCTCTGCTCTTGTTCCAATGTTCAACCGATCTCCGTTGACATTGATTGAAGATGCCAATGCTGGCAGCGATCATTTCTTTGTGTCGCCGCTGCCTAATAACGATGTTACATTTTATATAGGAAAAACATTATCATTTAGTAATACAGAATTGCATAAAATTCAAAGTATCTTTGATTACATAGAGTATCGTATTACTATTGAAGATAGTTCTAGTAGTATAGAATTAAACACAAGTATCACAGGATCTGTAGGATCTGTAACAGATACATTAGAAAGTTTTCTAGCGTTTAATAGTTATCCAGCATATATCGATGCAGTAACAGGTATTAACGGCATAGTTGAAATAATTATGCACATACCGTCAACTGCACAAACTCGCAATACAAATTATATTAAATCGTTGTTTCATACCAGCGACAGTGCAGAAGTAATAGTTGAATTGTTGCTACAAGATCAGCGAGTTAAACTAGATGCAGTATTAGCAAGAAATCTTAATCAATCAAGACAACTTAGTTTTGGTGGCGTAACAGGAACATTCTTTAGTAAAAGTTTTCCGCAAGCCGAAATTGATATCATTGAAAAACCTCGTACTTTTACATTAAAACTTCTAGGCGAAGTAGACAGTGCAATAACATGGATATCTTCTGCTGAATTAGGAACATTGGCTGCTAATAGATTAAGTACTCTTAGTGTACAAGCAATCACTTCGTTGCCTGATGCTGTTGTAAAATATTATATAACTGCGGGTTCGTTGCCGCCTGGACTAATTTTTAAAGATAACGGAGAAATAATTGGAAAAGTTCCTGTGTTTGGAACTGATGATGCGCTGGGTCTAACTTTCTTCGACAACGGCGCGACAACATTTGATGGCGCAACAACTTCACTTGACAGAGTATATACATTTACAGTTCTTGCAAGAGACCGGTTTGGTTATAGTGCGATCAGCAGAACATTTACATTGGTTATCGACGATGATGATAGTTTAACATATAGCAATATTTATATGAAGCCGTTTTTAAAGCCTGCTGAAAAGTCATTGTACTTGAATATTGTAAACGATTCAAAACTTATAGATCCAAAAATTATCTACAGACCAAATGATCCAAACTTTGGAGTGCAAAGAGATCTCAAAACATTGGTATATGCCGGAATACAAACACAGAATATAAGTTCTTTTGTAAGTGCTGCTGCAAAGAATCATAAAAGAAAACGCTATAACATCGGCGAACTTAAAACTGCGGTTGCAAAAGCAGAAGGTTCGAATGAAATAATATACGAAGTTGTATACTTGGAATTAAAAGATCCTGCAAGACCAATAGCAGGAAAAACACAAACTGCATTTAGAATTTTAAATAATAGTAACCGTATTACCGCAGATAGTATAAAATACGAACCAAAAGACGACATTTTTGCTGTAAGAGATGGTAGTGTAATTATTCCATTGAGTGCAGCAGATGGTACAATAATTAATTTAAGTTTGTTTGGTAGTACTTTAACTGTGCAAACTCGTAGCGGATCAGTGGAACAAGTGTACAGCACCGGAGGAAATATAGAAATACTTTTAAGAAATAACGAAGTTATATCTCTAAGTGCAACAATTATAGACAGCATTAACGGTGCCGGAGCGCCGTGGCGCTGGAGACCAAAAGGCAATACTGTTACAACTGACAGCGATGCAATACAAGTAGATCAAAACAGCAATACTAAAAGGTATATCAGTAACATTGATAATATGCGGGATCGTATAAAAACTATGCAGCTAGACGATAGTACAAGAGCTGCATCCAGCAGAGACTTTTTGCCTTTGTGGATGAGAACACCTCAAGCAGGAAGTTTGGCAGATTTAGATTATGTGTTTGCAGTGCCAGTTGTTTACACATTACCTGGAAATAGCGAAACAGTTAAAACTAATTTGCTCAACAACGGATTCGACTTTAACACAATCAACTATGATATAGATAGATATATAGTAGATACTACAACTGGTAACAGCAATGAACAATATGTATTGTTCGCAAATTATCAATTCAACATTTAATTAACATAAATAGTAATGTTAAAAGGAAAAAAAGATGGCAAGTAATATTACAACAACAAATTTAGATGAAAACTTTCCAGTAGCTGGACGTGATAATGACAGTCAGGGATTTCGAGACAATTTTTTCAATATCAAACAAAACTTAGATTTTGCTAAGACCGAAATAGATGATCTACAAGGAAATGTTGTTCGTATAGATCAAAGCAGCGACTTTGATGGCAACACCATCAGTGGTGCAGTATTACTCGATACTAGACTGAAAATAAATACTACTTATTCTACTGGGGTAATTGCAGACCAAACTGTACTCTGGATTAGCGGGCATGTGCATGTAATTAGAGCCGATAATGATATTGAGCTTACCCTCAGTAACTGGCCGACTGACAGCAACTATGCTAATATGAAATTAATAATAACTGCTGACGGAACTACTAGGCTGGTTACTATCAGTAGCCAAGGTGGCGGCAACATAAAGACAGATGGTAACGCTGCATGGACCAGTAATATTTTGGAAATAACTTCGGCAACTGCACCTGTTATTGTTGAAGCATTTTCTTATGATGGCGGCGTGACCGTTTATCTAAGATATTTAGGACAGTTTAGCTAATGCATCCTACTCTAGCTGATATAACGTCGTTGAGTGATCCTCAAATTGAACAAAAAATTCAAAAATTAAACAGTGTGTATTTCATTACAGAAAATGAGGATGTAAGACATCAAATTATTCTGTTGCTGGATACATATAGATTAGAGTTAGATGAACGCAGAGTTCGTGCTAGATTAAAACAACAACAAAACGGCAACAATGGACTTGACAACTTAATAAAAATAAGTTAACATACACTTATGTTATTAAAAACTGACAGTCTTGGAATTCCCCGATTCTCTAATCGTGATCTGATAGATATGATCTATAGTGGCAACATTGATAAATGCCACGTAGTTCTCTGCGATCCTAGTGATGATGTAGAACAGTTCAACTGTGCTATGGAAGCACAAGGTTTTGACACGCTGCAAAAGTATATTCCTTTAGATGTAGATCAAAAGACGTTTGACGGTGTGTGCCAATCAGAGTGGTTTATGCCTGACGAATACAAGCGGATTGACGTAGATGATTGGTGTATGCGCAAAATAATGAAGATGAAAAATGCTACTAATCCAATGTCTGTACTTTATCCAATAGAATATGAGCGAGCATACGAAGAACTCGCAGCGTTTGACGAACGCGATATGTACAATCTGCTACGCTATATGATCTATCTCGTAGACTTTATGCGTGAGAACAACATTGTATGGGGTGTAGGTAGAGGATCAAGTGTTGCTAGTTATGTGCTATACTTAATAGGTGTACACAAAATAGATAGTATGAAATACAGTTTAGACTGGCGAGAATTTTTAAGAGACTAAATATTCAATACAAGGAGATACTAAATGGCAATGAAAAGCAAGGGTCGTAAGATCTATAAAACAGCAAACGGTAAAAACGTTGATTTAGATCTCTTGATTTCACGCAACGAGTTGACTCCGGCAGTAGGAAATGCAAGAGTAAACGCCCGAGGCGACGAGTTAGGACCTGGTGGAAAGATCATTAGAAAAAGAGAAGATGTTCTCAAAGACTATTATGAACAATCAACTGGCGTTAAGGACGAATCAGTCAAGAGAGAAACTGCACCTGTAAGACAACCAAGTGGTGCAACAGCAGACGAAGTTGCTGATTGGGAAGAAGACGAAGACGGAAATTTTATTAGAAAAGGTAAGTGATGTCTCACAATTTAAAAATAGTAAATCGCACTTTAAAAGCTATTGGTAGCAAAGTGATTGTAAGTGATATGCACTTTGGCGAACAAACTACTGCACGCGGCCTTATTTTAAGAGACGACAATGGCACTGGTCGCGGAATTTATCCGCGATGGGGCAAGGTCTATGATAAAGGGCCTACAAACAACGATCCGTATAATATCGGAGACTGGATACTAGTTGAGCACGGTAGATGGACACGTGGTATTAATGTAAACAACGGATCTGGTGAAATAGAAGTGCGGATGGTAGAAAACGAAAGTATTTTAATGTGGTCGGATACAAAACCAGAAAGTACTATGATCGGAAAAGAATACAAAGATGGCGAAGGATTTACAGTTGATCCTAGTTCATTTGTCAATCAATAAGGTATAATATGATAAATCCATTTAAAGATATTGACACGTTTGCAACGGCGTGTGACCAGCCTCCTAGTGAAGAAAATTATGCTATGTATATCGATCTCATCGATGAAGAACATAATGTAGAACTTAAAGAAGCATTGGCTAACAATGACCGAGTAGAACAACTAGATGCGCTAATAGATATTTTAGTTGTTACTATGGGTGCTATTCGAGCAGGCGGCTTTGACGGAGAAGGTGCTTGGGAAGAAGTAATGCGTACTAACTTTGCCAAGATTGATCCAGTTACTGGTAAAGTAATCAAACGTGCAGACGGGAAAGTACTAAAACCGTCAAATTGGGTTCCACCTAACTTAGTGCCATTTGTTAAATAAACTAGTTGACTCCTTGTGAGGATTGTGTTATTATAAACATAATTCAAACAAGGAGTTTTCTTTTGGCTACACATGGCATGATCGACCTTGAAACACTAGATGTGTTTCCTACTGCAACTGTACTTTCTCTTGGTGCAGTTAAATTTGATCCAACTACTGACGCAGAACCGCACTCAGAACTTTATCTTAAAATTTGTATTGACGACCAAGATCAATTAGGTCGTACATCAAGCGACAGCACTATCGAATGGTGGGGACGCCAAGATCCTAAAGCAATGGAAGAAGCCTTTGATCAAACAGGTGCTGTTACTGTTGAACAAGCACTAAAACAACTCAACAAATGGGTTGTAGGTGTTGATGAGATTTGGGGGCAAGGATACGGGTTTGACATTACAATCCTTGAAAATATGTATCGTATGCTGGGAAATCCTATTCCGTGGCAGTTTTGGCAGATTAGCGATGCTCGTACTATTACAAAACGTATGCCAAAGGATCCACGCAAGGACATGCAAACTGATTTGCATAACGCACTTGCAGATGCTTATTTCCAAGCCAAGAGTGTACAAATCATTTTTAAACACCACGGATGGACAAAATAAATGACAATGAATCCCACACCAAGAAAAGTTGATAATGAATCCCAACAGTTAATTGATGAATATCTTAAAAACGGGGGTACTGTTACTGTAAAACAGCCCGGGGCTGTTACCGAAGATATCCAATACACCGGAGGATTTTATCAAAGACGCAAGAAAAAAGCAGAAGAAGGTGGCACCAATGGTTGAAGTAGATCTTGAACAGATAGGCTTTAACATGGATCACAAGGTAAAAGCCATTGAGTGGCTGTATTGTCGATACGGATCCATCAACGAAGGGCTATGGCGACTCAAGGGCTTGAGATATGTTTTATTCAAAGATCCTAAACACGCAACATTTTTTTGTTTGAAATGGAGTTAACATGATACGTTGGTATGATTATGTGCTGGCAGTGATAGCAGCGGACTTTATGGTAAGTTTCTTTCTAAGTGGTGCTAATAGTACCACATGGTGGCAAACCCTGCTGTATGGTCTCGCAGCAGGTATGATTTGGCAAGCGTGGAGCAAAGATTACTGCGCATATAGATTAAGAAAAGAGGTCGAACGTGGAGAATAGCCCACTTAACAAATTACAACAACTGATGACTATTACTATGGAAGAATGTGGCGAGCTCACACAGCAATGTAGTAAGACCATGCGCAAGTTCGACACTGTTGAAGCTGCACTAGAAGATAACGAACGTGCTGTTGTTAATCGCATCAAGCTGGTTGAAGAAGCGGGCGATGTGCTGTGTATGATTGAATTGATGGTGGCACATGGGTTAATGACACATGACGAACTGTCAAACAGAGTAGCAGTAAAACTTGAAAAATTAAAAACTTGGAGTGATCTAATTGCTGAAGACAGCATGGAGAATCTGGGCTAAGAGTCTAGGTGAAAAGATAGGCGAGACTGATGCCCAAGCAGATGCTGTGGCCGCAATTAGAACTTTTTGGTGGGTTACTCATATTGTAACCTGCTTTATGATTATTATACACAACGGAGCAAAACTAGGATGGTGGTAAAATGACTAGACTTCGTAAGAAAAGACTGTTATTATTAGCAAAACACAGTGGAGATCACAAACGCTGGTATAGATTCTACTGTGAATTAATGAAAGAAGGTTTAGTTACTTGGCAACTAGGCTTTGCTGCACTAACCATTGACGGACAAATAGAACTTTATGAAATGGAAAAAGAATGAAAGAACTTTGGGTAGAAAATAGTTTTATGGATTAAAAAAAATGTTCAGAGAGGTCCGTCTGTTTGGTACGAGGATCCTGTAGACAATGTAGAAAGACTATATATAAGTGATTTTTTAATAGACAACACTATATACGAAATAAAATCAAGTTGGACTTGGAATAAACAAGGTAAGGATATGAATTTGGAATCTAGAAATAAAAAGAAGTTGACATCTTGCATAGATCAAGGGTATAATGTAATATTAGTATTAAATGGAGAAGAAATAGATGCGCGATCTCTGGACTGAAAAATACCGACCTAAAACAGTAGATGGATATGTGTTTCGTGACGATGCACAGCGTAATCAAGTAAAAACTTGGATTAAAGATCAAAGTATTCCGCATTTGTTGTTCAGTGGTAATGCAGGAATTGGCAAGACAACACTAGCAAAACTGTTGTTTAATGAGCTTGATTTAAATCCGCTAGACATTTTAGAAATCAACGCGAGTCGCACAAACGGCGTTGATGAAGTTAGAGATAGAATTGTTTCGTTTGTGCAGATGATTCCTTTTGGAGATTTTAAAGTTGTCTTACTTGATGAAGCCGATTACTTGTCGCACAACGGTCAAGCAGCGTTACGTGGTGTTATGGAAGAATATCATAGTACGGCCCGTTTTATTCTTACTTGTAACTATCCTAACCGTATCATTCCGGCTATCCATAGCAGGTGCCAAGGTTTCCATATTGCCAAGATCGATCAAACGGAGTTTACTGCTCGCGTCGCTGAAATCCTCATCACTGAAGGTATCACTCCGGATTTGGATACTCTCGACACGTATGTAAAAGCAACATATCCAGACTTGCGCAAATGCATTAACATGGTGCAAATGAACAGTGCAGACGGTAAGTTGGTTTCGCCACAAGAAGGTGACACGGGCATTGCTGATTGGAAAGTTCAAATGGTTGAGTTGTTCAAGGTAGGAAAAATTCAAGAAGCACGGAAGTTGCTGTGCGGAACTGTTCGTGCAGAAGAAATGGAAGAGATTTATCGTTGGTGCTATGATAACATTGAACTGTTTGGAACTGGCGAAACCCAAGATCAAGCAGTACTAATTATCAAGCAAGGGTTGGTAGACCATGCACTGGTTGTAGATCCAGAGATTAATCTTGCAGCAACACTGATTAGACTAGCGAGACTTAAATGACTTATATTATAAACAATTTGGAGGTTATACAGAATGTATAAAAGAGTATATAAACATACACCAGTATGTTCCGGACAGGGTCGGAAACCCTATAAAGGAGGCTTAGGCGGACTATGACATATATCGTAAACGATGCTTGCATTAAATGCAAACATATGGATTGTGTTTCAGTCTGCCCTTAGCCAGTCGACTGTTTTTACGAAGGCGAGAACATGCTAGTGATCAATCCGACAGAGTGTATTGACTGCGGAGTGTGCGAACCCGAATGTCCTGCAGATGCAATTTTACCTGATACTGCACCAGGAGCATCCGAATGGGTAGATTTCAATGCTAAGTACGCGGTGCTTTGGCCTAATATTACAGAAATGCGCCCAGAGGATGTGCCCACTGATGCAGAACAATGGCACGGTGTAGCAGGTAAGATGGAATATTTCTCAGAGGAGCCTGGCAAGGGTGATTAAAGCAATACTAGCACACGATGCACATTGGGGCATTGGCAAGAACGGTGATTTGCCATGGAAAAACATTGGCGATTTACAATGGTTCAAAGAATGTACTGATGGACAGGCTGTGGTAATGGGTCGCAAGACTTGGGAAAGTTTGCCTCGTAAGCCCTTGCCTAACAGGATTAATCTTGTGATTTCGTCTAGTTGGATGGAACATTTTCACCCAAAGCCGCAGGGTGTGTACGGCGGCAAAGATGTGTGCAAGATCATTAAAGATGTTATTGAACCCAGATATGTTGGTGTTGACAACATTTGGATCATAGGCGGCGCACAGTTGATAGAAAGTTGCTTGCCTGTTATTGACGAGCTGTGGTTCAATGACGTAGGCGGTGATTATAATTGTGATACATTCCTGCCCAAACGAGAAATTATAGCACAGTTTGAGTCAGACAATGTAGAAATTAAAAGTTTTGGTGTAGTTACCAAGTGGATAAGGAGAAAAAATGCAACAGTATCATGATGCTCTTGAATATATTTTAGAACACGGCAAAGACAGAGACGACAGGACCGGTACAGGCACAAGAGGCGTATTCAGTTATCAAATGCGTTTTAATTTGCGTGAAACATTTCCAGCTGTTACTACTAAAAAACTTGCTTGGCGTAGCGTAGTTTCAGAACTGCTTTGGTTTTTGGAAGGATCATCAGACGAGCGTAGACTCGCTGAAATACATTATGGTAAGCCTAGAGAAGAATTAGTTGGCAAGACTACTATCTGGACTGCTAACGCTGACAAACAGGCTCGAGATCTAGGCTACATAAACACAGATACTGTCAAGGATCTAGGGCCAGTGTACGGACACCAATGGCGCACCTGGGATGCACAATTAGGGTATGTTGATCAGATTGCTGAAGTGTTAGAAGGACTCAAGCACGATCCCTACAGTAGACGACACATTGTAAGTGCGTGGAATGCTGACAGAGTACATGTAATGGCACTGCCGCCATGTCACACACTGTTTCAGTTTCATGTACAAGATGGTGAACTAAGTTGTCAACTGTACCAGAGATCCGCGGACATGTTTTTGGGAGTTCCCTTTAATATTGCTTCATATAGTTTGCTCACACACATGTTTTCACAACTGTTAGAACTCAAAGTAGGTGACTTTGTATGGACCGGTGGTGATTGTCATATCTATCAAAATCACACGGATCAGGTAAAAGAGCAGATTACTCGTAAGCCTCAGCCAGGGCCACACTTGCTGATGCCTACGTTTAACAATCTAAAAGAGTTGACCGAAACAAAGCCTTTGGAATATAAACTAATCAACTATGATCCTATGCCCAGTATTCCTGCACCCATGGCGGTATAATGGCACAGTATGAAGTAAGGAAAAAGTTTGCATGGCGTCCCATACTCACTACCAGTGGTAAGTGGATATGGTGGCGTGACTATGTTAAACTAATGAAAATCTATTGGGGTATTGCTGGTGAAGAACCTGCTATAGACGCAGAGTTTTTTACAGAAGGCAAATGGTTGTTGGAAAGTATAAAAAACGATTATCCTTATCGTCAACTGCCGTCTAACTTTTTTAGAAGTGCTGTACAAAATGCCGCAAAAAAGTGAAATAGACATAGAGTGGAAACAACGCTACGCATGGTTACCTGTGCGTAGCAGTTGGGGTAACAAATCAATCTGGTTTAAAACGTATTGGGAAGGTAATATTTACTACGACGCTATGGGTCGTCCGCCTCTCAAGCAGACCAGTTGGAAACTCGTCTATACAGAAAATGAGTATTTGTTAATGTTATTAAGAGAGGGTGAAAAATATGATCACCCTCTCTCAAATTCTAGAAGTTATTCGTCTCCGTAGACTTGAAGCACTTCTTTTACTACAGGATGTCTTTCAACATCGACTTGGTTAAAGCGCACAGCACTAATTCTACTGCTACTCGACTGATCCAAATGTCCTATAAAATCTAATAAGCCGTTGTCTTTGAGTCTATCTGCCTGCGCCAGATCGCCTGTAACTGCCATTTTAGAATTTTCACCAATACGTGTCAACAGCATTTTCATTTGACTCGGTGTAGCATTTTGCATTTCGTCAGCAATAATATATGCATTTTTAAAAGTTCGGCCGCGCATATATGCTAGAGGTGAAATTTCAATAATACCTTCCTGTATCATATTTTCAATTTCGTTTGCATAAAAATATTCCCGAAACACATCAAAAATTGGTCTAGTCCATGGTGCCATTTTTTCTTCAAGTGTACCAGGCAAAAACCCTAAGTCTTCGTCGGCACTTACTGCTGGACGAGTAACTATAATTTTTTCAACTTCACCTTCCAAGAATGCCTTTACAGCCACCTGACATGCCAACATGGTCTTGCCGGTTCCTGCTGGTCCTATACCGAAGACTATGTCTTTCTCCGGATCAGTCAGGGTTAAGATGTAAGTTTCTTGACTTTGATTTCTTGGAATTAAATTGACTGTTCTAGTCTTTTTTGGAAGGAATGTGTTTAGTTTAACAACATTAGTTGCAGTGTTGTTGTTTGATTTAATATGTGCTTGCCTTTTGTTGGCTCTAGCTTTACCCATTAAGTCCTCCTGTGAGTAATTTGACAGGGCGATTGGTCCTTTACAGGACATCCTTCCCTGCAAAGTATTTAGCATTCGATGGTTGTCTAAAAGTACGTATATTGAATGCATACTGCGATAAATAAGTATATAAAACAATTAGGAAAAATTATGGCTAATATCCTCGATGAAATTGATGTTATTAAAAACATTGAAAGCATGTACGAAAGCAACACTGCTTTCAACGTATTAAAAGATCTAGAAAGGGTTCTAGACGAACTAGATTTATATGTTTATAAAAACTGGGAAGACGGCGAGCTGGCTTCCGGTCCAAATATAAGCAGACATTGGGTGACTATTAAACTTTTTTGGCCGTACGAACAAATGCCTGATCCAATGGGCGGCAAACGTTTGTTAGATTATGACTGCAAAGTAACATACCAAAAAAGTTATGTAATCAAGCCACGCAAAATTATAAATCCGGACGATATTCGACCAGGTACTAAAAAGGGTAAGTTGGACCGTCGACCGATATGGATTGTCGAACTGCAAATGCCTAAAAAATTACTTGCTGATTTGTATCAGACTGAATTAGAAAACCTCGATGTGCAAGAAGTTGAGCAAAGCGAAACAGACGAATTAGCCCCCGAAGCACAGGATCAAGTAGCACCAGGAAACGAAGAAGGAATGCAAGCATAATGGGACTAAAGGCAGGAGACTTACAAGACTTGGTTTACAAAGTCTTTGAAATTGACAGTTATAAAAGTAAAATGGGCAACGATGCAGATATTGTTGTATTGAGTTTTACTGTGAATGAAAAAGAACCTGCAACTGATTTAGTTGATTTTATTGAAAAAGGTTACAGTTTTGTATTAGACGCCGACGTTAGTAGTGGAGAACAAGAAGACGGTATGTATCGTGTGTTTGTTGAAATTGAAAGAGACAAGCATGTGCCGGAACAAATTATAGAATTAATTGACGGCATATCCAAACTAGCAGATCGTAACGATTTTAGATTTAGATATTACAAAGGATTTAAAAGCGAGCCGGTTAGTATCGAAGCACTAACAGCAGCTATTCCTATTGACACCGAATCCTACGAAGTTACAGTAAACGAATCAAATATGAACAACTTTAAGAACTTTTTTAACAGAAGTTTTCTTGAAAAGATCGAACTAGAAGAAGACCAGGATTTAATAATCAAAAAAGCATATGCAGACCCAGTAGGGTTTAAGATTAAAGATTTTGGTGAAACAACATCTATATTAGAAAGCATTGAAGAAAAAATTAATATGAATGATTATGCAGAAATATTATTTTTAACCAAGTATATTGGTGATTATAATGTTACTAAGTTTGGTAAAAAAACATTAACATTTGAAAATAAAGGACATACACTTGTCGTCGAAAGACTATAAATCGGTGTATTGCCAAAACTGCGGACACCCTAGACATTGCGGTGTTCCATATTACAACGAACTACAAAATTATGACGAAGTTCCTACTACATTAAAAGTATGTGATCATTGTAGATGTGGAAATTGTCACAACCCAGAAAAGGATAGAAAATAATGAGTTTTGATTTTGAATTTAAAGGGCGCCACTTGGCAGCAATATTAAATATGGACAAAGACACTGCTATTAAATGGTATGATGCTCTCAAGGATATACTTCCAAAATATGGTATTACAACTCAACGTCGTGTTGCTCACTTTTTAAGCCAAACTGGACACGAATCCGGCAACTATAAAACACTAGAGGAAAATTTAAACTATAGTGAAAAGTCGTTGAACAATGTGTTTGGTCGTTACTTTGGACCAGGCAAACGCAATGCTGCTGAATATGCTCGCAACCCTGAAAAGATTGCAAACTATGTGTATATGGATGAATTTCGTAAATCAAAAATGGGCAATGTCAAACCAGGAGATGGCTGGAGGTTTCGAGGCCGCGGATTAAAGCAACTAACTGGACGCGATAATTATACTAACTTTGGTAAAAGCATTGGCATGACAGCAGAACAAGCATCAGAATATGTGGCAACAGAAAAAGGTGCGATCGAATCAGCTTGCTGGTTCTGGAAAGCAAATAATCTCAATTCAATTGCCGACACAGATGATGTTGTAAAAATGACCAAGCGTATCAACGGTGGAGATATTGGACTTGCTGATCGTCAAGCACGTTACAAGAAAGCAATGGAAGTATTAGGCGGTAAAGTTGAAGCAGTGACAGCATTAGAACGCATCAATACATCAGCACCCACTCTTCGTAAAGGTTCTAAAGGCGAATGGGTAAAGAAAATGCAAAAGGTTCTCGGAACCACTCCAGATGGTGATTTTGGTTCAGGCACCGAGCGTGCTGTAAAAGAATGGCAAAAGAAAAACAGATTAACTGCTGATGGCATTGTTGGTCCGCAAACACTGGCAGCGATGGGAATTAGCTAATGTCAGAATCAGACAACGAAGGCAAAATAGAACTTGCTGTTAGAGTATTGGGCAATGAATTGATAGCGTTTCGTATGATAGTTGATGATTTTAAAATGAAATGGTTAATTGTTGGAATTGCTTCTATAATTGCAATAGGATGGGCAGCAACGTTATTTGGCCCTATGTTAGCTACTACGTTTGGTGGATAAACGACTAAGATTATAGTTAGGAGATTTAATATGTTAAGTGGAAAAATAATATTAGGTATGGGTGTGATGTTAATCTCTACTATGGGACTTTTTGGACTCTATTATCAAAAAGCCGAAGCTGCTAAAGCAATATTAATAGCCAACAACGCCCAATTAGAAATAGCAACCAGAATCAACGAAGAAACGATTACTAGTTTGCAACAAGACTATAATAAAATTAATGCAGAATTAACTCGTATTAACATTGAATTTTCAGCTACAAGAGAACAAAATCGAGAACTTTCCAACAGATTAGCTAGACACGACTTGGGTATACTAGGAAGTCAAAAGCCTGCGCTAGTGGAACGTATTATAAACAACGCCAGTGATAATGTCGGAAGATGCTTTGAATTATTAAGTGGTGCTGAATTAACTGAATCAGAAAGGAATGCTGAAAATGCTAGATCGTTCAATAGTGAATGTCCTTGGCTTTACGATAGCCTTGTTGGCCGTTAGTGGTTGTTCTGCAACACTACCGAGAGAAATTACAGTGAGTGCTACTCCTATAGATAAACCAGAATTGGTATTACCAACTATCGACAGAGTCCAAACTAGGAATACAGAATGGGTAATTATTACTCCGGAGAATTTTGAAGAACAAATTCAAAAATTAACAGCTAAAGGAAACCCAATTGTATTTTTTGCGTTAACTAACGAAGGATACGAAGCTCTTGCTTTAAATTTGAGTGACCTTAGAACATTGATTCAACAGCAACAAGCCATTATAGCAGCATACGAAGGTTATTATAAAAATAGTAATAATGCGTTAGATGCTGCTAACGCTGAAATAGTGTCAGCAGTACAGCAAACAACACAATCAGCAACTCGGCAAGAAAGTGGACTTCAACGATTCAATCCATTCAACTAAATATCTAAAGTGAAGGGCACACAAATTAAAAACTAAACCATTATGGGGGTAAAAATAATGGCTAAAGCACCAAAAATTTTAGAAACTGATTCTAAGTACGAAGAGACAGATCTTAACAGGGACGGTATTGTAACCGACGAAGAAATAGGCAAAGCAGAACGTATCACTCAAATGGAAAATCAAGACAAGCGCGAAGACGCACAACGCAGCATGGCTTGGTTTGCTCTATTTGGTATGCTGCTGTATCCATTCGCAGTTATTCTAGCAGTGGCATTAGGACTTGGACAAGCAAGCGAAATTCTAGGTGATATGGCTGCTACATATTTTGTTTCGGTTGCTGCTATTGTTGCTGCATTTTATGGCGCACAAGCATACACAAAATCTAAAACCAACGATGACGATTATTAATCGTTAATACACTCACACAATAGTCCGTGCGATAAGTATTTGCATGGACTATTATAATATACTCGGGGTTGATAAAAATGCAGCAACTTCAGAAATCAAAGCAGCATACAAAAAATTAGCTATGCAGCATCATCCAGACCACGGCGGCGATGTAACACAATTTCAAAAAATCAACGAAGCATACGAAACTCTAAAAGACACCGAGAAACGATCTAATTATGATCGGCCAAAATCGAGACAAAGTTTTAATGTAAACAGTGAAAATTTTGAAGACATGTTTTCTAGTTTTTTTGGACAAAGACAACAGATTCGCCGCAACAGAGATATTAAGCTACAAATTACTATGACGCTAGAAGACGTTGCAGAAGGTAAAGACTTTATAGCAACATACAGTATGTTTACAGGACAACAATCTACAGCAAATATTCGAATACACCAAGGAGTGTTGCATGGAGAAGTTATACGCTTTAAAGGTCTTGGAGACAATAGTATACTGCAACTGCCTCGGGGCGACTTGTTAATACAAGTAAGAGTGGTAAACCATAACCGCTTCGAACGCGACGGTAGACATTTAAAAACCAATGTTGACGTGAATATATTTGATTTAATACTCGGAACAGAAGTGCTGATAGAAAAATTGACAGGTGGTACAATACGTGTTAGTATACCTACAAGTACTCAGTCAGGAACTATATTAAGTATTGCCGGACAAGGCCTTCCAGATCCAAGAACAGGAACAACTGGTAACTTATATTTGAAAATCAAAGGGATAACCCCAAAGATTACTGACAAAGAAATTTTAGAAAGGATACAAGACATTAATGATGCAATTAATAACCGCACCTAATATAATGTTAGAAACAGCAGTCAAACCATTTGATTTTGGACAAATGCATCCGGCTGCCGTTGCACTGGACATGATTGATCTAATGAAAAAAGAAGGCGGCTTGGGATTAAGTGCCAATCAAGTAGGGTTTCCATATCAAATATTTTGTTATGAAAACAATACTGAATAAACAATACGGAGATATTACTGTTGTTTTGAATCCTATTATCAAAGGAATAAGCGAAGAACTTGAAATAGGTCCAGAGGGTTGTTTGAGTCATCCGGGTCTTATACTTAAAGTAAAACGTCCTATTAGCGTTGTTGTTGAATTTGATACCTTGACAAGTGACTATAAAAATGTTATACATGTAGAGATGAAGTTAGATGACATTGATGCAAGAGTATTCTTACACGAATACGATCACCTACACGGAATTCAATATATTGATCGAGTAAGTAAACTAAAACTGCAAAGAGCAGAAAAACAAAGATTAAAAAGGATTAAAAATGGTAGAACCTAGTACGGAACTTCAAGTAGTATTTGATAAAGCAGTTACAGATGCTAAGAAGTTAAAGCACGAATACGTAACACTTGAGCATCTACTTTACGCAATGCTATGCGAAGAAAACTTTGAAAATAACATCACTGGTTTTGGGGCCGACCCTGAACTAATGAAGAAGAACCTTGAAAACTATCTTAAGACAAAATGCAACGATATTATAACCGAAGAAGAAAAATTCAAGCCAAAAAAGACACAAACAGTTGAGCGTGTACTTAATCGTGCATTTGCACAAGTTCTGTTTCAAGGTCGCAGTAAAATCAATACTGTTGATGTGTTTATTAGTATTCTGACTGAAAAGCGTTCTTATGCATACTTTGTTACTCAGCAAGCCAACATTAACAAAGAGGAATATTCAAATTATCAAAATGCCGATCTCGATGATGTCGACGAGATATCCGAAGAAGCCGAAAACAGCGGCGCGGCAAATAAAGCACTTCGTGCATTTACAGAAGATCTTAATCACAATGTAAAACTTAAAAAAATTGATCCAGTAATTGGCCGAGCACAAGAAATCGAGCAGTTGGCTCTAGCTCTTGGTCGCCGTAGCAAATCAAACGTGTTGATGGTAGGCGATCCCGGTGTGGGTAAAACTGCAATTGCCGAGGGTCTTGCATATAAAATTGTAAATGGCGACGTTCCTAGTTTCTTAAAAGAATACAATGTGTATGCATTGGATATTGGTGCTATGCTTGCAGGATCAAAGTATCGCGGTGATCTTGAAGAACGTTTTAAACTTGTACTTTCTGCCCTACAGAAAAAAGGCAAGACTATTATGTTTATCGACGAAGCACATATGATCAGTGGTGCCGGCGCGGGCAGCAATGGTTCTAACGATCTTGCTAATATGCTAAAGCCTGCACTAGCAAAAGGCAACATCAAAGTAGTGGCTAGTACTACATGGGAAGAATATCGTAAATTCTTCGAAAAGGATCGTGCGCTGATGCGCCGATTCCAACGTGTAGCAGTTGACGAACCAACTGCCGAAATGACTGTTGAAATTTTACAAGGTATTCGCAAATACTACGAAGAATTTCATGCTGTTGAGATTACAGATGAGGCAATTGATGCAGCAGTTAAATTGAGCATCAAGTATCAAGCAGATAAAAAACTGCCAGATAAAGCAATTGATCTTATCGATGTTGCATGTAGCCGTTTTAAAGTACGCGACCAGAATGAAAACAAAATTGTTACTGAAGAAAGCATTCAGTACGAACTTGCCAAATTGGTCAATATTCCCGAAGAGCAGGTTGCAGAACGTGAAACTGAAAATCTTGCAAATCTTGAGAGAAACCTTAAAGGATCAGTTTATGGCCAAGATGTTGCTATTGAAACAATTGTTGACAAAATTCTTGTTGCTCAAGCAGGTTTAAAATCCGAAGACAAGCCTATTGGTAGTTTTGTGTTTATGGGTCCAACAGGTACAGGTAAAACTGAAACTGCAAAACAACTTGCACATCATCTAGGTGTAAATCTTGTAAGGTTTGACATGAGCGAGTACCAAGAAAAGCACAGTGTTGCTAAGTTTATCGGTGCACCTCCGGGCTATGTTGGTTTCGAAGACGATGCAGGACAACTTATTGTTAAACTGCAAGAAAACCCCACCTGTGTTTTGTTGCTAGATGAGATTGAAAAAGCACATCCTGACGTAAGTGCAGTACTGTTGCAACTCATGGACAACGGTAAAGTAACCGGATCCAACGGCAAAGTTGCGGATGCTCGTAATTGTGTGTTGATTCTTACAACTAACTTAGGTGCCGAGGATGCCGAAAAGAATCAAATTGGTTTTGTTGAAGATATGGCAAAGGAATACGAAGATACAGAGCTGAAAAAATTCTTTGCTCCCGAATTTCGTAATCGTCTAGATGCTACGATTACATTTGCTAAACTTGGTAAACCAGTGATGATGAAGATTGTGGGTAAGTTCCTTGCAGAACTGCGAGATCAAGTCAAAGACAAAGGCGTTAGGATCGAAGTCACTGACGAGGCACTAGACTATCTTGTAGAAAAAGGATTTGACCCCAAGATGGGAGCCCGTCCTCTGCAACGTGTTATTGATAAAGATATCAAGCGTCCGTTATCAAGAGCAATGTTGTTCGGAAATCTCAAAGAAGGTGGCAAGGTTGTCGTAAATACTATTAACAACGAAATAGTATTAGAGACTGATCATGACACAATTACAACTACACGAGACTAAAAAATTACATTACGGAAAATACCTGTACAAACTGAAATTACACAATCAGTTAGCAGGTATTTTTCGAACAGAACAACAGCGCAATGGTAAACTTAGCCTTGCTAAATTAAAAATCCAAGAGTATTTACAGCAGTATACCGAAGGTGCGACTTTAACAAAATCTCGATGGAGGACAGAAGTTGTAATACCCAAGGAAGATTTGTTAGATGCAAATGTTGTTTACACTATACTAAAAACTCACAAAGATTATATAGTACGCTGTGAATACAGTACTCTTATAATATATACCAACAACAGAAGTATGTTGTTAAAAATTGTAGATAAGCTAACCAGCAGCTTTCCAGAACTTTGGGAACCTGATCCTACTACAATTACATTCCTCAAACGCAATGAAAATATAATATTAGTTGACAACCCTACTAGGTACCCTTACAAATTAACATTTGGAAGGAAAAAAGCAAATCCTTCTCTTGCTGCATGGATTGATAAAAACGGAGACAAGGCAAAGGTCGGTCCTGTACTAATGGAAAATTTAAGAAGTGGAAACCATTGGATACAAGGACAATATATATATGTTAGAGACGAACACATTATTTTCTTGTTGCAAATGCTAGTAGGAGACAATATCACACGAATTGACAAATTAGTATACAAAGCAGATATAGATAAATAGATGTATGTCAAGTATAAGTGAAACAATTTTATCAAATCAAGCGCATCCTGGAGATAGTAATACAATATCTGTAATCGGCGATGATTACAAAGGCGACGGCTACTATAGTAGGGCCGACGGCTTCCATACTGTACAATACAATATAACTGGTTTTATCGGAAATATTGTCATACAAGCTACATTAGCAACATCGCCGTCGGACCTAGACTGGTTTACTATCGGCGGCACTGAACACACAAGTACAGCCACCGAAACTGACAACAGCGACGGTAGTTTTTTAAAGAACTTTACAGGCAATTTTGTATGGGTAAGAGCAAAAGCTACTTACACGGACGGTTCTATTTCAAGTATATTATTAAATCATTAAGGAAAAATATGGAACATTTTGTAAGAATAATACTAGATGAAAAACAAGAAGTATCGTTCCTGAACGAATCTATTTTTCCTAATCAAAATCTTTTGGAAACACAAGATGGTCGTCCTGTATTTGAAATTGTATTAGAACGTCAATTAAATGATGACGAAGCAGACGAATATGCAGACCGACTAGCAAACTACATGTTCGAACAAGGATACAAAGGTTTTGACATCGAAATATCAACTAGCGAGCAGGTCAACGAATTTTTTGATCAAGATAAGATCAAAGATTTAAAAATAGGAAGCGAATTACCATTCAATGTAGTTGAAGACCTATGTGTATACATGAGACAGGATCCGTCGTTTTATAGAGAAAATTTATATCCAGCGTTATTAGATGTTCAAGAAGCTGTTAAAAAAGGCGGCAAATACAACAAGAAAAAAATGCTTCCTATTGTAGAAAAGGCAATAGTCGAATACATTAATAAATTTAAAATACAAAAACGTCCAACAGAGCTATTACAGGACAGTGAAAAAATGGAATGTATTAGTAAACTACTCAAAGACGAAACCGAAAGTTTACGCAGAGGAGATTACTAATGTTACTACGAGAGCTGTTTGAAGCAGATGGTAAAATAGCTACAGTAGCATTTGGAAGAATGAACCCCCCGACAATTGGACATAAAAAACTCGCAGATAAAGTTGCTAGTTTGTCTGGAGATCCTTATATTTTTTTAAGTCAGTCACAAAAGCCCAAGACAGATCCCCTAGATTTTGCTACCAAAGTTAAGTTTGCAAAAGCATTTTTTCCTAATGTTACTATAGGATCGCCTGATGTAAAAACTATTATTCAAGCACTACAAAAACTTGAATCAATGGGTTATACTGATATTATATATGTTGCTGGATCAGATCGTATTGAAGATTTTACCAATCTTATCAACAAATACAACGGCAAAGAATATAATTTTAATAATATCAAAGTAGTAAGTGCTGGAGAGCGAGACCCAGATGCAGAAGGCGCAGAAGGAATGAGTGCTAGCAAAATGAGAGCGGCAGCAATCAATGGTGATATGCAATCATTTGCCCAGGGCGTTCCAGATTCTAAGTTAGCACAACAAATGTATGATGCTGTTCGTGCAGGCATGGGCATCAACGAAATAGCAGGAACACTAATCAAAGTTGGTGCCAAAGCCGGCGGTAAATTGGCAAAAGGCGCAGCTAAAAAATTAGGTGCTAGAAAGGGTACACAAAAAATAGCTAAAAAAACTGGTCAATATGCAGGCGGTATTGCAGGCGGTGCCGCAGAATATAAAATTGCTCAAAAAATGAGCAATACAATGACAGACAGAGACGTGTAATATGCAAGTTAGAGAAATTATCACCGAAGGATACAAGCTACAGTTAGAGCGTGACGATGATGTATTAGTATTACATATCAAAGACACAGCCACAGGCAAGCGTACAGAAGTGCGTGGCAAAGCAGGATATGAAACCAACGGATATGATTCAAGTGATCCGTTGCATCGTCTGTTGGACACTGTGGGCAAGACTGCTAATATCTCAGAACTGATGAACGGTGAAGTAGTAACTATAAATCCCAAACACCCCGATGCCAAACGTGCGTTGGCCGCAACAGATCGTGCTTACAATGAAGCATTTGACACTGCGGTAGACCTAATAGAAAATAATATGTTTGAAGAGCAAGGACTAGGTCTGACCATATTTGACATCGATGATACACTATTTCGTACAACAGCACAGATCAAAGTTGTAAAGGACGGCAAGGTTGTACGCAGTCTCAACAATCAACAATTTAATACATATCAGTTACAACCAGGAGAAAGTTTTGATTTTGGTGAATTTCGAAATGCAGAAAAGTTTAACAGAGAAAGTATTCCTATAAAACCTATGATTGCTAAACTTAAAGCAATTATAGATAACGCAGGCAATAGCAAAGTTATAATGCTTACTGCAAGAAGTGATTTTGACAATAAAGAACTATTTTTAGATACATTTAGACAATATGGCATAGACATGAGTCGTGTACATGTTCATCGTGCAGGAAATCTAGGTATATCGCCAGCTGCAAGCAAGGCTGTTTGGATACGCAAATATCTTGATACTGGCAAATATGCTAGAGTTAGGTTGTATGATGATGCAATGAGCAACATAAAAATGTTTATTGGATTACAACAAGAATATCCTAGTGTAAAGTTTTTTCCATATTTTGTTACACACGAAGGAACTATTAAAACAATACGCGAAGATGGTAGAATATTTAACAATGTTATTGACAACAAGAATGGTTGGGGTGAAGTTCCTGATAATCGAGAAGTTGATTACAAAGGTCTGCGAGTTATGATGACTCCGCAAACATTTATAGATTTAGCAGCACCGTTACAAGAAGAACCTTCAGATAAAATCTTACAACATATTCAAAATGGTGGAAAAATAGCCAGTCCGTTTCTCATAATAGAAATTCCAGCAGAATGGGAAGATGGTGATTTTTCAATGCCTGCAAGAGTTATTGGGCATGAAGGCAGAAATCGTATGATTGCCGTTGGAAATGTTTTGGGTAACAAGCCAATAGAAGTACACATATTCCCTAATAAAGGAATGAGAGCACGACACATAACAGACGACATGAGAAAGATGCTAAACAAGGGACTGGTAAAAGAAAAAAGCAAAAGCATAGTCAAAGGTCCGTTGTTTTCATTAACCGAATCAATACTAGAGTGGGGAAGAATCGTTAAAGGTGTTAACGCTACTGTTGACGTAGGTCCCAACGAAATTAAAACACAGGCCGCAAAGTTTGGTAATACTGTGGATCAAGACGGACGTCCACCTGTAATGAGTCGAAAGACAAAAGGCTCTACTACTAATGTGCTGTACAATCTAAGTCTGGCTGAACGATATACTCCTATGGAAATAGCCTGTATTGAAGGTGGACATGAGCCAAGAGATTTAGAACCATTAAAGGAAGTAGCACCCAAGCAGCCGGGTAGATTGTTCTCGGCATTAACTGAAGACAACAAACCGCACACGGAAGCATTTGACACTGCGGTAGATTGGGTCGAAGGTCCAGGTGCCAAAGGATCAACAGTGTATGCTGCTATGGTAGATGACGCATATATAGAAATCACTTATAAGCCTGTTACCAACGGAGTATATATCTCGTTTACACGCGGCGGAGAATTAAAAGTAACCGGAGGGGGTTCGCAAAATAAAATCTTTGGTGCTGTTATCAATCACATTAAACAATGGGTAGCAAAAAATAAACCAGAACAGATTGTGTTTAGTGCCTTTAAACCTCGCACAGGTGCGTTTGGAAGTCAGGATACAACTCGCAGTGGACTATATCGCAAAATGGTACAACGCTTTGCTAGTCAGAATGGTTATGCTTATGATGTAGAAGACACTGGCAACGAAGATACGTTTATACTAACTAGACAAGGTGTAGAAGAAAACTTTGCGGATGGCAAGAAGCCTGGTAGAAAAGGACTAGCAAAACGCAGTGGCGTAAATACCAAAGCAAGTGTTAGCAGTCTAAGAAAAACTGCTAAGAATAGTTCAGGTGAGAAACAGCGTATGGCACATTGGTTGGCTAATATGAAAGCAGGCCGGGCTAAAAAGAAATGAAGATATACGAAATCATAAATGAAAACAATAATATAGATCTTATGCAAAAATTAAAAAAGTTAGCAGGATTTCATCATGTTGAACAAGCTGTAGATGAATTTCGACATGGCCTATCGTATGAACAAAAAGCAAATGGTCTAAATCCAAATGCAACCAAAACTAGAAGAATAGTATTTGATAACATTGCTAAAAAATGGAATCATTATAGTAGGCTGCTTGATAAATGAACATAGATGAACTTAAAAAACTAGCAGGAGTTAACGAGTTCAAAGGGTATACAGAATATACACTTGAAAACATCAGTGACGCTGCAAATGCCAATCGTAAAAAAGAACGTGAACAAAACATAGAACCTGGAACAGAAGAATGGTTTAAACTTTGGTTTAGTTTGCCTGGTATGACTGGAAGCAAAGGTTTTAGAGGACGCAAAAAATGAAAGTAACTGAAATTATAAGTGAAGATTGGCAAAAGACCAACAAACGAGATAAAACCGATGGTATGAGTAAAAAAGCAGTCAAAGCCTATCGAAGAGAAAATCCAGGCAGCAAACTCAAAACAGCAGTCACTACCAAGCCCAGCAAGCTTAAAAAAGGCAGTAAAGATGCTGGCCGTCGTACAAGTTATTGCGCTCGTTCCAACGGGCAAAAGAAAATGCACAACATAGATTGTTCCAAAACTCCAGAAAAAGCAATTTGTAAATCTAGAAAAAGGTGGAACTGCTAAATGAAGTTTGAAGATTTACTCAACGAAGATGGACGTATTGTAAAAGGCGTCAACACAACTGTGGATGTTGGACCTAATGAGATAAAAATACAAGCAGCAAAATTTGGCAATACTGTAGACAAGGACGGTCGGCCACCTACAATGAGCAGTAATTTAAAAGGCAAGAGTACCAATGTACTGTTTAACTTTGATCTAAGAGAAGGCAACGAGCCACGATATACAGCAGCAGAGTGGGCAATTATCGAAGGCGGACACAGCTTAGAAGATATACAGCCTCAGAAAAAAGTTAAACTTTTTAACTTCGATAAATACTAACATGCTATTAAGAGAGTTAAAACAGAGCAACTTTTCTATGTTTGATGCAACCGTACAAGTACGTCATCGCAATTACTCTCAATGGATACCGGTGCAAATAAGTGCCAGAAGTACTCAAGAAGCAAGACAGATGTTGTTAGCACAGTATGGAAACGATACTAAAGTAACAGGATTAAGGAAATCGAAATGAAGGTTTCTCAAGTAACCGAACAGCGTGTAGACGAGCTGGCGCCTGTTGTAGCGGCAGCAGTATGGATATTACGTTGGGTGGCAGTTAGAGGTGCTTGGCCCGTTCTTAAATGGATTGTTAAAAAACATAGTGGAAAACTTTTGGTAGGAGCAAGTGCAACGGCTGCTCTAGATCAGGGCTGGGACTGGGTTATAAGTCAACTGGGAGCAGAGATGGCACAAATGCTAATAGAAAATAAATTTACTATTGCAATGGCAGTTGCTTTTATATTGGGTGCTGCTGTATTTAAAAGATTTTTTGAAAAACAAGGAGAAAAACTTGTGAGTTCAAACGAAAGTGTATTCGAAATTTATAAACAAAAAGCAGGCGATTATGCTCGTCATGGCGGACCGATGCCCAAAAAGAAAAAACGTGGCCCTCATCCGTTGGGTGGAAAGTTAGTAGGATAACATGAAGATTAAAGATTTATTAGAAGGTAAGAACGAAGACAGCTGGACCAAAGATGGTGTCGAAATGTGCAGTAAAAAATGCTGCGGACAACCAGTAACTGAATGTAAGTGCGGACCTAGTTGTAAGCATTGTAGTTGTTACGAAAAAAATAAATCTATGAACGAAATGACAAGTTCAGGATCAGTAGCAAGCGTTGCAATCCCAATGAGCGGCGTAATAAAACGCAGCAAAAATGGTGCTCCTGAAGCGTTTCAAAAGAAAAACAAAGATGGTACAGTAATGAATGCTCTTGACATGCCCAACAATATTATGGGCCATAAAACAAACAAACGATAAATATACTTAACAAAGTATTTCGGAGAATAATATGACAATACAAAATCGAATCACTGAAAAAAACGCAAAGCCAGACTTCCTAGACATGGACAAGGACGGCGACAAAAAAGAGCCAATGAAAAAAGCTGTTGCGGACAAAAAGAAGTCGCCTGTTAAAGAGGTTACAGATCAAGAGCGCATAAGTGCAAGAAAAATTCAAAGAGATGCACAAACTACTCGCCACGGTACTGCTCGCAAACCAGGTGAAAGTATGGCAGCATACCTTGCTCGTGCAGACAGGCTGAAGAAGAAAAAAGAATCAGCAGTCAGTGAAATATCAAGCGATCTAGCAAAGCGTTACACCAAAAATGCTAAGATGGATCGTGACTTCAACGACGATGATATTAAGAGACAAGCAAAGTCGGGTCAAAGCACACAGGATATGCAGAGACGAAATTCTAAGAGAACCAAAGGTATTAATCAAGCTAAAAAGCGTATGGCTGAAGGTTTAGGTGACATGGCACATCTTGCTGAGCAAGATCATGAAGTGCAAATGGCCCGTGCTGAACTATACAAAATTGCAAAGTATGCTATCAAGTTACACGAACTGCTAAAAGGTGTAAGCGAAGCTCAAGGTATTGAAGGCTGGCAACAATCAAAAATTACCAAAGCAGCTGATTATATTGGCAGTGTTTATCATGCAATGGAATATGATAAGTTGGATCAACCAAACACACCCATGATGTCCACAGAGGCTGCTACTAACTACAAAAGTACATTAGCAGAGCGTATGACTCAAAAAAAAGATAGTAGAAAAAGCTAAATCAAAAGCACAACAAAAGTTTATAGCAAGGTGAAAAAGCCAGCTTCAAAAGAAGTTGCTAAAGTAGCCAAAGACATGCCAAAGAAGGCAGCTAAAGATTATGCAGCAACCGAGCACAAAGGCAAGCCCGAGCACGTAAAGAAAACATAAATGACTAGTTGTGCAGAAGATCAAGTTTGGCAAAATATAGACCCAGATGATATATGGGTGTTAGACAAACTGATTCTGTCGCGCAAGCTAGGATATAATTGCGGGCCTGTCGGTCTTGATGTTGCGTATCCGGGCTATTATATTGTTCGTCCGTGTGTTAATATGCTAGGACTCGGATTGGGAGCGCAGAAGGTGTGGATTGACAAAGACACTTGCAATCTTCCAGTTGGGTATTTTTGGTGTGAATGGTTTGACGGATTTCACAACAGTGTAGATTACTATAACGGCAAACAAATGTTGTGTGTGCAAGGAAACAAACCAGACAATACATTTACAAAATGGAAAGAATGGATTAGACATACTAAACAATTTATATTTCCTCCAATAATTGGCAATTTAGTACACAGACATCCGTGGATCAATTGCGAATTTATTGGAGATAAACTTATCGAAGTGCATCTAAGACGCAACGAAGATTTTAATGGTAACATCAATCATTTTATACCAGTGTGGGAAGGCGAGTCAACTGTGGTACCAAGTGGATATACCTACCGTGAATATCCAGACATCCACGGACGTATTGGCGCTTTTGTTAAATAACAAGCTACTATTTTAACAAAAAGGAAACCCATGGCATTTTTAATACATCCGTTACCACCTGTGAGTGTATATGTAAGAAAAGAATATTTGTACGATTTAGAAAAAGGACACGGAGAGTTTACTCCAGGTATATGGGTTAGTGTCAAAAGCACAATGAGCAAGGCATTGTATTTTGAAACACTGCTGACAGATTATGGCGCATTGTATGACAAGTTGCCAATAAGCGCATTTGTTTGGAAAACTGATCATGGAGAGTTACTACCACTAGATGTTCTACAACTTTGGGACTGCTTTGATTATGATATCACAGTACTGCGCAAACCGTTGCTGAGTAGATGCGAATTTTTTGGCAAGGACAAGAAAATGCATCCAGGAGAATACGAATTTACAATAGACAATGGTCACAGAGATCAGGCTTACCTTGATACTAACTTTAGCGAACAAGACCCTGAACATAAAAGTTTCAATGTTATTAAATTAGACAACGGTCAGTTTGCTGCGCAGCCTAACAATAGAGTACTTTGGCGTGATAGCAGCCTAACTCCAGAAACACTTTTACGACCCGATTTCAAAGTGTGTACACAAAACTATGTTGTGGAAACAGAACCAAAGTGGAGTGTAGGACACACTGACGAATGGCAATACCGTACCAAGGACGAAGAAGAAAATTCTTGACAATTGTTCAACAATAATATATATTTAACTTATAATTCAAAGGAGTAATGTATGAGTGATCGTGTATACGGTGCTGAAGAAAAAGCCAAACTTGAAAGACTAGTAAAAGAAGGTGTAACTGTACTGCAAGAAGTTGAAGATCTACAAGGCGGCTTAAAAGAAACTGTCAAAGCAGTTGCAGAAGAACTAAATGTCAAACCCAGCCTAATTAATAAAGCCATTCGTATTGCTAAGAATCGTGATTGGGGTCGTGTTGCAGATGCACACGGAGATCTCGAAACTATCATTGCCACTCTTGGCTACGATGCAGATGAATGATGTAATTCGCAAAGACATTTTAGGAACCGCTATTAAGGTGGGCGACATTGTTGCTTACCCTGATCACAATAACATGCGAATTGAGCCTACAAAAATCAATCCCAAAATGATCAATGTTGTGGCTATAGGCAGGCGTGTTCCTGATAGAAAATATCCCACAGATCTATTAGTAGTTGATGATCCTAAAATTGCAATGTATCTATTACAACACACTAAGTAAAAAAGAGTCGTTCACTTTAAGAACAAGAACAACGGTATGCAGGCCATAAACTGCTAGGAGAATATATGCCATACGTAGATGGTTACTTTGATCGCGATCAAGATGTTATTAGAGTTGTAGAGCGCAAAGATGGAAAGCGTTATTTCCAAGAGTATCAAGCAAAATACACATTTTATTATGAAGATCCCAAAGGAAAATACAAAAGTATTTTTGGAGATCAACTGAGTCGTATTGTGTGCAAGAACACAAAGGACTATCGCAAAGAACTTGCAATTAACAAAAACAAAACTTTATTTGAATCAGACATCAATCCAATCTTTCAGTGCTTGAGTGAAAATTATATCAATCAAGACGCTCCTAAACTAAATGTTGTATTTTGGGACATCGAAACTGACTTTGATCCAGAACGTGGGTTCGCTCCTATTGATGACCCTTTCATGCCTATTACTGCTATTACAGTGTACCTACAATGGCTAGATGCACTGATTACAGTTGCTATGCCGCCCAAAGGATTACCACTAGAAGAAGCACAAGCCATGTGCAAGGAACGATGGGGAGATAATTGTATACTATTTCCCAACAACGAAAAGGGCGAAGGCGAAATGCTGAGTATGTTTTTGGATCTCATTGAGGATGCAGATATTCACAGCGGATGGAACAGCGAAGGATACGATGTTCCGTACACAGTTAATCGTATCAAGCGTGTACTAAGCAGCGACGACACTCGTAGATTTTGTCTTTGGGGACAAAAACCCAAGAAGCGAGAGTACGAAAAATTTGGAAAGATGAGCGAAACGTACGACACTATCGGTCGTGTGCATATGGATTATCTTAATTTGTATCGCAAGTATACATACGAAGAACGCCATACTTATCGACTGGATGCCATTGGTGAAATGGAAGTAGGAGAAAATAAAACTCCTTACGAAGGCACACTTGATCAGTTGTACAACAACGACTTTGAAAAGTTCATTGAATACAACAGGCAGGACGTTGCACTACTTGATAAAATCGATAAGAAGCTCAAGTTTATTGATCTAGCAAACGTGCTTGCACATGAAAATACTGTTTTGTTGCAAACAACTGCCGGGGCTGTCGCACTTACAGAACAAGCTATTATCAACGAAGCACATCGTCGAGGCATGCAAGTTCCTAATAGAAAAAATCATGAAGGAAATACACAAGCTGCTGGTGCATATGTTGCCTTTCCAAAAAAAGGCGTGCATGAATGGGTAGGCTCAATGGACTTAAACAGTCTATATCCGAGCGTTATCCGCAGCATGAATATGGCACCAGAAAGTATTATTGGACAAATTCGACTAGACATTAGTGACCAGCGAATTCACGAAGATATGACACTAAAGAAAAAGTCGTTTGCAGGCAGTTGGGAAGGCCGATTTGCCACTGAAGAATACGAAGTAGTCATGGCTCAAAGAAAAGATGTCATGCTGATGATCGACTGGGAAGATGGACGTAGCGATGCGCTTAGTGGTGCAGAAGTTCATAAGATGATCTTTGACAGCCACATGCCCTGGATGCTCAGTGCCAACGGTACAATCTTTACACACGAGTTTGAAGCAGTTATTCCGGGATTGCTCAAGCGATGGTATGCGGAACGTAAAGATCTGCAGAAGATGCTTAAAAAAGCCAAAGATGCAAAGAACGCCGCAGAAGAAGAATACTGGGACAAGCGTCAGTTGGTTAAAAAGATTAACTTGAACAGTTTGTATGGTGCTATTCTCAACCCAGGATGTAGATTCTTTGACAAACGTATTGGGCAATCAACTACACTTAGTGGCAGACAGATCGTTAAGCATATGAGTGCGGAAGTGAATAAAATCATCACAGGCGAATATGATCATGTGGGCAAAGCTGTTATATATGGCGATACTGATTCGGTGTACTTTAGTGCATGGCCGATGTTAAAAGACGATGTTGCAGCAGGAAATATTCCCTGGAGCAAAGAAAATGCAATACAATTATATGACCAAATTGCAGAACAAGCAAATACTACGTTTCCAGACTTTATGGCACAAGCATTCCATTGTCCTAAAACTCGTAGTGATGTAATCGCAGCTGGACGTGAAATTATTGCAGAAACAGGATTGTTTATAACTAAAAAGCGGTATGCAGCACTTGTTATTGACATTGAAGGATTCAGAACCGATGTGGACGGCAAGCCAGGCAAAGTAAAAGCCATGGGTCTTGATCTCAAGCGTTCAGATACTCCTGTATTCATGCAAGAATTTCTCAGCAAATTGCTTATGATGGTTCTTCTTAAAGAGGATGAAAAGGTTATTCTTGATAGCATTTCCCAATTCCGCAAAGAATTTAAAGATCGTCCAGGATTCGAAAAAGGATCACCCAAGCGTGCAAATAAAATTGGTTATTATCAACGGCTCGAAGAGAAGCAAGGCAAGGCAAATATGCCCGGGCATGTAAGAGCTAGTATTAATTGGAATACTCTCAAACGTATGAATGGCGACAGATACAGTCAGGAGATTGTAGACGGTATGAAAGTTATTGTTTGTAAAGTTAAAGCTAACCCACTTGGATACACCAGTGTTGCTTACCCAACTGACGAACTGCGTATTCCGGAATGGTTCAAAGAACTGCCGTTTGACAGCGAAGCTATGGAAGAAACTATTATTGATAACAAGCTCGACAACTTAATCGGAGTGCTTGATTACGATCTCGAAAGTACTAAACAAAAAACAACCTTCAATACATTATTTGATTGGGGTTGACAAATGAAAATTACAATGTTATTCTTGACATATCGGAGAAATTTATGAGAACAGGCATAGTGTTCAGTGCATTTGATTTATTACACGCAGGCCATATCGGTATGTTGCGTGAAGCAAAGGCCAACTGCAATTATCTTATTGTAGGATTGCAAACAGACCCTACAATAGATCGTCCAGTAGAAAAAAACAAACCAGTGCAAACGTTGGTTGAACGCTATGCACAACTCAACGCACTAAAGTTTGTAGATGAAATTGTTCCTTACCAAACAGAACAGGATGTTGTAGACATACTGGAATTGTTTCAAATCGACGTAAGATTTTTAGGTGAGGAATACCGAGAAAAAGAATTTACAGGCAAAGATGTCTGTAGGAAACGTGGTATAGAATTACATTTTAACAAACGCGATCACAGGTTTAGTACAAGTGACTTGAGACGGCGTGTAGCAGAAAGCGAAAATAAATGAGCAAAGCGTTTTGGGAAGGTTTTAGAGAAGGATACTTGAAGACATCTGTTTTCATATTGCCTTGGGTATTGTTTGCTATTGTTGTGTGGGTGTTGGCAACGTATTCTCATCCTTACGAAGAATGTAAGCGTATGTATGACACACAGGAAGATGTTTCAGAATGTATTTGGATCAAGGAGAATCCGTGATGAATAAATTTATATTTGACGTAGACGGAACACTAACACCAAGCAGACAAACTATCGATCCCGAGTTTAAAAAATTCTTCTTAGAGTTTTGTATCGCTAACGAAGTTTATCTTGTAACTGGCAGTGATTATCCCAAGACTCAAGAACAACTAGGTGACAATCTACTGAGGTGGCCTATTTTTGTTTACGCTTGCTCAGGCAATGATGTTTGGGCCAAGGGCGAACGTATTAGAACCAAGGAATGGACGCTGCCTGACGAGTCGCGTGATCTACTACACAGTTGGTTACAAGTCAGTAAGTTTCCTTTAAGAACTGGTATACATTTTGAAGACAGACCTGGTGTGTGTAATTTTAGCATAGTAGGACGCAATGCTACACTAGGCGAACGTAATCTGTATGTTGCACACGATCAAGATCACAGAGAACGTGAAACTATTGCACTGCAATTCAACAGCCTCTATGGCAACGCCATTACTGCTAATATAGGCGGCGATACAGGAATTGATCTTTATCCTGTGGGGTGGGACAAGTCACAAATACTTGATGATTTTGATCCCACAGATCGCATCTACTTCTTTGGAGACAAAATGGACGTGGGTGGTAACGATTATCCATTGAAAGCTGCAAACACCAGAGGACACAACTACACAGTAAAAAACTGGCGCGACACTTGGGAACGCTTGCATTATTTGCAAGAAGCAAGGTTAGCCGAATGAAAATGCTTGACAATCAAGCACTTATAACTTATTATTAATATAACCATTGGAGGAACACATGAAAGACATTCTACAAGACATTGTATCGCATACACACTCGCTAGGCTTTATTACAACTCTTAAAGTTACAGCAGAAACAGACACCAACATCGAAAGCATGGCAGACGATCGCAGTGTTATTATGACAGCAACTACACACACCCCAGTCGAGGAGTTTATCGGTACATTCGGTATGCCTGACTTGGGCAAGCTTGCTTATCACTTGAAAAATCCAGAGTATCGCGATGGTGCTAAGATTGAAGTTGTTCAAGCAGAACGCAACGGAGAAACTATTCCAACACACATGCATTTTGAAAATGCAGGCGGTGATTTCCAAAATGATTATCGCTTTATGAACAAAGCAATCATTGAAGAAAAACTTAAGAGTGTTAAGTTCAAAGGCAATAGCTGGGATGTAGAAATTACTCCAAGTATGGCGGCTATTCAGCGTATGAAACTTATGGCAGGAGCTCATAGTGAAGAAACTGTTTTTCAAGTCAAAACAGAAGACGGCGATCTTAACTTTTACTTTGGTGACTTGAACACACACGCTGGTAAGTTTACCTTCCAACACGACATTGAAGGAAAACTAACACACACCTGGGCATGGCCAGTAGCACAAACTATTGCTATCTTGAACTTGGATGGTGATAAGACTGTAAGTATTACAGATCAGGGCGCTATGAAAATTAGCGTTGATTCAGGCATGGCCAAGTATGACTATATCCTCCCGGCGCAACAAAAATAATGAATACTAACTTAACTGAATCACAAAACGATTATGCGTTTTTCTTACCCAGTATCAGTGGATTCTATGCTACTTTTATTGGGAAGCAACGTTATAGTGAGTATGTTGATCCAGCAAGGGTTCCGGCAGGTATTGGTACTGTAGAAGCAATGAACTTCCTTAACTCTAAAGAAGGAGTGTTCCACTATAAGTGGGCTCTCTATTCTGCTGGACACGCAGAGCTAGATGTAAACAAGTTTAGCGAAAAAGAAGATATGCTTCGCAACCGTGACAGAGATAACTCATGGTTGCTAGGCGACTCGGGTGGGTTCCAGATTGCCAAAGGTCTTTGGCCAGGCAACTGGACTGATCCTAACTGTCCACTTGCTGCTAAAAAGCGTGAATTGGTTGTGAACTGGATGGAAGCTTACATGGACTACGGAATGATGTTGGACATTCCAACATGGACATTCCAAGATCCTAAAGCAGCAAAAGCAGCTGGCATTCACAGCTATCAAGATGCTGTAGATGCCACGCACATCAATGCAAAGTATTACATGGCCAATAGACGTGGTAACTTCAAAGTATTAAACGTACTACAAGGCAGCAATCATGCTGATGCAGACGGCTGGTACGAAGAATTTAAAGACTACTGCGATCCAGTAAAATACCCCGAAACACATTTTGACGGATGGGCAATGGGTGGACAGAACATGTGTGATGTACACTTGATTCTGCGCAGACTTGTACACATGATACACGACGGACTACTTGAGCAAGGCATACATGATGTAATGCATTTCCTTGGTACTAGTAAACTAGAGTGGGCTGTATTGCTCACTGACATCCAACGTGCTGTACGCAAGTATCATAATCCTAACTTTATGATCACATATGATTGTGCATCACCGTTCCTTGCTACAGCTAACGGACAGATTTATCACAGTATTCGTATTGAAGATCGTGGTAAGTGGAGTTACATGATGAGTCCCGGAGCAGATGCGCTAAAATATGCTACAGATACCCGCAAGTTTAAAGATGCTGTTATTACAGACCGTATACTAGATGCGTTTGAAGACTCTCCTATGAGTGTACACTATAACATGAATGATATTTGTATCTATGCCGAAGGCGATAAAAACAAAGTAGGTTCTCCTAAAATTAAAGCAGGCGACATTGATTTAGACAAGCACGGTAACCCTATATTAGACGAAGACGGTAACACAATTATTCGTAAGAAAGATAGTACTAGTTGGGACTCGTTCAGTTATGCGCTACAAATGGGACATAATGTTTGGATGCACATCGAAAGTACGCAACGTGCTAATAGAGAATACGATTCTGGCAAGTTTCCTTACATGTTGATTGATGAAAAGTGGGGTGTAAAGTTCAAAGAAGTTGTAGACGAAATCTTCAGTCTTAAAGATAGACAGAAAAGTCTAGACTTAATTGAGCAACATGATCGTTTCTGGATGCAAGTTATTGGTACTAGACTGAACATCGGTAAAAAGACTGTTAATGCTAGTACTAAATTCAATCAATTATTTGAGGAGAAATAAATGAGTAGTATAGATTCGCATCTAGAGCAACTGAAAAACAAACATCGCGAATTAGATAACCAAATTATTCAGCTATCTCAGAGCCCAGTAGCTCTTACTGAGGAAATTCGAAGACTTAAAACCAAAAAACTTTGGCTAAAGGACGAAATACATCGAATTGAAACACATAAAGAAGTGATGCCAAATGGACACTGAAAAGAAATCTTCGAAGCTTGTAGCACTAGAAATAGCAGTAGAAGAATTAGATAAAATCATTGACAGCATGAAGAAAAACAACTATAGTAAAGAACAAGTCAACGAGTTTGTTAAAAAGCGTTGGAATGTTTGGAACGAAATTTATCAGGTAAAAAAATCATGAAGCGTATATATGACCAAGGTACAGAAGAAGATGTACAATACTTTGTAGGAACTGAAGTTGAACATACGCCTGCTTACAATAAGAAAACCTTATTTGTGGTGGGCATTAAGAACTACGACGAAATTAAAACTATTGCAAACTTCAATGGATGCAACCATATTTATTGCGGTGCTAATATGAGTTTTAATGTAACAGACAACGTATCAGATCAGTGGGAACCTTGGGAAGCAATGATTTTTCCATTGCTCAAGGATGGGTTCTGGGTTACGCTTGACGTCGACGTGAGTCAAGTTGAAGGACTTTTGGAAACTGGCTTTATTGAACAAAACCGTTTTATTCCAATGATCAGTGTTAAACTTCCTTATATTGATCAGCTTGGATACAATGCTTGCTTAAAAATTGACGACAAAGACTTTGACGCAAGCAATCCTGGTGTATGGGTACACAAGGTGCACGATCTAAAAGATCGTGCAGTGTTTACTGATTGGTCTAAATATACCACTGACGAAATTATTTCTTGACACAATGCAGCAAGAGTTGTATCATAACTATATACTACGCAAAACAAAGGAGAGCCGTATGACAGAACCTACAAAAAGCATCTGGGTTACCTTTCGCAAAGAAGGTGTCCATTTATATCCAGCAGCAGCTACAGATCCTGCACTTGCTACCGGCGACGAATACGATGTTAGCTTCCTTGGTGTAGCACATCGACATATCTTCCACTTTAAAGTACGCATCGAAGTGTTTCACGACGATCGTGACATTGAATTCATCCAGTTCAAACGCTGGCTTGAAAAACTTTACAATGAAGATATTCTACAACTGAATCATAGGTCGTGCGAAATGATTTCAGACGAACTGCACACACAAATTTCTACAAGGTATCCGGGACGCTTTGTAGAAATTGAAATCGCTGAAGACGGCGAAAATGGCTCATTAACTTTTTATCCTTCAACAAAATAAATTAAGGAAAACTATGACTATTAACAATCATACAGTAAACAAAGTATTCAATGACCTCGAAGAGTTTCGTGACTACTGTACTACTGAAGTGGACCGCGTTGGCAATCCGTTGCCTTTTGACGAGGCAGACTTGTACAATGAAAAGTCTCGTATTTGGACTGCTTTCAAGAAGTGGCGCGGATGGCGTCGAGCAGTTGCTCGTGCTGAAAGAGAAGGTCGGCCGGTTACCAACAATCGGAAACGCTAATGCGTAGACTTTTTTATATGGGCCTTGAGCCATAATAAAGTCATCTTTACATAAATATATTTATGTATAGGAGACAACTGTTGTGGGATTAAGAACACATGGAAAAACAACTGCCGAGGTACTAACTGAAATTATTACAGTTCATGGATATAAATTTGATTATGATAAATTTGTGTACGTGAACTGCAATACTAAAGTAACATTAGGTTGTAAATTACACGGGTATTTTTCAAAATACCCCAATGATATAAAAAGAAAAAACGGAGGATGCCCTCGTTGTAAAAATAGTTGGAGTAAATCTCATCAAGAATTTTTATCTGAGCTACCAACACATATTTTTCCAAAAGAAAAATATAAAAATGCAAAAACTAAAATGTTATTTACATGTACCAACCACAATGAAAATTTTTCGTCAACTGCTAATTCTATACTTTCAGGACATATAAATTGTCCTGAATGTGTTACTGAAAAAATCATAGAATCAAAACTTTCCAATAGTAAAAGCATTACTGACCCTAATGAAAAATCAGACTTTGATTTATATAAAAGAGCAGTTTGGAGATATAGTAATAGAACATATAAGAAATATATGTTCGAAACAAAAAGAGATAGACAGAATCATTTAGATCATGTATTATCAATATTAGATGGATTTAATAATAAAATACCTCCCAATATAATGGGCAGTATACACAATTTAAGAATAATACCGGGTGTTGATAATCGTAAAAAAAGTTATAAAAGCGAACAAACACCCGAAGAGTTAATTAGGAAATACAATGAGCTTTAGAAAATTATTTTACTGCGGTTTAGAAAGTTATGAATCACGATACACACTTCAGTTGCAAGACTGGAGTGAACGTGCCTTTAAAAAGCGCGGTATTGATTATGTTGTTGTACCAGGCAAAACTATTGACAATACCAAAGCTATCAGTGTGGGCCAAGTACTAGATGCACACGGACGCAGCTATTTTAGCATGAGTCAAATGATGAATCTTGTGCAGATGATGCGTGAAGGCGAATGCACAGGTGAAGATGTTGTTTTCTTTGAAGACATGTTCCAGCCTGGTATTGAGAGTCTTCCATACATCATGGATCAGATTCCTGCTGATCAGCGTCCTAAAGTATGGGTACGCTGTCTTGCACAAGCTATAGATCCAGACGATTTTGTGCATGTTTGGGGTATGAGCAAGTGGATGAGCTTGTACGAGCAGCTTTGCAATCAGTTTGTTACAGGTGTGTTAGCAAGCAACGAAGAAATGGTTGCTAACATGAAGATTGCAAATTGGACTGCTTCGCTGTACAACATTAGCGGTCTTGCATTTAGCAAAGAAGAAGTACAAGAGCGTGTAGATTATATTAAACCTTGGAAGGACCGTGCCAATCGTGTGGTGTTTGCTGCAAGATGGGATCAAGAGAAACAACCTGATTTCTATATGGATCTTGCAGAACAATATGCAGGCACAGACATTGAGTTTGCAGTGTTGCAAGGCGGTCCATTGCGTTCAAACAATCCTAAATATATCGAACGTGCAAGAGCATTGGAAGCAGCAGGCAAGATTAGAATCTATGAAAATCTTAAAAAGAATGAGTATTACAACATTCTAAACGACAGTCGTGTGCTGTTTAACTGTGCGCTACAAGACTGGACCAGCAACACTGTTAGCGAAGCAGATGCACTAGGATGTAATGTGCTATTCCCAGCGTATCGCAGTTTCCCTGAAATCTTTAACAACGATCATACACGCTTGTATGTTCCTTGGAGCATCGAAGATGCAGCCGATAAACTAGACAATCTGCTGGATACTCAGCATACCCGCATTGGTGAGATTTCAGATTGGACTGACGGCACTATTGATCGTTATATTGACATCATGCAAGGCAACGGTGAACAGTGGAAACGTGATACTAATCGTTATAGGGACGAAGTAGCAAAAAGAAAGTACTAAATTATGTCAAATGTTGTAAGCATACACAAAGCATGGGCACCTAAATGTAATATGCCAGGATGCTGCACTCAGGTTAACTATCATACAAAAAAACGCAAAACTGATGGAAGTTGGAGTTATAAGTGGAAATCTTTCTGCGAGTATCATAGAACAAATGTAGTAGGCAAGTCTATGGTAGATGCTTTCAAAGCATCTCGAGGAGGTTGCGAAAGTCAAATACTTGGCTGGCCGTGTCCGGGTCATCATGGTGATCTAACTATTGACCACTATGACGGTAATAAGCACAACAACAATGAAGAAAACTTATTGGTTTTGTGTCCAAACTGCCATGCAAAAAAAACAAAACTATATGGCGACAATCGTGTGAGATATAGTAATATTGTTGCACTACCTCCTTCTTTATGGGACATTAACGTATGAAAGTATTAGTCACAGGAGCAACAGGTTATATTGGTAGTCATGTGTGTAAATTGCTAAAAGAACATGGCTATTATGTAGTTGCTTGGGATATTAATATACATGGCGAGTACAATGATATAGTCGCATACTGTGACGAGTTTGTAAATTACGACATAACTAAGTATGTACGAGGCGAGTATGATGCAGTTGTTCACCTCGCGGGGCGCAGTGTAGTACCCGATAGTTTACATGAACCAACAGAATACTACCGTGTAAACACAATGGGCACTGCAAATATTTTGGATAGAGTACAAACAGGCCATGTGCTGTTTGCTAGTACCAGCAGTGCTTGGGAAATGGCCAGCCCATATGCTCGCAGCAAGGTGGCAGCAGAAGATGTAATCAAAGAAAAAGCATCAGGATACACTATCTTTAGATTCTTTAATGTAAGTGGTACAGATGGTGTTAACCGCCAACTGGGTGCTCCTACACATCTTATTAGAGTTGCTGCTGAACACGCTGCTGGCAAAAGAGACAGCGTGGAAATATACGGCAACGACTATAATACCAAAGACGGCACCTGTATACGTGATTATATTCATGTTACTGATCTTGCAGATGCTATCGTAAAAGCAGTGGACAACGGTCCTACTAATACTCCTTACGAGTGCTTGGGAAGCAATACAGGGTACAGTGTACTGGACGTTCTCAATACTATGGAACAAGTGACTGGTAAAAAGTTAAATAGAATTGTGTCTCCTCGAAGACAAGGAGATGCAGTTGCAAGTGTAGTAGACCAAATAAGCAAATTTGTCACACTTAATAAAAGTATTGAAGATATGTGCTTGGATCAATACAAATTGGAGATTGGTAGAAATGGACAATGACGAAGAATATTTAATAGATATAACAGAAGTTTCTACTATTAACATTACTGCGCCTAATAATCTTAGCACAGGAGATATATGGTTAGACACCAGCACTATAAGTACAAATGCATATACCGATAGCTATGATTGGATAACGATTACCGGCGGCGACGGTACTATTAATCTCGACAGTATTACTATATCCAATCCTGTAGAGTTTGAGGACCAAATGCCCTCAGTTGCCAAGGTAGAAGATATGTGTAGAGATTACCCAGGGTTGGAGAAGGCTTACGAAAACTTCAAAACTATTTACAAAATGGTTGAGCAAGACTGGATCGGAAAACAAAAAGAAGATGAGTAACTGTGCAGCATTATATGCTCACACTAATATAAGGGGAGGCAATCGTGTCTTCCCTTGTTGTCGTTATAAGACTCCGATACAAACGTTTAACGGAGATGTAGCAGGTGTACTTCATACACAAGAATATCAAACTCTTAGAGACACGTGGACTATAGACAATTCTAATTGTGCTAAGTGTAAGCACGAAGAGAGCTTGGGTAAACCAAGTTTAAGACAATGGTTCAATGAACAATATAGCACAGACAAAGTCAAGTTAAGATACTTTGAAGTAGGGTTTGATAACATTTGTGATTTGACCTGTGACGGCTGCTGGGAAGAATGGAGCAGTAGTTGGTGGGTCAAAAAGAATCCAAACTTACCACCCAAACAGGGCATTACCAGCACAGTGACAGCGTCAAACATTAGTAACAACAGTGCTATCACTATCAACGGTGATCCTACAAATGGTAGTATGAAGGTAGATGTTCCTCTTATAGTAAATGGCAGAGATGTAGTAAAAGAACTTGACGAAATGCGTGATGCTCTGTTATTATTAAAGTGTGACGTGGATATGGAAGCAAAGTATCCTCGGTTAAAAGAACTGAAGGATGAGTACGAAGCGGCACTGGCAAAATATCAAACATTTGAAGCTATAAAGGAATCAAAGTAATGGCAATGGGCCCAGAACCTAAAAAAACTACTGATCAAGCAATGATCGATGAATTTCTAAATAAAGGTGGCACAATTACTAAAGGTAAAACTAAACCTATGCCCAGCGAACTTGGTATTAGTAATAGTACATGGAACAATAAACTTACTAAAAATGAGAAAAACGCAAAGGATAAAAAAAAATGAAGTGGCTTGATAACTGGTTTGCTCGCATGTCTGAAAAATCTCGGAACAATGCAAGAAGTGAAAGAGGTATGTCTGTTAGCAGCATGGATGATACAAATAGACCCGACACTGATCCTATTCTTACTTTCCGTATCTATAGTGCTACTAACGGTAAAGTCCTTGAGTTTAGACGCTACGATCGCAAAACAGATCGCAACGACAACAGCACATATATTATCGAAAAAGATCGAGACATTGGTGAATATGTTAGCAAGTGTCTAAGTTTGGAGATGTTGAAATGATCAAGAAACATCATTACAGTTGGCAGGATGTAGAACAGGCCTGCGTAAGCATCGCACTACAGATGTACAAGGATCAGTGGCGACCCGACTATATTGTAGGTATTACACGAGGTGGCAACGTACCTGCTACTATCCTAAGTAATATGCTGGGCATTCGGTGTGAAGCACTAAAGGTAAGTCTACGTGACACCAACGACAGTAATTGCGAAACTAACTGTTGGATGAGCGAAGATGCGTTCGGTTATAACTATCCAGAAGAGTCGGGCGTAACAGGTGCCAGGTGGGATATAAAGCAGCGTAAAAACATTCTAGTTGTAGGTGACATCAATGATACTGGTGCTACATTCAACTGGATCAAGCAAGATTGGCAAGGCAGTTGCTTACCAAACGAAACAGATGTTTGGAACAGCATTTGGCATCGTAATGTTCGTTTTGCTACTATCACAGACAACCAGTCAAGCGAATTCAACGGCACAGTAGATTACACTGTACACGAAGTGAACAAGGCAGAGGAAGATGTTTGGCTTGTATATCCTTGGGAGAACAAGTATAACTTATAACTTGACTGTTATTAAAATCTGTGTTATAATAAAGAAATATAATCAAAGGAGAAAAAATGAAAAAACAATTAGTTAAAGCTGCTAGAATGCACGCCGAAGGTGAACTAGAACGTGCCAAAACAAATGTAATGGTATACATGAATAACTCAACTGGTATCGGTGAACATCCTGATATCGTCGAAGCTATTCAAGGCGAACTGGACAAGATGGCTGCTGCCAATGATCGTATTGAAATGCTTGAGAAATTTTTCAAAGATTGATTGACAAAAACCTAAATATATGGTACAATACTATTATGTGTTGTACCATATATCATGGCAATCCACTGCCCTTAACATCGGAGATTACAAATGACAAATAGAACAACTTCACATATTCTGCGTGACAGTATGCAAGCAGACGGCAAAAGATTCTGGGCCGGTGATAACATTTCAGAATATATTGGACCTAACATCAAAGACGAACTGATTGACGAAGCTACACTAGCATTTGAAACAGTGCTTGATACACTGTTGATTGACAGGGCCACTGACCCCAACAGTCAAGGCACAGCACGTAGACTGGCTAAGATGTACTTTAATGAGATTATGAGCGGACGGTATGATGCTATGCCCAACGCAACAGCATTTCCAAATGATCCAAAGGACGGATACGACGGTATGTTGGTTGTACGTTCAGAACTGCGCAGTATGTGTAGTCATCACCACCAGCCCGTGAGTGGTGTAGCATACATTGGTATTATTGCTGCTGACAAACTGATTGGACTTAGCAAATATACACGCATTGCGCAATGGTGTGCTAGACGAGGTACACTACAGGAAGAATTGGCTGTGGACATTGCTCGTGAGATTATGGCAGCAACTGGCTCAAAGAACGTAGGCGTTTATGTGCAGGCGACTCACGGATGCTGCGAAAATCGAGGCATTATGGCACACAGCAGTCTTACACAGACCACAGTGCTTAAAGGTGCGTTTAGCAATGACAGCAGCACTAAGAAAGAATTCTTTGACAATATTAAACTACAGCAGGAGTTTGCACCAAAATGAAATTAAGATATAGCGAAGCATTTTATTCGGTACAAGGTGAAGGCAAATATGTAGGAGTACCTAGCGTGTTCCTACGCACCTTTGGTTGTAATTTCCGTTGTATGAACTTTGGACTGGGCAGATCAGAACCCAGTCGTGCAGAAAAACACGCTAAAGGTGAAAGATACAACGCAGAAGTCAAAGCACTGCTGGACGCAGGTGTACATGAAACTGTAGAAAAATTTGAAGACTTGCCTATTATTCACACAGGTTGTGATACATACGCAAGCATCTATCCTGAGTTTAAACATCTTGTTCACGAACGAACAATTGACGAAGTGGTAGATCATTTACTAAGTCTTACTCCAGAAGGGTGTTGGACAATGGCAAATGGACAGGATGTTCATTTGATTTTAACAGGTGGCGAACCTTTGCTGGCATGGCAACGTTTGTACATCGATCTGTTTGAACACCCACGTATGCAGGATTTAAAAAATGTTACATTTGAAACAAACACTACACAAACACTTCACAGAGATTTTCATGAATATCTCAATGACCATGGACGAATTAATATTACCTGGAGTTGTTCACCTAAACTCTCCGTTAGTGGAGAATCTTGGGAGGATGCTATACGTCCTAACGTTGCTGCCAATTATGCTAGCGTTTCTGGTAGCGATCTTTATCTTAAATTTGTGTGTGCTGATCGTGCAGATATTGATGAAGCTGGCCGTGCGGTTCAAGAGTATCGCGACGCAGGCATTGAATGCCCTGTATACCTTATGCCGTTGGGCGGACGTTCGGAAGAATATAACCTCAACGTTCAGGAAGTGGCGAACATCTGTATGGAAAAAGGATGGCGCTTCACACCCAGACTCCACATTAGCCTATTTGGAAATGCCTGGGGAACTTGATAAGGTTTCTAAATATTCAAAAGGCATACACACAGAAGAACAATTTAACAAACTAAGGAAAGATTTATGAGAAAAATTACACTAAACCCCCGCATTGCAGATAGTACATCCTTTGATTGGAACAACGACTGGATCGTAATAAAAGAGAACGATCAATTATTAGAGTTTAGTGCTCCAAAAAGAGATAACCCGTATAGAAAATATACAAGACAACAACAAGAAGTTATACAAACAGTGAACCATGTACTTGAACATAACAATCAGCCAGTTGTGTCTATCGAAGAAGCAGATCGGTTGCTCTTCCCTTTTGGTAAAGATCAAGAAGTCAATTCTGAAGATATTCAAGCTCTTGCCGGCTTTAAGGTTGAAAAGAAAATTGTGCCATTAGATTAAGGAGAACACTTTGAACAATTATATTTTTACTAGCGAAAGTGTTAGTGACGGACACCCAGATAAAGTAGCAGACCAAATTTCAGATGCACTTGTAGATGCTGGATTAAAGGCGGGCGACTCTACTACTCGTGTTGCTGTCGAAACACTTGTAACTACCAACCATGTAACGTTGGCGGGCGAAGTAAAAAACTTTAACGTAAGCAAGGAACAAGTTAAAGAAATTGTCCGTAGCAAAGTTCGTGAGATTGGTTATGAGCAAGAAGGATTTCATTGGGATAAACTAAACATCTACAATGAAATCCATTCTCAAAGTGCGGACATTGCACTAGGCACAGACGACTTTGGTGCTGGCGATCAGGGCATTATGTTTGGATACGCCTGCAACGATAATGCAGCATACTTGCCTGCGCCTATCTATTATGCACACGAGATTCTAAAAGACCTTAAAGCAGAACGTGAAATTACAAACATTATTGGACCTGATGCTAAATCACAGGTTAGTGTGCAATACGAAGGCGGCAAAGCCAAACGTATTGATCAAGTTGTTATCAGTACACAACACAGCGAAGGGCATGTTGAAGCAGCACGTGATCTTGCAAAACAATGCGCAATGAATGTATTAGGAGATTTAATCGATGAAAACACTGTATGGCATCTTAACCCTACTGGTAACTTCGTTATTGGTGGCCCAGACGGGGATGCTGGCGTTACCGGAAGAAAGATTATTGTTGATACTTATGGCGGATTTGCCCCCCACGGCGGCGGAGCGTTTAGCGGTAAGGATCCTACTAAAGTGGACCGGTCAGCTGCGTACATAGCGCGATGGCTTGCGAAAAATGTAGTAGCAGATGAAATGGCAGACTGGTGTAACATTCAATTAAGCTATGCTATTGGCATTAAGCAACCTACTAGTGTTTATGTAGAGTCCAATGGATATAGCAAAAGCATTGAAAAGTTTATCCGTGAAACCATCGACTTATCACCAAAAGGTATTATTGACAGATTTGATTTATTCAACTATACTAATTATAGTGATAATTGTACATACGGACACTTTGGCAACAAAGATGTACCATGGGAAAGGATTGGTTGGTAATGAAACAGTGGTTAAAGCGTGTCACAGGCATAGAAGCTAAAGAACGTGAACTAGAACAAGAGATAGCTTTACACAAAGCTGCGGCAGAGGCCGAGCATACTCGTATAGCAGAAGAAGAGCTTGAACTGCTAAAAAAGAAAGATCCAAAGGCATACGCTACTAAAAAAGGCGAACCTTGGATAAGTGTACTGGATGTTAAAGTTAATCAAGAAAATATCCGCAATGGGTTTTTTGAAATGGATTGGAATGATCTGTTCATTCAACAACTTAGACAAGCAGGATATGGAGAAGAAATGGATCCCGAAGAAGAAATTGTAGATCGTTGGTTTCGTGATATTGTTTATGGTATGCTCGAACAAGAAGGACTTGACACACAGCGTGGTTCCGGCTATATTAATGTAGTACCCATTGATAAAGGACGCAGCGAAGTTTCATGAACACTTATATAATAATCGATACCGCTAATGTGTTTTTTCGAGCTAGGCACGTTGTGCGTGGCGACATCGATACCAAAGTAGGCATGGCGCTGCATATTACGCTAAACAGTGTAAAAAAAGCGTGGCAAGACTTCAACGGCACTCATGTTGTGTTCTGCTTAGAAGGACGCAGCTGGCGCAAGGACTTTTATGAGCCCTACAAGCGCAATCGTAAAGAAACTCGCGATGCTATGACGCCTCGTGAGATGGAAGAGGACAAAGCGTTTTGGGAGATCTTTGACGAGTTCAAAGACTTTGTTACCAACAAAACAAACTGTACTGTGATGCAGCATTCGCAGCTGGAAGCAGATGATCTTATTGCGGGCTGGGTACAGAATCATCCTAATGACAATCATGTTATTATCAGCACAGACGGTGACTTTGCACAGTTGATTGCTCCTAACGTGCGTCAGTATAACGGTGTTGCTAACATGACTATCACACATGAAGGATACTTTGACGACAAAGGTAAGCCTGTTGTGGATAAAAAAACTGGCGAAACTAGGCCGGCTCCATATCCACAATGGCAGTTGTTTGAAAAGTGTATGCGCGGTGACACCAGCGACAACGTGTTTAGTGCATATCCTGGTGTACGTGTAAAAGGCACTAAGAACAAGGTTGGACTACGCGAAGCATTTGAGGACAAAGATACAAAAGGATTCAACTGGAATAATATGATGCTGCAACGTTGGACAGATCATAACGGAGTTGAACATCGTGTACTAGATGATTACAATCGCAATGTTGTGCTGTGTGATCTTACTGCACAGCCTACCGAAATTAAATCTACTATTAACAAAACTATTACAGAAGTAGAACCCAAGGATGTATCGCAAGTCGGCATGCGCCTTATGAAGTTTTGTGCTAAATGGGATATGCAACGTATTGCAGATCAGGCACAGAGTTTTGCAGAACCATTACAAGCAAGGTATCCTAAATGACAATTAAAGCAAAACCTATCCTAGATAATAAATTTTGGATCATCGAGGATGAAGGTGTTCGAATAGGAACACTTACTAGAGACGATAATAATTTTGTATTTTCGAGTAAAGGCAAGATTGATTTTTATAAATCCGAAGGGCATCTAAAGAAAACGTTTGGGCAGAATTTTTTAACTGCTAAAATTATTGCCGCGCAGGACGCTACATTAGAGCATGATGTACACGGATATCTGACTAGAGGTATTCCATACAACAGTATGTATGATATTTCTAGAAGTCTTCCGTTGTTTACCAAGAGTGAAAAATCAAAAAGTGTATATTGTGCAGGATTTTATTTGATTAAGTTTAATGTAAATTGGCTTAAAAGCTTTTGTCCAAAGTTGATTACTATCGAACGTAACGAATATCTTGGGCCTTTTAAGACTGAAATTGAAATGAAAATGGTATTAAGTAATGTCAATCGAACCTCTTAATACAACAGCTATTCAACAGTTTATCAAGCAAGTGCAAAGTGCAGAAGCAAGCAAAGCAAAAGACTTACGCTTGGATATTGTAGCTGCAAAAAACCTTGCATTTTCACTAGGTATTGTTATGGCACGACTCAACGGCGATCTTGAAAAGTTTGTTAAAGAAAATGCTAAAAATAACAACGATGAAGTGATCGAAGTTAAATTTGCAGGCGGCGCAGATTGGAAATAAAGATAAATATATGCGTATATAATTAAGGAATACGCATATGAGTCGCCCCAAGCCAAAGATTTTAATGGAATTTACGAACGGTAGAACATACAAAAGCGAACAGATTTTAGAAGCAGAAGCAATCTGGGCAGTATTCTATCAAGGTGAACCGTTTAATTTAAAAAGTTTAAACTCGATAACCAATTATCCGGGACCTAAATATAAAAAAACTAGTTTTAGTAATCCGGGACATGCGCACAATCTTGCTAAAAAATTAAATTCAATGTTTAAAACAAACGATTTTAGTGTTTTTAAATTAACTGATGGCGAGGAAATAATTGAATAAAATCGTGTATACTAAGATCTTCTTAAAACAACTTGGTCATACAGTAAACGATACTGCATTAACTGAGTATATGCCAGTATGGTGGCAAAATACTAGAGAAAAAGAAACCGGAGGACTTCGTCTTACTGATGAAGGATTTGACGTATTAAACAAAATTGGAATTACAACATACGATATTCCATTTCCGCTGGACATGCCAATAACTACTCAAGTTATTATATTTCTTGACAAGTTTATTAATTGTCCGTATTATATAACTTCTCGAGGAATATCGGTTACAGACGAAAAGAAGGCAGTTGAGCTTTCTTTGTTTAGTGGTGATATACGCAAGTATGGAATTGCCAAGGCATTAAAACGTTCTACAGAATAAATAATATATGGCACATTTTAATACTATAGTCAATACCAAAGAACAAATAATGCTTCATGCAGCGCACCGTAATGGATCAAGCCGAATACTGCGTATACCCAACGTTAATAAGGATTGGAAATTAATACATCCTGCATTTATGCATCGATCCAACTGTGAAAAATTTACACATGTTAAAGTTATTAGAGATCCATATTTACGATGGCGCAGTTGGTTTTATGATTTTAAAGCAGGGCCTACTAACCCTAACTGGACAAACAAATGGAGTCTCGATTACGCTAAACTCTGGGTTGATGAGTTTAAAGACACTATGCATCAAGATATACATACAAATTTTCAAAAAGTAGAGTACGATGATGCTCGTATTTTGCAAAACGAAATATTCCTTCAAATGGAAGACCTTGATATATTTTTAGGAATATCTCAAAAACCTCATGTTATAGATGCTCGTACAACATACGAACAACAGATGGATGCAGACGTTATCAGTTACTTGCAGATTAAAATTCCTTTCTTATACAACATAGATTATACATGGATGCAAAATTTACCTCTCTGGTCAAAATAACGGTTGACCTGCTGTCCTAGATACGTTATATTAAAATTGTAACG